>ERZ772799.270-NODE-270-length-20478-cov-3.554179_pt1 | contig 20478 bp, 35 predicted proteins | sample MGYA00511345_ERZ772799 | MGnify/ENA primary metagenome ERZ772799 (study PRJEB29015, sample SAMEA2738037) | human oral metagenome | biome: human oral; feature: human-associated habitat; material: saliva | place: China | collected 2238 ... | reverse complement strand
TTTTGTAACAATAACACATCGACGTCATTGTTCATCTTGTTGACGAGTTCGTGTTACAAAAATTGTTATAAATTTTCGCTTAGCTCTTAGATTTGTTGAAAAATCTGTAACATAGCTTGTAGATTTCTCTAACGTCACACAGTCTTAAGTTTTGTAATTAAAAAAAAATTTTTTTTCTGATTACGCAGTGTTTAGTCTGTCAGTAGAAGATAAACGTATCTATTCAGCTTAATCTGAACTTCTTGATTATTCTGGTTCTAGAATGTTAGATGTCTTTATCTCGAGTGTATCTTTCGATATCTCGATAAATTTAATATATCTCGAAATCTTTAATCTTAGATCTATAGAAAAAATCAATTTTCAGTTTCTTTTACAAAAAAAAAGATCAGAAATTTCTGATCTTTTCTAAAACTTAGGAGCTTTTGTTTACGAGCTCTAGTACACGATAGTTATTTCTTCAAGTTAAACAAAGAAGTAACTTTAGAACTGATCTTAAGCTTAACTCTTTAATTATCGCTGTAGTTCTTTTTGTTATTTCTTCTAAAATTATTATATCACATTACTCGTCTAATGTATACGGAATTTGTCCGATTTTTGTAGAATTTTTGTAACAACATCTCAATTCTCGACACAATTTCTTATAAGTTTCGAGTCTGGTTAAGAGTTAAGAAAATAAAATCTAAAATTTCGTAAATCTAGTGTAGCTTCATATTCTCATTTCTTCAATATGAAAAGACTACGTCTATGAAGATCGTAGTCTTGATTTTATGTTTATTGACCGTACCTGCAGTCATATTTTTAAGGAGACTCTTTTGGATTCACAAAATCGTACTTTGCCTTCCAAGAGATAAAATTATTATATCACTTATGATCTAGTTTTAGAACTGTTCTAATCTTATGACAGATTTGATCACTTTAGTCTCAATCTTCTTTCAATGATCAAATTTCGAAACTTTTTGAGTCTCAAAAACTGTTCACTTGACAAAATAAAGACAGTGTTATGCAGATATGTGTCAGATCTAGTCATCTGTTTTATTGATCTGCATAACACTGTCTTTTCTGTGTCTCTTTCGATTTTTCGAAAATGTGCGTCAGATTCGAAAGTTTTTCTTTTAGAATCTATCTAAATTCCATACTTTCGTCTGCATCAAATCTGACTTGCTTCAATTAGTCTCTTTGCTTTCTGATCAAACTTCTCGATAGTCTGGAACAAGTCCTTCAATTCGATTCGATCTTTAGTGCTAAGACTGATTTGTTCGCAAGTTTGATCATCTTCTATTCGATATTTTGACGCTACTTCTAATGTTAGCTTGCCTTCGTAGTAGAAGACTTCTACCAAAAGAACGTGATCATCTTCAAATTTAATGTGAATCGTGTTATCTCTGTTAAGAGAGAATGCAACAATTTCTCTTGCATCTAAGTGATCTATCAGATCATTACAAACATGCTGAACTGCTGTCTGATCTTTGACGATCTTTTCTACATGACCCGTAACTTCGAATCGCTCGATGATGCGACGATCTACTATGTGAAAGATTGATCTTAAATGTTTATCTTCAGCATAGACAGCGTCATCACTCGCTTGAAACTGACTAATGACTCCGAAATCATCTAATGACTTCAGATAATCTAGAACTTCTTGCAGAGTCTCAAACTTCTTCATAAGATAGATTTCCTTTCTTTTAATAACGAATCTCGTCGAATCGATCTAAGACTTTACCTAGATCAGACAATTCAACTTTATAAGCGTCGAAGACGTCAGTATGAACTAGATCACTATATTCTACCCTGAACTTAGCTTCAATATTCATCTTCAATTCTCCGTCTGAGTCTTGATAGATTAAAATATCGTACTTGATCTCGTCTTCATGCACTCTGACTTGAGCAGCTCTTTGTTCTGTAAAGATCATAGCACGTTCTACACTCGGTTCAAACTCTAAAAGCTTATTACGAATTGAGCATGCTGCAGATAGACACTTGATTCTAACTTCGAAGATTTCGTCGAAGATGTCATCTTCTAGATCAATTCGAACTGTGCTGCTGTAGACGCGATCGCCATTCGAATCGATATTGATCTCGAACAAAGAGTCATTAATTCTGATGACATTGATACTGTCGAACTCTTCGAAAATGTCCAGTCTCTCGATACTAAGACGAATCAGATTCTTCAGATTGTCGTTCATTTTCATGAGATCAGTTTCCTTTCTTTTCTAGTTTATCGAATTGAGATAAGACTTTTTGAAAGTCTAAAATCGATTTAGGCTCTGAGGTCTTATACTCTTTACGAATCTCTACATCTCCGCTAGAGTCTTTCACAATTTTCTTCAGATCGAACAAAATCTCATCTTCAGAATAAACTTCTAAGAAATAGTCAACGTCGATTCGTTCAATTCTTGAAACTAACTTGAAGTCGTCGAACGATGCTGAAGACTTATCTAACTCTGGTCGAGCCTCAACTAGTTGCTCTGTCAACCAAATCAAGGCTGAACGAAGTCTAACTCGATCTTCGAAAAATTCGTCTTCTGCAATGACTCCATTCTTAGCATAGATATAGATGATATTGATCAGACGATCGTTTCGATAGATGTAGGCTCGATAATTGTCAAGTTTATTGACCTCTTCCGTCACAAGCACTTTTACTTCGTCAAAGGTCTCAAAATCGTCAAGACTTTTGATGTACTGTTCAATTTCTTTTACTCGTTCAAATTTCATTTGTTTCTTCCTCGATTTTCTTCACAATTTCAAGATCGTACGAAAGTACATAGTCAATGCCTTTTTCGCAGCTCAGATACTCATGTTGAGGTTCGTGAACACCGATATACTCGCCCCACTTGTGCCAGCGCCAGCCGCCCCAGCTACAGTCTTTCGTATTGATATGCGGTGTCAGTAGTAGCACAAGTTTGTACTCCGGATAAAGTTCCATGAATCTCACAAGACTTAGCCCTAGATAGTATTCTTCGTCTAGATTATTTCCGAAAAGATAGTCTTTCAGACCTTGCTCTAGACGTCGAATTACTTGAGTAGCATTATCTGCAACACCGTACTGATTTACGCTGTAAAGATATTTGTTTCCCATCGGATTCACTGTTTCATAGTCAGTCAGTCGCTCGATGCTATGTCGAGCATTGAGAGCTTCCATATAGATACCAGTCGTATCTAGATTCGGATCGTCTTCTTCAAGAATGAGATTGCTGAAATTCTCGTTATTGACGAGTTTCCACGGTTGGAACATCGAATTCGAGCGATCTTCACCTTTAAAGATTTCAGGGTCTTCTAGCTTGAGTTCTTCCCATCGTTCATTCGATTTCTTCAGCTTTTCAGCATTAATCTCGAGATCGATAAACGGTAGCTTTGGAATCGTTGGATTGTAGTTAGATAGATCTACGTAGCGATCTGAAGAATCTGCTTGACTTTTAATGAAGTTGTATAGTTCTTTAGAAATCTCGACGATCTGAACGACTTCGTCGTTCTCTAGTTCAGTGTAGTCAGTTGAGACTTGATTAGTTAGATACTTCTTAGCTGAAGTGTCGAAGCTTGCATAGTACTCTGTTTCCATGATTGAGTTCCCTTTCTTTTCAATAGACGTTTTATCGAAGAATCTTTTCAAGATCTTGAATGAATAGATCGATCTCTAATTGATCGTACTTAGTATTAGGTTCCATTTCAATTCTGAAGCTGCCATTCGATCCGATATGCATCGTAGCAACCTTATATGAGTAATGAAACGGCTTCGGAATGATTCGAATCTCGATCGATTTTTCTTTGCAAACAATTTCTGCTCTATTTTCACGAATTTCTCGATGATAGAATTTGCTGTATTTAGCGTATCGACGCATCAATTCTTTGAATTCGTCAGTATCAGTTAGCATCTGAAGACGTTCTTCAATAGTTCGATCACGTTCTAGTTCGTAAGTGAGTGTTGCAGTCATTTATGATTCTCCTTAAATCTTAGTTTGATTGGTAAGTCTATTATATCATACTCTAGATGAAGTGTAAAGGAAAAAGTATCAGATTGCGAAATTTTCTTCGAATCTGACTAACTCTGCGAACTCTTCGGTAATCACAATGTTCATTTGATACTGCTTGAGACCCGCAGCTTTCGCTGATTTTAGATCTTCTACGAAATCTGCATAGACTGGGTCGTCGACCGGAGGTTCGAAAGTCGGTGCATCATACTGAAAGACTGTGATAATTGCTGCTCTAGAATTATGCGATCTTAGTTCATTTGCAAGTTCATTTACGTGCTTCTGCATTCTTTCTACTGACGGATGCGGCTGTTTCATCAAAGCTTTCAGATGTTCAGACGGTTCGCAGTAGTATTCTGCGACCATAGTCTTTACCTCGATGTAGCAATCATCGACTCTAAAGTCGATTCGAGAATTGCCGAGTTTCTTTTCGCGTTTGATAGAATCTGAGATCTGCAATTTATCAGCGACTTCTTTATCTTTTAAGAACTCTTCAACGTATCGATTAGATTTGGATTGATTGATACCCATGTAAGTCTTGCCGTCGTCAAGACTGATTGCTTCAACTGTGTATCGAGTTCTACGAGACGTATTCGATCCGTGATCGCTTACTAGACACGAGAGATCCTTGATGTCTTTGCGGCTAATACCTGCGATAATGCCCCCAGTAGGGCAATGAGCTTCGACTTCTTCACCGTCGAGTTCAATGATAAAAATGAATCTGTTGATTCTAGATTTAATAGTAGACTTGATAAGTTTTTGATCAAATAGTATTTTCATTAGTTTAAACTTCTTTCTTATTTCTTAAGCCACAGATCGACTTCTGTGATCTTAGCTTTGCCAGTATTGAGGTTCCTTCAGCTTTAGACAAAGTTTTAGACACAGGCGAATCTGTGTCTAATTCAGATATTCAGTTAGTTGCTTAGACGTTGGTAAGACTCCGAAAATGTCGAAATACTCTAGAGCTCTATCTCTAAGTTCGATTGCATGATCTAAAGTCTTGCAAACTGTTCTATAGAATCTGCAATTTCTAGAGATTGCTACAGTGTAGAAACCTTCTTCCGTACGAGATATGTGCTTTTCTTTCGTGTTAGATCGAGCTTCACTAACATATCTCTGTTTCACTCTAGGTTCGATGCTTAGTAGCAAAGCCTTTTCTTCTGAGTCTGGAAGTCGATTGTTTTCTACGTAGAAATTGATAACTTCGTTACGCAGAAGTTTGGCTTCTTCTAAAGTCTCAGTTCTGTGATTGAAGGTGTTGTTGAAGCGTCGAATCTGTATCACATATTGCGAAGACGACTTTTCAGCAGTGATATGCTTCATTGAATCTGGATTTTCTAGAACCTCAAGATTCGACTTCTCGATTCTATGACAGTAGCCGCAAGTATGATTTCGTTTAATGAAAAGTTCTCGATTCTTTCGATTATGATAGTCACTTTCATTACCGCACATCTTGCATTTCAAAATCTGCTTTTCTACTCGCTTAACGAATACTGGTTTCTTTCTCTCGAGACCAAGTTCTTCAGAACTGGGCTTTCTCTTGTGAACTTTGAAAAATTCTAAAACCTTGTCTCGCAGATCGATTGCTTCTTCTAAAGAGTATGCTAGCTTGTAGAAAGACTGACCAAATCGACGAATATAGACGATGTAGCCTTTTCTCTTTTCATTCCAAGAGATATTCTTCATATCGAAAGTTTCAATAGTCTGAATCATCATAACAATTTCTCCTTATAAAGAATAATTCTTTACTTCGTCTTTACGACTTTCAATTTCTTCTAAAATACTATTTTTCGATTCTGTCAAGAACGGAATGATTTCTGACCAAGTGCAGTACTTTTTAGCATCTAATGTAACGAAGAAATGATCTTCATACTCTTCAACTTCAGTCGATAGATGCAGACCATTTCCAATCGGGATTCGTGTGCAAGAAGCTTCTCGAACGAGATCTGTTCCAATGTAGACTTCGGGAATCTTGATTTCTGGGAATGTGACTGATGAGTAAATTACAGAATTGATTGCTGTCTTGTCTTTGAAATATCCTCGAATGAAGAATACATTGCCAGAAGTTCTATTAGATACTTCTACTCTAGAGAATTCATCGTATCTGAAGAGCAGTTCATCAATTACTTCCGCATAATTAGAAATATACTGAATCCAAGCTAAGACGTCTTCTACTTTTCCGAGTTTATACTCGCATCGAGGTGTAGCATAGTTGTAACCGACGATTGAAAGATTTACATTGTTATTTACGCGAGTCAAACTGAGATTGAGCTTTTGTTCTTTCATATAACGATTAGCTTCTTCGATCATTGAGTCGATACGAGCGTAATGCTTGTTACGAGTATTCTCATTCTTTTTCTCACGAGCTGCTGATTCTTCAGCTTTCTGTTGCTCACGTATTCGACGAGCTTTGGTTTCAAGTTCAAGTCGACGATCGTCTAATGACTTGATTTCGTTTTGAATTTGTTCTAGTGATTCAGTCATTTGTCTATTTTCCTTTCAGATAGTAAGTAATTTCTTTATTGAGTAAGATCTGAAGAGTCAGTTCATTCTTCTTTTCGCAAAAATCTTCATCGACGATAATCGGCTTTTCATAGAGTGAAAGAATATGTCTCTCTAAATCTTCGATCGCTGTTTCATAGTCTTCACGGATGATCTCACGTTCTAGCTCGACAGTCTTCAATAGCCCGACCTTCTTGTCAAGTTCCGATTGATAGCGTTTCTCACGAATGATCAGTTCCTCAGAATCTTTAAGATAGTGATCGATTACGATGAAGAGTTTTGACGATTTATTCAAGGTCATATATTCATCCTTTCGTTACCAGCATTCAGCTATGACGATGCGTCTATTGAAAGTGTGAACTCTGTCATAAGACATGATATCTTTCAACTGAATCACTACCGAAGAATGTTCTTTTCTTACGCGATCGATTGATTCATTAGAAACATGCTGAATTGCAAGATCGATTGCTTCATTCTTAGATAGAAACGTTTCGACCGTCTTAGAAGTCTTTGGTTCTGAAAGAAGGTCATCGTCTTCTACTCGATCTTGGAATCGACCGACAGCGTAACGCATATCTTTACTCAATAGTGAGTCTAGTTTTTGTTTTAGTTCAAGATTTGTCATTGTTCTATCATCTCCTCGTAGCATTCGTTCAGATCATCGACAAGTTGCATCACATTCGAAAGTTGTGTGATTTCGCCGATAACAAACACGTGATCACCGATCTCAGGTTTCATCTTGAACTCGATTACACCCTTTTCTAGATTATAGTCGTATACGTGATCGAGATCGATGTCTTTTAAGAATCCGTCAATTTCACGAATTCTTACGATTACTTGTGACGGATGTAGCATATTAGTTATCCTCAATTACAATGTACGATTCGTCTTTCGGAGTGATGACTTTTTCCCAGCCGTCATACTCTGAAATGCGGTATCGATCTGAATCGATCTCAGTTACTGTAACACTGTTGAATCTTCCGCTAGCTTCAGATCCAAGCTCTTCGATGACTGCAACAAGATCTTTGTCGTGTCGAGGTAGATCGTAGTAATCTACTTCTTCACCTTTCAATTCGTTCAATAGTTTTTGCGCTTTATCTGATAGACCGAAGCCTCCGTAGTAAGAATTATATGCGACTTTGTTAGACATGATTTGTTCCTCTATTTTCTTTTTTAAATATAAAGTTTGAGTCAAGGAAAACTCGATTTAGTAGAAATGTTTCATTTCTTTAGCGAGTCCGCCATTGATCATCGACCAAACAGCTTTAGCTGTAGATGGTTGACTGAATTCATGAGCGATTAAATTTCTAATTGCATAGATTTCAGTGCTGTCAAAACCTTCGGGCATGTAAGCCGGGTTGTATTTTGCTAATTCTCCGATTTCCTCGATTGTCTTAGCTGCTACCATGTAGAAAACTGGATCTTTAGTTCGGAATCTTCTTTTATAGTATTTGTAGTTTTTATAGAGATCTCTGATTAGATCTGCAGCTTTAGGTTCGAGATTTTTAGGTTTTCTATTTGACATACGATTTTTCCTTGACGACTTTCTTTATATTTATTTATGATACTATTATATCATACTTTCGAGTAAGTGTAAAGGAAAAAGTACACTTTTTCCTAAAAATCTTAGAACGAGTCAGTCACGTCTTTACGTGGTCTGAGACTCATGTTGCTAGTATCTACAGAGTGACGCTGTTTCTCAGGTAGAATTCTGAACTCGAATAAGTTTAGAATAAACTGCGAGCAAAAGTATACGAAGTACCAGACAATCACTAGCGAAAAGATAGCGACCATTGGAAATAAAACTGGAATCGGAAATAGTTTGTACAAGTGCAAGCTAACTGAAGCTGCTAAACTTGTAAGAAAAGCTAAAGTCAAGTTAGCTAGAATTCCTAGTCGATTAGATTCAAACATTTAGATCACCTTCATTTCTAGATACACAGCTCATCAGTATCTGTGACTTCAATTTGATCAGAAGACACGTAATGATCAAGATCGCCATACTCGTCGTAAGTAATGATTGTCTTCTTTTCAAGATTACGAGCCTTAGCCCATTGATATAGTTCTTCAACTGTCATGTAACTGATTAGTTCTTCCATAGTTAAGATCTCCTTTGATTTTGATGATTCTATTATATCATTAAGAATCTTGATTGTAAAGGAAAATGTAACTTTTTCTTCAAAGAAAAAGCTAGCTAGAGTCAGCTAACTTAAATTTCTTCATAAGGATCAGATTCATACTTGAAGCTGTACATACCGAGAGGTACGTTAAATCTTTTGAGATTCGATTCTTCAACTGCTGCGTCACCTTCTCTGGTCGTAAGCTGATATACTAGCTTAGAGCCGAAGATCAATGTAAGATCTTCATCGAAGTATAGCTCGTAGTTGACTGCTGCACCGACCGCGTAAGATAAGTCATTGTCTTTTAGACCTTTGTTAGTCAACTCGATATAGCCAGTTCTTTCTTCTCTGTTCTCAGAGTTCAACAGATAATCTAGTTCGTCGATCACGTCGTCGATGATCGTTTCATCAAATTCAGTTTTGTCTCTAAGAAAAGAATATAAAGATGATACGTATGCACGCTTTGCATCTACACTTAGTTTAAGATTTGACATTTACTTCTCACTTTCTATTCTTTTTTTAGTCTAAGATTAGATTTCTTCGTAAGCATCACCTTCGTATGCGAACTCATACATTCCATACGGAACGTTGAATCTTCTAAGATTTGATTCCTCAATAAACTTGTCTGCATCTGGAATTGACGGTGTATAAACTAGTTTTGAACTGAAGACGAGAGTAACTGCGTCATCGAAGAATAAATCATAGTCGATATATGCACTTGTAAGTTTGACAAGCTCGTCTTCGTCTTTTTCTAATCCGACTTTATCTAATTCAATCTTACCAACTGCATGACATGTATCAGTTGCATCGAGTATTCGACTGAGGTCTTCAATCAAAAGTTCTTTGACTGCATGATCGAATTCAGTCTTATTTTCTAAGAAATATTGAAAAGAGTTAATGTACTCACGTTTAGCTGCGTCTGTAAATTGATAATCTGACATCTGGTTTCTCACTTTCTTCGTTTAAGTATAAATCTATTATATCAAATTTATAGTTTCAAAGATCTAGTTGTAACCTTGTAACTCGGTTTTCAATATTTTCTATCAGCTATCTAGATCACAGCAGTAAGTCTGTGATTACTGATTTGTCTAAGATTAGGTTACACTAATCCGAAGCAAATAGAAAGACACAGCTTTAACTGAGCCTAGAAGATCTGCGATCTTTCATCTCAATACTCAGTAAAATTGTTCATATAGACGATCAGATCTTTGCGTCGTTCATAGATCAAGATTGATCGATTGTAGGCTTTTGCAACAGTTCTGAACTGCTTGTCAGTCGGAGACTTCTTAGATAAGATGCTGCTGCACTTTGAACGAGTCGATTTATTCATAAGATCTAGATCGACATTCTTCTTTAACTTGTCCCAGTTAGACTTTGTATTTTGACTTGGATCGATGAATTCGTATTTCTTCGAAAGTTTATAGAGATCGTCGATCGCTCTATTGTATGATCGATTGTCGAGCGGCATTTAGTTACTTCCTTTCTTTCTCATAGACTAAGATCTTTTCTCTATCAACTCGATCTGCGAATTTTTTGTTAAATCTTAAATTAGAATGTCTTTTACTGTCATAAGACTTTAACGTAAGGATATCAACGTCCATACCAAGTATTGTATCTAATTTTTCGATATCTAAAGCATCGTCTAAATCTACAATCAAATCTAGATCAGATAAAGGATCTGCTTCGTTTCTAGCATAAGAACCGAACAACCATACTTTTTGATCGAAGAATCTTTGCAGATCTTAGCAAGTTCAACCGATATGTCATTGATTGACGGAATCATTCTTTTCAAGGCAATGCTCCTTTCTTTATCATAGACTAGAATCATTTCTAGATCTTCGTCTTCAGAGATAATTCGTTATTCTACTAGCTTTTCAATTGATTTTCTAGATTTAGCAGATTCAGATGTTTTACCTGAGATATGCAATTTGACTGACTTAATATCTCGAGATTTAGACTGACTATCACGTGAGATTGTTTCAACAGCGTTAGCCATCTCAAGCTTGTCTATGCGGTATGTCATGTTTTCTTCATTCTCTTCTTCTTTAGTCAGTTCGACTGAATCGACCGTCGCCAAGATTTTGACCGACGAGTCAGCTTTTGAAGCATTGATTGCTACGACTTGTTTGTACTCTGAAAAACTTCTAAGAGCTTCTACTTGCTTAAGATTCATGTCTTCTTTAGTAGAAAGGACTGTAAAGTCTTCTTTGCTGCAAGAACCAAACAGATGATACTCAAAGATTCCTTTAGATCTTAGAGATTGCAAGAGATCTAAAGGAAGAGCACATATCGATGAATCTTCTATTATTGAAGAGAATTCGACATCTTCTTCATTGGTGTAGACTGTCTTGAAGTCATCTTTAACTTCAACTTTTCTAGTGCTATTATCCAAGATATATCGACTTTCAACAATCGTATCGGGTGCAGTCCCGAGAAGCATTTCAGTTGTCAGATTCATCATGAACGCCGCTAACAATGCTAGAATGAACGTAATGATGCACGTCAGTATCTTGTGATCTTGTAGAAAGTCATCTATCGCGTTAGTCGAATATGATTCTTCTGATACGTTAGATATCGTGAAGATCGCTAAAATTACCAGTATCACGAACGCGACTAAAGAAATCAAGACGTCAAAAGTCGAAATCGATAAAGCGTCTGAAGATAGACCGAGTCTATATAGGATCATGTTTCAATTAGTTCCTTTCATTTTCCGAAGATCTCATCGTAGAGTCGATCGCACTCTTTCAAGATCTGATCTTCGTCTAGATCTTCTTCGAAATCGAGCGTAAAGACGTAATAAAGAGAATCGCTGTCTTTTGTAGAAATGAAGAAGTCAATCTGATATCGAGAAAAATCGAACATCTCTTCAATCTCAACTTCGATATCATATTTCTTTCTGCGACTATTCAGCTTTTTCTTTAGATCTTTAGCAAGATCTTTCATCTGTTTAGAGAAATCTAACGCTTGATCGTCTAAAGATTTAGCGAGTTTTGATAAATCTGAAAATTTTTGTTCTAATCGAGTCATTTTGTTTTACATTCCTTTCTATCAGAAGATGATCTTGATCTAATTGCCAAAATACATCTCATACGTTTTATCGCATTTCGAAATCAATGATTGTGCATCAAACGATCGATCTAGATCTTTTGTATAGAGTCTATCTACGAAAGCTCGTTTACGATCCGAGTCGATATAGACTGAAACATAGATCGACATTGGAGACTCAAAAGGATCGATAGACCAATCAGTAACGACTTCGTAGTCACGATCAAATTCATTCAAATCTGAACTAATCGACTTTGCTTTCATCTCAACGAACTCACGAATCTTTTTCGATGTTGAATCGATTAGCTCGATTGCTTCGATTAGATTAAATTTGTCATTCATCATTCTAGTCCTTTCTGAATCTTATATGCTTCATAAGTCTGTTTCATTAGCATTGCGACTGTCATAGGTCCGACTCCGCCAGGTACAACAGTTTTAGCAAAACAATCTAGACCTCGTTTGACATCGCCGACTAGATCACCGTGTTGATCACGATTAATGCCAACGTCTATGACAATTGCATCTGATTTACAGTGAGTAATGAACTCTGGAATTCCAACAGCTGCAATAACTATATCAGCCATATCGAGAAGCTGATCAAGATTTTCAGTTCTTGAATGAGCTATTGTGACAGTCGAATGTCTGTCTAGCAACATCTGAGCAATCGGTTTACCGACGATATTACTTCGACCGACTACTAAAGCGTGCTTACCGGCTAGCTCGAAGTCTTCAAGCAAATACATGATGCCGGCTGGCGTGCATGGCGTCATGCTTGGAGAACCGGTCCATAGTTTGCCCATGTTGACCGCATGGAAGCCATCAACGTCTTTAGCTGGATCAATTTCTTGAAAGATCTGATCTACATCGAGATGCTCTGGAAGCGGCAGCTGAATCAACAGACCATTCACAGATTTGTCTTTATTGATCTGATGAACGATGTCGATTAGCTCAGGCTGAGAAATCGATTCGTCTAGTTTCGTTGTAACAGTTTTGATTCCAACTCTTTCAGCCGCACGTTCCTTATTTCGAACGTAGACTGAGCTTGCTTGGTTATTTCCGACTTGAATCACTTGCAGACATACTTCAGCTTTCGAAGATTTGATCTCTTTTGCAAGACAATCTAACAGATCATTAGCAATCTGCTTTCCATCGATGATGAATGTCATTCCATGTAACCTCCGATGTAAACCGATGTTTCTTTGTCTAGGTAGAAAGCATTGATCTGAGACAGATGATCTTTTGCTACTTCAAAAGCTTTATCGAAGTCTCTAAACACTCCAGATAGCACGAATTCTGCAGACCATGGTTGAGTAGATACGTCGCCGCTGACAGCATAAACGAGATCGTCAGTATCGAAGACTTCTGCTTCCAAAAGAGCTTTAACACTCATGCTAAGATACTTGTCGATAAGTCTAGCATCGTTCTCAAAGATTTGAAAATCTAGATTAGCTGAATCACAGTTGATCGAAAGAATCTCGATTTCTTTAGAACCATTTCTAGATTCGTAAGCTTGCTCAGCAGTGATTACGATCTTACTAGCGAGCTTGTGAAGACCTGTGATCGATTTGATTCGATTCTCGTTGTCGAAGGTTACACCTTCTTCTATCGCTTTCAAATTAGTCTTTAGATAGTTATAGAAATTGTTGACATTAAGTCGAACATTCTTAAATGATAGCATAGTGATTTCTTTACCTTTCTAATAGTCGATGGTCAATTTGACGTCTTCTAAATGAGCAGTGTACGGACCAAGCTTCGGCGGCTTAGTCATTTTAGCCAGAAGATCGTCAAGTTCGTCCAGTTTGATCGGATAACCATACTCTGTATTGTAGAACGCCTGCACTTTGCCTCGAGTCTTGTACTGACTAAGTATGAATGATTCTTCTTGTTCATAGTCAATGAACAAATATCTCCATTCGTCTCCAAGTCGAATGACTTGAATCGTCAAATCATTGTACTTCAGAATGTCGTCGAAGTCTAGTTCAAACAAAATCGCTCGAAGATCTTTGATTGCTGGATCGTTCCAGTTATCTTTATCGAAGCTTGGAATTTCTCCTCGTTCTAAAGCAGAGTAGTCGAATGCAGGTTTAGCATTCTCTAAGTCAGTACGAATTTTAGCTCGTTTAAGCCAACGTTCTTTTAATTCTTCTAATCTTTCAAGTTCATCAGGGTACATGTGAGTTTTCCTTTCTAGTTTGTCGAAGCTGCTAGCAATAGAAATTGTAATGCTTCTTCAAGATTTTCTGAGTTAGTTGAAACTGAATGAGTCATCTTTTCAGAGTAGTCAAATTTCTCGTACTTTCTACTAGATTCGACGTCAGTACTAAGTTCATAATGACTTTCCAGAGGTTTGATAGTTGTACGCAATCTAACTTTAGATCCATTAGATAAGAATACATCGTATGAACCGAACTCTGTTTTACTAGAGCTCGTGTAAGAGTTAGTAGCTCTTTCGACTAGATTAACTAGCTTTTGATTCTCGATCAGAGTCTGAAGCTGATCTACGTGAACGTAGTTTCTACGATCTAATTCTTCGAATTCTTCTAAGAGTCTTTTATCTGTTACGAGCTTACGAAGATCATAGCCGTCTCGATCTAGATAATAGATCATCGAAGCTGCTGTATCTAACGAAAATCTTGGATCTTTCAGTTTACCGTATTTCTTCAAATGATCTGTAAGCTGACCAATCGTATAGATCTGACTCATCTTCAAGCCATTTAGACCTTTTCGATTCCTCATTAGATTTGATAGTTGTTCAGTGCCATCGTCAGGTCTGCTGAACTTTCGAAGACTTTTTCTAATCTTGCTCATAGACTGATTGAATCTATTTTGAGCAGTATGAGATTTCTCTAATTCTAACAATTCAGTGATTTCTCGATACATCAGACCTCGATGGATACGAAGTTTGATAATCTTGCGATCTGTCTCTGTTAGATCGGGATGAGTCTCAATTAGTTCTTCGGCAAGTTTTAGATCTTCGTCAGAAATTTCTTCATCTTCTTTCTTAAATTTGAAGATTTCTTCGATTAGACTCTTCTTAGCTTCTTCGTTTAGCATGATTATTCTCCTAAGTTTATTGATAAGTCTATTATATCATAATTAGCTTCGATTGTAAAGGATAAAGTATATAACTTTGTCAAAATAAAAGACAGACGTTCAGTCTGTCGATTATAATTTTCCCGCAGCAACAGCTGAAGAGTAATGTATCAGTCCGCATGAGAAGCATAGCAAACATAAGAGAAAACTGATCTCGACCGGATTGAATGCATCTAGTCTCGAGATCGCAATGCTCATCAACGACACGCTGGTCAAAAACGAGTATAAGATCATTGGCGCTGCACAGATTCTTTTAATCTTTTTAGACGTAGAAGATTCTGTGAACTCATCTGCTGACACAGTGATAAAGTTTAAGACTATCAGAGCAGCTAAGATTCTGACTGATCCTAGCTGATAGATTTCCAAAATCGTCTGCATTTATTTTAAATCCCTGGATGCTACTACTAAAGCTTCGTACGCCTTCGAAGCGATGAGTAGTCTATTTCGGATCTGTTTAAAATCTTCTAACGATCCAGACTGACGAACGTGCTCAGCTGATGTTAAAAGAATCTGACTGATCGTCAGATTTGTTAGCTCGACCTTAGATCCGACAATTGAGTCTTCTAACAGATAGAATCTGCAATCTTCATTCATAAATTGACTATTCTCTAGTTCAATCTCGTTCAGAGCAAGTTGTAGACCTAATAGAGTTTCAATCGAATCGTAATAGTCAATCGCTCTTTCTATGATTCCAATCAGAACTCTGTGAAGATGTTGAGTTCTGAATAGAACGACTAATTCTGTCTCATTCATTCAAGTTTCTTCCTTAGATTAGCTTGTTTATTCAATTATATCATATCTTGAATAGAATGTAAAAAGATAAGGCCTTAAAAAGCCTTATCTCGTAAAACTTAGAAGAATCTTTGAATCTTCGATAGACTTATACAATTCGTCCGCGTCTAAAGTAGATTCTTCTACTTCCAGCTCTTCAAGATGAATGTCAGCAGTTTCTACTCTCGAATTAACGATCGATGAGAACTTATTAGACAAGATCGCGTATCGACCTTGCTCATCTTCGAATTTCATTCTAAGATCGACTTCTACTCTTGAAGAAAATAACGATTCATCTGAAAACTTTGTATCTAGTGTTAAGATTTCTACATTATATGCTGAAGGTTTCGAATCGATCTGAGATTCTGTTACCATTTCGTTCATTTGATTTCTTCTTTCTTTATGCATTCTTTAGTCTTTCTAAAGGCGAACCGTGCAACAGATGACCGTCTTTAGTTAGTGACGCGAATGTCTCAGTAGTTGGATGCTGTAACTGTCTGTAAATATCGACTGCGTATTCTTCTGCTGCGTACTCAACTAAATCAAGATCTGAGTCTAAAGCTTCAATTAGATACAATTGACTAGCAAACTCGTATCTTTCTGTCAAAGACTCGATTGCGCCGTCAACTAGTTCTAAACAGTCGACCAAGAATCGAATATCTTCTTTCAAAAAGTCTTCAAGATACGTAGATGTTCGACCGTCACAGAAATAGATGTCTTCTGAAGAAGATGATACAGCTTCATCGTATTTCGGTTCGATTGAAGCAAATAGTCCTCGATCGGCGTAGTAGTTGTAAGTGATTGTCAGAGACAAAAGATCATGACAACTGAAAGCTTTATTTTTGAAGAGTCGATTTTCAGAAGAATCAGTCAGTCTGAAGTCCGTGTTTCTTTCATAGTAGCAGACGTTGTTCAAACAATATTCTTCTTCGCCATGAAGTTCGATGTCGTCGATGAAATCGTCTAGATCTGACAAGATCGTATCAATGTCGAACAAGACAACGTCGCCTTTCGTTAAAAGAGATTTAAGCTCGTTAGATGATCTTTCTTTCATATTTTTGAAATTCATAGCAAGTTACTCCGTTCTAAACTAAAGATGCGAATGTGACGTAAGCGTAGATATCTGCAATAGCGAAATTTCTAGACTGATAAGATTCAGTCAAGTACTTGGCAACTTTATCTGACAACTCTAATACAGATTCTGATGACTCGTTGACGATCACTGTTTCTAAACTCTGCTCGACTTCTCTGATCTCTACTCTTTCATTCAAAGTCACATCGTCGTCGTAGATGTTGATCCAAATCTTTAGATACAAAGTGATGTTAATCAAATCAATCACTCTTTCGTCTAGTTCGAATTCATTCAATTCCGTGTCTAACTTCAGTCTTGCAGTGATATGATTATCTTCTACTTTTACATCTGTCAATTGACATTCAGTACCTTCGGCATCGCAGACTTCGACTTCTTTGACTAATTGCTGTAATAATGACATGATTGTTCTCGCTTTCTTAATAGATTATTGATAAGTCTATTATATCATAAAGTCAGTTCTGAAGATCTAGCTGTAACCTTGTAACTCAGATTTTACTAAGAAATTAGATCTGTGCAGAGTTTAGATCGAATCTCTAGACATGTCGATCTTTGATATCCGAGTTACATGATCTTAAATTAAAGTAAAAGCACAGAAAACAGATCTCTGTGCTGATAAGATAGGATAAATAGTTTTTGAGTAATTATGTTTCGAAGTTAGACGTGTAATGGACTGAGACACGTCTACGCTCTTGACGAGATTCGAACTCGCTTAAGATCACCAAGATTTGATCTCAAGAGCTTGAAAGACTTAAACTAGTCTTTCGAAGTTTAGATGAACAGCTAAACGATCTTCATAGCCGTAGCGTTCAAGATCCCGTTGAAGTCGATATGCGATATATCGTTCAGCAATTTGAATGTATCCGGCTGCAAGAAGACGTTGCTCAACTTGAGACTGGACCATCGAGATCGTTACTAGTTCAATGTTGAGTTCGTTAAGATCTAATGCAATTCTAGTAGTTAACTCTGCTAACTGACGCTTTAGATCATCGTCTAAGACAAATACCTCTTTAGCAGCATTCGTGATAGCTGAGTAAATTTTAGTTGATTCAAAATCAACTTTTGAACCATTACGTTTAATGACTTGCATTTAATTCTCCTTTATCTTGATAGATCTATTATATCATAAGATTCAGAGATTGTAAATAGAAAAGTCAGATAGAGACGATTACAGACTCGATAAGTCGATCAAGAAAGATTGTGAAGTTTCAAAAACTGATCCGTCATATCTGGGACTGCCTGATGCTGCAAGTAAATCTGACCAAAGATCAGCGAATGACAGATGCTCTCCGATGATGTCATAGATATCGACTTCGCTTGCATCTTCAAGATAATCTTTAATGAAATTCAGAGATGTAAGACACGGTTCATAATCGATTCGATCGATCAGTCCGACTGAGTCGACGTTGTAAACTTCAGCAATCTTATCGACTAGTTCGTATTTCTGATACGGCGATTCATATTTTTCGACGTCGTAATGAACTCCGTATTTGCAAATCTTGAATCTCGATCCTTTTAATTCGAGTTTATACTTGAAATTGAGTTCATAGACTTCATCACTAATCTTATTCACGTCGCGACGAAGAGTTAATCTCGATCCATCGTCGAAGTAAGAGTACATAGGTTCTTTGACACATTCATTCATGATCGTAGCAAAATCTTCTTTCGTAAAGTCAAGATCAAATTCTTCATTCTCATCGAAATTAGATTTTTCACCAGTCATAATAACTTCTGCAATTCCATCGACGTCTAACAGAATAAATGCTTCATGAGTTAATTCGACGAAACTGCTGTCTGACACAATTCTTTCAATTCGATTAGCGATCGTTCTTTGTCTAAGCTTGTCTAGCATTTCAGTTTCCTACTTTCGTTTAATAGTATAAGACTATTATATCAAATTCTGAGTTTTAAAGATCTAATTGTAATCTTGTAACTCGGTTTTTCTTCTAGATTTTGATCGTGGCTGCAATAGACTTAAAATCTGTGTTTGTTGATTTGTCTAAAATTAGATTACACTAATCTAATGCAAATAGAAAGACACAGCTTTAACTGTGTCTGTGAAAAATTAGTCTTCTAATGAAATGACAGTAGTCTTCTGAGAATCTACGTGATTGTATTCGTCTGCATTGATGAATTCTTCTCTCGCCAGCTCGCAAGCTTCGTCAAAGTCTAAGTCTCGACCATATTCTTCGATCCATTCGTCGATCACGCCCTCAACGTAATCTGAAAGAGGTCTGGAACCTCCGTTCAAGACGACGAATTCATCATCATTCGATGAACCGCCGCCTAAGCCCTCAAGAGCAAGACTAACTGAGACAACTAGATCTTTAGATTCTTTATCGAGTGTCATCTTTATGTGAGTGATGTATCTATATTCTCGACCAAAGATATAACCGTCAAAGAAACGATACAGTACATCGTCAAAAATTTCTAGATCGTCAGTGATTTCATTAGTATCGACGTTGAGCTCAAATTCAGTTTGGCCGTTTTCAGCTGCTTGCACAGCTTCACTAAACGCAGAGTATTCTTCGATGTCGAAATGAATTAGATGATTATACAATTCAGTATTGATAAATCTATTGATCTGTCTAATTACTTCTGGTGTAAAGATCATTGATTTCATTTGATTTCTCACTTTCGTTTAAGTATAAGATTATTATATCAAAAAAAAATGCGAAATCTATCTCAAGCTACTTAGAATAGAAAAAATGTGGTACAATAGGAATGTAAGGGTGCCCGTAAGTCAGTCGCGAGTAACCCGTCATGTATGCAGAAAGGGATGGAAGTAATGAACTGTTTAGTGGTCTATATGTCACGTTATGGCTCGACCAAACGCTATGCTGAGCAAATCGCCAAAGTACTTAATTGCCGTGTCTGTGCTCATAATGAGGTCACCGATACACTCCTGGCAGAGAGTCAGATTATGATTCTAGGAACCTGTATTTTGGAAGGGCGTTTAGAAGGTGCTCCTGTATATCAAGAATGGATAGAGGCCTGGCCTGACAAGTCTTGGATTCTCTACACGGTTGGTCTCTCCAATCCAGACTTAACCAACTTTGATCCTCTCATGGCGGCGGCCTTCAAGCCAGAAGTTTTGGAGCGCATCACTGAATTCCATTTTCGCGGGACAATTGTCTATAAGCGACTCGACTTTATGCAACGCTTAGCTAAGCAACTAGAAGATACCAAAGAGCATTCCCTAGATACAGTTAGTTTGGGTGACGTAGAGCGCTCCATGCTAGAGACATATGGGACCACTTATGATGCAACCGAAGAATCTTCTCTGGAGCCTTTGGTGGCTCGGGTTCGTGCTATTCAGAAAGGAGCAAAATAAATGGTAGATACCAAGGAACTAGTCGGTCGTTACGCCGCTAACTATGTCAAAGATGGCATGGTGGTTGGTTTAGGGACTGGATCAACGGCTTATTGGTTTGTTGAAGAATTAGGTGCTCGTATTGCGGATGGCCGTCTCAAACAAATTGTGGGCGTGGCCACTTCTCGTCGGACAGCGGAACAAGCCCTTAAGTTAGGCATTACCATCATGGATTTAGATCGGGTCAACCATATTGATTTGGTCGTTGACGGGGCGGATGAAGTGACTCGTGATTTCTATGGCATCAAAGGGGGCGGTGGTGCCCTCTTGCATGAAAAGATTGTAGCTAAGAATGCCAAGCGTTCTATCTGGGTTGTAGGCGAAGACAAGGTTGTCGATACTTTAGGAGCTTTCCCCTTGCCTGTTGAGGTGGTGCAGTTTGGATCCTGGAATCTTTTCCGTCAATTGATGGCGGCAGGCCTAGAACCAAGCTTCCGTAAAGTTGGGTCTGATTCGCTCTATATGACAGATTCTGGCAACTACATTATCGACTTAAAACTAGGCCAAATTCCTTATCCA
>ERZ772799.268-NODE-268-length-20592-cov-3.469738_pt1 | contig 20592 bp, 19 predicted proteins | sample MGYA00511345_ERZ772799 | MGnify/ENA primary metagenome ERZ772799 (study PRJEB29015, sample SAMEA2738037) | human oral metagenome | biome: human oral; feature: human-associated habitat; material: saliva | place: China | collected 2238 ... | reverse complement strand
GATTTCCGTCGACACCCGCATGAGGGGCAATGGCCATGGAGGGGCAACGGATGAAACAGAATCAGAGTTACACGGCCGAGTTCAGGACGGAGGCCGTCAGGATGGTCCTTGAACAGGGACTTTCGCAAGCCGAGGTCGCCGCCAGGCAGGGGGTTCCGAAGGGGTCACTGGCCAACTGGGTGGTCAAGGCCAAGGGGCCGAGCAAGCCATTCTCGGGTGTGGCCGAGGCCAGCCGCGAGGACCTGCAAGGTGCGCTGGAAGCGGTGCGCGCCCGCGACCTGCCACGTCTGGGTGAGGTCGTCGAGGCCAACGCCCTGGGAATGCACGCCACGATGATCGCGTCGCGCCCCTCCGTCGTGTACTGGCTGCCGGAAACACTCGATGTGGTGCACACGGTCCGCATCATGCGTGACGAAGGGTTCCCCGTCTGGGCCACCATCGACGCGGGCCCGAACGTGAAGGTCCTCACCGCCGGAAAGGATGCCGATCGGGTCGCGGCGGTTCTCCGGGACCGCATCCCCGGTGCGGCGACCTCGGTCAGGTACCCGGGCGGCGGTGTGCGCATCGAGGAGGCCACCACATGATCTCGGTGAGTGCGCCCGGAAAGCTCTACATAGCCGGCGAGTACGCCGTAGTCGAGCCCGGCCACCACGCGGTGCTGGTCGCGATCGATCGCTTCATCACCGTCCGCGTCACGCTCGCTGAGCACGCGGGCCGCATCATCTCCGATCTGTACGCGGCGCGCTCCTTGACGTGGCATCGACGTCTCGAGGACGACGTGTTGGAGGTCGAGGAACAGTTCGACGACTACGTGGTCTCGGCCATCCGCGTTGTCGAGCAGATGGTGCGCGAAGCGGGCGGCACGATGCAGTTTTTCGACCTGGAGGTCTCCAGCGAGCTGGGCGACGACAACGGACGCAAGCTCGGCCTGGGCTCCTCCTCGGCGGTGACCGTGGCGACGGTACGGGCCGTGGCTGGTTTCTACGGCCTTCCCCTGGACGACTTGGCCGTGTACAAACTGGCCCTGCTGGCCAGCTATGCCGTGCAGCCCATCGGCTCCGGCGGCGACATCGCCGCCAGCACGTTCACCGGATGGGTTGGCTACACCTCCCCTGACCGCGACTGGCTACGCGAGGAAACCGAGAAAAAGAATGCGCCAGACGGCCTGACTCGGCTGGTGACCAGGCAGTGGCCGCTGCTGGAGATCCGTCGCCTACCAGCCCCTGACCTAAGGCTTCGCGTGGGATGGACCGGCGCCCCTGCGTCCACCCCCGGCCTGGTCGCGAACGTCCAGGCGGGTGCACACAGGAGCGACGACGCAGCCTACGCGGCTTTCCTGCGCGGCAGTGAGGACTGTCTGGATCATCTGATGCGTGCCCTCGAGGACAACGACCCAACCGGATTCATGCACCAGATCGAGGAGAACCGGCGGCTTCTCCGCGATCTCAGCCACACCAGCGGGATCACCATCGAAACCCTTCAGTTGCGGCGCCTCGTGGAGATCGCCCAGGAACACGGAGCTGCGGCCAAGAGCTCCGGTGCCGGGGGCGGAGACTGCGGAATCGCTTTGTGCTCGCCCGAAACGAACACCGCCGCCCTGTGCTCCGCCTGGGAGCAGGCGGGTATTCAGGCCCTCGATCTGTCAGTCCATGTCCACCCAGAGGTCACCCCATGATCACCGATCACGACACCCCGGAACACGCTTCCCGGAAGGACGAGCACCTTCACCTGGCCGTTCGCCTGCACGACAGGGACCGGCCCAACGCCTTCGACGACGTCTCCTTCATCCATCACGCCCTGCCCGGCACCTCCGTCGATTCGACCGATCCGAGCACCACGGTGTTCGGTGTCCGTTGGGATGTCCCTTTCTACATCAATGCAATGACCGGCGGTACCCGAGCCACGACGGAGGTCAACGCCGGCCTGGCCGGAGCCGCCGCCGACGCGGGAGTGGCGATTGCCTGCGGCTCGCAGCACATCGCCTTGCGGGATCCCGGACGCACGGAAGGTTTCCGCATCATCCGCCGTGAGGCCCCACGCGCATTCGTGCTGGCCAATGTCGGCCCGACGGTCACGCCGGAGGATGCGGTACGTGCCGTCGAGATGCTCGAGGCCAATGCTTTGCAGATCCACCTCAATGTGGCTCAGGAACTAGTCATGCCCGAGGGGGATCAGGATTTCCGTGACTGGCCCGAACGGATCGCAGCCATCGTCGCGGCGGTGCCCGTTCCCGTCGTCGCCAAGGAGGTGGGGTTCGGTCTTTCCCGCCACACAATGACGATCCTGGAGCGCGCAGGTGTCGCCGCCGTCGATGTGGCGGGTGCAGGCGGCACGGACTTCATCGCCATCGAGAACGAGCGGCGCCCCCGTCGGGACTACTCGTACCTGACCGGGTGGGGACAGTCAGCGGTGTTGTGTCTGCTGGATGCGCTGTGGAGGGATGAACCCACCGGTCTGCCGGTGCTCGCCTCCGGGGGGGTGCGCACTCCGCTGGACGTCGTGCGTTCCCTCGCGCTGGGGGCACGGGCCGTCGGCGTCTCGGGTCATTTCCTGCGCACCCTGGTCACGAAAGGGCCGGATGAACTTCGGGTCGAGCTCACCACCTGGATCAACCACGTGCGCACGCTCATGACCCTACTGGGGGCGGTCGAAGTCGATCAGCTGCGCACAACGGACGTGCTGGTGACAGGAGAAACCGCCGAGCGAGCGCGCCTGCTGGGTATCGATCTGACGCAGCTCACCCACCGTTCACGACACTGAGCCTCAGCCGGAGCCGCCCTGCGCCCGCCCCCGCACCACGGTTTCGACACGAGCCGCTCCTTCGTCGTAGCCCGTCCCAACCGGTTTCGTGGAGATCTGATCCAGTTCACGCGAGGGCGGCCAGGGCGTTGACGATTCCGGGGGCCGCGTAGAGCGTCATGAACTGCACGCCATAGGACACCCCGAGTCGATTGAGCGCCCCACACACCACACCGACGAGCAGAACCCCGAACATGTTCGGAACACCCGCGTCGATGTAGGCCAGCAGCAGGATGAAGACCATGAACAACGTCAGGACCGCCTCGTGCGGGATGCGTCGCATGACGAAGTAGGTGATCTGCGATGACCAGCGGACCGCGATCACATAGGTGATCACGACCGATATCAGCGCACCCACGGCGACTGCGATGACGAATCCGGGCAGCTGCAACCGGTGGTGAAGATTGTTGTTCAGATCATGGATCGGAGGCGCGTTGAACAACGAGCCCGCAGGTCCCGCAGAGACCCCGGAGACAGGGATACCGAGGGCCACGAGCGGAATGATGACGCCGGCAAGATAGGTGGAGTGCGTCAATGAGCTCATCACGGTCACGGCGCGTTGCGCGCGACGCACAGGGTCCTTCTGACGCGCCACCGATGCCTCGCCGAGCAGGAAGGTCAGACCGACGGGGCTGAGCACGAACAGTGGCGTCGAGAGGGCAGCCATGAGGGTGCTCCACCTGCCCTCGGAACGAGAGATCATGCGGCCCGGCATCAGTGCCTGCGATTCAAACCCGGAGCGCAGGAGGGTCGTCCTGGTCTTGCTTCCGTGCGGCAGCGCCGCGCGGCGTTTGGCATTGAGCAGCTCGAGCAGGGTGATGAGCATGGGCCCCACCGTGATCCCGAGAAAGAAGGAAATGTTGACGTTGCTCTTTTCACCGATGATATTGACCGAGCGATACAGCGTGGGGAGTGCCTGGAACATGAGGGCCAGCGGAACGATCGCCACCAGAGCGAGAATCCGGTTGGTGCCGAGCAGCGCCAACAGCACCGTTCCTGCAGCAAGTATCACCGGGGTCTGGGCCTTGATGGGGTCGGCTATGGGCGCCAGCAGCCCCGCCAGAATGAAACTGAGGGGAATGGAGACCACGGTTCCGATGGCGGAACCCACCGCCATTTTCCGGATCGTGTCGGATGCCAGGCCCTTGTCGCGCAGGAAAACGGAATGTTCCATCAGCGGTGCCGACATCACCCCACCCGGCAGGCCGACCAGCGCGGTGGGAATGCCGTTCATCAGGTTGAGCGTCACCACCGCAGAAACGAAGAAGGCGAGCACCACTTCCGGCGGGGCGCCGGACAACACGACGGCCAGGGTGATGGGCGCAAGAACACTCGTCTCGTCGGTTCCGGGAATGAAACCAATGAAGGTGTAGATCACGACGGCACCAAGCACCGCCAGCAACATCATGCCGATGAGCTCTGGGGTCACTTAGCACCGTCCTCGCCAGGATCGACGGAGACCATCTCGTCGACGATTGCAACCTCCCGTTTGGGGGTCACGAGGAAACAGTTCACAGTGAAACCGATGACCGACGCCCCCAATCCCCAGTAGAGCGTCTGCCCACCGGTGCTCGAGGCAACCAGAACCGCCGCGACGGCGCAGATCGCGGACACCACCAGACAGACAATCAGATCCTTGGGTGAGACGAGATCGTTCCACACCTCGATGTTGCGACCTTCCAGGTCTTCGAGTCCGGTTTCGGGCATATCGCGCACGGTCGGTCATGGTATTCCAAATCCCTCAACCCCACCATGCATGGCTCGCCGCGGTTCCATCGGATTGATCGCTTCTCTGAACGACCGGTGCACGTTACGTTTTCTCAGGGAGTAGACGGTCAGCGTCATGGACGAGCCTTTCCAACACTTCGATCACCTGCACCCTGCGGCTACCCGTCACTGGAGCAAGTCCCAGCACGTCGGCCAGCCAAATACCGTCGACGGCGAATCGGATGGCAGTGGCGACCCCTGGAGGGACGCCGTCCCGATCAAGCCGGGCCTGCCAATCGGCGTAACGTTCACGCAGGGACTCCAACGCCTCAGGGCTGATCACGGTCGCAGCGAGCAGCGCTGCCACCGACTTCGTCGCCGGCCCGTCAGGGTGTTCAGCAGAGCGCAGGTAGGCCTTTGTCGCAGCGCCGGGTTCCTCCCCCGCTGCGGCTATCAGCTCTTCGAAAGCAGAGACATAGCGGGTCACGAGCCCTTCAATGAGAGCCTTCTTCGATGCGAAGTGGTAGAACAGGCCACCCTTGCTGATCCCCGCTTCCCGCGCCACCGATGCAATCGTGAGTGCGTCGCCACCGTCGCGCACGAGAATGCGACCAGCCGCATCGAGAATGGCATCACGTGACGCCTGCGCCTTGCCACCCATGACTTCCCCTTCCGCCGATGTCCGGTCACGCTACAGCACAAGAGAAAAACCGGACGTCCGGTACAGTATCCTGGAAGTATGATTATCATCCCCGAGAGGACCCCCGTCGCCGCAGCCCTTCTCGACGCCTGCACACAACGCGCCGCGAAGGGACTCCTCGTCGTCACCGATCTCGGCCTGCTCGCTTACTGGACGCTGACTGCCGCCGGCGTGATCTCGGTGGGTACAGGCGACGTCCTGTTGGCCTGGAATTGGTCTTTTCTACCCTTGGACCTGTTTGCGGTCACGACGGGGCTGACATGGTCACTGCTGCCCATCAGGCATCGCTGGTCGACGCCGCTGTTCCTGTGCGCCCTAACCCTCACCTTCTCAGCGGGCCTGTTGGCCATCAGTTTTTTTGCACTGTGGGGCACATGGGCTCCCTCGTGGTGGCTGGTGAACCTCTGGCTGACACTTATGCCAGTAGGACTACTCCTCACTTCCACGTTGTGTCGCCACAGGACGGCATCGCCATGACCAAAAGAGGAGCGGCATTGATCAGAAGAACACCTCCGGAATAAAGCCAAACGGCTGACGCATCCCCCGAGGCAACCTCAGTACCGCTCCGGACTGGAAGACCTCTAAGCTGTGGAGGGGATCTGAGGCAACCGCAGGAGCAGCCATGACGAGCATCGCCGGAAAGGAACCGTCCGCATGGGAAGCAAAGTTCCCCCTGATCCGGGAGCTCGTCGCATACCAGGAGACGGCGTGGTTCAACCCCGGAGTCAGATCTGGCAACGCCGCACTGACGGGGCTGGGTCTCACGGTTGCCGACATAGATGACGCGGCGGCCTGCCTGAGGCGCTTCGCCCCCTACATCGCACAGGTTTTCCCCGAAACCCGGCTTTCTGCAGGAATCATCGAGTCCCCCCTGTACGCGGTTCCGTTCATGCAGGCCGCAATCGAACGTCGAGAAGGCATCCAAATACCTGGGAGGCTCTGGGTGAAGATGGATGCCGAGCTGCCGGTCTCCGGTTCGATCAAGGCCCGCGGGGGGATCTACGAGGTACTGCACCACGCGGAGTGGATCGCCCTCGACGCGGGGCTGATCACCCACGACTCCGATTATCGGGAGCTGGACTCAGCGGAAGCCCGTGAGCTGTTCTCCGAGCACTCGATAGCGGTCGGTTCCACCGGAAACCTTGGCCTGTCCATCGGGATCATGGGCGCTCGTCTCGGCTTTAAGGTCACCGTTCACATGTCCTCCGATGCCCGTGCCTGGAAGAAGGAGATGCTTCGCAGGCATGGCGTCGAGGTGGTGGAATACGACTCCGACTACTCGGTGGCGGTGTCCACGGGCCGCAAACAGGCCAGAGCCGATCCGTCGATGCACTTCGTCGACGACGAGAACTCCACCACCCTGTTTCTCGGATACGCGGTTGCAGGGCGGCGCCTGGCCGGCCAGCTCCAGGCCCTCGACGTCCCCGTGGACGAAGAGCATCCCCTCTTTGTGTACCTGCCGTGCGGGGTGGGCGGTGGCCCCGGGGGAATCACCTTTGGCCTCAAAACTATCTTCGGCGACGCCGTCCATGCGGTTTTCGCGGAACCAACCCACTCCCCCAGCATGCTGCTCGGTGTACGAACAGGCCTCCACGACGCAGTCTGTGTGCAGGACTTCGGGATCGACAACGTCACGAATGCGGACGGTCTGGCCGTCGGTCGCCCGTCGGGTTTCGTCGGCAGGTCCTTGGAGCACGCCATCGACGGCTACTACACAGTCAGCGAGGAAAATCTCTACCGCTATCTCACGCTCCTCCGGGAAACCGAGGGCCTGAAGGTGGAGCCCTCCGCCGTCGCCGGCTTCCTCGGTCCGCAGCGCGTCCTGGCCGATCCTGCTTATCTGAAACGCACCAAGGTGACGCCGAAAACGCTCACGAACGCGACCCATCTGGCCTGGGCAACGGGCGGATCGATGGTGCCGTCGAATGAGATGAACGACTATTTCCGCAAGGGGGTCGAACTGCTACTGGAGTTCTGAGAGAATCACCAGGAATTCAGGACATGATGAGGCCTCCGGGGCCGTTGAGGTTCCCCGGAGGCCTTGCACATATCAGGCTTAGTTGTTTCCGGTGATCTTGTCCTTGACCTCTTCAACCTTGTCGGCGACACCGCTCGCGACGTCACCGAGCTTCTCCTTGGCGTTGTCGACGATCTGGCCAAGGCCGCCCTTCACGCGATCCTTCTGCCCATCAGCGCGGAGGTCTTCGTTGCCGACGGCTTCGCCCACGCTTTCCTTGGCCTTGCCGACGGTTTCCTGAAATTTGTCACCGATTCCCATTGCATCCTCCTATAGGTGTTGTTTGCATTGGCATCAGCCACCACCGTACAGGACGTTCTGCATCCACCATAGGTTTACTATGGCGTGTTCAACCGAGGAAATCGATGCGCGCGATCGCCATGACCACGGTCCTACCCCAAGGCCGCCCCCCCAAGCAAGGCGGCCCATACCAGGACCTAGGAACCCGAAACACCCTGTTCCCCGCTGCCATCGCGGTCCAGCATCACTTCACACCCCAACCGATTCACCCGCCGCGCATAGGCCAGGCGATCCTCCAGGGCCAGGAACTCATCCGCCATGAGACCGTCGAGGAGCAGGACCGCCAGTCCGTGAACACTCGCCCACAGGGCTGTCTCATGCTCACGGATGGCGTGTTCGCCGAATCTGATCCGTGCGAGTCTGCCGAGTTCGTCGTAGGTTCGCCTGCTGGCCACCTGGATCCCCGGAAACCTTGCAGGATCGCACATGTCACGGCGGAACATGATCCTGAACACCCCCGGATTGGTCAGCGCAAACTCGACGTAGGCGTTCCCGGAAGCCTCCGCCACCGTCCTGAGGTCCTCGGTCTCCGCCAGGTCGTGAGCTTCGCACAGCCGGTTGGCCAGCTCGTCGAATCCCGCCTCGATGAGGGCGGCGAGGATTGCCTCGCGGTTGGCGAAGTAATGGTAGGGAGCCTGATGAGTACAGCCGGCGCGACGTGCCACCTCCCGCATGCTGAGCGCATCGGGTCCCCCCTCATCCAACAGTTCTCGACTGATGCGCAGCAGGTCATCGCGCAGGCTACCCGCCCCACTGGCTCTCGACCTACCTGGCTCTCTCCTGGTCATGGGCCAAGCCTACGCCACACTTGACAGCGTCAAGGAATTCGTTAAGCTGCCACCTGACACTGTCAAGTAAATTGGGAGCAAGAATGTACGATGCCATCGTCATCGGATCGGGAATAGGCGGCTTGAGCGCCGCCAAGCTGCTGGCTCGGATCGCGGGCAAACGGGTTCTCGTGCTGGAGAAGCACACTGAACCGGGTGGACAAACACACACGTTCCGTCGCGATGGTGCTTCCTGGGACGTCGGGGTGCACTACATCGGGCAGGTCGGACCAGGCAGTCAGCTGCGCGCGTATTTCGACTACCTCTCGGACGGCGAACTGGCATGGAACCGCCTGCCGGATACCTACGACCGTTTCGTCTACCCGGGCATCGACTTCTCCGCCTCTTCCAATCCCGTGGAGTACCAGCAGAAACTCATCGATACCTTTCCCACCGAGGTCCGGGCCATCCGCCGTTATTTCCGCGATATTCGCAGTGCCAACAGGTGGGTCACCCTTGGCTTCGCCAAGAACATGGTTCCCCGCCCCATCGCGCCGCTGCTGCACGGCATTCAGCGGATATCCGGCCGGACGGCGCTCGGGACCACGGAACACTATCTGAAAAAGCACTTCCGTTCCCCCGAGCTCCGGGCTCTGCTGGCCAGCCAGTGGGGCGACTACGGGTTGCCGCCCTCGCGCAGCGCCTTCGCCAAGCATGCGTTGATCGTCGACCACTACTTGAACGGCGGGTGGTTCCCCGCAGGCGGCAGCGCACGGATAGCTCGCACTTTCGAAAAGGGCATCGAGCAGGCCGGTGGCGCGGTTCGGGTGGCCCAAGATGTTCAAGAGATCCTCGTGGAAAACGGGAGGGCGGTCGGGGTCCGGGTGCTCGACCGCCGGGGCCCCGTCACCCAGGAACGAATCCATCGCGCACCAGTGGTGATCTCGAACGCGGGCGCTCCCGTGACCTTTTTCAACCTGCTACCAACCGACGGCCCGGTGGGGGCGGCCACCGCCGCCCTGCGCGACGCGATCCAGCAGATCGGGACCGGCACCTCAGCCGTCACCGTTTACCTGGGTTTGCGAGACGACCCTCGCAGCATCGGGGTGACCGGCGGGAACGTATGGGTCAGCCGGGACCTCGACCACGACGACCTCCCGAGCCAGTCCGACGCGCTGTTGTCCGGGTCGCCCCGGAATGCCTTCGTCTCGTTCTCGTCGGTGAAGTCGGGAGAGACGCACCACACCGCGGAGATCATCTCCTTCGTCGACGCCGATGCGTTTGCGGCGTGGCGCAACACCCCCCGGGGTAATCGCGGCGCCGACTACTCCGCTCTCAAGCAGCGAATCGGGAACGGCCTGATCGACCTGGCGGAAACCGCCATTCCCGGTTTGAAAGACCTGGTCGACTACGTGGAGGTATCCACCCCCCTGACGGTCGAGCACTACACATCACATCCACAGGGAGCCTTCTACGGTCTCCCCAGCACCCCGGAGCGCTACCGCTTCTCGTTCGGGCCGGTCACACCCGTGGAGGGGTTGTATCTATCGGGTCAGGATGCGGGTAGCTGCGGGGTCGCAGGTGCGATGATGGGTGGCGTCGTGGCAGCCTGTCAGATCCTGGGGCCCAAGGGGTTCACGGAAATCCGTGCGGCCATCGCTTCCGGTCCCGGGGCTGGAAGTTCGTCCGAATGGCCGCTACCCGAGGGCAAGCATCGCGCCACGCTGGTGACCAAACAGCGCCTGACCGACAGCATCTGGGAGGTCTGCTTCGAGGTGGATGAGGAGGTCGGGGACTGGGCTCCTGGCCAGTTCGCCCGGATTCACGTCGGCAACAACGCCTGGCGGGACTACTCCATCGCGGGCATCGAGGGAAATCAGGTGCGGTTCCTGATCAGCACCCGGACCCGCGGGCAGGGGTCGCGGTTCGTTGAGACCGCCGAGCCCGGGACCCGCACCACGATTGAGCTTCCGCTAGGCCAATTCACCGCGACCCCGTCTGATCGTCGCCGGGTCTTTGTCGCCACCGGGACCGGGTTGGCGCCGTTCCTGCCGATGTTCGCCACCCCGGAACGCAAGGATGACGACCTTTTGATCTTCGGCTGCCGCACCAGCAAGGACGACCTAACCTCTCTGCTGCCTGACCCGATGCCGGCGGTGTTGCGCTGCATCAGCCGGGAGGACGTCGACGGCGCCCTGCACGGTCGGGTGACCAACGCCCTGGAAACCCTGGACTTCGACCCCACTGAAACCGAGTTCTACCTGTGCGGATCGTCGGCGATGGTCGCGGATGGCATGGCACTGCTGGAACGCCGGGGCGCGAAGCACCTGTTCACGGAACCGTACTGACGCACGCCTGTTCAGGCCACCGGATAGGAGACCATCAGGAGCAGAAAGGCGATGGCCCACACGAGGTTGATGATGTTGAGCAACGCCCCGTCGAGGAGGGGTTTGCCCGGGTAGGGCAGGCGCGTGAGCGCGAACCACGGCAGGGCCTGGACGGGAGGCGTCAGGAGCAGGGACCACCACGGGAACGCGGTGGTCCCTGCACCAATGGCGATGCACACCAGGATCCAGCCCAACGCGGTCACCCCAATGGCAGGGACCCACGCGGCCATGAGGAACCGGTAGAGCCTGCGCGCATGTTCCGAGACCGCCCCATCCGGCTCCGCACCATCCCCGGCTGCGTTGTAGGCGATGTAGGCGCGCTCGGAGGCCAGGGCCACGGGATAAAAAGATGCGTGGGCGAGGGGTGAGAGACAGAATCCGATTCCCAGGAGCGCCACTCCCGTCACGCCGACACCTGAACCACGCAGCAGCACCCAGTGGGCGTACAGGCCTGCGAGCATGAGCGGTGCCGAGTAGTTCGCCACCAGCGCACCCCACCTCAGGCGAGGTTCGTCAATGCGCGTGTAAAAGGCGTAAGCGTCGTTGCCCATGAGGTCGATGAACTCACCGTATGTGTTCCGGTCGGGTGTGCGGAAACCAACGATGAGGGCATCCCCAACGATCCAGCACAGGGCGCTGATCAAAAAAGCGATAATGGACCAGGTCACCAGCATGTGCACTACTTCCTTGTCACGGGTGACCAAGTAGACTACACGATACCTTGGCCCTGCACCGTTGCGATCCCAGCCCAGTCAAGCCGCGGATTCACCGGGAAACGTTCCGAACCATGGTCCAAGATCCCGTCAACGAGAGTGGGATGCTGCGTTTGGGGACGGGGGCCTGCTCGAAACGGCTCGGATTGCTGCTCGGGGTGGTTGATCCAGATGGATCGCCGCCCGGACACATTGCAAGGCAGTCGTGGTCCTACCGACCACCTTCACCTCGTCCAATGCAATCGCGGGTATGACGGGGCGAACCCGCAGCTCGGCGGGGTCGCCCCGGATGGTCCTGTTGCTCAGGCCAGGCCCTTGGACTTCAGCCAGTCGCTTGCAATCACCGAGGCCGACGCCTTCTCGTCGACGGATCGCTTGTTCATGGCAATCAGGTCCTCGGGGGTCAGTTCCTTCGACACGTTGTTCAGGGTTTCCGCGGTCTGGTCGTCCACCTTGCTGGAGACGATTGGCAGCACATTGGAGGACAGGAACAGGTTCTTCGGATCCTCCAGCGCCACCAGGTCGCCCTCGGCTAGCACCGGAGCGGCGGTGTAAATGTCGGCGATCTGCACCTCCCCGTCGCGCAGGGCCTTGACGGTGAGCGGACCACCCGAGTCTTCAGCTGGCTTGATCGTGGCCTCGACACCGTAAGTCTCGCGGAGTCCCTTCGGCCCGTAGGGGCGGGACTCCAGCTCGGAGTTGCCTGCGATCTTCAGGTCCGGCACCGAGGCGAGATCCCCGATCTGTTTCAGCGAATGCTCCTCCGCGAATTCCTTGGTCACCACGTAGGAGTCCTGGTCGGTTGCCGGCGCATGTTCCAGTGCTTTGAGTCCTTCCGGCAAGGCACCGGTCAGCTCCGTATGAACCTGCTCCGGGCTGCGAGCCGTGGTCTCGGGCTTGTAGTACTGCAACAGGTTGCCGCTGTATTCGGGGAAGATGTCGATCTTCCCAGCCTGAAGTTCAGGCATGTAGACCTCTCGCTGCCCGATCTTCAGCTGTCGGTCCACTTTCTTGCCCGACTTCTCCAGGGACTGGGCGTAGATCTCCGCGATGATCTCGTTCGAGTAGTAATCCTGGGAACCGATCACCAGCGTGTCAGAAGAATTCGTGGTGTCGCTTTTTCCTTCGATGTTCGAGGCGCTGCCGCAGCCCACCAGGGCCAGGGCCGCTACCAATCCGAGTGCGGCGAGCTTGGTCGTGGATGTCATCGGGACTCCTTCGCAGAAGCGATACGGGTACTTGGGTCGAGTTTTCGGGTGATCAGACGCTTGACCTGGACCAGCAGCAGGTCCAGGACGAGCGCCAGGACAACGACCAGCAGCGCTCCGCCGATCATCTGTGCGTAGTCGCGGGTCTTGAGACCGGCGAAGAGGAACCGCCCCAGCCCCACGTCGGCGGTGTAGGCGGCGAGCGTCGCCGTGGCGACGACCTGGAGGGTGGTCGATCGCAGCCCCTCGAGCAGCAGCGGAACGGCGGCAGGCAGCTCCACTTGGGTGAGTACCTGCCACGAGGACAGGCCGATGGCGCGGGCCGCGTCCACCGTGACCGGTTCCGCAGAGGTGATCCCCGCGTAGGCACCTGCAAGCATCGGGGGAATAGCCAGCACCAGGAGCGCACAGAAGGGCGCCACCAGCCCCAGACCGGACCACAGACCGACCAGGGTCAGCAGACCGAGAGTCGGCAGAGCGCGTGCCGATGCGGTGATCATGGGGACCACGGCCACCCCGCGCCGCGTGTGGCCAATGGCAACCCCAGCCGGGAGCGCCAGCACACAGGCCAGTGCAACCACGGCGAGGGTGAAGGAGAGGTGTTGCTGCAGTCGTGACAAGATGCCAGCATCACCATCCCAGTTCTCGCCCGTGAACAGCCAGCCGAGGGCTTCGAGGAAGAGATTCATGCCGCCACCTGCTTCTGTTTGCGGAGCCACGGGGTCAGGGCCCTGCCGAGCAGCACGACGAGCAGGTCGAAGATCAGGGCCAGCAGCAGGGTCGCTCCGAGCCCGGTCAGCAAGGATTCGATCAGTTGCCGCTGGAAGCCGTCGGTGAACAGGGTTCCGAGCGATTGCACACCAACCAGCGCGCCAACCGTGACCAGGGACACCGTGGACGCGGCCACCACACGCAACCCAGCGATCAGCACCGGCACCGCAAGCGGCAGCTCCACGTGCCAGAATCGCCGCCATGGATCGACACCGAGGGCGTTCGCAGCCTCCACGACGTCCTCCGGGAGGGATCGGAAGCCCTCCGCGACCTGGGTGACGAGCACCGAGATCCCGTACAGGGTCAGGACGATCACCATGTTCAGCGGGGAGCGCACCGGCACCCCCAGGATGACCGGGATCACCACGAGCATCGGCAGGGATGGCACAGCGTACAGAAGCGAGAAGGCGCCCAGTAGAAGTCCTCCGAAGCGCCGGCTTGCAACCGCCAACCGGGCCAACGGCACCGACAGCACAGTGGCCGCGAGGATGGCGCCCAGCGACAGCAGAGCGTGGACCCCAAAATAGCCGCCCACCTGTCCCAGGTTGTTGATCAACCAGTTCACGACGACTCCCCATCCGCGGCTCCTCCACCGTCTTCGCGGAGGGTTCCCAGGGGCCGCCCATCGGCGTCCACCACGACCCGGGAGCCGTTGCGTTCAACACTGCGCAACTGACGACGGCTCGCGTCCGCCCCGACGAAGTCGGCGACGAACTCATCGGCCGGCTTGGAAAGCAGTTCCTCCGGGGTGCCGACCTGCGCCAGGACACCGCCGGCACGCAGCACCGCCACCTGATCGCCCAAGAGGAAGGCCTCATCGACGTCGTGGGTGACGAACAGGATGGTGGTTCCCAGGCGCCGCTGAAGGTCACGCAATTCCCGCTGCAGATCGGCACGGACCAGCGGATCAAGGGCACCGAAAGGTTCGTCCATGAGCAGAACCTTAGGATCGTTGGCGAGCGCCCGAGCAACTCCGACGCGCTGCCGCTGCCCACCGGAAAGCTGCGACGGGAACCGCCCGGCCAAGTCATAATCAAGCCCGACCATGTCCATCAGTTCCAGAGCACGTTCGCGCGCTTTAAGTCTGGGAACCCCGTCGAGGATCGGGACCGTGGCTATATTGTCGACAACACGACGGTGCGGGAACAACCCACCGTCCTGTAGGACGTAGCCAATGGAGCGCCGCAACGCCACCGTCGGTTGCACCGCGACATCCTCTCCGGCTAGCAGCACGGCACCCGAGGTGAGGGTCACCATCTTGTTGACCATCCGCATCAGCGTGGTCTTGCCGGATCCGGACGAGCCCAGCAGCACGGTGGTGGAGCGCTCGGCGACATCAAGGGTGATGCCGCCGACCCCGACGGTGCCATCTGGATAGATTTTCTGTACGTTCTCGAACCGGATCATTACCCGACTCCGTTCTCGTTGGTCAGTGCGACGAAGCCGCCGCCGGGCAGCGGCTCATCAAGGCGGGCGCCCTGCATGGCCGGGACGATGTCGGCCCGCTGGCCTGCGCCGGCGGCCACCCGGGTCAGGTTCTGGGTGAGCACTATCAGCTCCTCGGGACGGAAACCGGCGAGCACTGTACGCAGGGTGTCCTCGAAGGTTACGGCTGCGCTCTCCATCCGCACCCGCCCCTTGTCGGTGAGGCTCAGACGACTGGATCGCCGATCCTTGGGGCAGGGGGTCCTGACCACGAGCCCGTCGCCAACCAGCCGGTCAACAAGCCGCGAGGCTGCGCCGACCGTGGTGTGTTGATGCCGGGCGATGTCCTGGACCCGGGACCCACCGTCAGTCGCCGACGCATCAATCTGTTTCAGGACGAGGTAACGCGCCAGGGTGGCGGAGTTCACGGTGCGCCAAAGATCCTTCTCGAGCCGGTTCCACAGCGCCACCTCCGCGTGCAGGAGCGCTTCGAAGAGGGCTCCATGGTCGCCACGGGACACTGCTGCTTCCTTCACCCAAAAAACATTACATGTAACTGAATTACATGGAAAGCATTGAACCTGCCCCAGGACCACTGAAACCTCGAAAACGACGGCGCCGGTTGGGCCGCGGGGACCCAACCGGCGCTTCGGGATACATCCCCCTCAGGACAGCGATCCGTAGGTCGTCTTCGCCTTCTCCAGCGCGGAAACATATCCCGCGCGCTCGTAAGCATCAGCCGGGGCGTTGCTCGGCACGGCCAGCATTCCACGGATCTGGTCCAGGGTGAGCTGTCTGCCGTCGAGCCAGGCTTCGAGGCCGTCGATCAGGCGAGTGGCGTGCTCAATGCCGTGACGCACCAGCGCCGATGTGGTGCAGACCACATCGGCTCCAGCCAGCAGGTACTTCACCACGTCCTCGGGCTGGTCCACCCCGGACGAGGCCGCAAGCGAGGCCTCGACGTGGTCGTGCAGCACAGCAATCCAGGTGCGCGGCAAGCGGGCATCCACAGGCGAACTCAGCGTCACCCCGCTGACTACTTCCATCCGCTCCAGGTCGATGTCGGGTTGCAGGAACCGGTTGAACAACACCAAGCCATCAGCCCCGGCCCGGTCCAGCTGCTGGCACATCGCGCCGACCGACGAGAAATATGGACTGAGCTTCACTGTTACCGGGATACTCACCTCTGACTTCACTGCCTGGAGGATGTCGAGGTGACGTTGCTCCACATCGTTACCTCCCAGGGTGAGGTCACCCGAGACGTAGTAGATGTTGAGTTCCAGGGCCGCCGCTCCCGCGTCCTGCAGGCTACGAGCCGAATGCACCCATCCTCCATGGGAGGCGCCGTTGAGGGATGCAATCAGTGGCACGTCGATGGCGGAGGCTCCCCGCTCAACGAGCCGCAGGTATTTCGTGACGGCATCAGCCTCGGCCCGCGGCACCTCCGGGAAGAAGCTGGTGGCCTCCGGAGTGAGATCGGCGAACTGTTCCTCCAGCTCCACCAACCGCTCCGCCTCACGGAACAGCTGTTCCTCGAACAGGGAGAACATGGTCACGGCCCCGACTCCCGCATCCGCCAATGCCTTGATGTCATCAACGCTCTGGCTCAGCGGTCCGGCCGAGGCGACGACAGGATTGCGCAGCTCCAATCCAAGGTAGCCACTTGTCAGCTCTGCCATGCTTCCTCCTTGCGCGGGTCAGCGGCGAACTTCTCCGCGCCGCGGAGCGCCAGCTCCTCGTACTCGGCCCAGCGCCGGTCCACCTGCGCCTGGGCGATGTCGATGAGACGATCGGCCTCCTCAGGATCGGCGGCGTGCAGCACCTTGTACCGCAACTCGGCATTCTGGTATTCGCGCAGCTTCAGGCGTGGCCGGGGGCTATCGAGCAGGAACGGATTGCCGCCGCTCTCTCGAATCACGGGGTTGTAGCGCATCAGCGGCCAGTGCCCGGAGTTGACGGCCCGATACTGCTGATCCAGTCCCTTGCGAATGTCGATCCCGTGGGCGATGCAGTGGCTGTAGGCGATGATCAGGCTCGGCCCCTCGTAGGCCTCCGCCTCTCGGAATGCCTTCAGGGTCTGCTGTGGGTCCGCTCCCATCGCCACTCGCGCCACGTACACCGACCCGTAGGCCATCGCCTGCATGGCCATGTCCTTCTTGTTGGTGTGCTTGCCCGCGGACGCGAACTTCGCGACGGCCCCCAGCGGAGTGGATTTGGACGCCTGACCGCCTGTATTGGAGTACACCTCGGTGTCCAGCACCAGCACATTGACGTTACGCCCCGAGGCCAACACGTGATCGACACCTGAGGAACCGATGTCGTAGGCCCAGCCATCGCCACCAACGATCCACACGGAGCGCCGCAGCAGGTGGTCGCAGACGCTCTTGAGGTCTTCGATCCTCGGACCTTCCAGCTCCGCCAATCGTGCTTTGAGACGGTCGACACGGGCCGCCTGCCGAGCCAGGCCCGATTCCATGCGCTGTTTCGCTGCCAGCAGCGAGTCGATCAGTTCGTCGTCATCGATCTCAGAGCGCAGTTCCTCCAGGAGGCGGCGCGCCATGTCGCGATGCAGGTCGGCGGCCAGGCGGAGTCCGAGCCCGAACTCGGCGTTGTCTTCGAACAACGAGTTCGACCACGCCGGCCCACGTCCCTGAGCGTTTTTTGCCCACGGGGTGGTGGGCAGGTTGCCGCCGTAGATCGACGAGCAGCCGGTGGCATTGGCGACGGTGACGCGGTCCCCGAACAGCTGGGTCAGCAATTTCAGGTATGGGGTTTCACCACATCCGGCGCAGGCCCCGGAGAATTCGAACAATGGCTCCAGGAACTGGGTGCCACGAACGGTACCGAAGTCCACGTTGCGGCGGTCGTTGAGCGGGATGGTCTCGAAGAACTTAACCGCTTCCTTCTCCTTGTCACGTTCCAGCACCGGCTCCAGGTTGATGGCGCGCCGGTTCGGCTGCCCTGCGGGCTTCACAGGACAGGCTTCGACACACAGTCCACAGCCTGTGCAGTCCTCGGCGTAGACCTGCAGCGTGTAGCTGGTGTCAGGCAGTCCCGCGGCGTCGATCGGTTGACTGAGGAAACCTTCCGGGGCGCCCGCCACGACCTCGGAGGGATAGTACTTGGCGCGCAGCACGGCGTGCGGGCACACGAAAGAACAGTTCCCGCACTGGATGCAGGCCTCGTTGTCCCACACCGCGATGATCTCGCTGATGTTGCGTTTCTCATAGCGGGTGGTCCCGGACGGGTAGGAACCGTCAGCGGGCAACGCCGAGACCGGCAGCTCGTCACCACGACCGGCCAGCATCGTCGCGGTAACCTCCCGCACGAATGGCGGAGCGTCCGACGGGACGGGTGGGATCAGCTCCCGCTGCCCCGTCGCACTGGCCGGCACCTGTACCTCGTGCAGGTGGGCCAGGGAAGCGTCAACCGCCTCGTGGTTCTTCTGCACGATGGCCATCGACTTGCGGGCGTAGGTCTTGGTGATGGCGGCCTTGACCTTCTCGATGGCTTCCTCGCGCGGCATGACACCGGAGATCGCGAAGAAACAGGTCTGCAGCACCGTGTTGGTGCGCGACCCAAGGCCCGCGGCCCGCGCAACCGTGGAGGCGTCGATGACATAGAGGGAGATTCCCAACTCGACGATCTTGTCCTGCATCGGGCGCGGCAGCTGCTCCCACACCTGATCCGCCGGGTAGGGCGAGTTGATCAACAGCGTCGCGCCGGGCTGGGCGAACTCCAACACATCCACCCGTTCCAAGATCGACCAGTGATGACAGCCGATGAAGTTCGAGCGGGTCACCAGGTACGGCGCCTGGATTGGGTTGGGGCCGAAACGCAGGTGTGAGACGGTGCGTGAACCCGACTTCTTGGAGTCGTAGACGAAGTAGCCCTGGGCGTAGGTTCCAGGATCGGAGCCGATGATCTTGATGGTGTTCTTGTTGGCACCGACGGTGCCATCCGATCCCAGCCCGTAGAACACCGCGCGGTGGGTCTGTGGGTCGAGAAGCTGGAAGTCGGGGTCGACCTCGAGGGACAGGTGGGTGATGTCATCGTTGATGCCCACCGTGAAACGCGACCGGGGCCGGTCCTTCGCCAGCTCGTCGTAGACAGCCTTGGCCATGGCGGGGGTGAACTCCTTGCTGGAAAGACCATAGCGACCGCCGACCAGCACCGGCATGACATCCCGGTCCCCGCGAGCCACGGATTCCCCGACCGCGGAGGAAACGTCGAGGAACAACGGTTCGCCTCCCGAACCGGGTTCCTTGGTGCGGTCCAGGACCGCGATCTTCCGCACAGTGGTGGGCAGTGCGTCCAGGAGGTGTTCCTTCGGGAAAGGCCGGTAGAGCCGCACGAACAGGACACCCACCTTCTCCCCCGACTCGTTGAGGTGCCTGACCACGGGGATCATCGTCTCGATGCCCGAACCCATGATCACCACCACCCGGTCGGCCTCGGGGTGACCGTGGTACTCCACCAGGGAGTACTGGCGACCCGAGATCTCCGCGAATCGTTCCAGCGCCTCGGTGAGGATCCCGGGCACGGCGTCGTAGTAACAGTTCGCGGTCTCGCGGGACTGGAAGTAGGTGTCCGGGTTCTGCGCGGTACCGCGAATGAAGGGATTCTCCGGGCTCAGCGCTCGAGCACGGTGCTCGCGAATCAGGTCGGCGGGAACCAGGTCGCGCAGCTGGTCGTCGGTGAGCTTGACGAGGGTGTTGAGTTCGTGACTGGTGCGGAAACCGTCGAAGAAATGCACGAACGGCAGCCGGGCACGCAGGGTCGCCAGATGCGCCACGGCCGCCATGTCGTGGGCCTCCTGCACCGATGCGGAACTGAGCATGCAGCAACCCGTCTGACGCACAGCCATCACGTCCTGGTGGTCGCCGAAAATCGACAGCCCCTGCGCAGCCAGGGACCGCGCCGCGACGTGGAAGACCGTGGAGGTCAGCTCCCCGGCAATCCGGTACATGTTGGGGATCATCAGCAGCAGGCCCTGCGAGGCGGTGAAGGTGGTGGACAGGGCCCCGCCTTGAAGGGCGCCGTGCATGGCGCCGGCCGCTCCGCCCTCGGACTGCATCTCGACGACGGTGGGGACCGTACCGAAGACATTCTTACGCCCGTGGGAGGACCACTCATCGGCCAGTTCGGCCATGGTGGAGCTGGGGGTGATCGGGTAGATGGAGCAGAGTTCGCTCAGCCGGTAGGCGACGTCTGCCGCGGCCTCGTTGCCGTCGATGATGGTGCGCTGGTTCATCACTGGCCCTCCGGAATCATCTCGATGGCATGCACGGGACACTGCTCGTAACAGGTGGCGCAGCCGGTGCAGCGTTCGTAGTCGAAGCGGTACCGGTTGCCGGGGCCGAGTTTGATGACGGCATCCTCGGGGCAGGCACCGTAGCAGCCGTCGCACTCGAAGCAGTTGCCGCAGGACAGGCAGCGACGGGCCTCGAACTCGGCCTCCTTCGGGCTAAGGCCCGCGACGATCTCGCCGAAGTCGGACACGCGTGTCTCGGGAGCCTGTTCAGGCTGGATCCTCCGGGTGTGACCGCCGAAATACCACAGGTTCATCTGGTCGAGATGGACGAGCGGGTGCTTCGGATCGCGGGGGGTGGCATCGAGGTTCAGCCACTTGTCGATGCAGCGAGCGGCCTTCTTGCCGTGCCCGACACCGACGGTGACGGTGCGTTCGCTCGGAACCATGTCGCCTCCCGCGAAGATTCCGGGAACATTCGTCATGAGGGTCTCGGGATCGACCCGCACCACATCCTGATCGAAAATCATGCCGGGAATGCTGTGGA
>ERZ772799.265-NODE-265-length-20644-cov-3.990820_pt1 | contig 20644 bp, 19 predicted proteins | sample MGYA00511345_ERZ772799 | MGnify/ENA primary metagenome ERZ772799 (study PRJEB29015, sample SAMEA2738037) | human oral metagenome | biome: human oral; feature: human-associated habitat; material: saliva | place: China | collected 2238 ... | reverse complement strand
GAAGCGGCAAATGATTTGGAGCCCGGGGCTACCTATTAGCAACCCGACATCTTGTAATCATTATCCCGCCCGTGCGGGGGCCTGTCAATGCCTAACACGGGTTTGCGGCGCATCGGGAAGTCTTACCTTTTTATGCTGCTAGCACCGAAAAATCAGCGTGCACGACCCGAAAAATATTAGAATCCTTCAAGTCCCCCGTGTTGACGCCACAGCAGGGCCACAGCTTCTAAATCTTCAGCGATTTGCCTCAGTCGGCGCACCCGTTCGGGGATGCTTAACATGCGGTTCACGCCCTCGCGGCGCACTTCATGGCTGGGGGCGAGCGGCACATGCACTCCGGCGGCACGGGCTATATCACCTGCGGCGTACTCGGCTCGTAAACCGAGTGCCACCACCCGCGCGAACGCGGCGAAACGCTCCAGGGCTATATCAACCTCACCCTCGTACACCCCCGCCAGGATACTGTCTGCTGTGGCCACTACCTCCCAGGCGCTGGGCGGGTCGGGCACGCCCGCGAGCACGTGTGAACGGTAGTCGTCTTCAAGCCCTTTAGCGAAGGCGCGGCTAACTGCTGGTGCGTCACGGTGCACCGCATCCCGTAGCGAGTACATGCGCCACAGCGCCCCCGGCAAGGACTGGGCGGGGGCTGAGGCCCACATGAGCGCTAACGTTTCAAGCCCGTACTCGTCGGTGAAGTCCACGAGGCGTTGGGCCACCTGCGGGTCTGTGTTGGCGCGCCCACGGGCCAGTAAGACGCGCGCCGAGGCGTACGCCGCCTCATGCTGGGCGGCAGGGTTTTCACCACCGGCCTGGCGCTCAAAAATTTCGTGGGAAGCCAATACGGGCCGATGATAGCTGCGGGGTGTTGAAGGAACCATAGGTTCCTCAGTCTAACGCCGCAGCCACCGTGCGAACAGGGTCTTCGCTGACTGAAAACCTCACCCGAGGCCGTGTTTAGGGTTCGTCCGTGTGTAGTGTATAGTTGTACTGGAGCGCCTTTAGCTCAGTTGGTAGAGCTACGGACTTTTAATCCGCAGGTCGTGGGTTCGAGCCCCACAGGGCGCACTCTTCACCAGAGATAATCTGGTATGTCGCCCCTTTCGGTATGAAACCGGTAGGGGCGGCTTTTTTCTTGTTCTTTCCTCCAACATAGGAGGGGGTAGGCGGCTTCACGTTGGCAATAGCCGTTGCCCGCAGGCTCACCCAACACATAGTTGATAATGTCCTCGGTCTTTCTGTCATGTTCATAGACTTGCGCCGTAGCGAGGAACCTTTGACAAAATGTGCATGCGAACACTACGGTTACAGAACAGATAAAACGTCGCGATAGGTACCAGAGCAGATCATCCGGTGTGGGTGTACGAATGGAGAAGCCGCTCGGGCGGGCCTCAGGACTTTTGGCTATTGCCAGTTCTGAGGCATCTTTTTATTTATGCGTTTAGTAATACAGCTAGTGCCAAACCTAGACGAGTTCTTTTTTAGGGGGCGGCAAAACTTTTTGCTGTTTTTGTTGCGTTTTTCGCTTCCAAAAGCAACTTAATTATGAGACCCCCATCAGGGGTACTCACAACATCCTCTGAAAGCCCAAAGGTGGGGCAGACACACTCGCGCCTATCCACCCGTCTAAAAACAGGTAGAAAGGAAAATTTTTGTGATGCTCAAACTCCATATGCAGCAACCTTCACACAGCGAAAAGAAGAACTACAAACCCCTGTCGCTGAATTTTTCCGGCTCGAAGCAGACAGCCCCTACGGAAAACTTCAAAAACGCTTGGGAAAGGCACTGTTGCGTGAACGCATATTTTTCTCGCTCTTCTTGTAAGCGTGAGTGCTGAATTTTGTTCAGCTGCCCCCAACACACTACAAGCTACTAGATCTTTTGAAAGGCCGGAAAGGAACTCTAATGGAAAAGTATTCCGCAGGCCGAACCACAGATACTGCTGGGGAAGCTCCCCTGCGGTCCCGAAAACTTTTTAGCGCAAAACATGGCGGGAAGGGCTAGAAACCAATGGAAATCTTAAATCTTGTGTGGTCAGACCCCAGGTTGATTTTGTGCGTGGGTATTATTGCCTTTTTATGGCGGCCCATCGGGAAGGAACTTCGCTGTTGTGCGGCTGTTGTGTGGCGGGAGGTCTCCTGCTGGGGTCGGAGGCTTCTAAAAGCTTTTCTGAAGACCGCGCTGCCTGCCCCCGAGGCGCTTGGGGAGCGGATAGGTCGGTGGGTGCGTTCTAAATGTGGTGTCAATGACGGGTGACGCGTGACTGCCTTTATCAGTGCGCCGTCATGGTTGTGATGCCATTCCAGAGACGCTTGATCTTGTTGTGCTGCTGCATTTTCGGCACGGTTCAGGAAGGGGCCGAAGCCACACATCTGAGCCCCGTGCATTACCGGGTGTGGCGAATGCGCAGGGTTTATGTGTAGAGCGCAGATCTTGCCGTTCAGGTTCTTTATAATGGCTTCAGTCCTACCCGACTACGACGCACCGGCAGGAGAGCCTTGTGAGCAGCATCAGAAACCCCGAAAAAGTGACTATTCTGGCCACTGGTGGCACGATCGATAAGTTTTATTCGGTCGCGGGTACCCTCGATATTGGTGCACCAGCGGCCCAGGACCTTCTGGATCGGGTGATTACTGATATTAAGTTCGAGATCCGCCCGCTTATTGGTAAAGACAGCTTGGATATGACGGACGCAGACCGCGCGGAACTTGCTGCCGCCCTCAACGCGGTTCGTGGTGAACAGGTGATCATTACCCACGGCACCGACACGATGAGTGAAACCGCCCGTTACCTTGCGGAGCATGCGGATGTGCGGCAGAAAACCGTGGTGCTTACCGGGGCTATGCAGCCAGCTGTTATGGCCCGTTCGGATGCCGGCTTTAACCTGGGGGCGGCACTGTCTGCCGTGAACCTGCTGCCGCCTGGCGTGTACATTAGTATGAGCGGACGTATTTTTCCCGCCGCGAGTGTGCGCAAAGACCGGGCCCGCGGAATTTTTGAGGGTTAAACCGCCGCACCGATGAGGCACCGGTAGGGAGGACTATGGCTGAGAACCCGCCAAGAATAACCCCGCCACAGGGAAACCCCGGGCGTACCTCACTTGATGAGGGGCTGTACGTGTTCCGGGTGGTACTGTTAGCTGGCCCGGCCCTGATCATGGCGTGGCAGGCCATCCGTTTGGCTGTGCCCATTATTGCTGCTATTCCGTTGGCGTACCTGGTGGGTCAAAGCTGGTGTGCGTGGGCGTACCATAAGGGGCGTTCGCCCAAGATCATTATGGTGGCGAACTATTTTAGTATTCTTGCTGCTCTTGTCCCCATGGCTCCGGTGGGGGCTCTGCTGCTGTCTCCTTCCGCCACGCAGGTTGTTCTTAACTACCTGTGGAGTTCGCCGCTGCTGGTGCCTTTGACGGTGGTGTGGATTCTTATAGAGCTGCCTATTGAGACCGTCTTTTCGTTATTTTATGCCCGCCGCAGCGGGCGCAGGCTGAGCATTATGGCTGAAGCGTCGGCTGCGTAGATTCGGTTGTTCAGGGGACGTGAACTCGGGGCTGTGCCGCGCCTCAAAGGTTGCTGTGTGTGGCCGCAATAGTGCCACGTTAAGGATACTGCCCGTGGTAGGGTAATGAGCATACGACGGCCTAGCGCCGTGTGAGGATGCTATACGAAAGGGGCGAGGGTGAGCGAAAACCCGCATTCCCATAATGATGAGGTTCAGGACTCCTCAGCCTCCGCCCCTGTGCATTCTACTGAGTATTCCCACGATGAGCAGACCGATGCGACCGTGCCGTTAACCCCCGAGTATGCTGCTGAGCTTCGGGAACCTAACGTCCCGGCCGATGCGGACGCTGCCGAGGTGACGGTCCCATGGGGCACCCGCCCAAGTGCCGACACCGCCGAGCGTAAGGGGGACGAGGAGCCGGGCAGTGATTCCGCTGAGCTGGATGCAACCCGCCCGATGCCTCCGCTGCTGGATGATCCGCAGTCTGGTGAACGTGACGAGCTGGAACCTACCCGTGTTCTTCCCGCCGATACGAGCCTTGAGGACGTTGAGGCTGAGGCAACCCGGGTGCTTCCTGCGGACGGTACCCAGCCCCCGACGGACGCCACGAGGCCGCTGCCGCCGCACGGGCACCCTGACAGCACGGTAAACGGTGAGCTGGAGGGGCCTGCCGTAACGGGGGATCAGAATCAGGCACCTACCCGCTATCAGGCACCGGTGCGTCTGACGACCCCGCCACCGTTGCCGCAGCTGCCAGCGCCGATCCCGCCGCACCAGGCGCCGCCGCCACAGCAACCGTATGTGCAGCATCCGGGGCCGCCGCAGTATATTCCGATGGTGCCGGTCATACCGGTGGTGCCCGTTATGCCTGTGGCGCAGTACCCTGCGGCGCTGCCGAATGTGTCCCCGCAGGCGCTTGCCCGCGGGCAGCGGGGGTTACGGAACACCCTGTGTGTGCGCCTGCTGGTGCTGGCCGTGATCGCCCTGATTGAAACCTCAATTATTGCCCAGTACACGCGTGAGATGGCAATGGCCTTTGGGGTGCTTGCCGTGCTTTATGCCGTGGTGCAGGTATGGCCCCTGATACGCCCGCCCCGCAATAACTCTGATGCCTCCGTATATATTGCGTGGGGTGTTTTCTCAATGATTAGTTTTGTGGGGGTGGGGCTGCTGCTGGCGCCCATTACGCTGATGCTTTTGGTGCTTGACTGGAGGGGTATTTCGCTGGGAATGGACCCCATGCTGATACTGTGTGTCTTGGCCGTGCTGTGGCTTCTTGAGGTGATCCTGTTATCGGTAACCCTCTACCGTTTCGGGAGCCTGCGCATGATGCTCACCCAGCAGGCGCCGCTCATGGACTACCTTAATACACACGGGCGGTAGATGCGTGCTCGGGAATCTTTCAAGTTATATAGTATTGAACACAACATAGTGCATGAATCCGTATTTTCGGATGTCTCTTGTTCTGTAGCCGCACTCTGTTAGAGTGAAAAGGTAATCATCTATAGGATGTGAGACGTATTCTGTACTCTATAAGAACCACGTCGGGATCGGACAGATCCCACACACCGCGAAAAGCACCGAGAAACCGGGGCTAAGGAGAACAACACCGATGAGCGAACAGTACGGCCAGGGCTCTGGCTCCCAGCAGTATGGGAACCGGGGCCAGTATGGGCAGCAACCACCTCAGTATGGGAGCCAGCCCCAGTACCAGCAGCAACAGCAGCAGGGGAACCAGGGCGCAAATAATGGGTACTCCCCGTATGCCGACCAGCCGACAGTGCCGCTAAGTTCCTTCATGTCGCAGGGGAACCAGGGGCAGCAGTCCCAGCCGGGTTCTGGCCAGCCCCAACAGCAGAGTCAGCAGGGCCAGGGGTATAACGCGTACGCATCTGGTGCGGGCGCCAATAACACTAATAAGCCGTACCAGCAGTCTCAGCCTTCGTATGCGGGGAACCAGCAGCAGGGCTACCAGCAGTCTCAGCAGGGGTCTGGGCAGCAGCAGAACCAGCAGGGCCAGTTCGCAGCCTCAGCTTACAATGCTTCTCCCGGCGCTTCGGCTTCCCCGACGGCACCGCCGCCGTCAATGCCCGGCAGCGTGAAAATGGCACGCACGTTTGGGTTTGTTGCGGCTGCCCTGGTGCTGGTAGACATTATTTTGGGTGTTGTGCTCAATACGATGTCTGCTTCATCAATGTTCATTGTTTCGCTCCTTCTGAATATTGTGGCTTTGGGCGGCCTCGTTGCTATGGCCGTGATGCTCCGTACCGCTAACCCGCTGATTCGGATCGGGTTGAGCGTGCTCTCGGGTATTATCGCGGGCGGGAGCTTGGTGAGCCTCATCATGGCGTTCATGAAGATCGGTGAGGTCAGCAACGCCTCGAATGAGGGGCTGCTCCCTGACGGTTATATGGCCGTGGCATACGGCAGCCTGGGTGTTGCGGTGCTCATTGTTTTGGCGAACATCGCGGTAATTGCGATGCTGTGGGTTTCTGGTTCTAGCGAGTTCTTCGCCCAGGGCGCGGCGCAGAAGGCCCAGGCCCAAAACGCTGCGCAAGCTCAGAACGCGGCACAGCCTCAGCCGGGTTACCCCAACCAGCCGGGTGCCCAGTACGGTCAGCAGGGCCAGGCTTCTTCGCCGCAGGGCGCGCAGGGGCAAAACCAAAATGCGGGTGCACAGAGCCAGCAGAGTTCCGCTCAGCAGCAAGGTTTCGCTGCTCAGCAGGGCACCACCCAGCAACAGTATGGCCAGTCGGGTGCAGCGTCGTCGGCGCAGCAGTCTAGCCAGGCTTCACAGCAGTACGGTCAGCAGCAGAACCGCTACCAGGCACCTTCTCAGGGGGCCCAGCAGTACGGTCAGCAGTCATCATCTTCCCAGTCTTCGCAGGGGCAGTACCAGCCGCAGGGTCAGGGTGCTCAGTCGTCCCAGTCTTCTTCGCAGAGCGGGTACGCTGGCGGTTATGGGCAGGGTTCCTCCGGGCAGTCTCAGAATGCTCAGAGTTCCTCTTCTCAAAACACCCAGTCGCAGGGGTACGCTTCCCAGGCGCAGTCCCAGCAGCAGTATGGCCAGCAGGGGCAGTACTCGGGGTACCAGAAGCCGCAGACTTCTTACCAGCAGTATCAGGCTCAGCAGGCGCAGTCAGCTTCGTCCTCACCCGCCGCTTCAGCCCAGTCAGCTGCCGCTCAGGACGATCCGGACGCGACCGTTCCGCTGAGCCAGAAATCGTATGAGGCGTACACCTCTCCTCAGCAGTCGTCCTCTTCGTCCCAGCCGCAGGATAAGGACCCGTCCAAGCCGCAGGCTGCTGCCGAGTCGTCTTCCTCCTCATCGGCGCAGCAGAGCCAGGGTGAGGATCAGCCGTTGGAGCCGGAGCCGGAGACTTCTCAGGTGTCCCTACTCTCCCAGGGTTCCTCATCTTCGCAGAGCTCTGAGTCTTCCCAGAGTTCTTCGCCGTCGCAGCAGTCCCGGCCGCAGCAGCCACAGAAGGACTCAGTATCTGCTCTGGATGCTGACTCGGATGCGACCGTGCCGCTGAGCCAGAGCTCCTATGACGCTTATAACTCCATTACCCAGCCGCACGCCGCTCCCCGGCAGTCAGCGGGTTCTTCGCAGGGACAGTACCAGCCGCAGGCTCAGAACCAGGGTTCGGCCCAGCCGTCGCAGAACACCCAGAGCCAGAGTTCGCAGCCTCAAGCTGCTCAGGGGCAGTCTTCTCAAGGGCAGCCGCAGCAGCCTTCGCAGAGCGGCTATCCTGCCGGTTACCAGCAGCAGGGGTACGCTGCTGCACAGCCTCAGCAGAATATGCAGGGCTACCCGGCGGGTCAGCAGGGTGCGCAGCATCAGCAAGGCTATGCTTCGGCGGCACAGCCCCAGCAGCAGTATGGCCAGCAGGGGCAGTACCAGGGGTATCAGCAGCCGCAGCAGTACCAGCAGCAGGCCCAGGCGCAGGCTGGTTACTACCAGCAGCCGTACCAGTACCAGGCACGCCCTCAACAGGGTCAGTTCCAAGGGTACGGCTACCAGCAGCCGCAGAATCCGCAGCAGCCCGGTTCCCAACAGGAGCAGAAGAGCGGTGACACCAACCAGTCACAGCCCCAGCAGCCTGGGCAGACCTCTGCGCAGAACAACCAGTCGCAGGGTAAGTCTGAGAACGGCTAGTATGCGCGAAATAGCGTAGCCTCTTAATTTCCCCGCCCGTCGGATAACCGATGGGCGGGGAAATTTCGTGTTGTTAGGCAATAAAAGTATCGATAGTAGACATCGAATTGGTACCCTAACTAACAGTCAGGGTATACAGAAACCTTAAGGAGTGGAGCGGTGCCGAATACGCAACCGGCTCAGCAGCCGGTGATCCCCAGTGGTGGAGGTCTTGAACGAGTCTACGCTTTACTTCCCGCGCAGCGCCCGGCACCGCTGATCCCCGTGTACCTTGCTGCAGCACTCATCGCCTGTCAGGTGGTGATGTGGCAGGTGCTGGCCTGCAATATTCTTTTCACAGTGCAGTACCCCATTAATGCTCTCTCCGAGAGTCAGGCGAAGGCTATGGAGCAGATCCAGCAGTATTACCCGGCACTGGTGACCGGGCTGGGCATTATGTTTATCACGGGCATGCACATGTTTCTTCTGCTGAAGTACCTGCAGGGTCACCGCTGGGCTGCTCTGGTGCTTACGGTTCTTGAGCTGCTCGGTATGCTGTGTGCCCTGTCGATGGTGCTCATCGTGGGTGTGCTCATGTCTCAGCTTAACGGTGCCTCGTCTGAGCAGGTGGATTATTTGCTGGGGTCTTCGTCCCCGCTGTACCTGCCCGTGTACGCCGGGATGCCGTACCTGGTGATGAGCGTTATCGCACTTGCGCTGCTGTGGAGCAGGGCCAGCCGCGCTTACACCGATGCCCGTAGTGCCTGGCGGCTGCGTCACCGGCTGCGTGAGCTGGAGGAACAGTGCGACCTTCTGATGCAGGCGCAGGCTGCTCAAGCTGAGATAGCTAAAGATACGTAAAGATTTAAAACTATTTCAAACAATAACGTTAATATTCATGTGTTTAGAACCTCTCTGGTGGTAAAGTAAAGAAGAACGTACCGCCCGTTGTGACTTTGTGCAGTATGCCCAACCAAGGAGAAAATATATGAGCGATCAGTACGGGAACTTCCAGGGGGTGCCGCAGACCCCGGCACCCGCACCCTACCACAAACCACCGCACGGCAGACTGGATCAAGGCTACCCTGCAGCTGCGCAGAAGCCGCGTCCTGGTATCACCGTTATGCTGGCTCTTGCGGCCATACTGATCTTGGTCGCGCTGCGAATTGTGGACTTCTTCCTTGCTGCGTCTATAGATTCTCTTGACGCATCAAGCTGGCGCTCTCTTCTATTCACAATTTTTTACATAGCATGCGGTTGCCAGGTGTATCTGGGGAGGCGTTCGGGCTCTATTGTCCAGACGATATTATCGGCGCTTGCAATCGCCGTGAATTTAACCTACCTGCCTGATGCGATAAAGGCTAAAGAAGCGATAGATATGCTCGCTCCCAAGTATTCCGGCACTGTAAATATGGTTATTCTGCTGACGATTGTTTCTACAGTGTTCAGCGTTATTGCCATTGTTTTGCTGTGGCTTCCGGGTACCCTTCAGTACTATAAAGAGACTGCTTTGTACCGCCAGGCTCAAGCTGGGCAAGCAGCCCCGCAGTTTCCTGTGCAGGGGCAGCCGCAGCAGCCAATGCCTCCGCAGCAAGGATACAACCAGCAGTACGGGCAGCAGCACCCGAACCAGCCGCCTCAGTATCCTCAGGGGCAATAACCTCACTATATAAGCGCATAATACGCTCACACGTGGGTGCCCGCCCTCATGCACAGGGCGCCCACGTGTGAGGCTGCAACGGGGTGTACAAGCATAGGGTGATAAGCAGGGGCGCAGCTGACATAATGTGAAGAGAACCCCGGTACCGCTGTGCACAAATGAAAAGGAAAACCTTTGGAACAGAACCCTACCCAGCCACCAGAATATCAACAGTACGCGCCGCAGAATGTTTACGGGTACCAGCAGGTGGTGACCGAAAAACCGGTGCGCAATAAGACCGTTAATATTGGGCTGATGCTCCTGTATACCTATATAGGGCTGACAGTTCTAAGCGCTGCCCTTGAGGTAGTTATCTCGCTCGCCACCAACAGGTATGAGCATCTGGCTGAGCTTCAGAACCATAGCTATAACGGCAGCGTCACTATTGATACTGGCACCTATACAGCTGCGGCAATTATTATGACCGCCATTATTCTGATCATTGAGGTTGGCCTGATGGTTCTGTTCACCCTCATGTACCGTGCCGGGCGCACATGGGCGCGCATATTGAGTGCTATCCTTGCGATTCTTGCCGCATTGCAAAGCTTGTGGGGATTAATCTCCATCCCGTTTCTTGCCGCTGTTGACCCCGGTACTTTACCGGATTACATGTATTCTGCGGTGATGGCGGCCAGGGACACTGCTATTTTCTCTTTTGCTCTCAATGTTGTGGACGGTGCCAACGCAGTTGCAATCGCTATTTTCCTGCTGAAGAAAGAAGCCTCTGACTACACCGCACAGTGCGCTGCGTGGCGCACCTACCGCAGGAGCGCCACCGAGCACGCTATCTACGGGTCGCAGCAGATGCGGTACTAGCAAGCGCCGAGTCTTCTGCCGGTAACCGGCAAAAGGAGCTCCGCAGCTTTTTCGGTGCTTAAGAGAAGCACCGCAGATGCTGGCTGCGCACATCTTGGCGGCAGGTACCTGCCTGGCCCAAAAGGCAGGGTTTGGTACGGTGGTAGGGAGAGAACCTGTCGCACGTTCATAAGGAGAGAGTCATGAGCCACGACTTTCCCAACCCGCAGAATCCTCACCCCCAGGCTCAGCACCACGGGGGCTCAGCGCCCCACGGTGCTGCCGATTTAAGCGCTTTAGGCCCGCACGGGACACCGGAACATTACGAGACGCATCAGGTTTATGAGCACCTGCCTACTGAGCCTTCGCGGCCTTCCGTCCAGGTGCGGCTGGGCATAAAACTCATCTATGCGCATGCTGTACTCATAGTGGTGCACGGTGTGGTGAGTTTCTACCGTGACACGATCCCCACCAGCACTACAGCGTACGCCCAGCACGGCGCCGCAGCCATGGACGTCACGATTGGGAAGTTTGCCGTTTTGTACGTGATCATCACCCTCGTGCTGGTGGCCACCAATATTCTGGTGGGAGTGTTCTACTCGCGGGGGTACACGTGGGCGCGTATTACTGCGGCGGTGCTGGCCATACTTGGTGCCATGAATAACCTCCTCCTTGGCCTGCTGACCCTCATTGGCGTGTTCGAGCTTTTTGCGGCGCTTTCGCGGGCGTCAGATTCGGCAGACCCCGGGTACATTGAAGCATACCGTTACGCCACCATTTTTGTGGTGGCTTCGGCGGTGCTGTACCTGGTGGGGCTGCTGCTGTGCATCATTATCGCCGTGTACATGTTCAAGCCGCAGGCGGCGGCATTTACCACGAACTGGGGCATGTGGCGTGCCTACCAGCGGAACCCCAGCATGTACGTTCAAATACCGCCAGCGCACTTCTAATATCTGGCGGGGCGGCAGCTAGGTGGGGTGTCTTCGACCCTGCTCTCACGGTGGCTGCGGTATCTGGTTTATGCATATGGGGCGCTATTTCCCCTTATCGGGGCGGTATTTTTGGTAGGGTGGAGACGACAGTCACTACATTTACCCTGTGAAGGAATACACCATGAGCCAGTACCCGCCGCCTTCCGGTCAGCCTCAACAGCAGCTGCCGAGTTATGCTCAGCCTCCCGGGTCTTCCGGGTATTATGGGGCACCGATCGGGCAGCAGCAGTTTCACATGCCTGTGCCGGATGAACCGCCGCAGAGCAATAAGAAGGTGAACTTCGGTGTGCGCCTTATCTATATCTATGTCGGGTGTCTGGTAGTGGGCCTGATCGTGGATTTTCTGCCCGGCTACCAAAACGATGGTGACCGGGTGGGGGAAGTAATATCACGCGGGGCGCCGCTCGTCGTTAATATGCTGATAACTGCGGTGTTGATTACAGCGGCGATAGTGGTCGCCATGTTTTACAAGAAAGGGTACACGGCGGCGCGGATCACAGCCGGAGTGCTCGCTATTGTGCAGGGGCTTTTCCTGCTTATGCAGGTAGCACTGGCTACAGTGGCGATTCTTGTGGCGTGGATGCTCATCCCTGACGCGGATAAAGACAATGTATTTAGGGTAGCATCCGAGAACCCCCTGGCTGTTGCTGCCTTCATAGTAGCGGCACTGCTGATGCTGATAAAACTGGTGCTGTGCATCATGATTACCTGCAGCGTGTTCAAATCTGAGCCCAGCAAATTCACTGCCGACTGGGGTGCATGGCGTAACTATCAGAACAGTGTGGCGCTCACCCAGCAGGTTCAGACCCCCCAACAGCAGCCCACTGTCCCCAGGTTTTCTGCCCCTGCTGCGGCAGCGCCTAACCACTATGAGGCGTACAGCCAGCAGAACAGCCGTCATGAGAGTGACAAGAACGAGGGCCCTAAGCTCAACTAGTGCTTGTATGCCTGCGGGTTATCGCAGGTGAGGTGTACCGCCTCCACACCCACAACCGCTGAGTGGCTGGAAAAGGCATCAAAAAGGTGGCCTATATCGCCGGTGAGCACCCACTGACGGCCCAGATGACCGCACAGTTTAAGAAGCCCATACACGTGGTACTCCCAGCTGTGTATGGGCTGCTCAATTTCAAAAATATTCTTATCCCGCGCGGTGACAGTCAGGTTCAGCTCCGTGAGCTCTCGCCGTACCCTATTCAGCACGCGTTCGGCGGCCGCATCGGATGCGGCCGCTAGAAAGAACGTCAGCCGGGTAGTCGCTATCATCAGTGGCCTTGCAACTGCGCGCGCCCCACTGAGGAAATAACGAGAAAGTAATTTCCCAACGGGGCGCCGCAGCATAGCAGCAGCGAAAACTATTCGCTCAGAGCCTTCTGCTCCTTCTTACGGCCACGTATGTACTCAATAGCCACCGGAACCACCGAGACCAGCACAATAATCACGGCCAGAAGCTCAATGTTCTTGTGCACAAACTCGATACCGCCCAGCAGCACCCCGGCGGTCCCAATCAAGCCGATCCACAGTACCGCACCCAGAATATTCCACAGATTAAACTTACGGCGCGGGTACGAAGAAATACCGGCCGCCAGCGACACGAACGTGCGCACAATCGGCACGAAACGCCCCAACACCAGCGCCACCCCGCCGCGCTTAGCGAAAAACTCCTCAGCCGCGTGCAGGTTCTTAGTGCTCAAAAACTTCGCGTCATCCTTGAACAGGTTACGTCCGTAACGGGCACCCAACTGGTACCCCACCTCGCCGCCAGCGACGGCTGCAACAATCAGCACAGGGAACGCCAGCCACAGCGAAAGCCCCATACGGTCATGCAGCATGCCAAGAGCAAAAATAAGCGAATCACCCGGCAAAACCGGGAACAGCACGCCGGACTCAATAAACACGATGATCGCCGAGACCACCAGCACCCACGGGCCGGTGCTAATAAGAATATCCTCAAGATTAAAACCGAGAAGCGCCACGGGCATATGCGCAACCAGCGCAGAGGCGAGAAGAGACATCACAATCCTGAAACGTAAATAGGTCTATCAAAGTCAGTGTGCGCGGTGCGCAATAGCAACAGCCTAACCCCCGCACCTGAGGAACGGGTAACGGCACACTATGCGGAAGCTGTGTAACACTGTGCCCAATTCTACCTGTAGCGAGCAGGAAAACACATAACCAGTGTCCTGCCGCCACCGTGATACGCACCGCCTCAGACACAGCCAACCAGCTGACCCCGAAGAGCAAAGACCGGTGGTGCTGGAAGCAGAACCCCGCACCAGCACCGCCCCATCAGCAAGGTGCCGCCCTGCCCTCAACAGACAGTAGCTGGCACCAATACCACTACAATAGAAGCCTTTTCTGACATGATGGAAAGACAACCGTGAACCCGCACCCCAAGAAGGCACCGTGAACAGTAACCACTTTGCGAGCCCACAGGCGCAGCCTCTGCCCACGCGCGCCCGCACCCTCCTAGCTGCGCTCACCAACAACCCACACGCCGCCTTCCATACCGGGCAGTACCAGGCGATCGAAGCGCTCGTGGCGCACCGCCGCCGCGTGCTCGTCGTCCAACGCACCGGGTGGGGAAAATCCGCCGTCTACTTCATCGCCGCCCTGCTGCTGCGCGAACAAGGGGCCGGGCCAGCACTCATTATCTCCCCGCTGCTCGCCCTCATGCGCGACCAAGTGGCTGCCGCAGAACGCGCCGGGGTGCGCGCCGCCATGCTTAACTCCTCCAACGTGACCGACTGGGACGACATCCGCGCCCGCCTAGAATCCGACCAGATCGATGTGCTCCTCATCAGCCCCGAAAGGCTCAACAACCCCGCCTTCCGCGACGAATGGCTGCCGCAGCTCGCCCCCCGCCTCGGGCTGCTCGTAGTGGACGAGGCGCACTGCATCTCAGACTGGGGGCACGACTTCCGCCCCGACTACCGGCGCATCGGTCGGCTCATTGACGACCTGCCGCCGCGCATACCCGTGCTCGCCACCACCGCAACCGCCAATGAGCGCGTGGGCGCAGACATCGCAGAGCAGCTTGCTGCGCATCCGCCAACCGGCCGCACCCCAGACCCAGACAGCGCCGAACCGCAAAAAGTACTCACCCTACGCGGCCCCCTCACCCGAGACTCCCTCCGGCTGGGGGTGCTGCACCTGAAGGAGCCCGCAGAACGCATCGGCTGGCTCATCGCGCACCTGAACACCCTACCCGGCTCCGGCATTATCTACACCCTCACCGTATCGGCGGCGCAAGACACCGCCCGAGCACTGGCTAACGCCGGGTACCGGGTTTTGCCCTACACCGGCGGTATGGACGCTGAAGAACGCATCACCGCCGAAGAAGCACTCAAAAACAACCAGGTGAAAGCCCTCGTGGCGACCAGCGCCCTCGGCATGGGGTTCGACAAACCCGACCTGGGGTTCGTGGTGCACCTGGGGGCGCCCTCCTCCGCGGTCAGCTACTACCAGCAGGTAGGGCGCGCTGGCCGCGGGGCCATTAACGCCGACGTGCTGCTGCTGCCCGGCCCCGAAGATACCGCCATCTGGGAATACTTCGCCACCGCCTCAATGCCGGACGAAACCAATGCCCACGCCGTGCTCACCGCCCTCGCTGAAGAACCTGAGGGGCTCTCAATTCCCGCCCTGGAATCCCGCGTGCAGCTGCGCCGCACCACCCTGGAGCTGCTGCTTAAAGTGCTCAGTGTTGAAGGGGTCGTACACAAAAATAAGTCCCGGTGGGCCAGCACCGGTACGCCCTGGACATACGATGCAGCCCGCTACGAGGCGGTGGCGCGCGCCCGAGTGGCTGAGCAGAAAGCCATGCTCGCCTACGAAAACACCACCACCTGCCGTATGGTGTTTCTCGCCCGTGAGCTTGACGATAACACCGCAGAACCCTGCGGCACCTGCGATACCTGCACCGAACCCTGGTATCCGCGCACCGTCCCGCAGGAGGCGCTCACCGCCGCCACCGGCTCCCTCACCGCAGCAGGGGTGGAGATCACCCCGCGTAAACAGTGGGCTTCTGGGCTGGACAAGCTGGTGGGGGATACCGCACCTGCCGGAACCCGCATCCCCGCCGATGAGCAGGCAAACACAGGGTATGCGCTGGCTCGCCTGAGCGATCTGGGGTACGGGGCGCAGCTGCGTGAACTGTTCACAACCGACGCCCAGGGCACCCCGCACGACGCCCCCACACCCGCGCCCCTCGGTAAGGCGTGCGTGAATGTGCTCGCCGCCTGGGACTGGGGCAGCACGGGCCGCCCCGTCGCTGTGCTGACCGTGCCCTCGCCGGTGCGCCCGCAGCTTGCGCGTTCACTGGGGGAGGGGCTGGCAGGTGTGGGGAAACTAGCCTACCTGGGAGAGGCCGTGCTCACCGACACTCCACGGTTTTTCGGCGGCAATAGTGCGTTTCGGTGCGCGGATGCCCTGCGCTGTTACACGCTGCCAGACCGGGTGCGTGACTACCTGCGTGAGCATCAGGTGCCGGTGCTGCTGGTGAGCGAACTGGTGGATTCGCGCTGGACCTTCACGGTGCTTGCCCGCGAACTGCGGCGTGCGGGCGCGAGCGCGGTGTACCCGTTTGCGCTCGCCTACAACGGGTAAAGCCTATCGGATAGGGGAGTATGAGCTGTTATGGATGATGAAGAGTACGCTGTAGATGCCGGTGATTCCGCTGTTCTTAGCGGTGCCCCGGCCCTGCCGGAGCATCAGCGGTGGATGCGCCTGGCCCTGGATGAGGCCCGCGCCGCAGCCGGTGAGGGTGAGGTTCCTATTGGGGCGGTGGTTATTGACCCTGCCGGGCGTGTTATTGGTGCGGGGCATAATATGCGTGAGCGGCACCATGACCCCAGCGCGCATGCTGAGGTGCTTGCTATTCGTGCTGCCGCCCAGCAGCTGGGTACGTGGCGGCTGCAGGGGTGCACCCTGGTGGTGACTGTGGAACCGTGCCTCATGTGTGCTGGGGCGGTGCTCATGGCGCGTATCCCCACCGTGGTTTTCGGGGCCTGGGAGACGAAGACGGGTGCGGTTGGGAGCCGGTATGATGTGCTGCGTGATGCTCGATGTGCGCCGCCGGTGCGGGTGTATGCGGGGGTGCTGCGGCAGGATTGTGCGCGTGTCATGAGTGGTTTCTTTGCCCGTAAACGTGACTAGTGCGCGGGACGGTTGGGGAGCGGGCCTCACGGTGGGGCTGCTGCGGTTCGTGTGTGGGCTTTGAAGCAGTTAGCCCCCACGGTAGCAGTCTAATAGTATAGAGGTAATAGTACTCACAGGAGGGGAGGGCTTAGCGTTGCAGCGTCCCGTTGCCGAGGCCGCGACTCGTCGCCCCGGCCGCACCAGCAAAACCCAGCTGAAGCTTTTTAACGCGGCCATGGAAATCATGGGACAGCGGGGGCCAGAGTTCGCGACCGTTGAAGAGGTTGCGCAGCTTGCCGGCGTTTCGAAGGGCACCGTCTACTACAATTTCGGGTCGAAGAAAACGATGATCGACCAGCTTTTGCAGTACGGAACCGACCTGCTACTACGCCAGATGGAGGCCGCCGCTCAGATGCATAGCGACCCCCGTGAGGCGCTGAGGGCCAGCATCTACACGGCACTGAAATACCTTGAGGACCGCCCGGGGTACGCCCGGCTGTGGATCGCTGAGGTGTGGAAGAGCATGAACGACTGGTCTGAGAGCATGGTCGATAGCCGTCAGAGCCTGCTGGACTTTATTGAGGCCAGGGTGGCTGCCCTGAGCAAACGGTACATGATTGACAGGGCCCAGGATGTGCGTTCCACCTCGGTCGCTATTTTTGGTGCCGCCTATATGCTGTCAATGGACCGGGTGATTCACAGTTCGCCCCGCACCGCTGAAGACGCCACGCGCGCGGTCATGCAGGTGGTGGACGGGTACATCCGCCGGTAGCCAGAGAGCCGCCCACTTGCAGGCGCAGCAGGGACGAAAAACAGGCCGCTATAGCGCGGCCAGCCCCATAGGCCCTGGCAGCTGTGGGGGTCTGAGGGGGGTTTGCGATGCCCCAGACGGTGCGTTAGAATAGCTTAAAGCTGGTGGTGTGTCCGAGCGGCCGAAGGTGCATCACTCGAAATGATGTTTGGTGTAAAAGCCAACGGGGGTTCAAATCCCTCCACCACCGCTTCTGAACCCGCCGGGTGTCTCGCGTTTATGCGAGCCCCGGCGGGTTTCTTGTGCAGAGTGTGCTCCCGGGAAGTTTGGGTGGGCACCGTGTTTCTACACCTGCCTTTTGTGATGAGGTGCATTAAGTGTCTTAACCAGACCACCTCCACTATTCAGGGGAGTACCGTATCTGCTCATAGGAGAGTCTGTGATCAACGAACGCATCCGGTCGTTATTGGGTATGACTGAGCAGGCTGGTGGCGGGCGCCTTCTCGAAACGTGATCTTTGAGCGGTCGAGTTGCTGGCTAAGAAATATATATGCTGGTGACGCAATTGCTTGCCTGTTCGAATTGAGGCTTGCTAGAGTAACCAGTAACAGCCCCCTCCGCCTCTACATCGCACGGTGTATGCGCCCTGAGGGGGTCCTCTTATATCAGGAGAACCTTCGATGGGCAGAGTGCCACCTTTTCTGTCGCTGGACGATAGAATTCAGTACCTTGAAACGAAGGGTTATTTTTCTTCGGAAAGTATATTGGCTGAAGATCGCGCTAATGGATATGGTAGGTTAAACTTTTAAGCAATATTTGATTTATAGTGAAAATATTCACCAATAAAACATTGTAAATAATTTTTATAAGATATTTGATAAATTTTTCCAAAGGGGGTAATCTGAATATGATTACTTGGAACGTTGTTGTATGAGTGGAGGGTATATGTCTAAACTTGCTGATTTTGCTGAAGAATTTATTTCTGGAAAACGGATAGCTAGTCTTATGGGGATATCCTCTTTGATGTTCTGGATTGTATGTTGCCCTATAATGCGTGATGGATTTAATTCTGTATATAATTATCTATCTAACTATTTCGGCTGGAAATTTGAATGGTATAGATTTCTTGAAGGATTTTCTCATCTTTGGTCTATTCAAATACTTTTTGCAGTTATATATATTATAAGTATATTTGGTATGCTGACATACCCTGTATGGAAGGACGGTAAAGGTGATTATATAGGTAATGGTGTGCCGGCATCATGGTTAATTATCAGTATTGTATTTCTAACACTAGGTAATTTTCCACCACATGCTCCAATAACTCTTCCTCTTTTGTATATTATATTTCTTATACTTTGTGCAATAATAAAAAATTCTGCAGAGAAATTTTTTGGCCTCTTAGTGATTGGTTTGGTTCTTATCTCTCCAGTATTTATCTTATGGAATATGGTTAGTGGAGAGAGTGGTAGTGGTAAGTAGTGGTAGTTTGTAGTTAGATTACTTAATATCATCTATGCGTTTTATGAATTTGGTGAAGTGTTCTTCTTGTGGATTATAGGCGTCACTAATACTAGTAGCGGATTTTCTTAATAGTAACTAGGTTTTTCGTTTTCAATGTCAGTAATTTTTTAAATATTTCTTTAATGAAGATCGATGTGTTTTTATTAAAATGGTATTGGCATGCACATCCTAGATTAATATATAGACAATTATTTTTATCTATCCAAGTATAATCTTCATATGTTATTATGAGGTATTCAGCTAGGCTGAAAGACTAGTTGCGAATAAAAATCCTTGTTGTCTAAATTCATGGCATTTTAAAGGTGAGGCATGAGTTCAGATGGTGTGCCCTTGCCCCGCTTCATAATCCGACGCAAAAGACACATTGCTATGCGCACTTGGCGTATCCGGAGAACGTGGCACAGTATAGGGTTGAGTACCTCTGTTTCTCCTTGGCGTGTACACCGGTGCCAAGTCAACCAGGAGTCGGGTATAGTTGAACATGCTTTCAGATTCGCACCCAGAAAAATGATCCCCTGCACAACCGAGAACACCTGACAGTACCAAGCTAAGGGCCTGGGGAACATTGGGAAATACGCACACATGAAAGTGCGCGATCATACGCTCAACGACCGCCTGGTGGTCTCTTCATCGGCGCGGGGCGGGTGCACCTCTAAGGAATAATCCTTATATGGAGGATACCCTAAAATTGAATTATCAGTTTGAGCTGTGAGTGCTCGTGAAGGTATTGATATTACTGTAGCTGCGAGTGGAATGGTTGAACCTGGTAGTAATGGTATATCTGCGTCTGCCTCACCTGAAGATCTTCTCTCACAGACGACTTGCTGAATGCAGCTGAACTTGTAAAGGCCCAGTTTGGTAAATTGATACGAGTGGCTTAGGCGATGATGTGAAGTATGTTCCACATAAACCTGGATGCAGAACAATTTAAGCCTCTAAAAGAATGGCCTTAGAAAGATATAAGCAGGCCTTTGACTTTCTAAGGTGTAAGCATCAAAAATGAATTTAATAGTGCTCAGTGATTATGATAAAAAATTATTATTAGAAATAATAAAAAATCAGGAAACATCTCTATTGGAAATTAAGGGGTATCTGATTAATCTGCAAAATGAGAATGTGTCCCAAGATGAATTATATTTATTTCTAGAAGAACTTCGTTCCGATGCAAAAACAGAAAGCGAAGAAGACCGCATTTTAGAAATAATGGATTTAGTGTGCGGATGGTGTTCTTGGGATTTACAAATTTATCCGCAAAAATGATTGAGTTGAAAATTTGGAGGCTCTGGTTCGCAAAAATAACCCAGGAATACCTGGCGTATGCTCAAACTGGCATATTACTATATAATAGTTCTGGGCTCAGATGCTATAAAATATTGACCACACACATACCTGGAGGCTTCTATGGATTTATCTCAAATAATTAAACACTATAGAAATTGTTTGTCCGTATTGCCTGATGCTCCTTTATATGGAAATATTCCTCAAGGGGCTGATAAAGTGAGTGGGCAACTAGACTCTTTTTTGACGTTGGAACATAAACAGTTTTTATTATTGTGCAACGGAGGATCTTTCGGGGATATAGATTTGTGGAGCGCGGAAGAAATATTGGATAAACAATACAGAGTGCCAAAAAATTTACAAGATTCTATGTATGAAGCAGGGCAAGTTTTATATGAGCCAATTTTTTTAAATAGAATCAATAACCAGGTAACATATAATGTTGATGGTGAAAAAAGCGTCCCTTTCTCTTCGTTCATCGAGGAATACGTGTTTGGGGAAAAATATAAATATATATTTGATGATGCTGATATAGATGATATGTGGTACTTCTTCCTGCAAGGCAACCCTATTTAGAATCTAATCGCTCAAGCCATAGTCCTCATCCCAAAAAGGCAGTGCGTGCGGAACACACGCACATGGTTTCCCGCTTTTCAGGCGGCTTCCCTCCCTCTATGGGCCTCTGAAACCGAAACAAAAGACGATTTTCCGACATGCTGAATGGGCGAGCAGTAAGGCGAGGAGCGAGACACCGTGTCATAAACCGACACAAACGACACATTGCTACGCGCACTTGGCGCATCCGGGGACCGTGGCACAGTATAGGGTTGAGTACC
>ERZ772799.262-NODE-262-length-20687-cov-3.219659_pt1 | contig 20687 bp, 18 predicted proteins | sample MGYA00511345_ERZ772799 | MGnify/ENA primary metagenome ERZ772799 (study PRJEB29015, sample SAMEA2738037) | human oral metagenome | biome: human oral; feature: human-associated habitat; material: saliva | place: China | collected 2238 ... | reverse complement strand
ATTGCCGGCAAATGTCGGAGAAAATCCAAAGATTTTCAGAAAATCCTAGTCGCGCTGAAGGCGATAAAAAAATGAAGTCGATAAGCGATAAGAAAAAAACAAAAGAGGTATTAAAACATCTTGTTATATATTGCAGTAGTAAAGATTTAATTTGTATTCCGGAGATGCAATATAGCACAGGGTATAATAATTCAAATAGCCGCCGGCGGGCAGACTTATTTACAATAGAAGCAACTAAAAACCCTATGTGTTGTACTTATGAAATTAAAGTTTCCCGGCAAGATTTTAAAAAAGATATTGAAGATAATCATAAACAGGATTTAGCTCGTTTGTTTTCGCATTTTGTTTACTATGTTGTGCCTAAAGGACTGCTTAAAACCGAAGAAATCCCATTGTGGGCCGGGCTTATTGAAGTGGATTTAAGTGAGAGTATTAAAGTTATGCCGTGGGGTGTATCAACAGGAATAGCAATACCAAAGACAGCCCCACAATTACAACCAGTTAATCCTACTTGGGGGCTTGTTGCTTCCGCTATTCGAAAAGGTGGCTTTTTTTATCGTGGATGGGGCAAGTATTTTCACGAATATGCAAAAGAAATAAAAGAAGCTTTAAATATTAAAAATATAGAAATATTTGAAAAACAAGAAAAACGTTTTGATGTCGAACTGATTGATGTCGAACTGAAGAAGCAAGAATGATGAATGAACTTTTAAAACAGGTAGAGGAGATTTTTTCGGATGCATATATCTATCTCGATAAATGGCATAAAGAGTCAATAATCTTTGGAGAAAAGCAGTTCAGGGTATCAAAATATCACGATGAATATGAATTTAGAAAAGCCGGTTATACGCTTTGTGTTTCAAAAGATGCCTCAAAAATTATTGCCGTTATCAAAGCAATAAAGGAGTGTGAAGAGTGAAAGTAAAATACATTTGAAATTGATGTTAGGCGTGAAAGAAGATTAAAAAAATCATACCACCACTTCATACCGTTTTCATACCGTTTTAAGTGTTAAAACTAATCAAAAACCTGAATAGCGCTCTATATGTGAAGGGCGGTTGTTTCTATTTTGGAAACAACTACTACCCTTAACCCTCAATATCGCAGGGAAGGAACAATGTTCCAAAGCGATAAGAAGGAAGGTGCGCCAATGAAAAAGCCTACAAATAACAAAAAAAAGAAAGTATCTGCGAAAAGCAGAAGGAAGAGTACTCCGAAAAAGAAGAAAACGGGAGTAGTAATAACCGCCGGAAATAACAGCGATCCTGTAAAAGTAGTATCCGCTGCCTCCGGCAAAGAGTACGGTGTTAAATACAATGGAAAGATGGATACCGGGGCGCCTGATAAATACAAAGCTGAATTTTGCGATGACATGATGGAATTTTTTGATATCCCGGCGTACACACAAAAGGAAATTGAAACAGAAAAAGGTGTGCAGATTGTGGAAGTTGTTAACGATATTCCATATTTTTCCGCTTATGCGCGGAGTATAGGCGTTTCGGTTGATACTTTACACGAATGGAAGAAGAAATATCCGGAGTTTTCCGAAGCTTATGGGAAATGTAAAGCGATACAGGAAGAAATCCTTTGCACGAACGCTTTAAGAGGAAACTATAAAAGTGATTTTGCGAAGTTCTTTGCGATTAACAATACAAAGATGAGGGAGAAATTAGAGGTTACCGGAGAGGACGGCGGGCCGGTAAAAGTAACGATACAGACTTTAGCCAATCCTGGAACTTGGAAGAAAAAAAATGGATGATGAAATAATAATGCCTTACGATTTCACACCGAGAGCATATCAGGAACCGTTAATGAAGGCGATTGATGGTGGTTGTAAGCGAGCTGCGATAACTTGGCATCGCCGCGGCGGTAAAGAAAAAACTTGTTTTAACATAATAAGCAAAGAGATGTTAAAGCGGGTCGGGCTTTATTATTACTCATTTCCGCAGTACAAGCAGGGCCGGAAAATACTTTGGGACGGGAAAGACAAAACCGGAAAGGCTTTCTTGGAACATATCCCGCGAAATTTGTGGGCGGCAAAGAACGAAACCGAAATGAAATTGACTCTTAGAAACGGGTCAATTCTACAGGTGGTTGGTACGGACAGGATAGACAGTATAGTAGGAAGTAACCCGCTTGGAATAGTGTTTAGCGAATACAGTCTACAGGATCCTTTAGCTTGGGACTATATGCGCCCGATACTCGCAGAAAATGACGGACTTGCAATATTCAACTTCACTCCCCGCGGAGAAAACCACGCTTACGACTTATACAAACTCGCAAAATACGATCCTAAATGGTTCTGTCAGCGGCTTACGGTTGATGATACCGAAGCAATCGCGGCGGAAGTTTTAGCGCAGGAAAAAAGAGAAATTGAGTTCAAATACGGTAATGACGCTTTATTCCGTCAGGAATACTACTGCGATTTTACGGTACCGATAGCCGGCGCTTATTACGCGGCGCAAATATCGCAGGCTTACGCTGACGGAAGAATCACGAAAGTTCCTTATATGCCCGAATATCCCGTATGGACTTGGTGGGATTTAGGTATCTCAGACCGTATGTGTATATGGTTTGGACAGATAATAGGACAGCAGATACGATTGATTGATTATTACGAAGCTTTCGGGATAAGCCTTGCGGAAACGATAAAGAAAGTTAAAGAGAAGAAATACATTTATGAAAGTTATAAACATTTTGCCCCGCACGATATAAAAGTCCGCGAGCTTTCTTACGGACAAAGTAGGCTTGATACGGCTGATAAGCTTGGTATAAAGTTTAGTGTTGCCCCGAATTTACCGATAGCGGACGGAATAGACAAAGTAAGAAATCTGTTCCCGCGGGTATGGATAGACAGCGAAAAATGCCAACAGGGAATAAATTGTTTGAAAAATTATCGCAAACAATATGACGATAAAAGAAAGATGTATCTGGATGTTCCGTATCACGATTGGAGTTCGCACGGCGCGGACGCTTTCCGGATGATGGCTGTAAGTTTACAGCCATCCGATTATGGCCGGCCGGCAAAAGAACAAAACTACGATTATGGAAGAGTAAATACTGGCACTGGCAGCGGACAGACATTCAATCCGGAAACGGTTTAAAAATAAAGGAGATAAATAATGAATTCAATGTACAAAGAACTTAAAAATCCGCTTTTAAACACAAAGCACACGCGTATTCTCGTTAAGTAAACTTCAAAAGGTAAAAAAATGGCTGAAGAAAAAGAAGAAAGAAATGAAGAATTAGGATACAGCGCCGAAGAAAAGCTTATAAACCGCATTAACAGTGATTTTAGATACGCTCTGAATTATTGGAACAATTGGCGAAAGGAAGCAGAGCTGGACTGCGAAGCGGCTTTGGGCGAACAGTGGGAACGCGACAGCAAAGAAATTTTGCGCAAGCGCGGCGTTAAAGCATTAACCATAAACAAAATAAAGCCGAATTTACAATTATTAGAAGGATTGGAAGCACAGAATAGAACGGATTTTGCTGTTTATCCTGTTGGCATTGAAGATGAAATAAAAGGCGAAATCGCTACTCGTTTATTGAAAACCGTAATGAATAATGCGGACGGGGAAAGAAAAGTATCAGATAATTTTGCAAATGTACTTATCTCTGGAGTGTCTTATTTGGAACCTTATATCGATTATAGCCGCGATTTAATTAACGGGGACATGAAGTTTAGAGTAGTATCCGGTTTTAATGTTTTTATTGATCCGGCAAGCATCGAGTATAACTTAAACGATGCAAAATTTGTATGTAAATTAACAGTTGGGCTTACCAAGGATGAGGTAAAAAACCTCTATCCGAATAAACATAACGAAATTGATGATTGCGGCAGGTGTAATATAGATTTAACGGGGTTTGGCGCGACGACTGAACATCATAATGATCCGTATAACGATTATGATAATCCGGATTCCGCAGAAGAATTTCGCAAAGGTAAAAGCTGCGATCTTATCGAATACCATTACAAAAAAAGAGTTACGAGGTACTGTTTGGCCGATAGAAAAGCCGGCACTGTTGAAGATTTTGATACGTTGCCTGAGGCAGAAAAAGCTAAAGCCGAACGTGCCACAGTTGATGAATTTGGCAATATAACTGCCAGTGCGGCGGTAATAATAGAGAGAAAAGTAGAAGAGATATATACTGCTGTTTTGCTTGGCGGTAACATTTTGCTGTATGATGGCCGCGCATGGACGTACCCCAAATGGGCGGGGTATCCGCTAATACCTGAATTTGCATTTCGATATTCATCAAAACTTACAAAAGACAATAAATCCGAACTTATGATACAGGGCATAGTCCGTGCAGTTCGGGATCTTAATTTTGAATTAAACAAGCGGCGTACGCAAGAACTACATCTTTTGAATACATCTGCTAATAGCGGCTGGATGTTTGAAGAGGGTAGTTTGGTAAAACCTAATGTTTTGTCTGAGTATGGCTCGAGCCCCGGTGTTAACATTGAAATTAAAAGAGGACATGCCCAGCCGAAAAAAATTATTCCAACGCCATTAAGTCAGGGGCATGCACAGCTTGCGGCGGAAGCGGCACAGGATATGAAGGAAATAACAGGTATAAATACTGATTTACTGGCGCAAAATGAGAATCAGGCAAGCGGCCGGGCAATAGCTTTAAGGCAACGCCAGGGAATGGTTATGGTACAAAAATTGTTTGATAACCATAGCTATTCAAAAAAATTGCTTGGAAAGTTCATTTTAACTCACTTGGGGGAACTTTTTGATATTTTTACCGCAATTAAAGCTTTAGGCGCTGGTTTTATGCGGGAAACTTTTGGAGATACTCCGGAAGGAGTGAAAAATGGTTATCAAACCATAGCAGATGTTTTAGATGATACTAAGGATTTCACAAAATACGATGTAGTTGTGGGCGAAAGTGCCATTAGTGATACTGTAAAAATAGGAAATTATTTAATGTTAATGGATCTCAGGCAACAGGGAGTTCCGGTGGATCCGGCAATTTTAATCGAACAAACATTATTGCCTTCAGCAACGAAAACGCAATTACAAAAAGCAATGTCTGCGGCAATGCAGCCGCTTCCGCCGCAACAGGCAGTGCCTGCGGCGGGCGTACAGCCACCAAACGCATTACCGGAGCAAAGTATATAGCGGTAAAATATCGGCATTGAGGCCGAAGAAAGGAGCTTTAAAATGGCAGAAACTATGGTAGAAACTACTGAAATGTTAGAAAAAGAAGAAAATCCGTCCGGAATTGAAATTGAACTGGATTTCAATCCGGAAGAAAAAGATCGCGAAGAACCTGTAACGGAAGAAACCGCGAAAGAAGAAGGTTTAACGCCGGAAGAAATTGAACTGGCCAAAAAGAACGAAATTTTCAGTTCTGCTAAAGAAAATGCTTCGGGAAACGCTGGGAAAGAACAATCTGTAAAAGAAAACCAGGTGGCGGTAAGTAATGAAAAAAAAGCAGAAATAAAATCCGCGGCCAACGATGATTTAACGCCGGAAGAGGAGAAGGAAAACCTAAATAAATGGAACCCAAATGAAAAGGCAATGTATTGGCGTTTTAAAGGAGAAAGAAAAAAACGCCAAGCGGCGGAAGCAAGCAAAGCTGAACTAGAGAAGGAAAACATATATTTAAAAGCACAACTTCAGGCAAGGGAAGAAATTGCGAAAAATGATAGAAATCCTGCCTCTGATCCTCTTGAACTTGAAGAAATAGAGGAAGAAGATTTATTTACCGGCGCGGAAGTTAAAAAGTTAATCGCAGACATTAAAACAAAAAAAGCAAGCGGACAATCCACCGTGCGGGAAGAAGAATATTTAGAATACAAACAGGCTGAAGTTAAAGCTCAAAAAGATTATCAGATTTTACAGCGGCAAGGACAAGAAGCCTCTACAAAATATCAGGATTTTGATGAGGTAGGTACTGCGGCAAGTGAAATTATGAGGGCTATTGCTTTATCGCTTAACGGAAGTAATGAAGATAAAGTTGACGGCGAGATATTTTTGGAAGAGATGTTTAATGGCGACAGGGAAAAAGTACTACAGGCAAGAAAACTTGCGGAAGATATTTCTGTGGCAATGCTTTCGGGGGGCGTTAATAAATACGGAGAAAAAGCTGTAGATTTGGCATATAAACTCGGATCAATGCATCCGAAAATAATTAATAAAAAAACCGAAGAAGTTAAAAATCAGCAAATAAAAAAAGTGGAAGCTGAAAGAGTAGAAAAAATGATTGCTAATTCACAAAAAGTGAAAATCCCTGCCAGTATATCCGGCGGCGGCAGAGCAGTTGTGCCTTATTCGGAATTGAAACCGGAAGATATAACTCGAATGAGTTTAGAGCAGTTTAACAGCTTGCCGGAAAAAGTAAGAGAAAAATTTTTAAGAAGAGCAGAATAAAAAAATAAAGAGGTGGAAAAAAATGGCTAAAACACAGAGTAATCCTGCCTTGAGAGCCATAATTTGGGCAAAAGAGTTGTTCAGGGAAGCAATCCTTGAAAACTGGTTTGCTAAAAAAGGGCTTATGGGAAAAGGCGTAAACTCTCTCGTTCAGATAAAAACTGAACTGGAAAAAACTAAGGGCGAGAAAATCACTTTTGGAATTATTCGTAAGCTTGAGGGCGCCGGCGTAGACGGTGATGCTATGCTAGAAGGAAATGAAGAAGCGTTAGTTACTCAAGATTTTGAATTGAATGTTGATTATAAACGTAACGCTGTGAGATCAACCGGCAAACTGGATGATCAGAAAAGCGTTTATGATCTTTATTCGGAATTCAAGGGCGGCCTTGCGGACTGGCTGAAAGAAGTAATAGTAGTTCAGATCTTTCTTAAGCTAGGTGGCGTACTTAATACCGCGCTGAAAGATGTTACAGGCGCTTTGTACAGTGTGGCAGCCAAGTGGAGTAATACTCCTAATGCCGTACCTGTAGCCGATTTGATTGCAGGAAAAGGTGCCCGATATCTTAATGCCAACATTGGCAAGTTGGCTGATTTAGCGGCAACAGATGTTATAACTCCAAAGATGATCATAAAACTCAAAACAATGGCAAAACTTGCCAAACCTAAAATTTTGCCTTTGAGTTTTGATGGCAAAGACTATTATGTGATGTTTGTTCATCCTTATCAGTTTGCCCAGCTTAAAACTAATCAAATAATAGTTGAGGCATGGAGTAATGCAGCTGAAAGAGGCAAGAATAATCCTATTTTCCTTGGGGAAGATACTTTTGTTTATGACGGGGTTATTGTAGTTGAACATGAGGCTGTGCCGTATCTTGATCCTGCGGATGTTTCCGGAACTGCCAATTTCGAAGGATATTCTGAAGCTGATGCGCAGGCAAAAGTGCCGATTGCAAGAGCAATATTTTGCGGGCGGCAGGCGGCTGTTTTCGGACAATGCAAGCATTCGCAGGAATGGGCAGAAGATACTTTTGACTATGGCAATCAGAAAGGCGTTGCTACCGGACTTATGGGCGGGGTAGCAAAAACGTTTTTCCCCGATCGTAAGAACAGTTCAAAAAAGCTTGATTTTGCCGTAATTGTGCTTGATACGGCTGTTGTTGAGCCGGAAATATAGTTTGTTTCGCGCCGCTTGTTATGAGCAGGCGGCGCGATTTGAAGGGGAACTAAGGGGAACTATGGAAATAACGACATTCGGAAAACTTTTTCAGGAAATAGGGATATCAGGATTTTTAATAGTTTCTATTATGTTCGTTGCGGTTCTTCTATTTAAATGGATGTTTAACTATCTTAATGAGCAACAGAAAAACTACAAAGAAGACAAAAATCAACTTATGGGCCTGATAATTCAGCAACAAAAAGCAAACGAAGATTTTTTGCAAAGATTTAATGATCTGGCCGCTATGATGGCTGAATCAAAGCTAGCGCATCAATATCAGCGGCAAGAACATGAACAACTGCTTATGGCAGTTAAAGGTATAAAAACAAGGGGGTGATGTACAATGACAAAAAGAACGATAGTAGAGGTTGTGGTGGCAATAATTGTAATTGCTGCTTTCTTTCTTGTTTCGGTTTTTAAGTGGGAGAAAGGCGAAGAGTATCTTGTTAAGTACACGCCTGTTGTTATCGCGGTTACGAGCGTTGTGGATAAGCTTATTTCCGATGATACGACAAGCGATACTCTTGCAATAATTGACGCGGCTATGAAAACTGCTAAAGAGCAGTTTGAAAAAGAATATAACCGCCCGCCGGATAATAAAGAACTTAATCAGCTCAAGGATATTGTAACCGAACTGCTTAGGTTGAAAAAATTGCCGGGGGAGTACGATTCGGACTTAAGTTCGCAGGGGCCGTAATTACGATTAGGAAGATCCGGCAAAGTCCGTATATGCCGGCGATCGGCTTTACAAATCGGCTTTATATGCCGATAAGCCAAGAATACGAAGAAGGAAAATTTTTAAAGTTAAGTTGGAAATTCGGGAAAAAATATGAAACAAGCCATAAAAAAGAGAAAAGAGCTGCCCCGGATGAAAAGTTGAAAGAAAGGTTGTTTTTAAAAAAAGTAAGAAAATAAAAGACTGCGGCGGGTAATCGAAAGCCGCCCGCCGCGTAAACAGAGGGAAAATGTTAAATCTTACAGAAGAACAAAAGCAAAAAGTTACGAGTATTTCTAAAGCTTTTGCGGATGCACAGCTTCCTTATGTTTATGGCGCGGAAGTAAAACTTAATACTCCGCCGGAAGTAATTTTGGCAAGACGGCAGGCTTTTGACTGTAGCGAATTTATCGAATATTTATTTTATCAGGTGACCGGCGTAAAAGTTCCGGACGGCGCTAAATATCAGTATGATTTTTCAAAAAGAAACAAGATTGACGAAAATAAAGCGGAAATCGGCGATTTGGTATTTAAACAAAAAAACGGCGAAATAAACCACGTTGCCGTAATTATTGAAGTAAAACCCATCCTTCAAATAGCGGAATTTGAAGGATGGCATAAAAAGATTATTATTCGGCCTTTGGCTGTTTTTCGGAATGTCAAATCCGGAGCAAGTCAGCCGGTTGAAGGAATATTTAGATTTTAATGATACGGAAAGAACATCGAAAATACTGGATGCTTGTAGGGGCAGAACTAGACCTGCGGGCAATAGAAACGAAAATAAACGGAATGGAGCATTTGTTAACCGAAGATGCGCAGAGTGCATATGCAATATCCGGTAAAGAAAAAAAATTGTTAAAAGAGCAGTACACGGCGATGCGTGATTACGCCTGCGCCTTGAAAAAAAGGATAAAACTTTTAAAAGGATTATAAAATGACCGGCGCGGAACTTTATAGAAAAATAATAACTTATTTCAAACGCGACGATAAAGAGAATGAAGTTTATGATGCTATAAATGATACTATCAATGAAATTACGCAAAGACATTCTTTTAACGAAAAAGTTAAAGTTACTGATAATAGTGCATTGATAGAAGCGCCCGCAGGCGCTTATTCTTTTGTTCTGCCGGAAGATTTTGGCGCACTGATAGGCGATATTGTGCTTATTAACGGCAGTAATGATTATCTGCCGCTTCGGAAATTAAATAAAGATGAATTTGATATTTATTTTCCAAATATTGAAAAAACGAACCAAATGAACGGAGTGCCTTGGTGTTATTGCATTTTCGGAATGAAAACCTCGGGATCCGGAAGTGCTGCGTATACTGGGATACAGGTATTTGTCGGGCCCCGGCAACAGGAAGGATACAAGTACAAAGTTAATTATATTACTAATACGCCTGCGGCAGTAAATAAAAATACTCAAAAAATACCTTTCGGGAATTTTTATAAAATGATTATGTTTGGGGCGCTGTATCATCTATATCTCGGAGTTGAAAAAGCAGATGAAGCGGCCGGATATAAAACTTTATTTGAAGAGCAATTGCAGGTTGCAGCAGACTACGACAAGAAAAATACTGCCGCTGTACGATTTACAAGATATAACGGCCTTTAAGGAGATATTTATGTCGATTTTAAATTTAATTTTTGGCTGGGACGAAACCCGTCCAAGGGGAACTGATTTGATGAGTACTGTGGATGACTGGATCAGAGAGTTTAAAATCACAATGCGACAGATAATAGGCGTTGATCATATTATGGGTTCGTCCGGCCCATATGACCATTTCGGAAAACACAGACAGCTTACCATGAGAATGTTTATTGAAGGAACTGACGATATGCCAGTGCCGGATGATGGAAGCCTTGTAATTTATGCGCGGGAAAAGAATGATCCGGACAAAACGAAGATTTTATCCATTTTGTTTCCAGACGCGTCTGAAGATGCTTTGGCGAAGCAGGCGGATATAACTACAGTCAAAGCTGATATTGACAATTTAAAGGAAAATAAACTCGACTGGATAAGTAAACCGCCCAATACGGACTTTAATACGCTGCTTACGCCGGGAAAATACCGCGTGTCTGTTGCCACTGGACATAATGCGAATCAGCCCGGCGGCACATTAACACATGTAAGCAACTGGACTATTGAAGTTGATAATGACCCTGCGGGCCAAGATGTGTGTATGCAAACTGTAAGAGCGCAACATTCGCATCAAAAAACTTGGCGGCGGAGAACAAGTGCAGTTGTTTCCGGCGCTTATACTTGGGGAGACTGGGGACTTTGCGGCGGAACCTTTCAGGATCTAAGACAAGACTATACGCCGATTGTTATATCGGAACCTGTGGTTCTTCATAATGCGGATTTTAACGGCGAAAAAGTGATTACAGTAGGCCAGATACCAAACGATGGGCGCACTTACGAATGTGTTTTATTTTGGGAGTTTTCCGATCCGGTTAGCGGTGGTGGAAATGCAAGAATAGGCTCAACTATTCAAACATTAACTCCATGTGTCGGGATTGTAATACATGTAAAAACGAACAACAGGCAACTCAGGTTATTTCGCAACGATAGCAGTTCTGCCCGGGCTAAAATTACATTATACGCGATTAACGCAGTCAGCTGAAGCTGAAGAGGAACTAATGCCTTTTATAACAGAAATTTTACCGTCAAAAGGCCTCAACATAAATACTCCGCCGGAATATATTTTCGGCGGAATGTCTCCTGAAGTTAAAAATATTGAAGTCCGGAAACATTGTATTGCGAAAAGAGCGGGTACGGCTAATTTCCAAACTGCGCCGATTCGCGGAGATACTAAAGACATTATGGCCATAGCAACGCTTATGAGGGACAGTGAACAGCATGTTTTGCGCATTGGCACCACAAAAGCGGAAGCTTATCGTACCGGCAACGTGTGGGATGATATTACAGGCATGGCGGATTTAACCGGAACTACAAAAGAACCTATCTCTATAACAATTCCTTTTGATCAGACAGGTAATCCTGCACTGATTTTTTCTAATTTTATTGATCCTATTAAAAAGTACCAAGGCGTTAATGTAGAAAATTTGGGCGGACATCCGCCGCGGGCAAAATACGTGCAGGCATTCGGGCCTTATTTATTCATAGCTTGGATAAATGAAGGAATAAAAGTTTATCCAAATCAGATACGCTGGTGTGATACGGGCAATATTGAAGAGTGGGTAAACGGTAATGCCGGCGGCGATACATTAACCGATGAACAAAATGACGAAGGTATTACAGGAATGAATTTGTTTGGCAACTATCTTTGTATCCACAAAGAAAAGAGCATCTATTTGGGCACCTTAACAACAAACGAACTTATAATAGTATTCGAAAGAAAACCTAATATTATAGGTACAGTATGCAATAATACCATACAAAACTTACCTACCGGAGAACAGATTTATCTTTCAAAAAACGGATTAATGGTTTTTAACGGTATATCATCAAGCCTTATAGAGGCACCGATTCAGGATGAAATACGCCAAGGACTTAATTCAGTAGCGGTACACAGATGCTGGAGCTGTATTATATCTGAAAAAGACGAATATTGGGTGGGCGTACCGATAGGGAGTCAGGATCTTCCGGAAACGGTATATAAATTCAATTATATAACAAGAACCGTATATAAGGATGAACGGCCGAATATTTCTGCGGCAGGGAAAATGCTCCAAGTGGAAAATGTAATAATTGACAGTGTTACGATACCTATAGTTGAAACCTTGGGCCGGTTTGACGACAATACTCTTATGGCGCTTTCAAAGCCTGTGCTCTTTGGCGATAAAGCCGGAAATACAACGATACTTAACAATGCAATAAGCAGTGATAACGGAGTTATTATAGAAAGTATTTATGAAACGAAAGATTACTGTATAGAGCAGGGCTTTATAGTTCGCTGGCAGGGCGTGAAGATTTGGGCGAAAGGAAATTCTTTGAACGTGCAACATAGCTTTGACGGCGGCAGGACTTGGTATGGCGGAAAAAAAATGCAGTTAGTAGATGAATATCCTAGTTTTACGTTTCCGCAAATATATTATTTTGACGGAGTTTCGGATAGAGTTAGATTTAGGTTTTCCAATAATAAACTAGGCGAAACATGGGAGCTGAAGCAGTATCAAATAGAATATGTGGCAAGGGAAAAAATAAGATGAAATTAAAAGATTTTGTTTTCCCCGATTTGGTCAAAAAAGGCCTGCATGATTTGAATTTAATTTTACAAGATGTGATAAAAGATTTACAGAAGATTCTTAACAACGGGCTTACTTTAAAAGATAATTTTACCGGGCAATTTGTAGAGGTAGAGATATTTTCCGCCGGATTTGAAGTAAATATTGAGAATATTTATAAAAAGAAGATACCGGAAGGGTACCTTGTAATAAAGCAAAATAGCGGCGGGATAGTTTATGTCCCGCGGCCTTGGACTCAAGAAAAATTGTACTTTAGCGCAACAACAGCCGGAAGATATAAATTATTTATATTTTAATTTTAGCAAGTGAGGAAAAAATGAAATTATTAATGAAATTATTAAAATTTTGCTTACAACAGATCTATTGGTTTATAGCCCGCGGCCTAAACGATTGGGGAAAAAAAGCGATGTACGAAAATCTGGCGCGGCCTTTTACGGGCTATGCCACAGGAATCGCGCCTATGGTTTTAGCTGCAATTATATCCGCGGCGGCAAGCGTTGCCGGTAGTGCTATGAGTGACCCTGGAAAACAAACAGTTTCGCAGGAATCAGCTTTATCTCCTGAACAAAAGGCAGCCATGCAGACACTTTTACAATATGCGAAAACAGGCGAATTGGATGGCGTAAATACTAAAGGAATGTACAGCATAACTCCTGCTGAAGCGGCCGGACAAGATACATTAGTTAATCTTCTTGCAGATGATCCTAAGTATTTTAACCAGGCCGGAAAAGAGTATTCAAAAACCTTAGATGACGGTTATAATCCTTATACTTCGCAATATTTTCAGGCGTACAAAAATAATACAATGAAAGAATTGGCATCCGCGGCAGACGCTTTAAATGCAAGTTTGGGCGCAAGCGGAAAGTTTTTCAGTACGAGCCGCGACAGGGCTTTGGCAGATTTGTATTCTAATGCGCAACGGAATTTAGATTCTACATTAGCAGGGTTATATGAGAAAAACATTGGCAGAAAATATAATGCTTCAGGGGCCTTAACAAACTTGCAAAATGCTATACAACAATATGATATCAACAAAATAAATGCTGCCAATACCTACGGCGGAGTAAACAGAAATTTACAAAAACAGCAATTGGCCGACAGAATGGGAGCTTATAGTGCCATTCTAAATAAAAATGTGGATTATTATACGCCTAAAGTAAGTTCTGGAGATGATAACAGTACTTGGAATTCGATTATAACAGGCGGATTAAGCATGCTTAAAAAATAAAAAAGAGGTAAAAAAATGGCAAACAGCATAGGTGATATGTACAGGGTTGCGGCAGCTATGGGAGAAGATAAACGCAGAAATAGTCCTTTTACTGCACTTGCAAATGCTGTATCAATGATAGCAAATGCCTGGGCACAAAATAAGCAGATGCAAGCCCAAAACAGCGAGAAGCAACAACAGGCTTACATAGATAACCTTTTAAAACTTACGCAGATGAACGAAAGTGCAAACAGGATAAATTTTCAAAATGCGGTGAACAATCAGGCTGTGGCGGACGGATATTTGTTCGGATACAATGCGAATCAGCCTGTTTTCGGAAATGGAGCGAGAATAGGAAAAGATGATAATGCTAATGGAAGCTTAAAAGATATTATTTCCGCTGCGGAAAATATCTATAACGGCTTATATACCCCACAAAAAAAATTGGGGGGTATCTTGGATAATAGTCAGACAAAAAAACTATCCGCAAAGGTAAGGCTAGGCAATGGCGGCGCAGTTTATGATTTCAGCAATGCAGCTGAAGATAATAATGATCTTAAAAGGGCAAAATTAGAAGCTGAAATCAAAGCCATAGAAGCGCTTGCCGGGCAGAGAAAAACTGTTGTAAACAACTCATTGCCGAAAAGCAGACAAGATAAAAGCTATCAGAATGCAATTAAATTACTGAATTCTTATGAAAAAATCGCAAAAGATGAGATGCTTAATGAAGATGTTTTGCGGGCAGCGAGGTTATACGCGCAAGAAATCCGCGGACAACTTGCGGATTATTTAAACACTCCCGACGAAGAAAAGGGTACGTTTGGATGGAGTTTGCCGGCTTACAGACTTGAAGAAGTAAAAGAACCGGGGTTATTCGGCACAAAAACAAAATTAAAATTTGTTCCTATGGGAAATTCCGGCAAAGATAAAGATCCTTTGGGGTTATTTTAATGAATTACACGGCTTTTGCAAAAAAAGTAAAAGAAAAATATCCACAGTACGGCGATTATGATGATATAAAATTAACAAAAGCTGTACTGCGGAAATATCCACAGTATGAAAGTCAGGTTACTTTTGATACGCAGCCTTCGGTTTTATCTTCGGCTTTTAAAACGGCGGCAAAATCACTTATCCCTTCGGGGAACAGTATAAGTGAAATTGCTGAAAATGCTATGCCTGGCAACACTTTAACAAAAGGGATTGAAGCTTTTTCAAAGAACCCTTTACTTCCGGAAGGCATTACACCATGGGAAGGAATCGTTGAATTGGGGAAAAGTATTGCCCGCGGCGGTTTGGGTATAGGAAGCGGTGTGAATGAAGCTTTAATGCTTAGCGGCGATGCCGCCCGTATTGCGTCTGCCGGCGTGCCGTACAAGCCCTTGCAGGAATATATAAACCGCACAGGAAAACGGTTATCAGAAACGGGAAGAGTCGGAAGCGAATATTATGAAAATCTCGCGACGGAAAAGTTTGCCCCGAATGAAAGAATATTTGAAGGGAGTTTTGAGGAAAACCCTTCTGTTTTAAGAGGTGTTGCGGCTATAGCGCAGGCATTGCCTTCGCTTGTTGCGGCGGTAGGTCTTGGAGCGGCAAGTGGCGGAAGCGCTTTGGTGCCGGCCGTAGGATTGGGATTGCTTGAAAGTAACTATAAGGAAGCTTATGACGCCTTAATAGAAAGAGGCGTCCCGGAAGAAGAAGCAAGAATCAGGGCTGTCGGATTAGCCGGCATAAACACGACAGCGAACAGCGCTTTGGAATATTTACCGTTGCAAAGGTTTATTAAGGGCGGATCCGGAAGAGTGGGGCGCGATATTCTTGCAGGTATTGTAAGCGAAGGCGGCACGGAAGGCGCACAGACAGCGACACAGAATATTGTTGCGAAGCTCGGATATGAACCCACACGCAAACTTTCTGATGGAGTTATCGAAAGTATAATCGCCGGCGCAGGCTCCGGTGGTGTTGTCGGCGGTGTTGCCGGCGGCATGAAAGCAAGGCAAACACGGCAGAGATACGAAGCTGAAAGAGATGCGCGAATAAGTGAAATAGAACGCGAAGCCCAAGATGAAAGATACAGGGCAGAACAGGAAGGAAGAATACAGGAAATAGAACAGCAGGCGGCGCAGGAAAGGTATGAAAATGAAAGATCTGCCCGCATAAGAGAAATAGAGAAGGAAGCGGCACGGGATAAGTATATAAGAAACTTTGAAAGAGAAAAAGAAGAAAGGCTAAGAAGAATAAATCAGCCAGAGTATAATATTGAAACTGCCCCAGCCGAAAATGAATATATACCGATAAATGAAGATTCAGCGCCGGAAGCTGATGTGTCGGAAGAAGAAAATAAAAATACAAGGCGGCAGGAATTAAAGGAAGAAATTGAATATTTAGTTGATGAGATAAACCACGGTGAAATCAATGAAAACGGCGAATCTTTTAATACATTGCCGGAAGCATTATATAACACGCTGAAAGGGCGGTTAAATGATGCTATAAGCGAATACGAATCTTTTACACCGGAAATCATTGCGACTGCGGAAGAAACCCGCAAGGCACAAATAGATAAGGAAATTGATTCTTCCAGAGCGCAAAACTTTAAAAATATCATAGGTGGAAGGATAAAAATTCCCGCCAAAGGAAGCCCAAACCGCGGAGAATATGAAATGCTAAGTCCTCGTATCCGCAGAATATTTTTTACAAATAATGAAAATGCAATATCGTTTGATGAAGCCGAGCAATATTTGCAGTCCGCCGGCAACGATATGGGTATTTGGGATTATTTACAGAATTTTGAAAGAAATACGGCTAAGTACCGCCGTGCCAAAGTTAATATATACGCAAAAGAAGATGATGAACGGAATCCGAATATTTATTTTCGAAACGCTGATAAAAAACAACTTGCAGAGGGCATAAAAGCAAATAACGTTACAGAAATACAAAAACTTAACAAAGAACTTTTTGGCGATGATGATTTGCGAATTGTAAAATCTATACTTACTCCGGAAGGACAGGAAGCTTTAGGGCGGTATAAAGATGGAATGATTGATATTGTCGAAGGGCAGGCAAGTCCTAAAGATACTTTTTACCATGAATCCGTACATAAATATATTGACATGTTTATGACTCCGGAAGAGCGAAAGGCTTTGTTTATGGCAGAATTTAGGCGTACAGGAATACGAAATAAAACCAAGCTTGAAGACAGGATAGCTGAAGATTTTATTGAATTTGCGGCGGGACATCAGGGATTTTCCGGGCGAGTAAGAATGTTTTTTGCGAGATTGCTCGAAAGAATAAAGGGATTTTTTGGAAAAGAAAATAAAGTACGCAAAATGTATAACGATATTTTAAGCGGCAGAGCGGCAAGAACGCAGACAGGTAATGCCGGAAGCGTGAGAACTGTTGCGGTAAATAATGCGCCTTATATAGTTTCGTACCGCGGGAAAAACTTTGATTTTAAGAAGCTTGTTGATAAAATTACGAAGTATTTTGATGATGTACGGGCAGGGGATTATTCGCAACCGACTGTTGAATTGAAAGGTGTACCGGTAATTTTAAAAGCGGCAAAGCTTGTACAGGAAAAGACAGGGAAAGATATAAGGGGATATAAGCATATTTTAAATCTTTCTGACGTGCAACACATAATAAACGATCACCTGAACAAGGAAGGCGATATTACTGAAAGCGATTTGCAAAATATTCCGAACATATTATTAAATCCTGACGAAGTAAATTTTCGGGAAGAAACAGAAGGAAAGCCCGCTACGATCGGATATAAGAAAAAAATGTCTGACGGTAACTATATTTATGTGGAGGCCGTATTAAATCCGAAAAGCAAAACACTTTCAAACAAAACTTTCTATAAAGAAGGGGCAAAAAAACCCCGTTCGCCGCGCAGTATAACTGAAAGTCCTACTGCTCTACGTCCGCAGTCTTTTCAGACTGCCCCGACAACTATTAAGGGCAACAATAATATAGCAGAAAAAGAAAACGATGTCAAGTTCCGCGTTGCACCTGAAGCAGATCATAATAAATTTAAAAACTCAAAAATAGTTAATGCAGTTCAGCGCTCTATCGGAAGCAAGCAGGCACAGGTATTTAAAATAGAGCAGCGATGGGATAATATTATCCGGGAAATGGAAAAAAGGGGAATAACGAGCTATGAAGATAATGTTACTCTGTTTAATTATTACGATGATCCCCGCAAATATCCTCTTCCTTTAGCATTAAAAAATAAACTCGGAGAAAACCTTCTAAGTGAAATACTTGAATTTAAAAAGATGTTGACAAATGAACAACTACAACGCGGACTTCTTGATAACCCGTGGAAAGATGAAGAATATATGAGAAGATATGTAGTAAATTCCGATGGCAGTGAATTAAGCGCCTTACAACTTTTGCGGCTGAAAGAATCACAGCCGTGGACGCACAGGCCCGAAACTGAAGAAGAAATAGCAAAACAGCTGACCAAAGAAAAGCAAAAATTAAAAGAATTGAAGGGGAAAAATCAAACTGACGGGGTAAAGAGGGTATCGAAATTTATTGAAGATAATATTAAGGAGTTAACGAGAATATTAAGTGAATACAGAGATCAAAGAAACTTAAATAAAAAACTATCCTCAATAACAGGCGGCAGTTTGCCGGTTAGAGTAAGCAGAAGCGGCGGGACAAGCGGAAGCCTTTCCGTTAAAAACAAATTTAATGTTCATCGATTGTCAAAGACTGCGGACGAAAGTGACAAGCAGTTTGCAAAGTTGGGCATGAAAATAAATCGTAATTTCGTTGATGTTATGGCGAATACTGTAAGTTATATTTCTAATATTACCGGCAATTATGACTTTATAGATGTCCTGCGCCGGCAGGGTAAACAAGGCGATATTTCCGGAGTTGTGGAAGTTTATGATCCGAAAGAGTATCGGGAAAAGAAGCAAAAATTTTTAGATGACGCAAAAGCCTTGGTAAACAACATATTTGAAAAAGCCAGGGAAGAAAAGATTATAAGTGAAAAAGAATATCAAGATTTCACCAAAGATATAGCAACAGAAAAAAGAGCATTGTTAAGGCGCTTAACTGATACTCGTAAAATTTTTCAAGCAGAGATTAGGGAAAAAGATTTTACTGAGCAGAGCGATAGAATAAAAGAACTGGCAGAAATGGATAGCATTCTGAAAGCAATAAAAGACCAAAGTTTAAAGGACATAAAATATTTATGTGCCTCTACAAAAGAAAAACACAAAGCAACAAAAGAAAAAATCAACTCTTATGCCAAACGACAAATAGATGGCATAAAAGAAAACGCTAAAAAAGATCTTGCGCAAGAAGTAAAAAGAATCTCTCTTAAAGCCGCAGAGTTAAAAGAAGCTGGTTATGATTGGCCGGAAGATGTAATAATTAAGCAACAGCTTCAGGGATTGATGTTTGATGCTACTTCTAAAAATGCGATAGATAGATACTTTAAACATTTGAAACCATCTTCTCTGGAAGACGCCGTGCGCGCACTGAAACTATTCCAGGCAACTTTTGATTTGTTCCAGCTAGCGGAAGTCGCCCGGCAAAGATTTGGCCTTGCCGGATTTAAGGGCTTGCTTGGGCTACCGTGGAAAGTGAGTGAAAAAGATTTTTACGACAATGCAATAAAGGCAATTGAAAGGGGCCTTGTACTTGGTAAAAACGAAGATATTGCTATTGATTTGATAAAAAGAATGGGTAAACCTATAATAGAAAAAGAAACCAGCGATTTCGGAAGAATTTTAAGTAAACTAAATGATAAAGCTGGGCAAAACGCTGTGGCAAAAAAAATTAAATCATTAATTGCCGCCCTTGAAGATTTTCAATGGAAAACTGTTGTGCCGAACACAAAACTTATAATGTGGCAGGAATTAAGTAAAAAATATAGAGAAAAATATCCGCAGTATGATACCGAAGAAGCGGAAACGCTTGCGGCGGAAACTGTAAACGATTTTTTTCAGGGAATAAACTGGGACAGATTGATGGCAAAAAACAGTACAGCCGGCAAACTGTTAAATCGTAACAGGTTGCGCAACCTTCGTTATGCTTTCTTTGGGCCTGATAGACTTGCGGCGGTTGCTTCCCGCGTATCAAAAACATTTTCCGGCCCGAATAAGGCGGAATATGCGAAAGCTCATTTACGCGGAATGCTTATGATTTTATTGTTGCAAAGTGTTCTGCAATTTGCATTAACCGGGCATTTCCCAGATGAAAACCGGAAAGGCAACGAACTCGATTTAGAAATTCCATTTATAACTGATAAAAAAGGAAATCCTATAGCCATAAATATTGGCGGCACTACCCTTGAACCGTTGAGATTTATAAATAAGCCGGGGCGGTATATAATGAACAAAGAAGGCGCATTGCCGCGTATGTTTGGTGTCGGAGTGAAAGATTATCATCAGCCGGAGACATTTTTTGAAGAAATATGGCAGGTTGTACCGCTTCCTTTTGCGCTCCAAAATCTTGCAGGGCATGCTTTTCAGGATCCAAAGAAACCCGCGGCGGGCGATACAGATTTTCCAACTTCAGTATTACAGGCCGGATCTGAGTTTGTGGGAATACCAACTACATTCCGATCCGGAAAAAACAAGGAAGCAACTTTTATTGATATGATAAAAGGCGATGCAACTTTGTATCAATATATTCGCAGCAAAGATTTAAAAAAACAAAAGCGTAGAATAAAATTGTAATTACCTTATTGCCTTGACTATAATTATGAAATTAAGTATTATTATCTGAAAAAAAATAACGCCTTTTGTGGTAACAACTAGGTAACAGTGTGCCGCAATCACAGGCAAAACAAGACAAAGCCCGGCAATCATTTTGAGAAGAGAAAAAATCAAAGGATTGAAAAATCAATAAGTTTTGATTTTATATATAAATATCTTCTACCGGGCATTTTGTATCGTCGGATATGGTAACATTTTGGTAACGTCAGAGAAATTAAAAATT
>ERZ772799.260-NODE-260-length-20765-cov-16.867166_pt1 | contig 20765 bp, 26 predicted proteins | sample MGYA00511345_ERZ772799 | MGnify/ENA primary metagenome ERZ772799 (study PRJEB29015, sample SAMEA2738037) | human oral metagenome | biome: human oral; feature: human-associated habitat; material: saliva | place: China | collected 2238 ... | reverse complement strand
TGGGCCCAGTATTTATTGGTATAGCAGCCTTGATTTGCATCTTTGCAGTTGTCTATTTTATCTTTGAAAGGAGAGGATAGACATGGCCAAAGAGAGTAAGATTATCACCAATCTCAAATCTGTCCGCGAATCCATTGGTATGACCCAGCAGGAGTTGGCTGATCGCATTGGCATACGACGTGAGACGATTCTGCATCTGGAAAATAACCGTTACAATCCCTCGTTGGAGATGGCCCTCAAAATTGCTCAGGTTTTTAATTTGCAGGTGGAAGAACTTTTCCAACTAAAAGAAAAAGGAGAAAGGTCATGAAACAACTTATTTGTCCTCACTGTGGTTCAGAGGAATTTATCACTTGCCAACAGCCTAAAGGTTATGCTGGTATCACTTCTGTAGATAAAAAGATTACTTTTAATGGACAAACCCTTTATCACGACATTTGCAAACACTGCGGTACTGTAGTGCGAAGCTATGTGAAAGATGTAGAGAAATTGTCTTAAAGAGAAATCAGGCACTTGAAATAAATGAACATTGAATATAAATGAAGTGCTAGAAATTTGGTTACTCCTGTGCAAGGTGAAATAACCTTGCACCGAAACCAGACTCATTTTAATCAGTTAACATTCAGTTTATTTCATCAAAAACAAAAAAGCCTTTGAAACGTTGATTTCAAGGGCTTTCTTGATGTCAATGATTTCACTTTTTCCTATCTATTTCTATGAGAGACTTGAAGTAAGTAGAAAAATATCTTAAAAATGGTATAATATGAGCGACTATTTACAGAGAATAAAATTTATAGAGGTGTTCCATTGGAAAATTGTGTTTATATCATTTCAGGTCCTCCAGGCGTTGGAAAAAGCACGGTCAGCAAAGAGTTAGCCTACTCTTTTGGCAAAAGCGCTGTTATAGAAGGTGATATGATTTATTTGATGATTAAAGGCGGATTAGTAGCACCTTGGGAGGATGATGGTTATTACATGGATTTATTTTGGGATAATATTATTGGTCTGACCGATAATTTCATGGCCCGAGGCATTACAGTCATCATAGAATATGTCATCTTTGAGGAACAACTGAAGAAGATCACAGAGTTCTTAAAAGCGAGACAGATAAACTTAAAATACTGTGTCTTGCTAGCAGAAGAGCAAACGCTTAGAGACCGAGATTCTTTTAGAGAAGAAACTGAAAGAACAGGCGATTTATCTATCCAGTCAAGAAATGAGTTCTTAGCTAAAAATATTGAGGAAAATCATTTGCTGTATACAGATGATTTGGACGTCAAAGAAACAGCACATATCATAAAAACTTCAGATAGATTTTTGGTTTAGAGGGATATATAACATTGCAAACTTAAAAGAATATGTGAGAAAATTGGTTGGAAATGTTTTAGGGGATATTAGTAAGAAATTTCTAGAGTTGATTAAAATTGAGCTTGATAGCTGGGAATTAGAAAGTAAAGAGATAAGACGGGTTTACAAGCTGGCAAGTAGATTGATTGTATGACAAATTTGAATTTATTAAGGTGTGCATATGAAAGAAAAAAGACCTGATTTTGGAGATATAAAATCATTTGAAGAATTTAATAGATACTATTGGTATCGAGAAGAACTTTCACAAATTTGTAAGTCCCTTGGATTAGAGTATAGATGTACGAAGCAAGAATTGAACTATATTATCGAACAATATTTTAGGGGAAATAAAGTAGAAAAATTTTTGAGTAAAGGAAACAAAAGTCAAGTCGAAGTGATAACTTTGGAGACTCCGTTACTTAACTGTGGTTTTTCTTTTAACCAAAAATTTCGAGATTATTTTTCAGCTATAACAGGGATTAGTCCATTTAAATTTAGTGCTGATATGGCAACGGCTTGGCGAAAAGTAAAAAGGGATAAAGATATAAGATTCACTATTCAAGATATGATTAAAATATATTATGGTGAGTCAGATTATGCCAAGTATGATAGTTCGGCTTGCCAATGGAATCAGTTTCTAAAAGACTTTTGTTTAGATGAATTGAGCGATTGTTATTCTAATAAGTTAAAAGTTGCAGCTATTCTCTGGAAAGAAGTTAGAAACTCGATACATGAAAAAGTTTACTCACGGGAACTTTTAAAAAAGTATGAATCTAAAGTAGAGGAATACCGTAAGTAAATAAAGTTCTAGCTTGTCGAGCTGAATAAAGCCGGAAACATCAAATTATATGCTATTTTATCATAACACAATAATAAAATAGATGTTGGAGCGAGCATAGAAAAAAGAGGAGCCTCATAATGAAGTTCCTCTTACTTTTGATTGTCCGAATCGATATTCTCATTTCAAATAAATGTAGTCAAAAATGTAGTCATTCGATTGATTTATATTGCGATGTACTGAATTCAAGAAAAAGAAAAAACGCTTGAAATGAACTGACCCCGAAAAGTTGGACAGAAAAAATCTAACATTGGGGTATTTATAATGGAATTGCGTTATAAAGCTAAAGTTCAAATCTATGAACTAAGGAAACAAGGAATCAGCTTACTGTTTTTGTTACTATTATACCATACTTAGAAGCTTCATATTATTGCTATTTATAATCAGTTAATTAGCAACTATTCTTATAACAGGATTTATAAATAAAGTATAAGTAAGCGAACAAAGAAACTTATTTATTGTAAGTGCATCAAGTGTAAATGTTATAAGATATTAATGCTATAATAAAATGAAGGATTTTTTATGTAAGAACATTTAAATCCTAATCAAATTGAGTATGCTGAAGCATTCTGTCGCTTCACAGTAATTGAATATGGACTTTTCCAAAAAATTATTAACTCAAAAAATTTTTTGACAACAAATAAAAAGGCCTTTAAAATTTGTAAAAAATGTATTGAACTTAATTAATAAATTTTAATAAAACAGAAAGATCAATAATAGGAGTAAATAACATATGGCAATAGAAGATAACGATTTAAAAATCACATTGGGATCATTTATTCATAATAAATATGGTGATAAGTTGAACATTGATAGTTGGAATTATGAGTTTAAAAATTGGAAAATGGAAAAAATCACAAAAGGCCAATATTACACATTCGCAAATAGTGTAATAGAGGATTGTCAAGTTGTGAAAACACCTCTATTTTGCGATAATCCAATAATGTGGAAGGTTATACTTAGAAAAAAACCAAACGCTAACTATTTCGTTTCTAGCCTAAATATTGTTAATCATAATATTACTGAAAGCAATAATGTTGAAATAAAGTCTACTTTAAAAGAGAGCATTAAGGACAAAGGGCATTTTATTGCCGATTCATTTGATAAGTTCCTACTTACAGAGGATGAACTTAAGGAAAATGAATTCAAAGTTCATCAATTTTTTGGTCGAGGGAATAAAAGCAACGTCTCACCTCAAGATTATAGAGCAAATAGAAATTCTAAAGCATATACTGGACAATTGAAATTTGAACAAGAAATCTTAGATTTCTTAAACAAAAGTACTAATATGGATGATGAAATATACTATGAAATAGAAGAAATCAAGTTTAATCAAAATGTATTCGGTCGGCGAATATTCATAAAATGGCCTTCTGAAAATCCTAATTTTACTCATGTTTTTATTCCAGAATGTCGTGAATAGATGTTATTATTAAACATATCAATAGAAAAGCAATTTTACAACTTTGTGTTTGGATGTATTAAAAAGCTGATGCTATTTGATAATTGAGATGAATTAAACGATGGAATATACAGTAGTTTAAAAGATTGAATAAATTATAAAATCCAAAAACGCTCTAGACAATATGACTAGAGCGTTTTCTATATATCCGAACATCTAATTTATTTCACAAAAAAGGTAGTGAAAAAAGTAGTGATTTGGTTGATTTATATTGCGATGTACTGAACTCAAGAAAAAGAAAAAACGCTTGAAATCAGCGTTTTTCTTATGTATTGATCCGTATTGAGTGCTTACTTCACTTCTGTAAAGGTTTATTAGTGTTATTTCAGCATGCTATAAACGTTGTTATATCAACGTTTTTGAGTTCATATCTAATAAAATGTAGTCAAAAATGTAGTCATTTTATTAAGATGTAAGTTTGGCAATTTCTTTGAGGTAAATATCAACAGCCTCAGACTTTTTCTTAGGTGCTAGTTCAGCATAGGTGTCCATGGTTGTCTTGATTGACTTATGCCCCATTCTGATTTGGAGCTCTTTCCAGTTTGCACCTGCATTAAGCATCATAGAAGCGTGTGTGTGACGAAACAGATGGAAACCATAATCAGGTAAGCCAAGCTCTGATAGGCGCTTTTTAAGCGTTGTACGCTCGTTTCTATCGCACATATAATTCCCATAGATAGTCGGGAAAATAAGGTCTGTAGGGGGTAAATCGTGTTTTTCAAAGTAAGTGTTCATCTCATTATGAAAATCTCTAAGGTCTTCCAATGTTTTTCTAGGAACGGCGACCCTGCGATTTCCTGAATCTGTTTTAGCATTATTTTTGCAGACAACTTCCCCTTTGATACCAAGCTTTTTATTGGCAGCTCTCCACATAAGTGTTTTGGTAACAATAAGCTCATTGTTATCAAAATCAAGGTCATGAACGGTCATTGCAAGCAGTTCATTGATACGCAAAGCAGAAGCTAGCAAGGTATCACATATGACCTTAAAACGTCTATTAGCCCGTGTATTTGGTAAGCTACTTAGATAGTTCAGCCAAGCTGCTAAATCATCTTCATGTAACACCATAATACGCTCTTTAGATGATTTTGGTTTAGGTGGGATTTTTATTGTTCTAGCTGGGTTATAAGAGAGTTCAAAGTTGGTAATACCGTAGTCGAAAATATCACTTAATTTATAGATAACAGCCCCAAAATCTTTGGCATGTCCTTTTTTAGACTTTTTAGCGCCTGATTCCACAGATTTCTTTGATTGCTGAGCAAGTTTATTTACCCATATTTGAATATCAGCAGATTTTATCTCCTCAGGCTTATAATCGCCAAATTTTGGAATCATATAAGTATCTAAGTACCCTCTAACACGGTTGATTGTGTTCTGTGAAGTCACCCATGTTACAAAGCTAGTGAACCATGCTTCTGCGAGTTCTTCAAAAGTATTGATGACAAGAGTTTCTTTTAAGGTAGAACCTTTGTCTTCAAAGTCTAACCTAGCTTGTATGATTTTTCGGTCAAGACTTCGTAAAGTCTTAGCTGTTATGGATGAAGTAACTTTTTTACCAGTCTTAACATCAATCCCAATATAAACACCTCTTTGAGTGTAGCTGATTGTACCGTTATTTTTTGTAGTTTTTGTTACCTTTCGATTGTTGTGAATGATAGTTTCTTTTTGCATAGTAGCCTTCTTATTTCGGATATATAAAAGGCTAAAATAACAACCTCACATGTATTTATTGTGATAGTCTTATTTTAGCACATTTTGGATTAAGGAGTTAAGTATTTTATAACATCTTCCATTTTGTAATAGACTGTACGTGTTCCTTCTATAGGAGGTTCAAGCCTCTTTAGACCAGTTTTCTCCCACGATTTTAAGGTATTAGGAGAAATCTGAAGAATTGACAACAATTCCTTTTGAGTGACGATGTTAGAGCTTTTCTGTTTTTCTTGTTGATGTTGAATGATGGTTAATAAGGTATTTAACAATTGCTCAATTTGGGTTAATTTGGCATATTCATTATTGGTCATTATCGTTGTCCTTTCCATAGCCCGAGTGACGACGTGAGTCAAGATATTTCGCAAAGAAATAAGTTTTATCAATTATTAAATCAAGTAACAACGGATTTTCAGTTCGTGCATACCTAACCAGATTATTAAACTCGGTAAAATTACGTTCCTCTATGATATCAATTACCATTGAAAGAAATTCGTCATTGTTGTTACTGATAAGAAATTTATCCAGTTCAAAACCGCAACCAGATTGAATTTCATTGATATCGTACAAAGTTTTTTCAGGATTTTCTGCATGAGTGAAATAGTCATACATACCTTTAGGAGACATGACGGGTTCTACATGAGATGGTGTATTAAGGTTCTTAGTCAGTAACTCCGAAACCTGAGAATAACTCTTAAGTGAGTCAAAATACAACGCTCCATGTTTGTGAGACTTTTTAAATTCTCCAGTTTCTTTATTGATATCCCTGTCGTGCCATGGGCTCAATACAAAGGGAATGTGTAATTCCTCAAGTATGTCTAGATAATTTTTAGGAGCACTATCCTGATAAAGCAGGAAGGCCCATTTATTTGAGCGCTTTTCTTTTATCATATTTCTCCTCCGTTCTGTGATTATTGATTATTGATTTATTGGGGGTCGTAGTAACCCCAATAAATCCTCACTTGGGGCTTTGCCCCAACCCCCAGCCTCTTCTGCCCGATGAAATCCTACCGCATCAAGAATATGCTTGCCAACTTGACCAAGGTACGGGGTAGTATTTTTTGGCGCTTCACTTCTTGCCTATCGGCATCGTTGCGCTTAAAAAATCTCCACCCCTCAAGCCCTTGCAAGTTGTCATTTTCCTGCTGGGGAGGTCGTGCCGACACTATACCGATGAGATAGCTCAAAAAGGGCTACTGTCGTCAAAACAAGCATAGCAGGAAAACCGCTATTCATACCTCGAGAAAAGCTCTTGAATTCGTTGTTCCAATATTTGCCGATTCTTAATTGGGATAGTTCGAAATATTTTTACAGGCTCCCCCTCTATTTGAAAATATCCATATCCTCTAGGTTTGACGATAACCTCATCTTTTTCCATATCGGGGAAAAGTAATTGTCTATTGTTGGTCGCATTCAAGAAGCTAGTTGATAAACTGATGACACAATTAAAGTTATATCGACCAGGTAAGTCTGCCATTAAAAAACGTTGACTGGATAAGATTAACCTAAAACCTAGACTTCTTCCCACGCTATTCATCATCAACATTTTAGACAATATTTCTTTATGTTTTTTCTTGTCAGTTTGTTCAAGATAGGCTAGAAATGCCTGCCATTCATCAAAAATTAGATATAGATTGTGGTCGTTTGTTTCCGCTTTACGCAATCTGTCTTCAAAGCGTTTATAAATGCTTTCGAACATATCAAGACATTCAAAGCCACGTGCTACATGATTTCCTGTCATAGTGAACAAATCATCATCAGCCTTAAAATCCATAAAACAAGCTTCAGCAGTCTTATCGTGGGTTGCAATAAGACCTAATAATCTATGTAGAAAGGTAGATTTTCCTGAACCTGATGGACCAGCAATTATCCAAGCAAAATATCGGTTAATGTCAATAGAGAAGGGGGTTGGTTGCCCCCTATGATTGACTTCCCAAACATTATGAATCACGTTCTAAAAGTCCTCCTCCGTATGCTGGTTTTGACTTAGCATTTCATTAGCAGAAATCAACCGAACTTTAATAGCAAGGAACGGGTCGTGTTTTGCAACACTAACAACACAATCAACGGAGCCGTTAGATATCATTTTGACAGTTTGCCTTGCTTTTATTTCGAAATCTGCTAGTTCTTGACCGCTAACTGATTTTTCAAGATGAATGTAGAAGATACCTTGAGTAATATCAGGGAATTCCACACCTTGAGTAAATTTAAGGGTAGCGATTGGAAGTTCGTTAACACCTGTTTCAGTTAGCCAATGATAGATGTTAGCATACAGAGGGTTTGCAGGTACTCGCTTGCTCTGTTTATAGCTATTCCACATCATAGAGAATGCTTCTCCCTCTGTAAATAGCCCGATTAATAGCAACCCACCTAAGATAAAAGGTAAAATCCAAGATAGTAGCTTATAAAGGGCAAATACAGATACTATAATAGCTAAAGCTATAAGTATTTGGCAGTACCATTTTAGAGAAGTGATTTTTTCAAGTATTTGTTTAATTTGTTTCATAAGTTTCACCTTAAATTACTGAAATATCTGATAGTTCGAGGACAAGTGACAAACCGATAGGTTGCTTGAATTTATCAAGAATAAAAGCAACTTCATAATTACTAAAAGATATTTCACAACCTAGGTAGGTGTTTAGAATTTCACCGCTATAGCTTTTCAGCTTTATCTTAAAGGTTGGGCAAAGTTTCTCTTGTCCAATGCTCGCAAGCTTATCATAAAGCTCGCTATTAACGCCTATAAGATTTCCCCAAGGACGTTGATTTTCCGTCCCCTCATTTAACAATCCAGTTGACGAATCAACAATCGTAATGCTAGAAGGAATTTCAACTACTGAAGCCACTAATTCTGCGAATTTTTTAGGACTCTCGCAAAGTCCAATTTTTAATGCCATTTATTTATCTCCTTTTTCTGGCAAACATAAAATAAATAAATAAGAAAATTTGATTACTTGCTTATTTATTTTGAGTAAAAGTAAATGCTCGGTTTGGGTCATGAGCTGGACTTTGTCTTTTAGGTTATCTGACCACCTCCTCATTACTAAGGAGAATGAGACAGCTAAACGCAAAGTTATTTGTTGAATTTTTAATTTTTTTTACAAAAAATCCAGTGCCTCTTAGCACTGAATTTAAGGTATTATCAATAGTCTTCTAATAAAGAAGCTAATTTTTCAAGCGCTTTAAAATAATGAGATTTGACGGTTACATCGCTCATTTTTTTATAGTGTTCACTGATATAGCGTGCCGTCGCCTTATAGCTACATCCTTGTTCAGCCACCATTTCAACAATTTTACTGTCAATTTCTGATAAGGATGCTTTAGCTTCACGAATAGCTTGTCTTGACTCTTCTAGGATTAAAGCTTCTTCGGGATTCAAATCGGGACTTGCAACTACTTCATAGCGTTCACGTCTTTTACCATCATTCCGAGAGATGTTTTCTTCCATACTTCGTTTAAGGTGGTATCGGTCACGACGTTCTGCGTTACTTTGTTCTTGTTGAAGCAAACGGGTTACTTCATCCCAATTTTTAGCTTTAATAGCTTCTTCGATTTTACGCTCACGGCGTTCTTTGATTTTATTGCTCATAATGATGAGCTCCTTTCCGTCCTTGGACAGAAGGAAACAAAATGAGCGAGCATTGAACGCCGAGTATGGCAAAAGGCACACCAAATAAACGGCGAAACAATTCTATGCACGATATGACCGTATTGTCATATCATCATATTTGTTTCAATCCGTCCATTTGATGCGCATCATATAGGACAATGTATTTTTATAACGTTATTAGATAATATCGTTATAATAGTATTAAATCACAGAGATGCCCCTGCAGGATATAGCGAGGATATTCTACTTAACTATATAGGATGAACTGGTTAAAGTTTCATGATATAATATAAAAGACATGGAAAAACCTTGACAGAATTTTAGAATATGGAGAGAAAAAAAGTGGAAAATAAACCAATTCATTACTATTTACGCTATGTTGAAAATAAAGAGCTTCGGAAGATAAAAACATACATCAAGAGTAATGAAACTGAAGAATTACTAAGCTTAAAAGAGAAGATACTTATTTTGAAATTACATGAGCTTTTTGATAACTATGATAAACGAAAAATTGGACTTGAAAAATTTTTGGGTATTGTTAAAGTAGATGGTGAGGACTACTTTGAAAAATCTTTAAAATTATTTGAACCATATTTCGTATCAAAGAATCAGCAAGAAAGTCTAAAAAAAGCGATTAAAAAGATTAAGAAATTGAAGGAGCGTGAAAACTATAATTTCCTAGAGTCTTTTCGTAGAGATAAAATAGAAGAACGTTTAAGGAAGATTTTATGGCATGTCGTTCCAACTAAGAAAAACTTTCGATATATGTTAATAGGAGAGAAGAATGACTCAGAATCCTTTTTTTATTTTTCTGGAATCAATGATTTGAAAACTTATTCAAAATTTTTAGGAGTCAGTGAGGAAAATATAGGAAAGTCGCAACCGTTGAACACAGAATTTATACTACTTACTAAGAAACTACGCAGTAAGAAAATTGACATATCAAAACTAGATAAACTAGATAGCGAACATGAACAGTTACAAAAAGAATTAGCTGAGTATTATTTTATTGCGGAATTTTATTATCTTGGATAAAAGAAAACACCCTCTTATTTTGGAGGTGTTGTTGATGGAGATTCATTGGGGTAACTCATACAAGAATAAAGATAATTTTCTAGACGTTGATGTGGATTATAATGGAAATATCACAAGTCTTAAATATTGATTTTCAGTGGAGGTATGTAGAGAGTATAATTTGCTACACTACCATAGAAAATTTAATACTCTTTTATTCAAGAATAGTAACCCGATACATGTGTTCGTATTGAAAACTAATTTAACAGGTAGGTCTAGATACCAAAAAGAGAGTAGCTAGATACAGAAAAAACATCCTAATCGTTGGCGATTAGGATGTTTTTGTATATCCGAATTTCTAAATTTATTTCACAAAAAATGTAGTCAAAAATGTAGTCATTCAGGTGATTTTTAATGCAATATATTGAAAATCGAAATTTCAAGAATCGCGTTAAATCAAGGTTTTTTCGTTTCTACTGAAACGTAATGACCCACTATTTTACTTCTGTAAGCGTAATATGTAATTTAGCAAGTTTCATGATGTACAGAAACGTTGATTTTATGGGCTTTTCAATCTTTCAATTATTGATGAAATAGGGTGATTTTGACCTTGCTTTAGTTTTAATCAGACAAAAATCAGATAAAACTTTAGTTCTTGGTCATAAAATCACCAAGGTTTTTAATTTTTTGTTTGATGATATGATATTGTTCAGATGATGTTCTAGGAAGAACATATTTTGTTGAACGTCCCTTGCCAATTACCTCTATATATTGCTTGCTTTGAAGAGTTTTTAAGTTTTCTCTGAACTTATATTCTGTCATCAGATTATTCTCAATAACATCGTTTTTGCTAATGCTTTCATTTTCGATTATGTACTTGAGAATAGCTCTTTCATCTTGTGTTACATCTTGGTATGAAGACAACAAGTCCACTTTCCAAATGGTTACGATAGTACTATCAAAAGTAGTTGAAACTTCGGGAATTTTCAATTTGTATTTTTCTGACACATCAAAGATTTTTGGCCCGCCTGAGCCAGCCTTCTCAGACATTCCGATTCTTCTGAATAGCGATGAAATTGTACCGTTTCGTGTTTTTGACGTACCGCCATGTATAAACTCAGGAATAGAAATTTTCATTTTTCCTGGATTCTTAAATTCATAAAAATCATTATATGCGGTGATAACGATAGGTGAGTCAAAGTCATAGTAAGCGTGCATTAAGCAGTTTACTAGTGCTTCACGTATAGATTCAGATAAATCTTTTTTAAATGGTAAACGATGGGCAGATTTATCATTGAGTTCGAACCTATCGTTGGTAGTTGCAGTTAATTTCTTGTATGCTAAATTAAAAAAGTCATACATGTTCAAATCAGGGTACATCATGTCCCCTGTTGAAATCCTATCATTCCACCTAGTAGAAAGTGAGTTGTCCTTTTCAAAGTAGTCTAATTGAAATTTAGGATACCTAGATATTATGGAGTTGTATTTCCCGAAAAATAGTAACCCTCCTGCAGTCAACTTATAAGAGCCATCTGTTCTATCCTTCTTAAAAACACCAATTTCAGTTAAGAAGTCCCTAAGTGGCATATTGGTGTACTTAGTGTTCCCGCTTAATTCGATTAGGAGTTTTTTATACTCTTCGATTGATTCAATATTGAGGTCACTTTCGTCATAGTTAGTTAGGAGTTCGCCATCAATATCATCATGGGAGCTTGCCATGAGATACTTTAGCTCTTCTTTATCAAGTCTAACATCACCTTCCCCTAACCTTTTATAAGATTCTCTAAAATCATTTTTAAGATGGACAGGTTTTTGGTCACTACTGGCTTCTCTAATCGTTATTACCATAAGTTGACGATTTTTATCAGGAATATCAATGTACTCAATATCATTATCGGTTAGCAAATTACAACTTACTTTTTTTCTATTAGAGACTAGATTAAACAAGTCATTCCTAACTTTTTCAGGATTCATAACTCCCTGAAAAGGGTCTTCATTATTTTCATCTACTCCCAAGACAACTTTTCCACCATTGGTGTTTGCGAAAGCAGAATAGGTCTCCCAGAAAGAATCAGGAAGTGCTTTTTTAGCTTTTTTGTACTCTAAATCATTGCCTTCAATTTTTAATTCCACACTTTTTCCTCCTAACTTAAAAAATCAAATTGCAGGGTATCACGCGAAAATCACGCGAAAAAAATTTTTGATAATACTCAATTTTGCTTGATTTTAAAGCATTTTTGAGTAGTTCGTTTTAAAAAGATATCGAAAATCACGCGAAAGTCACGCGAAAACCACGTGATTATTTCTCCGCCCAGTCAGTCCAGTCATCAAAGGTCGTATTATTGTATAGTTCTATCAGTCGTGGTCTGACAGATTGGATAATTTCAACTAATTCATGCCCTTCATGAAATTGTGAAAAAGGCATACCAACTGTTGCTTGGGACATATCTGAAAGTAATTGCCTTGTTGCTTGGCTATCTGCAAGTGTATTGATTAGAAAACCGAGTAGGTAATTGGAATCATAGCTAACTTCTACACCTGCTGATGGCGAATCTTTAATCAGGCGTTCATAGCCCTTTTTAATTTCTTTTTTGATTTTATCTTTGGAAAGGATTTCTAGATTTCCGATAAAATCATATGAAGTATAGATTTGGTTAGCAAAGTAATCAGAAAGTTCGTTGATTTTAGTATCATCAAGTCCGTCTTGCTGGCTTAAGTAGGTTTTGGCTTCCTTCCTAATTGTGTCCCTCAGCGTATCATAAAGCATTTCAAAAAAGATATCATCTAGGTAGCCTTCTTTTGGGTATCCAAATTCATTTTCCCAGTCAGGATTTTCAAATGTTCCAATGGTTACTCCCCCACTTCTTGTGACCGATTGTATTGGATTTGTTTTTATTCTAAAAAGCTCTTCTTTTATTTTTAATGGAGTATCAGGATACTCATCTAGGAATGTGCCATAACCAAGTTTTCTAAGGTAAAGTTCAATATATTCTTCCAATTCTCCGTAGTAAAACCAACCTACGGGTTTTCCATAGATTTTTGACACTTTCTCTAAAACTTCAAGAGGAGCTAAGTTATCTCCTCTTACATATGCGTTAATCGTTGATTTTTTTAATCCAAGACGGTTTCCAAATTCAGTAAAAGACAAATTTAATTCATCTTTGACTTGTCTTAATCTTTGACCAACAGTCTTTTTATCAGGTTTAAGTATTTCAAACATAGGTTACCTCTCAGACTATTATAACACAGGTGTTTATAAAATCGTACATTTTTTGAGAAAAACGCTTGACTCCGTGTATGATATCGTATATAATTATTGATGAGCATTAAGGTTGCTCAAAAATTTTACACCAAACGTACATAAAACCGTACATGCGTGTTAGAGAGGAGCTAACCCAACAATCAAAAAAGAAAGGAAGGTACAAAAAATCCTTGAACAATCTGGTACATCGTTCAAGGACAGTAAATCTAATTGCTGTGATTATACCAGATATTTCGGATAAACGCTAGTTGAATGCAGAATCAGAAAAGAGGGTAATTATGAATTTAACAGGTATGGAACTACAAATGGTAGAGTGGGTAGCCTACTCACCAGATACACAAGAGAAAGTCTTAATCAAACCAGAGGATTGTAAAGATTTGAATGACAGAGAACTCTATCGCCTTATCAAGGATATGGGATTTGAGCGATTGATTGAATCTAGTTCTTTGCAGATTTTGAACGACTTTCTTAATCAGAAAATACAGGTAAACTAATGAGTAAATACGATTATCAAGAAGTTGTAGATAGGGTTGATGGTCTCAACTCAGTCTCAACATTGAAAAAGTGGCGGTTAAAGATTGAAAGTCTAACTGGTACTCAATTCAATGAAAGTAGAGTGAGAACGGGTCGAAAATCTTATTCTAAAGTTTATCTTTTTACAGAAGATGACCTAAATCATTTTCAAGCGATTGCTGATAAGAAGTCTTCGTTGGGGCTGGAAAGAGCAATTCTAAGTGTTTATGGGTTTTCTAAAGAAAATGATTATCAAAAACCTATTAGAGAACTTGTTGATGAGCTAGAGGTCTCCTTTAAGGAAATCCGAGAAGATTATCGAAGGAACCTAGCAAAGTTGAAACAGGAGTTAGAAGTGCTTCTGGATAGAATCCAGACCTTAGAGAAAGAGACTGAAAAGAAATCATTTAAGAGACTTAGCTTCTTTCATCGATGAAGACGGTTCGCCACCCCACCACTGGGCGAGTGGTCAACACGGTAGCCCAGAGCAGGTGGGAAAGGTGGCAAACGGCTGAACTCGATTTGACATTTGCACCCCAGTCCCTATTAGGGGGTGCACACATACATAAAATGTGGTCAAATTCCTTGATACGCAAGGGGTTCAGTGATTTGAAGCAAATTTCACGAAAAAACATTTATGAAGCCTATGATATCAACGGTTTACGATTGATTTCATGTAGGCGTAGCTTTTATGAATAGGAGAAAAAACATGACAAAATTTAACTTAACAGACGAAACTATAAAAGTTGGCGACTTGAAATTGGATAAATCACAATTTGACATTCCAAAGAAAGTGACCATCCTTTCTTCACGAGTTGCACCAGTCTATAAAAATGTCAATGGCGAAAGCATTTCGACAGATGAAGTAGCTAAAATTACTTGCTCTGTACAAGATACAGACAAAATCCAAGCCTTGAAAGACCTGGGCTATTCCCCTGATGACCTCAAGGGTATTCGCTTGGAGATTGTAGACAACCTTGACAAGTTGGCTAAATCCGTTGAAAAGGATGAGCTGAACTCACTTGTAGTAGAACTTGTCAATCCAGAAGTCCACCTTAGTTGGCGAGCTAATAATAATGGTGGTGGAAATTGGGGAGGCTTAAAACTAGTGGCAACTGATATTAAATTTATTGGAGCCTAGACATGGATAACTCAGTGATGTTAGACTACTTAGCCGTAACGATTAAAGGCTTAGCTCCAGATGATGTCATTGAGAAAATCCTCATTCTTCCTAAAGATAAGTTTGTTCTCAATGAATGGGGGATAAACAAGTACCAAAGGCATTATGCCTTCTCAGAGATAAAGGTTTACTTCAATAAAGACTGGGAATCAAAAATGGGAGTTTTTATCGAACTGAGAGGGCAGGGGTGCCGTCAGTATGAAGAATACATGGAAAGCAATGTCAATAACTGGGTAACCCTGATGAAACGCATTTCTGAATGCCATAGTAACTTTACAAGACTAGATATCGCCAATGATATTTTTGATGATAGCCTATCCGTCCCGCTTATTTATAGTTATTGTAAAAAGCAACTCTGCATATCAACCGCTAAAACCTTTGATTACCATGAAAAGAGTATTCTTGAAAATGGTGAAAAGGTTGGTGAAATGGTAACGATTGGTGTTAGAGGTACTCAGCAATGGTGCATCTATAATAAGCTATTAGAACAAAAACTGGATAAAGATTTACCAGAAATGCCCTCATCATGGACAAGAGCAGAGCTTAGATGTTGGCAAGAAAAGGCAAACTTACTGGCTCAACAGATAAAAAAAGGACGTCCCCTTAAAGAGATTTACTTTGAAGCGATTAATGGACACTATCGCTTTGTCAGTCCGAGAGATAAGGATTCCAACCGTTGGCGAAGAAAAAACGTAAAATGGTGGAATGACTACTTAGAAACACAAGAAAAGACGGTCTTAAGTGTAAAGCGGACAAAACCCACCCTAAAACGGTCTGAGCTATGGACAGAGAAGCAAGTCTCACGAACACTTGGAAAACTCTATGTAGCAAAAGCAGAATCTTACGGACAAGAAAAGGCAAATGGCTATATTCAACACTTACTTGAGATTGGGATATCCAAACTAACGGAAACAGATGAGACTGATATTCAGCAGTACAAACAAGAGCAACAAAGCTCAGCCTATTGGGGCATAGGAAAAGACGACCTGTAGCAAACTACAAATCGCCTTTCCAAAAATAACTAACTTGATTATAACCAAAATAGAAGGAGAATTCAATGGCAACATTAAAAACAGAACATGATTTTGACTTGACCCGTAACTGGTACCGTAAATCCGTCTTTCCAGATGAACTCTGGCATGGCATGACCGTTGCAACGCTCAATAGCTATATTCGTCAGATGAAGGACAGCCCATACTCTTTCGGTATTAAAGGAACACATGGCAATGTCTTTATTCACTCAGAAGTCTTCGTGGCATGGTTTGACTACAAAATTGCCAATCAATATGTCGCAAAGATGGCGTAGGTAATACCTATGAGAGATAATAGTTCAAGAGTACTCATCATCAGTTCTTGGCGAACAGACCCTTATAAAGCAGGCAATGTCTTGGTGAAGTTCGCTATGCGATTTACCCACCCTATTACTAAAAAATCTCACAAGAAATACCTTTCTACAGGTGCTGGTAAAGGGTGGTTTACCACTAAGGCAAGACCAAGTAAAAAGACATCTTCTGGAAAAGAACGTCTTTTGGTCAGCGATATTAAAAACTCACAATTGATTACACAGGTCACGCAAGAACTGAACAAATTAGTTGATGACTATATCGCTGAGGTAACAGGTATTAAGCCTAAGAAAGCCAAGAGACTTTTAACCCTAGAAGAAATCGCTAAGCCCTATGATGAAGATGGAAGTCTTTATGGTAAAGCCTTTAAAGCATGGTATGAAAGGGTCAAACCAGCCAATAATACTCTTAAAACAAGGGTTACTATCTATAACCGCTATATCGTGCCTAATTTTGATACCAGAATGTCTATCACAAAATTTGCCTCTATGACAGAGGAAATTCAAAATCTAATCAATGCCTCTTCCATGCACATGGCAAGAAACCTGCATATTTATCTTAAGATGGTTTTTGATTGGTCAGTCGAAAACGGACAGATTACTCTTACACAAGACCCGATTGCCAACAATAAGGTTAAAAGGCGGGTTCTGACAAAGAGTGAGGAGCAAAACAAGAAACGTGAAGATATTGCAGAAAAATACCTAGAAGCAAGTGAAGTTAACTACGTTCTCCGACTGATAGAAAGCTGGACTAACCGTCCTGATAATCAACTTATCGCAGATGTGCTGAGAATGATTTTTCTAACAGGTATGAGACCAAGTGAAGTTCTGGGTTTGAATGAGGATATGCTTGATTTTGAGGAGAAGTGGATAAAGGTTCATTGGCAGAGGGCAAGCAAAAATAAATCAGATGAGGTAATGGAAGCACTTAATCTTGACGGAAAGGAACGCTACCGAGCAGACCTTAAGACCAAGGAAAGTGTCCGAACGATTCCAATGAGTCCTGAGGTAGAGAAAATTTTGCGACATTATATAGACAGAAATAAGTTTCAAGCTCAATTTAACCCTACTTATCAAGACCTAGGCTATCTCTTTACCAGAACCTATATCAGAACAGGTAATCGGCAAGGCTCTCCGCTTTATCATAATGAACTCTCACAATTCCTGAGAGGTGGTTCTAGTCAGTCAGCAAAATATAATAAAAAATCTGGTAAACCCTATAAGGACATAGATAGCTTCCTAGACTTTGGCAGACCGATTCATGTTATCCCTCATATGTTCCGCCATAGCTTTATCTCCATTATGGCTAGCGAAGGTATAGACCTCTCCACCATTCGAGAATTTGTTGGACACTCGGAGGATTCCAAGGAGATTGAGCGTGTCTATCTCCATGTGATTAAAAAGCAAAAAGACACCATGAGAGGAGCTGTAGAAAGGCTGGAAAAATTGATTAATAATAAGAACTAAGTGTGGAAAGGAGGATACTGCCTCCTTTTCTATTTGACATAGATATTTTTTTAGGATATAATTTAGTCTGTAATCAGACCAAAAGAGAGGTAAGGAATTATTTTGGAAACAGATTTTATGAAGCAATTATCAGTACAAGAGAAAGAATTCTCATCTCTTTATCGTGTCATGGCTAAGAATTTTGGGCTATCTGAGAGTAGCGTGTGGGTCTGTTATTTTTTATTAGTAAATAGTGGTGATATCACTCAGCAGGACTTGGTTGAACAGATGATGTTCCCAAAACAAACCATTCACTCTTCGGTAAAAAAGTTGAGTGCTGACCAATATGTAAGGGTGACGCCACTACCAAGTTCTCGTAAGAGCAAGAAATTGTCCTTGACTGAAAAAGGCAAAACTTATATAGAGATGACCGTTGCTAAAATGGTGGAAGCAGAAAAAGAAGCAATAAGGGCCATGGGGCAAGAGGATATGCAAAAATATGTTGAACTTCAAGGAAAATATCTAAGTCTTGTGAAGAATGAATTTACTAAAGCTGAGCTGTTAACTTTAACTGACGATATGGAGAATAATTGATGGAAACAGATAGTATTGAAATTTTTGGTGCTAAAGAGCACAATCTAAAAGACTTTGATGTGACGATTCCTAAGAATAAGCTAGTGGTTTTTGCAGGTGTTTCAGGTTCGGGGAAGTCTTCCCTTGTCTTTGATACGCTAGCAAGAGAAAGTAGTAGACAGTGGCAGGATAGTTATCCTCTCTTTTTACGGAACAAGCTACCTCACTATGAGCGTCCTCACGTAGACGAAATTAAAAATTTACCCCCATCTATCGTTGTCGATCAGAAAGCTTTAAGGACTAATACTCGTTCAACAGTCGGGACGGCTATGGACATTGCTCCGCTTATTCGTCTGCTGTTTTCACGGGTTGGTCAACCGAGTGCGGGTGGTTCAATGGCTTATTCTTTCAATCATCCTGCAGGGATGTGTCCTATTTGTACTGGGATTGGGAAGGTTTATCAGTTAATTGAGGATAAGATTTTTGATACCACAAAATCATTGAATGAAGGTGCTATTAATTTTAGCCAATTTTCGAGTGGCTGGCAGGCTTATCTTTACAAAAATAATCCTTTACTTGATGCAGATAAAAAGTTAGCTGATTTTTCTGAGGAAGAATGGCAGATTTTGCGAGAAGGAAGCGATGAAATAGTCAAGGTTGAATTTCGTTCTAATAATACGGGGAGTGTGGACCGTGTTGACTATGAAGGTGTCATTCCGCGTTTCTACCGCCTCTATCTGAAAAGGGATATTTCTAAGCTGAAAAAATCATTGCAAGAAGAAGTGCTATCTCTTGTCATTCAGGTACCTTGTGCCAGTTGTGAAGGCTCAGGACTAAACCCCAAGGCCTTAGCTTCTAAGATAAACGGGCATAATATTGTTGACTATATGAACTTATCAGTCAGTGAACTCTTGCCTTTACTTGAAGAAGTTGATAGTCCTTTAGGTCAATCATTAGTTGCACAAATCAAGTCAGCTATTAAGCGGATGGAGACGGTTGGGATTGGTTATTTATCTTTGTCTCGGAAGACAGAAACCTTATCAGGTGGTGAGATGCAACGGGTCAAGTTGGTGCGACACATCGGTTCCAGCCTAAGTAATGTCAACTACGTTTTTGATGAACCGACTGCAGGTCTGCACCCTCATGATGCCGAGAAAATCGGTCAGCTCTTGTTGGATTTAAGAGATAAGCACAACAATATTTTGGTTGTGGAACATAGCCGACAAATGTTAGCTTTAGCGGATGAAGTCATTGAATTGGGACCATTGGCTGGTCGGGAAGGCGGTAGGCTAATTTTTCAAGGAAGTCTTGTAGAGTTGCAAAAAGCTGACACCTACACAACCCGTGCCCTAAATCAACCACTTAGACTGAATCAAGACCCACTAGCTTGGACAGAATATTTTGCCATCAAAGATGCTACTGCAAATAATCTTAAACAGGTTAATACAAAAATCCCTAAGGGAATCTTGACCGCAGTAACGGGTGTCGCGGGTTCAGGGAAGAGCTCTCTGATTGGTGTCGAATTTATCGAAAATTACCCAGATGCCATTATCATCAATCAAAAACCTATTGGTACCTCCATTCGTTCCACACCAGCAACTTACTTAGGAATAATGGATGAAATTCGAAAATTATTTGCCAAAGCCAACAATGTAACCCCTAGTTGGTTTAGCTATAATTCAAAAGGTGCTTGTCCAATTTGCAAGGGAACTGGAAAAATCGTTTATGACATGGCTTTTGCGGATTCAGTTGAGGTCGTTTGTGAGGAGTGCGGGGGTCACCGTTATAATCCTAAAGCGCTCAGCTATCGTTATCAGAATTTCACAATTGAAGAGATTTTGAATCTAACTGTCGAAGAAGCATTAACAGTTTTTTCTTCGAACGATAAGATTTGTCAATCTCTGTCAGTCATGAAGGAAGTTGGCTTAGATTATCTGACTTTAGGTCAGCCTACAAGTACCTTGTCAGGTGGAGAAGTGCAACGGGTTAAGTTAGCTAGTAAGTTACAAGAGTCAGGACAAATCTTTGTTCTCGACGAACCAAGCACAGGTCTGCATAGTAAGGATGTTGAACAACTGCTTAGTTTACTAAGACGCCTCGTCAATCAAGGGAATACGGTTGTGATGATTGAACATCGCTTAGAACTTATTGCTCAAGCTGATTGGATAATTGATTTAGGACCCGAGGGCGGAAAGAATGGGGGGTATATTTTATTCGAAGGCAAACCAAGAGATATTATCAGTTGTGAAGAGTCTCAAACGGGGAAATATTTGAAAGAAATTTTAAATTTCAGTTAAAATACGTCAATTGCTTCTAATCAGACAAAAATCAGACAAAACCACATTATAAAAACAAAAAAAGCCTAGAAACGTTGATTTCATAGGCTTTTGGTATATTGTCTTACTTAACTTCTGTGAACACAACGTGTTTGCGAAGTTTTGGTGAGTATTTCTTCAATTGAAGACGGTCTG
>ERZ772799.258-NODE-258-length-20794-cov-3.158108_pt1 | contig 20794 bp, 17 predicted proteins | sample MGYA00511345_ERZ772799 | MGnify/ENA primary metagenome ERZ772799 (study PRJEB29015, sample SAMEA2738037) | human oral metagenome | biome: human oral; feature: human-associated habitat; material: saliva | place: China | collected 2238 ... | reverse complement strand
GCAACCTTGCCAAGGTTGAGGTCGCGAGTTCGAGACTCGTTTCCCGCTCCAGTTTTTCGAAGGCCGCCCAGCTCACGCTGTTGGCGGCCTTTCTGCTTTTTGGCTTTGGCTTTGGCTTCCGGCTCACGCCCCCACGTGCAGCAGATGCGTCCCGTCAGCGGCGCTGATGTCCGCCATCGGGCTTGGGTCCAATCGCAGAGCGACGTGCAGTCGTTGCCCTTCCCGGCCGTTGACGTCGTAGACGAAGGTGCGCCCTTCCACCTGGGTGGGTGTGGTGGAGGCGTTCACCAGCCAGGGGTTGCGACGGCGCAGGCCGATCAGGTCATGATGAATCTGGCGCATGGGCTCGCCCAGGGGGGACAGCGCCGCTGGCGTGTCGGGAAAGGCGGGCCGCACCTCGTCATCGCCCCCTTCCCTGTCGGTCTTGATGCCCTGGAAGGCCTGTTCGTCACCATAGTAGATGGACGGGATGCCACCGACGGTGAAGAGAATGGTGGCGGCCAGGGCGGCCTTGTCGTTGCCGATGCGGCTGGCAATGCGGGTGACATCGTGGTTGCCGACGAAAGTGTTCGGGATGAAGGAACCGAGAAACTGGTTGTGGCGGCTCAGGGCATGGTCCAGTTCGAACAAGTTGCAGTCGTTGATACTGGACCAGATGGCCTTCCACAATTCGTACTGGGTTACGGAGTCGATGCCGGACTCGGCAACGAACGCGCTGTAGTCACCGTGCAGCACCTCCCCGAGCAACCAAGCATCGGGATGGCGGGGTCGCACTCTCTCCACCACCTTGGACCAGAACTCGGGGGGGACGGAGTAGGCCGCGTCGAGACGCCACCCGTCGATGCCGCGCTCCAACCAGTGGCTCATCACCCAGACCACCAGATCCACGGCTTCCTGGCCGGAATGGTTCAGGCGTACGAGGGAGGAATGCCCTTCGAAGACCCGGGGCGTCGGAGCGTCGGGATGCTGCCAATCGATGTCGAACAGCTTTCCGGTCGCTGAGCCGGGCCCCTGAGCAAGGGCGTGGTGCACGTCAGGGTGCTCTGCGCCGACATGACTGAAAACACCATCCAAGAGAATGCGAAGTCCCCGCTTCCGGCATTGTGAGACGAGCTCGGCAAAGTCCGCTTCGTCCCCCAAGCGGGGATCGATGTGGAACAGGTCGAGTGAATCGTAACCGTGGGACTGTGATGTGAAGATGGGGCCGAGCAGTAGACCGGAGCATCCCAGCTCGACAGCGTAATCGAGCCAGCCCAGCAGACGTCCCAGTCGTGGGCCCGGCGCGGTGTCGGGCTCCCGAATCGGAGCCCCGCACAGCCCGAGCGGATAAATGTGCCACCAGATCGCGTGTTCAACCCAGCTCATGTGTAGATCGTAACGAGCCTGCGAGAATGGGGATATGGAACTGGGCGAACCAGCGGCAGGACAACTCCTGATCTCAACTGAGCCGGGCCGAGGAGGCTACTTCGATCGCAGCGTCGTGCTGTTGTTAGAACACAACGAAGAAGGCAGCCTCGGGGTTTGTCTCCACAGGATGGGGAGAATTCCCATGGTTGACTCCCTGGAACATTTCAGTGATTTGCTCACACCGCCTGCGAAACTCTTCGAGGGCGGGCCCGTTTCCAAGCAAACAGCGCTCGGCTTGGCCCAGGTCCGCAGTCCATGGGAGGAACCACCTGGATGGCGACGCTTGTTCGGGGACGTGGGGGTGTTGGACCTGGAAACCCCGATTGAGCTGGTGCGGGACACGTACATCCACATCCGCATATATGTGGGGCTGGCAGGTTGGAGTGCGGGGCAGCTCGTAGGTGAACTTCTGCGAGGTTCCTGGTTCAGGAGCCAAGCCGTGGCTGAAGAGGTCTTCGGGACCCCAGAAGAGCTGTGGCGTCGAGTGCTTCGCCGGATCGGTGGTGGGCCGGGGCTCTGGTCGACCTGGACCGGGCATCCCGAATGGAACTGAGTGGCTTCACCAGTACAGTTTTCTGAAGTGGTCGTCCGTTCCACGTACCATGGAGACCAGTTCGGGAAAGGAGACAGGTGTTGGGCGAAAACCGGAATCGTGCCCTGATCCTGATCGTGGATGATGATCCTGCTTTGTCCGAGATGCTTCAGATCGTGCTACGACAGGAAGGGTTTGACACAGTCCACTGCGCTACGGGAACGGGAGCGCTCCCGGCGATGCGGGAATGTCGACCAGATCTGGTGCTGCTTGACCTAATGCTTCCGGGACGTGATGGGGTCAGCGTCTGTCGGGACATGCGGGCCGAATCAGGGGTGCCAATTGTGATGCTCACTGCCAAGTCCGAGACCGATGACGTAGTTGCGGGGCTACAGGCCGGGGCGGATGATTATGTTGCCAAGCCTTTTAAAACCAAAGAGCTCCTGGCCCGAATTCACACTCGATTGCGTCGTGTCAGCGCGGATCCTGGATCCGATCAGCTGACCATCGGCGATCTTGTGATTTCCACCACCGCGCACACCGTCAAACGCGGCCCTGTGACGCTTTCGTTGACGCCACTTGAGTTCGATCTACTGCTCGCTCTCGCCAAACGGCCCTCCCAAGTTTTCAGCCGGGAGGCGTTGCTCGATGAGGTGTGGGGGTACCGCAATGCCGCGGATACGCGGTTGGTGAACGTGCATGTGCAACGGCTGCGCTCCAAGGTGGAGAAAGATCCCGAGCATCCGGAGATCATAGTGACCGTGCGAGGGATCGGATACCGGGCCGGTGAGTCACAGCCTTGGTGAGAGAGGCCATCGCAAGCTGGCGGGGCTCTGGTGGAGTTCGCTACCCCTACGAATACTGTTGACCACCTTCACCGCGTCCTGTGCGGTGCTGGTTTTGGCGGGAGTCTTGTTGGTGCAGCAGGCGACAGCGGGGATCGTCGCTACGAAACGAACAGCATCCATCCGTGAGGCGGTCGGGATGCATCATTTCATGCAGGGGCAGCTGCAGAATCCTGAGAGGTTGGGGACAGCGACCTACGAGCAGCTCAGCCGGCTGGTAGAGCTTGCAGGAGCGCAGGCCGCCCAATACCTGGTGATTGTCGAAGGGCCTGCATCGGTGTTGTCGTCATCATCGGAAATTGGGCTGGATTCTGTGCCCCAAGAGTTACGCCAACAGGTGAATAATCGGGACGGAATGTACATCGTGGCGACACAAGTCGTCATTTCTGGAGAGGAAGCGGGGCAGCCAGGGATCGTTGTGGGTACTACCTTGATCACATCTGCCGGTGAACGGTTTCCCGTTTACTACGTGTTTCCCATGACGAGTGAAGTGACAACGCTTCGAGACATCCAACGTGCGGTCTACAGCACTGGCGCAGTCCTTCTGCTCGGTCTGACGGCCATTGCCTACCTTGTGACCTCACAGGTGGTCAGACCTGTCCGCAAGGCCGGGCGCACGGCTCGGCGTCTGGCTTCAGGCCAGCTGGATGAACGCATGCCTGTCAGAGGAACTGACGACCTTGCCTCGCTGGCTATCTCGATGAATGAGATGGCCTCGGACTTGCAACAAAGGATCCGGGAACTGGAGACACTCTCAACGGTACAACGAAGCTTCGTCAGCGATGTCAGCCATGAGCTTCGTACCCCCATGACCACTATCAAAATGGCTTCCGATCTGCTCTACGAGGAGCGAGGAGAACTTTCTCCGAAAGTGCGAAGAACCGTGGAGCTGATGAATACGGAGATCGAGCGGTTCAGCTCGATGCTGGCGGACCTGCTGGAGATATCGCGTTTTGATGCCGGGGTGGCTGCCCTGGAACTGGACGAGGTTGATTTGGGGACGCTGGTTGCATCCGAGGTGCAGGCTCAGGAAACCTTTGCTCATTCTCAGGGGAGTGAGCTGCGATTGCATATGAAGGGGATAGCTTCCGCACAGCTGGATTCCCGTCGTATTCGCCGCATCGTCCGAAATTTGCTGACTAACGCCATAGACCACGGAGAAGGGCGCCCCATTGACGTGACGGTGGCCTCCGATGAAGAAGCTGTTGCAATCACGGTTCGTGACCACGGAATCGGATTCCAGGCTGAGCTCTCCAGTCGTGTGTTCGACCGCTTCTGGCGTGCTGATCCATCGCGAGCTCGAGCTGCGGGTGGGAGCGGGTTGGGACTCGCGATTTCCCGGGAAGACGCCAGACTGCACCGTGGCTGGCTCTCTGCCTGGGGACGGCCAGGCCTAGGCGCTCAGTTTCGTCTTACTCTTCCCCGTAACCCCGATGTGACCCTCAACAGCTCACCATTGCCGATTATCCCGGTCGATCTGGACTCTCGGAAGGACCTGTGATGAGTTTCCAGAATTCCGTGAACCGGTTGATGATCATCGTCGTGGCGCTGACCATCGGGTCCTGCGCCAGCATTCCAACCTCAGGGCCGGTTACCGAGGTCACGATCTCCGCCAGCGGACAAGGTGTGCAGATCGCCCCGGAACCTCCTCAGAAGGGTATGAGTGCTTCCAGGGTCGTCGAGGGCTATCTCCAAGCGATGGCGGATCCCACCGAGGATTACGAGATTGCTCGCCAGTATCTGTCGGCAACCGCGCGTGGACAGTGGGTCCCACGGCAGGGAACGATCATCTATGACGGCTGGGTGGAAGCAGTCGGGGAAGGCATGGAACTGCGTGGAACCACCCGGGGAACCCTGGATGCGGTAGGGCGTTTCACGGTCTCCAAGGAGTCGCTCACCCATGATTTCAGACTGATCAGTGAAGCAGGCGAGTGGAGGATTTCCAGTCCTCCTGACGGGGTGTTGCTCTCCAGCTATATTTTTGCCCGTTCCTACAGCTCTGTGAGGTCCTATTTCATCGCCCGCTCCGGGCAGAGGGTAGTGCCTGAGCCACTGCACCTGCCGATCTCTGAGATCACCCCGGGCCGCATCGTGGAGGCGCAATTGGCCGGGCCAGGCCCCTTCCTTTCATCCGGTGTGCGCAATGCGATCCCGGAAGGCACCAAGCTTGGTACAGCAGGTACGGTCGTGGATTCCTCGGGCGTCGTGACGGTTGCACTTGAAGGAGTGCCTCAGAGCCTTAGCGAACTGGAGCGACGAGAACTCGGTGCACAGCTTCTGTGGTCGCTCTCATCGATTCCCAAGATCTCAGGGCTGCACCTGACAGTTGACGGAAAAACCTACTCACTGCCGGGACAGAACGACAAACAGGTCCTGGAATTATCCTCTCAACAGGACTACCAGCCGCTCTCAAAGGCAGGGTCGGCTGATCTGTACGGTGTGCACGAAGGTCGGGCAGGGAAACTGAGCGCCGACACCAGTTTCATCCCTCTCAGTGGTGACGGAACGCCGGCGGAGATGACCGCCATCTCTTTGGACGGGGCCTTCACCGCGACCGTGGCCGGATCCCCGGCAACAGTCCGGATCGGCCCCAGCGGTGGTGCCGCCGTCCAGGTGGACACTGGTCTGACCCAAACCGGGTCCGTGCATTTTGCGCAGGGCAGACTGTGGCTGCGTGGGCATGGCTCCTCCGGGGAACAGCAGCTGCTCAGCGTGTCTCCGCAGGGGGAGGTCACCACTATCGACCTTACTGCGTTGCCCGGTGAACTGGTGGATTTCTCCCTCGATGCATCCGGGACGCGGGCAGCAGTTCTTCTCGGGGTCGGGGAGGCAGCCCGCTTCGGAGTGGTGTCGTTGAGCGAGGGCAACCGTGTGACTGACTGGCATGAGGTTCCCTTGACCGCTTCCCAGGGCAGGGAACTCTCTGACGCGGTTGCACTCGACTGGACCGGGGAGGTCAACGTCGCCGTGGTTGCGAGCGCGGGCTCTGGCAGGTCCGTATTCGTGGTCGCAGTAGATGGCTCGGAGGTCATTGATCTCGGACCGGTCAGTGTGTCTCCAGTCCAGGTGACTGCACTGCCCAGGCCTGGTGGGGATGCCGTTGCCCTGCGCGCGATCGACGGGACCGTGCTGCTGTATGAACAGCACGGCGCATGGCAACAGGCCAAGACTGCAATGGCATGGATCAGTTATCCAGGATGATCTGTGGAAAGAATCTTGTGAAGCTTGATTTGCGCCCAGAGTGACAGTGTGTGCTTTCCCGTTTCAGGATTTTGCTTCCCTGCTACTCGGTACTCGCTGTCTGGTGTGTGGTGCCTGTGCTGTGGCCTGTTGCCCGGCTTGTCGGGAACGAATCATCTGCAAGGAACCGCATCGAGTGCGACGTTGCGGGCTTCCGGTGCCCACCTGGGCAGCGAATCCGTATCGCCCAGAGCTTGCACGGCTCATTCCGGCCTTCAAGGATGATGGTGCCTGGTCTTTGGTAAAGCTGCTCTCATGCCGGTTGGCTATGGCGGTCGTGGCTTGCCGCCCTCCAGTGGGAACAGTTCTGGTTCCGGTGCCGTCCCAACCAGCAGCCGTGCGTCGCAGAGGAATCGACCATACGTGGATGCTGGCGCGACAGGTCTCCCGCGCACTGGGGATCGAGACGGCCAGATTGTTGAGAAGGCTGAACGGCGGAGATGCTCAACGGTTTCAGGGACGTGCTGGACGAGAGAGGCTCTCGGAATCCCGATTCCTGGGGACGGCATGTCGATCACCTGTGATCATCATCGATGACGTTGTGACGACAGGAACCTCGTTGACGGTCTCGTGCGAGGCGATGCGTCACAGCGGAGCCATGGTCATCGCCGCCGCCGTCATCGGCGATGCAAATCTGATCGGAAAATACTGAAAATTGCCTTGCCAGCCGCTGGATGGGAGTAACGTAGAGGAATGGAAGACGCCAGCAGGTCCCGGGCTGAGAAGCAGGGAGCTTCTGGCGTCGTAGCTTTCTAGCCAGGAGGAGACATGGACGTCGTCGTCACCGGTCGGCACTGCACCATCAGCCCCGAGCTCAAGGAGCTGGTCCGCGACAGGATCATCACTGTCGAGCGGCTGCGGGACCGGGTGATCCGTGTGGAAGTGGAGTTCTCCGCCGCGGATGGCACCAAGAATCCCTCCGATGCCGTCGAGGTTCAGATCACGCTTCGCAGCAAGGGGCCTGTCGTGCGTGCTGAGGCGAAGGCCAATGACAAGACGCTTGCGTTCGAACAGGCCTTCGACCGGTTGAAGGCGCAACTCCGGAAGGCGGCGGATCGTCGCAAGACCCACAGAGGATTGCGCGCGGCCATCTTCACTGAGGAAGTCGCTTCCGCTCCGGAACCGAAGAAAACCGAGGTGGAACCGGAAGACGACAACACCTACGAGGTCGCGGGTCTGGTGGTCAATGGTGACGGGCCCCTCGTGGTGCGTGAGAAGGAGTTCGAGACTGTTCCGCTCAGTCTGGCCCAGGCCTTGGACGAGATGGAGTTGGTGGGGCACGACTTCTTCCTTTATCAGGATTCCGCAACGGGGAAACCATCCGTGGTCTATCGGCGAAAGGCCTACAACTACGGGGTCATTCACTTGAACGTGAATGCATGAGGCCCTGAAGAGCCCATGGCGGGATGGTGGTTGGGTTTGCTCACAGACATGACTGCTACCTGGAAACGCATGGGTTCTCGGGGAATCATCGTGGTTTCCGGCACGCCACCGTTCGTCCGTGGAACCTATGCCAGTAGGTGTTGTTGATGCGACGGGCTGAGTACGAGTGCTTGGCCCGTCGCAGTTTTGTAGGGCCGCGGGGCTGGCTAGGATGGCAAGCGGTGCGCCACAGCCACCGAAGTCAAACTCTGAAGGATCGTCGACGTGGGATTCATGGATTTCCTGAGCAACCTCGGCTCGGGTTCTCAGCTTAGGAAGCTGCGGAAGGTTGCCGATCAGGTCAACCTGATCGAGGAGGACTTCCAGGAGATGTCCGACGCCGAGCTGAGGGAGCAAACCGATACTTTCAAGGAACGCCTTGAGGACGGGGAGGACCTGGACAAGTTGCTGCCGGAGGCCTTCGCCACCGTGCGTGAGGCTTCCGTCCGTGTGCTTAACAAGCGCCACTTCGATGTTCAGATCATGGGCGGCGCAGCACTCCACTGGGGCAACATTGCGGAGATGAAAACCGGTGAGGGAAAAACCCTCGTTGGTACCCTTCCTTCCTACCTGAACGCACTGTCAGGTGATGGTGTGCACATCGTCACCACCAACGACTACCTGGCCAAATACCAGTCTGAGCAGATGGGACGGATCCATCATTTCCTCGGTCTGGAGGTTGGCGTCATCCTGGCCTCGATGTCACCCGCCGAACGTCGCCTCGCCTACCAGGCCGACATCACGTACGGCACCAACAACGAGTTCGGTTTTGACTACCTGCGAGACAATATGGCACTCAGCAGTGAGGACCTTGTGCAGCGCGGTCACCACTTCGCCATCGTCGACGAGGTGGATTCGATCCTGATTGATGAGGCGCGCACCCCGCTGATCATCTCCGGCCCCGCGGACGGCGACGCCAACAAGTGGTACCTCGAATTCGCCCGGCTCGCCGTGAACATGCGCAAGGAGACCGACTACGAGGTGGACGAGAAGAAACGAACGGTCGCTATCTCTGGTGCTGGCATTGAGGTGGTAGAGGACCGACTCGGCATCGACAACCTCTACGAATCCGCGAACACCCCGCTCATCAGCTATTTGAACAACGCCATCAAGGCCAAGGAACTGTTCAAGCGGGACAAGGATTACGTGGTGCTGGGCGACGAGATCCTCATCGTCGACGAACACACCGGACGCACCCTGGCCGGGCGCCGCTACAACGAAGGGTTGCACCAAGCCCTTGAGGCCAAGGAAGGGGTGAAGATCAAGGACGAGTACCAGACTCTCGCCACCGTCACCCTGCAGAACTACTTCCGCATGTACGACAAACTTGCTGGGATGACGGGTACCGCGAAGACCGAGGAATCCGAGTTCCAGAAGATCTACGGTCTCGGGGTCATTCCCATCCCGACAAATATGCCGATGATTCGAATCGACCAGCGGGATCGGATCTACCGAACGGAGGAGGCCAAGTACAAGGCAATCATCGAGGACGTTGTACTCCGCCACGAGGACGGGCAACCTGTGCTCATCGGCACCGCCTCGGTGGCAAAGTCCGAGCTGCTGTCAGGGATGCTGAAGAAGGAGGGCATCCCGCATGAGGTCCTCAACGCGAAACAACACGAACGGGAAGCCGCCGTGGTCGCGCAGGCGGGTCGCAAGGGGGCGGTGACCGTGTCCACCAACATGGCGGGTCGCGGCACCGATATCATGCTCGGAGGCAACCCCGAGTTCCTGGCCGACCTGCAGCTGCGCAAGCAAGGACTCGACCCCGTGGAAACCCCCGAGGAGTACGAGGCCCAATGGCCAGACACGCTGAAGGCCCTCGAGGAGCAGGTGGAGGCCGAACACGATGAGGTGGTGGAAGCCGGTGGGCTGTATGTGATCGGTTCCGAACGTCACGAATCCCGACGCATCGACAACCAACTGCGCGGGCGTTCCGGACGTCAGGGAGACCCGGGCGAGTCCCGCTTCTACCTCTCCCTCTCCGACGACCTGATGCGCCTGTTCCGCCCCGAGGTGCTGGAGCGCGCACTGATCATGCTCAAGGTGCCGGACGACGTGCCGATCGACTCCAAGTCGGTCAGCAACGCCATCGAGTCGGCCCAGAAGCAGGTCGAGAGCCAGAACTTCGAGATGCGCAAGAACGTGCTGAAGTATGACGATGTGTTGAACCGGCAACGGCACGTCATCTACCGCGACCGGCGTCGCGTTCTCGACGGGGCCGACCTGTCCGAGCAGCTGCGCGACCGGGCGGCCGAGGTGGTTGCAGCGGTCGTTAGGCAGCACACCGTCGGCATTCCGGAGGACTGGGACTTCGAGATGCTCTTCAACGAACTGAAAACGCTCTATCCCGTCGGCCTCGACCAGGAGGAGATCGAGGAGGAGATTCCCACACAGGAAAAGCTCGTCGAGATGTTCAGCGACGACGTGTGCAGAGCCTACGACGAGCGGGAGGAGGCCCTCGGCCCCGAGATCATGCGGGAACTGGAACGTCAGGTGCTTCTCTCAGTGGTGGACCGCAACTGGCGGGAACATCTCTACGAGATGGATTACCTGCGCGAAGGCATCGGGCTACGCGCAATGGCACAGCGTGACCCGCTGGTTGAGTACCAGCGGGAGGGCGGCGACATGTTCATCGCGATGCGGGAGGCCTCGTTCGAGCAGATCATCGGGATGTTGTTCAACCTGCAGGTCGAGCAGCCGGAGCCGGTCAGTGTTGGTGTGGTCACGGACGCTGAGGGAAACCCGGAAGACGTGCTGGCAAAAGTAGACGCCCTCTCCGAAGACGAGGGCGCTAAACCCAAGCGTGCAGCGGCTCCTTTGGCGAAAGGCCTGGGCGGAAAACGCGAGGAAAATCTCACCTACTCGGCCCCCGACGAGTCAGGAGACGCCACCACGAGTCGCGACGGGGCGAAAAAACCCACGCACAAGGTATCGGCAGGCAACGGCGGTGGAAATCGTGCCGCGCGACGCAAGAAGGCCAAACGCAAGCGCTGAGTGCATCACGCAGGGAAGCCCACCACCCGGAGGTCGGAACACAACCAGTCAGTTTGTCGATCCAAGCGAATGGTGCAGGCAAGCCACCTGTCTTGGACTCTGACTGTGCTGCTCGCTTCCAGGCTGTTTGGAGCAGGTCGCTGGACGCGGAGTGGTCCTACCTGGCCTACCCGGAAGCTCACTGCATCCGAGTAGGACACGAGCTGTTGGAAGGCGCGAGGGGATAGATGCGGGCGAATCTGGTGCAGGGCCCGCGTTCCCTGAATGGCGTCCAGCACTGCTTGGGCGAGGGCAGGGGCAGGTACTTGGTTCATCCCGACAAGCTATGCCTCCCCGTGTTGCGTTGGTAAGGACCTGAGCAGGCATTCACAACACCTTCGAGGACATTGACAACACGCCCAGGATCCCTGACAACACCTTCCGGGACATTGGCAACATCTGCGGGCGTGGCCCAGCCGTAAGCCATCGGATGGGATCTAAGGTAGTTGCGTGAGCAGGGAATTGGTGTTCATACCCATCGCCCGCGACGAATTGGCGGCGATTGATGGCTCGGTGCAGCTGACCGACCGGGCGGCGCACCACGTGACACCAGAGTTACTGGTCGCCCTGGGCTACAGGGTTGGGAAGGAGGAAGAAGCAGAATATGCAGCCCTCGTGATCGCATCCGTAGCCGCCCTGACAAGATTTGGGGAGAGATTGGTGCTGGTGGCTGAGGTTGATGATTCGTTGATCATGAACGGTGATGACCTCGAGAATGGCGCTTGCATCCTCACCCGGGTCGTCCCGGAGGCCATGAGCTGCTGGTTCAGCGAAGCCCCCGGCGTGGATGCCTCTACCGCTGCAGTTGCTTCGCGCGGCCTAGACATCGACACCGCCTGGGGTTTCGACGAGGTCCAGGATCTGTTGCGTGAATCTGATCTGCTGTGGAATGACGTGGAGGAGTACCGCCGGGGGCTGTGCTGAGGATTGTTCGTCAGCCGCGATTCAGCCAGTCCTGGGCGCGACGTTCGATACCTGCGAAGGCGCGGGCGATCATGGGTTCGACCTGGGCCTCGACCTTCTTGCCGACCAAGGGGATTTTCACGGTCAGTTCACCCACATAGATGGCCTCTGAGGAGCTGGGGCCTGTGGGGGTGAGGGTGGCATCGGCCTCAACGTTGACGGGCGCTCCAGCGATGTCAACCTTGAAATTCCCTTTTCGCACACCTGCATCGTCGGGGTCACCCCAGGCGAATGATTGTTTGATGCGAATGCCCTTGCCAAAGAACTTCGAGATCGATTCGGGAGCAGGAAGGGTCAGGTCCAGGTGGGTGGCGTCATCCGCGATGGTGACCGTGTGCTCGATCGCGTTGGCGTGTTTGGCGACATCATCGATGAACGCCTCGTTGCGGAACAGCGCCGCCACCTGGTCCGGGCTGCCGTTGAATTCATGCTTGTAGTTGAGCTGCATGGGGACCAATGTAGCGGTGACGTCGAGCCTGTAACCAAGGGGTTCCGAGGATGGACCGATAACATGAGGGCATGAGGATCGACCTGCACACCCATTCACGAGTCAGTGATGGTACAGACACTCCCACGATGCTCGTGATGAAGGCGCTCCAGGCTGGTCTGGATGTGATCGCGCTGACGGACCACGACACCTTCGACGGGGTCGCCGAGGCCGCGGAGGCAGGAAAACGAATCGGGGTCAAGGTGCTCCCTGGTATCGAAATCTCCTGTCAGCACGACGGTCGGGCGGTACATCTTCTCGGCTACGGCTGCGATGTGTGGAACCGCTTGTTGAACGAGGAGCTCGCCCGGGTCAGGGTTGGCAGGACCCAACGGCTTCCCGAGATGTGTCGAAGGCTGACGGAGCTCGGGTATCCCGTGAGCATCGACGAGGTCATGGTTACGGCCAAAGGAGCTCCATCGGTGGGACGTCCTCATGTCGCAGACGCGCTGGTGGCCAAGGGGATGGTGGCGAACCGGCAGGAGGCCTTCGACTCCTTCCTGGCTCCCGGGAGGTCGGCATACGTCCCTCGCTACTCCATTGACGTGGGGCGGGCGATCGACTTGGTGCACATGGCGAGGGGAGTGGCCGTATTGGCTCATCCGTGGGCTCCCATGACCCGAGAGGCCCTCAGTGCGCCGTTCATCGAGCAACTTGTCAGGGAACATGAACTTGACGGGATCGAAACCGATCACAAGGATCACGATCGTGAGACGCGGCTTTTGTTGTTCGAGATGGGTGCGCGTCTGGGGCTGCTTCGTACAGGATCCAGTGACTACCATGGAACCGCCCGCCCCGAACGCCAGCTGGGCTGTTTCACCACTCGAAAATCGGCCTATCTCGAAATACTCTCCCGGATCCGGGCGCGAGGCGGTTCAGCGTGACCATCCTGATCTCTGAGCGATAAAATCGCGCGCATGGAGTCCGAGTCCACCACAGAAGCAGAGAAGTCCCTACAACGCTCGGAGAAGCGCAGTCACGAGATTGAGGCTGAGATCGCCTCGAATCCGACTAGGTTCAGGCTGCTGACGGGGGACCGCCCCACCGGGCGCCTGCACATCGGGCATTACTTTGGGTCGCTCCAAAACCGAGTCCGGTTGCAGGAAGCTGGTATTGAGACTTTCCTGATCGTGGCTGACTATCAGGTGATCTATGACCGCGACGGTGTCGGCGAGCTGAAGGACAACGTCTACAACATGGTGGCCGACTACGTGGCCGCCGGGATTGATCCCGAACGGACAGTCATCTTCACCCACTCGGCGGTGACCGCCTTGAACCAGCTACTGCTGCCTTTCCTTGCGTTGGTTACTGACGCGGAACTGCGCCGCAATCCGACCGTCAAGGACGAATTGGCAGCATCCAATAGGCCCATGTCCGGGCTGATGCTGACTTTCCCGGTGCACCAGGCCGCCGACATCCTGTTCTGCAAGGCAAATCTGGTTCCCGTTGGCAAGGACCAGCTGCCGCACATCGAACAGACCAGGGTGATCGCCAGGCGTTTCGACGAGCGTTATGGGCGTGTCGATCCTGATCGTCCTGTTTTCCCGGAGCCCGAGTCCTTGCTCAGCCGTAGCGGCACCATCCTTGGTCTGGACGGGAACAAGATGAGCAAATCGCGTGGCAACACCATCGAGCTGGGTATGACCGCTGACGAAACCGCGAAACTTCTCAAACGCGCGGTAACTGACTCGGACCGCCACATCACCTACGATCCCGTGAACCGACCCGAAGTCTCGAACCTGGTCAACATTACTGCGATGTGCCTGGACCGCACCCCGGAGGACATTGCCGAGGAGATCGGTGATGGTGGCGGTGGCGGACTGAAGAAACTCGCCACGGCGGCCGTGAACGACCATTTTGCCGCTCACCGGACACGCCGATCCGAGCTGATGGCCGACCCCGGGATGTTGCGTGATGTACTCAGGGCCGGCAATGAACGGGCCAACGCCGTCGCTGAAGCCACCCTGGCAGAGGTCCGGCAGACCATGAGCATGGATTACTGAGCCGCGAATCCTGGACCGCCTGACCGTATGTGTGACCGTTCGAGGGCCGGGAGGTAAAGCCGATTCGTTCCAACCTCGCGGCCCCAGGCGAGTGATTACTCCTTGTTCCTACGGGACTCGGTCACGTCTATCCCGGCGCGGCGGCGCCGTCGCCTGCGACGGGAAGCGGTTTTCTCCTCCGAACCGCCGCCGGAGGGCGGACGATCTCCTTGGGAAGCGGTGGGGGAGTGGCGACGCCTGCGACGCCGGGTGCCGCCCTCGGAAGTCGTTTCTCTGAGGGAACGGTTCTCGCGCTGTGGCCGGGCGGAACGGGGAAGACGGCCTTTGGTCCCTTCCGGAACGTTCAGGTCCGTGTACAGGTGCGGGGAGGAAGAATAGGTTTCGACGGGGATGTCGAAATCCAAGTTGAGAGTTTTGTTTATGACTTTCCAGCGAGTCACATCCGACCAGTCGACCAAAGTGACCGCGACACCGGTATGCCCCGCCCGGCCCGTTCGGCCGATGCGGTGGACGTAGGTGGAATCGGTGTCGGGGCATTCGTAGTTGATGACATGGCTGATGCCCGTGACGTCAATTCCTCGGGCAGCGACGTCGGTTGCCACCAGGATACGCACGGTTCCGGCCCTGAATTTTTTCAGGGAACGTTCTCTGGCGATCTGGTTCAAGTCGCCGTGGATGGCTGCAGCCGGGAAACCGCGTTCCTGTAGTTCATCAGCCAAGCGCTGAGCGGCCCGTTTTGTGCGGCAGAAGACCATCACCTTGTCGGCGTCTCGAGCCTGGGTGATGCGGGCAACAATCTCGGGTTTGTCCAAGTCATGGGCCTGGTACACAAACTGGGTGATGTCTGGCACGGTCGCCTGGGCATCCGCGCCTTCGGCGCGAATGTTCACCGGCCGGTTCAGGGTGGCCCGGGCCAGGGCGAGAATGGGAGCTGGCATCGTCGCCGAGAACAGGAGGCTCTGACGTGAAGGGGGTGTTTTCGCGAGCAGTTTCTCGATGTCGGGCAGGAAACCGAGGTCAAGCATTTCGTCGGCCTCGTCCAGCACCAGTACCTCGATGTGACTCAGGTCCAATGCGCGGCGATTGACAAGATCCAGAAGTCGTCCAGGGGTCCCAACCGCCACATCGACCCCCTTCTTGAGGGCGGTCAGCTGTTCATCGTACCCGGTACCGCCGTAGATGGTCAGCACCCGGGTATGAAGCCTGGAGCCGGCCAGTTCGAGATCCCGCGCCACCTGGAGGGCGAGCTCCCGGGTGGGGGTGATGACCAATGCCCGGGGACAGCCGTGGGCGATGGGCTCCTCCGATTCATCGGCGCTGGTCTGGAGCCGATGCAGCAAGGAACTTCCGAATGCCAGTGTTTTCCCGGTGCCGGTGCGTGCCTGGCCAATCAGGTCGGTACCGCTGAGAGCCAAAGGAATGGCAAGCGCCTGGATCGGGAACGGGGTAACTATTCCCGCATCGGCGAGCGAGGCGGTAATTTCTTCGCGGATACCGAGATCGGCAAACGTCTCGGATGTGGTTGTCTCGTTCAGGGTGAATACCTAACTGTTGGACGGCCCCTGTTTGGGTCAGGGCCGGAGATGTCAGAGGGCGCCGAAACCGACGGGGCGTCCCTCGGCGGGCCCCAGATCGAGGTAGGCAAGTTTCGCCACGGGCACGATGACTCTGCGGCCCTTGTCGTCGGCCAATTCAAAGGTCGAATTGTTGGTGAGCGCTTCATCTAGGGCCGCGGCAACTTCCTCGGCACTGCTTGTGGTGCGCACCTGAAGCTCACGGGAGATGTCGCTGATTCCAATCCTGACGTCCATGGTGCCTACCTTAGCCGCGTTCAACCTCCGCAGTACGCCAACGCGACTGTTATGTTGTCCCGGCCACCGCAGGAATTTGCCCACGCCACCAACGACTCTGTCAGTTCCACCGGGTTTCCGCTGACCTTTTTGGCCTCCTCGAACACTACCGCCAAGTCTTCTGGAGAACTGGCATAGTTCCACAGACCATCGCTACATACCACCACCCAGCCTGGGGAATCGGGACGCAACTCCACCAAAGCGGGGTTGACATCCGTGGCGTTGCGACCCAGCCAGCGTGTTATGGAGTGTGCTTGAAGAGAACGTTCTGCCTCCTCGCGTGGCACGCCGAGCATCATGCGTGCCTGAGCCATGGAGTCGTCCTTGGTTAGCTGCCAGCTCACCCCGTCTTCGCCGAACCAGTAGGCTCGGGAATCCCCGATGCTGCCGACCCGAATCAAGCCGTCGACGACAGTGGCGGCCACCAGGGTGCAGGCCGCTGGTTCATCATCGGCACCTGCCGCCAAGACCGCTTCGTGAGCTTGCATGAAGGCGGAGTTGAAGGATTCCGCCTCAGCCGCACCATCAGCTGACACCGCCTGGATCAGGACTGAGCAGGCCTCCTCGACCGCCACCAAGGACGCGTGCTCGGCCCCAAGCGCGGTGCTCACACCATCAGAGACAACCAGAACGGCCCGTTTCGTGGGACGTGAACTGGCGGCTACACACAATGCATCCTGGTTGGTGCGATGCCGGGTCCCGATGTCGCTGCAACCAGCCACCCACGGTGCCGGAACCACTGTGTAGTGGTTCCGTCCTTGGAACTGGGCTCCCTCCGGGTGCATGGTCACTGGGCCTCGCCTTCGCTGGTCGTGTGGCTCATCCTATCCCGGAGCCGCCCTGACGGGCAGCTTCAGAGCGGATGGACGTTGTCCGCTTGCATGCCCTTCGGGCCTTGGATGATGTCAAACTCCACGCGCTGATTCTCATTCAACGTCCTGAAACCTGGGATGTCGATGGATTTGTAGTGTACGAAGACATCCTCGCCAGTGCTGTCGTCAACAGCGATGAAACCGAAACCCTTGTCGGGGTTGAACCATTTGACGGTTCCCAGAGCCATAGTTGTTCTCCTGCAAAAACTGCTCCACCGCACCTTGCGGTGGCCCCAGGGGATCACTCTTCCACAGATTGGGGGTCAGGCATGCTTCCATTGACTCATGAACGACATCGGAGCCTGGCGCCTCCTGCCCGGTGCCCTGCCTGGCAGGCCAGTGCTGGACGCCGAGCAGGAGATGGCTGCCGGGTCGCATCAAGGAGTCCGGGTGGTGCTTGGGGGGCCGGGAACCGGGAAAACCACAACATTGGCGGCCGCAGCGGTCAGTCGCCTGGAGGAGTGCGCCACCCTGGAAAGACTCGTGATCTTGACAGCGTCCCGGCAGGCAGCCCAGGAACTGAGGAGGGATATCATCTGGCGACGTGGGGGAGCCGAGGTTGGAGCCCGCGTGACGACCGTCCATGGATTCGCCCTGGGTCTGCTACGAGAACTGGGAGATTCTGAACAGGACCTCAGGTTGCTCCGAGCGCCGGAACAGGAACAGAGGCTCCGGGACCTGCTCGAGGGCGTGGGGGAGCAGTATTGGCCGGAAGAGGTCCGCGCTGCCGCCCGGACGCGTGCTTTCGCCCGGCAAGTGCGTGAGGTGCTGGCTCGAGCTCGCCAGCTCGGCCTCGATCCGGAGCGCGTCATCCAACTGGCCGAGGGGGAGCCGACCTTCGAGGCGATCGGGCGTTTCTTTGAGACCTATTTGACGATTGCCGATTTCGACGGTGCCCTTGACTACACTGAACTGGTTCATCGGGCACGCCTGCTTCTGGCTGACACTGCCGTCGCAGAAGCCTGCCGTTCGCGGTTTGATGCGGTGCTGGTCGACGATGCCCAAGAACTCGACCAGGTGGCGGCGAATCTGTTGGCGGACCTGGCCCGAATCGGACTTCCGCTGCTGGTCTTCGGCGACCCCCAGCAAAGGCTCGGTTCTTTCCGCGGTGCTTCCGCCGCCAGCATCACCCTGCTGCGCAGGCTGCCTGGCGCCGAGACCCTTGGACTCGTCACCGGCCACCGGAACCGCCCAGCCGTGGCGAAGGCGCTCGCCAGGATCCGGGAACGGCTTGACGCGGGTGATGCCCCACCCGCCGTCAGTCCTGCACCAGGTGAAGAGTCGCTTGTGACGGCTAGCATCTACGACGATTCAGCAGCGGAAACCGCCCATCTGGCTGCCGCGCTGCGTGACGCGGTGCTGATGGATGGCTGCGCCTGGCACGAGCTCGCAGTGATCGTGCGATCCGGGCGCAGCCAACTGGCCCCGCTGGCTCGCGAGCTGACGGCCTGTGGGATCCCTGTCGAAGTGGCCGGTGACGAACTGGCTCTCGGTTCCCAGCGTGCAGTGGAAACTCTCTTGGCCGGGTTGACGGGGGCAGCGAACCTCGAACATCTAGGGAATGAGGCCGTCACCCGACTGCTGGCCAGTCCCCTCTGCGAACTGGATGCGGTGGGACAGCGTGCGCTGATCCGATCTCTATTGGCTACCGGGTTTGGTGACTTGGACTCCCACGACCTGCTTGGGAAGTGTCTTGGCCAGCCGGAACTGCTGGAAGTCCTCCCTGGTCCCGAGGCTGAACGCGTCCGGATGCTTGGTGCCCTGCTCGGCAGGGCCGCCAGGCAACTTACCCGGGGATGCCCAGTGGCCGATGTGTTGTGGACGATCTGGAATGGAACAGGATGGCCCGAAAAGCTGCGGGAGGCCGCCTTGGCGGGGTCGCGCGGCGCCAACCAGGACCTGGACGCCATCGTTGAGCTTTTCGAACTCGCAGGACGCCGGCAAGAACTCGCCGGGCATCACGGTGCCGACGCTTTCTGCGCAGCTGTGATGCGCGAGGAGATCCCCGCTGACACCGGGCGTGAACTCTCTATCCAAGGACGTGGTGTACGGCTTCTCACAGCCCATCGCTCTCGCAGTAATTCCTGGCGGAGGGTGTATGTGATCGGGGTCAGTGAAGGAACATGGCCGCAGACCGGCTGGCGGGGCCTGCTGCTGGACCCGGACCGTCTCGCCCCCGATCACTTGGATGCGGCCAGTACCGCTGGTCAGATCGCATCCGAGAGGCGATCCTTTTATGTCGCCTGCTCCCGGGCGGTGGAGCAACTGCACATCAGCGCTCCGGCAGCCAGTGAGGCCGAACCGGCGGAACCATCGCGGTTCTGCCGAGAGCTGGGTGTGCCCCCCGTGCGTGTTGCGGGACTGCCCGGGCAACGGCAGACGGCGGCATCCCTGATCGCTGAGCTGCGGCAGGTAGCGGCCGACCCTGTTGAGTCCCCGGCCATGCGGCGAGCGGCTGCGCTGCGCTTGGCTCACCTTGGTGAGATCACCGACCAGCGCTTTCGCCCCGCGTTTCGTGAGGCCCGCCCCGAGAACTGGTGGGGGGTGAAGCAACCCTCCTGCCCGGCCTGGAAGACATCATGGCCACTGGTCATCACCGGCTCCACTCTGCAGGCGCTCCTGGCCTGTCCACGGCAGTGGTTCCTCTCACGAAGGGGAGGCGCCGACCGGCTCCGAGGCCCCCAAGCAAGTGTAGGTGATGTGGTCCATCGGCTGGCCCAGCAAGCCGCCTGGGGGACCATGGAACTCGAGGAGATACTCCGAGACCTGGATGAAGTTTGGCCCCGGCTCCGTTTCGAGGCCCGCTGGATGGAAGCAGCCGAGAAGGAACAGATGCGCCGGGCACTGACCCGGTTTCACGCCTGGAACGAGACAAACCCCGACGAGCTTCTCGGGGTCGAGGTGAACTTCGAGGCCCCAATCGTTATCAAGGACGTGCCGGTCCTGCTGCGCGGCACCGTGGATCGGCTGGAACTGAAGGACGGGAAACTATCCGTGGTGGACCTCAAGACCGGTCGCCGCCCCCCGACCAGGGCCGAAGTGGCCGAACACACCCAGCTCGGGGTGTATCAACTGGCCGCCAGGCTCGGGGCGTTCGACTCCTTGGCGCCCGGAATCAGGGAGGTGGCAGAGCCGTCGCTGCTCCAGCTCCGGCACGGCGGAGCGCTACCGGAAAGGCAATTCCAACCGGTTCTGCCGGAGGGCCCCTCCTGGCTCACCGAGAAACTGGAACGGGCGGTCGAGATCCTCCAGAGGGGGATCTTCGAGGCCCGGGAGGGACCGCAGTGCGCCTGGTGCGCGTTCGGGTTCTCCTGCCCGGCGATCAACCCCGGAGGCTTGGAATGAAACCACTGAACGACCCCGGCGACCTGTGCGAGGCACTCGGAATCCCGTTCAGCCCAGAACAGCTGAACTCCATCTGCGCACCACTCGAACCACAGGTGATCGTCGCCGGCGCGGGTACGGGGAAAACCACGGTCATGGCCGCCCGGGTCGTGTGGCTGGTGGGCACCGGGCAGGTGCGGGCCGAGCAGGTCCTCGGGTTGACCTTCACCCGGAAGGCCGCCGCGGAGTTGGGAGGGCGCATCTGTCACGCCCTGGAACGGGCCGACCTGACCTCCCGGGACGAGACGGAGGGCGGCGAGATGGTGCTCACCTACGATGCTTTCGCCGCGAGACTCGTCCGAGAACACGGCCTAAGACTGGGCCTTGAGGCTGATGCGAGGCTACTGTCCGGGGCTTCTAGATTCAGGGTTGCTGCACGGGCGGTTGCACAACATTCCAGTTCCCTCGAACACTTGTCCCGACTATCTCCTCGCCAACTCCCAGAACGGATACTGGCCCTGGACGCTGCCCTGGGATCGCACCTGGTCACGCCCACGCAGGTCAGGGAGTTCTCCCTGCGGGCCCGGGCCCGATTCGAGAAAGCACCGCTGTGGCGGGGATCACCGACGAAAGCAGTTCTTGAGGCTCAGGCGGCCATCGACGAACGCCTGGAACTGCTAGAACTCGTCGAGACCTACCGGGCACTCAAGGAGAAACTCGGCCTGGTGGAATTTGCCGACCAGCAGGCCCAAGCAGTGAAACTGGCGCGGTCCTTCCCCGTGGTCGGCGCCACGCTCAGAAAACGGTTCCGGG
>ERZ772799.257-NODE-257-length-20826-cov-3.150691_pt1 | contig 20826 bp, 18 predicted proteins | sample MGYA00511345_ERZ772799 | MGnify/ENA primary metagenome ERZ772799 (study PRJEB29015, sample SAMEA2738037) | human oral metagenome | biome: human oral; feature: human-associated habitat; material: saliva | place: China | collected 2238 ... | reverse complement strand
CAAAGCGCCCCTGAGCGTTCTGTTCGTGGCGGGGCTTTCAACCGTAGAAGCTGTGTATCTGCTTTTCCGGGGGGTCGCAGACCCGCTCTTTGGTGATGCGGCCCGAGCCGTTCAAGAACGCCTCGTCGGCGGTATTATCCAGGCTTTCTTTGGCCTCATAATCTTATTCTTTGCCCTCAGGTTTTATCGGGGAAAACGAACAGCCCGCACCCCCATGGCCCTGATTCACGCCTGTGCCAGCTTCATTAATGCCTCAAATATATACAGCTACTTCTCCTACCGCAGTGTGGTTGGGGCAGACCATGCGCCTTTCTCCTTTATCATCATTCCCACAGTGCTATTACTCCTCTCCGGTACTGCACTGGTTGCCGTATTCCTCCCAGCAACCAGCCAGTACCTGCACGAAACAACCGAAGCAGACGAAGCAGACCTTAAGCGGCACTCGGTAACTGGCAGGCGGTAGCCCGCCCAGCATCTACCGCAACCGCCCGACCCGGCGGTAGAGTACCCTCCGTGTACAGATCAAGCGGAAGCTCTGAAAGCGTACAAATCTCCCCATCGGCAGCGGTTCGCGGATTAATAACAACCGCTCGTGAACACCCTGACAAAGACGCCAACACCGGCGATGAAAGCCACCGTGTGTACGGGGTGTAAGCAATAAACCCGGCCCGGAACTTACGCCCAAACTCTAGTAACACCTGCTGGGTAGCCGCAGAAATATACGGCACATCATCAACTGCCAGGATCACCCGCTCCGGGTGAGGAACATTCTCAAAGGTCTCACGAAGCTGCTGCGCATCCGGATTATTAGCCCCCGCAATATGAAGCACACCATACTGCGGGTTCAGTGAACCAAGGTTCTGCAAAAACGTGCTCTTACCAGAAGAACGCGCACCAGGCACCGGAACAAACGTTCCCTGCGGCGCATGAATCAGAGCCGCTGACCCATCACGCTGATACCCGCACAATAGAGCTCCAGGACTCTTCCGGTGAACGTCCAGCACCGCATCCTGAGCAGGAAGTGAGATTCCCTCAGGGAACTGCACCAGAGGCCGCACCCGATGCGACCTGCCGCTTGTATCCTGCAATAACTTGGTAAGCTCCGAGGAACTCAACGTTACCGGACTCAATACCGAAGCCTCCAGCGGCTCATCCCCAATTAAATCGGTATTTAACGTTCCCTCCACCGCAAAATGGCCCTGCGCCGGAACCGGATAGTTCTTCACTGTCTTGCGCGTCAGGTCATTCTCAACAAACCGCCGAGACAACAACGTCGAATGCGCCACCGACGCGAAACGTCCACGAAGCGAAAGTGCACTGGTAAACACCACACGGTACCCGTAACGATGCCCCTGCGCCAGCAGATCATACAGCTGGCCCTCAACCTGCGGCAGGCGCATGAGAAGCTCAAGCCACGAATCCAGTCCGTCAACAACCACCAGCGCACCATCCTGCTGCCCCTCACGGCCCGGCACTGTGTAGCCGCTACGCAGCTGCTGCAAACAGTACTGTAAATGCGACAGTTCATGAGGGCCAACCAGGGCATCAAACACCTCACCTCCCTCCGCGTAAGCGCACGCCAAACGCCGGTGCAACCCAGAATCGGCAGTCAACACTATGATGCGCTCCCCGCGTTGAGCAGCTTGGGCCAGCATCGCGTTCAAAAGGTTTGAACGCTCACCCACCGCCCCCAACACAGCCAGCGCACCCGCAGCCTCCTCCTGCTCAGCCCCACTAGCTGCAGACGTGCCACAGGAGATCCCCCACGTACGCGGCTGGCGCACACCATAACGCGCGATCTCCAGCTCGCCCAGTGTGTACTCAAACTCACGGGAAGAAACGGTCAGCTCCGTATGGGCTGCCAGCTCTTGTGGGATCGGCTGATAATCCCCCGCAGAGACAGCGTAGGACTCAAATGCCTCACGAATGAGCTGCACGGCACGGTTTAATTGAGCATCCTCACCTTGAGAATCGTCGGACGCGTCTTGCTGTGCTACCGGGCTAATGAGCGGAACCCATGCGCCATCCTGTAACAGCTGCGCCGCGAACGGTGCCTGAACTGTATTACTGGGGAGAGCATCAACCAGCGGAGCCCTAAACGGCAGGTTCTGGCCATCCGGCAGACGCACATACCCTGCGCCCGGGCAAGAGGCGGGGATACTCGCCGCGCCCTCATGACCCACCAGATTAAATGAATCCTGCCCCGAAGAGACACGCAAACAGATATTACTGGCAATATTTGCTCGAATATCCTGTGAAATACTGCCTTGCGGCCGCTGAGTTGCCAGAATCAGGTGCAGACCCAATGAACGGCCAATCGTCGCAATTTTCATCAATTCGTTCATAGCATCCGGCATCGACTCAACCAACATGCGGAACTCATCAACCACAATCACCAATTCCGGGTACGCAGGAATCTCGCCTGAGGCCGCGCACAAACGCAAATAATCACGGTACGAGTTCACCCCCAAGCTCAGCAAATCACGTTCGCGGCGGCGCACATCAGCCCGCAAAAACTCAAGAGCACGGTGCACTGCAGACACATCAAAGTTGCTCAGCATACTCAAAGTCTGCGGCAGCTGTGCGAGCGGACCCAAGCCAGCAGATCCCTTAAAATCGACCAAGATCAGCCCCAACCTCTCCGGGCCGTAACGCAGCGCCACGGTCAGAATCAAAGAACGCAGCAACTGCGACTTACCCGCACCGGTGGTGCCGCCCACAATCCAGTGGGGACCATGCTCAGACAGCCCCATATCAAGGTACCCGCCCGGCGCCGAACCCAGCAGACAGTACAAGTCAGGGGAGTAGCGGTTCATAGCCCAGCGGGCTGCTGCTTCCTCACAGAGTAGCCCCATCGGGTCAATACCGTTTGCGTGAGCATTTTCCCCATTGAGAGAATCCAGCTCAGAAAGCCGCAACGACCTGCTATGAACCGAAGCTGCATCCGTGGCCTCAGCGACACTATCAGACTCCCCGCTACCCGCTAATGCACCCAACGCACGAACATACTGGGCAATACTTAACCCATCCGCTGTAGCGCAAGAATCATTCAGCTCCAACGGATGTACTTGCCCCACGCTCTCGGCAGGGGTCAGCTCGGCCGGGGCAGGCCCCGAGCGCACATACGAGATACTTTGCTGGTACTCTCCAACGGTCTGCAAAGACAGTGCCGCACCATTTAGCACCGGAACATGAGCTGTATCATGAGGATGCACAATACACAAGGCAGCCCTTGTGGGGAAAACACCTGTACCACCGCGCGGCACGCCCGCTGAAATAAACAGCGGGGGAATGGCTGCAGGCTGTGAGCTTGGCAAGAAAGATTCCTGAGGCTCAGGAACTGTTACTGTCAGTGCTTCAGCGATCTGCTCAGGACTAACGCACAGGCGCACCCGTTCGTGAACTCCAAGGCATACCAACGCATCACGCACAACTGTTGCTGCGGATGCGGGGGCTAATACGATAATCTCCCCGGGGTAGACCGCCACCAGCTGCACCAGATAGGCGTGCAGGTGCTCAGGTTTTAGATGCAACTCGTGCGGTAGCGCGGCCGTGGGAACCGGAACGTAATGAGGGGCCCGCTTATGAGGTTGAAGGGAAGAGACATTCAGATTACGTCCGCTCACAAATGGCAGGCGCGGGCCTACCCCGAGCACGATCGCCGCAGCAGCAGACTGGTCGGCGGCAGGAATAAATGGGCGGGCTCCAGCCGGGGTGAGCCCTTCTGCACGTAATTTCTCGCGCTCGCCGGAGTTGTGAACCTCTCGCTGGGCGCGTTTGTTTTCGCCTCGACCGCTGAGCATATGTAACAGCATTAAGGCTGATGAGGCTAATGACATGAGCAGGAACATCCACATCCCGGTGAGCGTTGCCACTGCCACACCAATAATTAGCGGTAGGCACACCATGATAATGAGCGTGCCGAGTTTACGTGCGGCTTGGGTGTGAGAAGTGACCGGTTCAAAGGGTGAACCCGTACTCTGGGGTAAAGCCGGGCTCTGCCCGGGAGCGGTGAGAAGACAGGTAGATGAACCCACTATGAAAGGCTCATTCCACCGTATTTCTTGTTCTTTATTGTTGCTCGCGCCGGGCAGTACCCCGTGGGGCAGGGGTAAGGCAGCCAAGTTTTTACTGCGGGGTGGGTGAGAAAGGATGAGACGTGCCCCTGAGCCATCCACCACCAGGGTTCCGTGATTGGGTGCTAGATAGGGGTCGTTGAGGGCAACCGCCTGGTTGTTTTTCTGCGAGCGTCCGATGTGTGTGTGCCCGCGCGGTATGGGGTAGGCATGCCCCGCATCAGGGCCTCGGAGCACATAGAGCGTGCTGACTGCCGCTGGTTGGGTCAGTTGTGTACGGCCGGGCTCGAGGCATGCTCCGGGAGTCAGCGGAGTCGCTCCAACGGTGAGGGTTTCGAGCGGACGACCGGCCACGGTCAGGGCCGAATGAGGCAGCGCTTGGGCAAGCTGGCGTGCCTGAGAACCCGTAGCGCACTCAACGGAGAGCAGCTGCGGGTAGGAAGGGTAATCGGGTTTCCCCAGGGTGCGGGGTGCATCGGCAAGAAACAACGAATACTTCATGTAATAATCTCAAAACATGTCAAAGTATAAATCAAGAGATGTAATCGTATATTGTGGATAAAAATACCTATTGTGACCATTAAGCATAGTTATCCACATATTTTGTAGTTCGATGCCGCCTAAATGCCGTAAATATTACAAACTGTGAATGCGGAGGCGGTGCAGACTATGCCCGTCCTAGATTCTTTTTCGGAGGCCGAAAAAATACGATGCAAATATGCAATGGGTGCGGATATCAGGTAACTTTAGATATGATTAAATCCGTCTTTAGAAGGTGCTGCTGCGCCGCTGAAGGCTGTGGTTACGCCTGGCTCTAGGCGCCGTTAAACTGGTAAATTCGTAGTTTGCGTGCGGGTTTCCCATGACTTACAGGAGAAGAAATTGACTGCTGATCTCGTAGTTGTCGGCTCGGGCCTTTTTGGCCTGACCATTGCCGAACAGGCCGCAACTGAGCTTGGTTTAAAGGTGGCACTGTTGGACCGCCGCTCTCATATCGGTGGTAACGCATACAGCGAGAACGAAGAGCAGACCGGCATTGAGGTGCACCGCTATGGGGCGCACCTGTTTCACACCTCCAACGAACGTGTCTGGGAGTATGTGAACCGTTTTACCGATTTTACGAATTACGTGCACCGCGTATACACCCGCCACGATGGTGTGGTGTACCCGATGCCCATTAATCTGGGTACTATTAACCAGTTCTTTAACGCTGCATATTCACCGGCTGAAGCGAAAGCACTTATTGCTGAACAAGCCGGGGAACTGGCCGGTACTGATCCGCAGAACCTCAACGATAAGGGCATTTCGCTGATTGGGCGCCCCCTGTATGAGGCATTCATTAAGCACTACACCGCTAAGCAGTGGCAGACCCCGCCGGAGGAGCTGCCGGCCTCCATTATTTCCCGACTGCCGGTGCGTTACACCTATGACAACCGCTACTTTAACGACAAGTATGAGGGGCTGCCGGTGGGCGGTTACACTGCTTGGCTGGAGCGTATGGCAGCGCACCCGAATATTGAGGTGCGGCTGAATACCGATTTCTTCTCGGGAGATCATGAATACTCGCGTGAGAAGGTGCTGGGCCAGGTTCCTGTGGTTTACACCGGTCCCGTGGACCGTTACTTTGACTACACCGAAGGTGACTTGTCATGGCGCACCATTGATTTGGAAGAAGAAGTCTTGCCTATTGAGGACTTCCAAGGGTGCTCAGTCATGAACTACCCGGATGCTGACGTTCCTTTCACTCGTATCCATGAGTTCCGCCACTTCCATCCTGAGCGCGACTACACCAAGGACGCGACCGTGATTATGCGCGAGTACTCACGCTTCGCCAATAAGGGAGACGAGCCCTATTACCCGGTGAACACCTCCGTGGACCGTGAGAAGCTGCTGAAGTACCGCGATCTTGCTAAGGGGGAGAAGGACGTGCTGTTCGGCGGACGCCTGGGCACCTACAAGTACCTCGATATGCACATGGCTATCGGATCCGCGCTGTCGATGTTCGACAATAAGATCCGCCCGCATTTTGCTGAGGGCGCCACGATCGAATCCGGCGGTGTGGACGCATAATGACAACTGAGGAAAAAACTTTAAAAACCTTACAGCGCGTGATCTTCCCCAGCGCTGTGGAAACCGATGTGGTACCCCTGTATGTGGATGCTGGCGCCGCCACCGGTGTGCAGCTTCCTACCCGTTTCGATAGTGATGCGGCCACAAGCCTTAAAGAGGCTACCGACGCACAGACCCTTAATGCGCCCGCGCCCGCTGCATCTGCTAACGCCGCCCGTAACCTGACGGGGCGCCGCTCTATTACGGTGGGCGACGGTAAACACCTCTCCTTCGGGACGTATTTTAACGCTTTTCCTGCCTCATACTGGCGCCGGTGGACTGACCTGAAACAGGTGGTTTTGAGCGTACATACCAGTGGTGAAGGTATGGTCGTGGTGTATAAATCTAACGGCCGCGGCGTTATTCAGCGTGTGGACGCTAAGCTGCTGTCCGGATCAGCAGAAACGACTTTCCAGCTTCCGTTAGCCCCATTTGGCGACGGCGGATGGTACTGGTTTGATCTTTCGGGCACCACCGACCTTGAGCTGATTGAGGCTAACTGGCTGGGTGATATTGAGCCGCGCGCTGATGTAAACGCTGGCCAGGCAACCGTGCAGATCACTACCATGAACAAGGTTGAGTACTGCATTAACAATATTCGCACACTGGGTGAAAGCCCCGAGATTTTTGATTCTGTGCACGAGTTCCTGATCGTTGATCAAGGAAATAAAAAGGTGCAGGACCACCCCGATTTTGAGGAAGTTGTTAAGCCGCTCGCGGGTAAATTCCGCATTATTAATCAGGGTAACTTGGGCGGTTCGGGCGGTTTCTCCCGTGGCATGTTTGAGGCCGTGAATAACGGCAGCGACTATGTGCTGCTGCTGGATGATGACGTGATTGTTGAGCCTGAGTCCATCCTGCGCATGGTGACGTTTGCAAACTACTGCAAAAACCCCACCATCGTGGGCGCACATATGTTTGATATGTTCGACCGCTCGGTGCTGCACGCCTACGGTGAGGTTGTCAATCCGTGGCGTAACTTCTACGACAAGCCTTACGATGATATGGTCATGGGTCACGATTTGGGCCGCAGCAACCTGCGTAGCACCCACTGGCTGCACCGCCGCGTTGATGTTGACTATAACGGCTGGTGGATGTGCCTTATCCCAACCGCAGTGATTCATGAGATCGGTCTGTCGCTTCCGCTGTTCTTGAAGTGGGATGATGCAGAGTATGGTTTGCGTGCGAAAGAGGCCGGGTTCCCCACAGTCTCATTCCCCGGTGCTGGTGTGTGGCATGTGTCCTGGACTGATAAGGACGATTCTGTCGGCTGGCAGGCATACTATCATGAACGTAACCGCCTGATTACGGCACTTCTGCATTCTCCGTTTGATAAAGGCGGCCGTGTGATGCTGGATTCCCTCTTTTTGGATGTGAAGCACACCCTGTCAATGCAGTACTATACTGAGGCCGGCCGCTTGATGGCTCTTGAGGATCTGCTGTCCGGGCCGGATCACCTGCACGAGTCGCTCTCTGCCCGCCTGCCGCAGATTCGTGCGATGGCGGCTGAGTACCCCGAATCGCAGGTGAAGACTGACGTTGATAGTTTCCCCACCATTAAGAACAAGAAACCGCCGTTCCGGGGCCGTCGTAACTTCAAATCGCCCGGGTATAAGAAGCTGGTTCCGTGGACCATGAACACGTTGCGCCGTCAGCTGACTAAACCTATGACGGGCGAGTTGAAATCGCATCCACAGATTCAGCTCAATTATGGTGAGAGTAACTGGTGGACCTTGTCGAGGTTTGATTCGGCTTTGGCCACTAACGCGGAGGGAACCGGGCTTTTCTGGTACCGCCGCGACCCTAAGCAGGTGCGCTCTAAACTGATTGATGCAACTAAGCTACATGCTAGGCTCTTGAAGGAGTGGCCAACGCTACGTGAACGCTACCGGAACGCATCGGCCAGCGTAGCCTCCTACGAGGCGTGGGCTGAGACGTTCGCTAAACATACGGAGTCTGAACTGAAGCGATGATGAATGATCTGAGCACCAAACCCTTTAAAGCCCCCGGGCGCGGTAGGGGTATTCTGGACGCTATCCGAAACCGGTACCTGTTAAGGCTGCTGGTTGATAAGGAAATCCAGGTGCGTTACCGCGGTTCCGTGCTGGGTATCCTATGGTCTTATATTAAGCCGGGTATCCAATTCGGAGTGTTCTATATTGCGATGGGCCTTTTCCTGGGCCTTGAGCGGGGTATGCACAACTACGCTATTTATCTGTTCGCGGGCATGATCGTTATTAACTTCTTCTCGGAAGGGTTTGGTAACGGCGCGCGGGCCATGGTGGTCAATAGCGCACTGATTCGTAAGATCTACCTGCCGCGTGAGCTTTTCTCGCTCTCGACGGTGTGGGTTGCTCTCATTCATTTCTTGCCTCAAATCCTGGTGATGCTCATCGCCTGTATATTCAGCGGCTGGAAACCCGGCGTGCTGAATATCGCGTCCGTTGTCGCCGGGATGCTCATCGTCATGCTCCTTTCTTACGGGCTGGGGCTTATCTTTGGCGTCGCTAACGTGTTTTTCCGTGATTCGGAAAACCTGGTGGATATGTTCCTGATGGTGGCCACCTGGCTGTCTCCGGTTCTGTATTCCTGGGCACTGGTGCGTGACACCCTGTATCCGTGGGTCTTTAATCTGTTTATGATGAACCCGCTCACCGTGGCGGTGGAACTTTTCCACTATGCGTTCTGGCACCCTACCCTCACGGATCACGACAAGCTTGCCCCCACCTCACAGGTTGTTCCGCACCTGTTTAGCTTCTGGACTCCGGTAGCTATTGGTGTGTCTCTTCTGACCGTTCTGATTGGCGATTTCCTCTTCCGTAAGTTTGAGGGTAACTTCGCCCAGGAGCTCTGATAAGCGCATGAAGATTAAGAAGATGCAGCTGCCCCCTATTGACCCTAACGCACCAGTGGTCATTAGGGTGGATAACCTCGTCAAAAGCTTCGTGCTCAGGCACACTCGGTCCATGAAGGAAGCCTTCGTGTGGCTGATGAAAGGCCGTAAAGGCGACCTGTCGGAGAAATTCAACGCGCTCAACGGCGTGACTATCGATATCCAGCAGGGCGAACGTGTAGCCTTGCTGGGGCTTAACGGTTCGGGCAAGTCCACTCTGCTAAAGCTCATTTCGGGTGTGATGCAGCCCGACAAAGGTAAGGTAGTGACCCGTGGTGATATCGCTGGGTTGATTGAGGTCGGCGCCGGTTTTCACCCAGACCTCACGGGGCGCGATAATGTGTACCTCAACGGTGCCATTCTGGGCATGTCGAAATCCAAGATTGATGCGGCATTCGATGATATTGTCGCATTCTCCGAGATCGGCGAGTTTATCGACACCGAGGTGAAATTCTATTCGTCAGGTATGTATCTGCGTCTGGCTTTCTCAGTCGCTATTCACACGAACCCGGATATTTTTCTGGTGGATGAGATTCTGGCGGTTGGTGATGAACCGTTCCAGAAGAAATGCATCCAGAAGATCAAAGAACTGTGCCTTGACGGTAAGACCCTCGTTGTAGTGAGCCACGACTTGGACCTGGTATCGAAAATTTGCGAACGCGGTGTGGTGCTGGATCAGGGTAACCTGCGTTTTGACGGAACTATCGATAAGGCTGTGAAGATCATCCGCGGATAGCTCTATGCCGTGTCTCATGCCATATGTAGAGGCCTGCTTCCTATGGGGGAGCGGGCCTCTACATATGTCCTCAGATGTTTCAGTTCCCTAAATTTGTGAGCTAATGAATGGTTTTGGTTTGATAAATCTTCGCCGTTAGGGGTAGTCTATGTACAGTAATCACATCACCGTACATCAACCTCATCGTAAGCGGGAGACCAACCATGGAGAGCTCCAGAGCTACTCTTCCGTATGATAACCGCTCAGCTTCCGGCACATCATACGAGAGCTACTTACTGATCGCGCAGCATGTGCGTGAGCAGATTCGCGCGCGTGAACTAGACCCGTACACGTCGCGCGATGAAGTTGTGTCGATTATTGAGGCGTCAGTTGCAGACTATGATCGCCGGATGCTGCGCGCATCTTTACCGGTACTTCATGATGCTGCAGATGCTATCCGCTATTTAACGGATGATATTTGTGGTTTTGGCCCGCTGCAGCGTTTCCTGGATGATGACAGTATTGAGGAAATCTGGATTAACGCCCCCGATGAGATTTTTGTGGCTCGGTCGGGGGAGAGTGAGCTGACGGGGCTGCGTCTAGATATTGACAATATTAACCATCTGCTGGAGCGCATGCTGAAACCTTCCGGTCGACGCTTAGACCTTTCGTCTCCGTTCGTGGATGCATCCTTACCTGATGGGTCGCGTTTGCATGCTGTTATTCCTGACGTGACCCGTAGCCACCCCAGTATTAACATCCGTAAATTTATTGTGCGTGCCCGCAGGCTGCCCGACCTCGTGAAACTTGGATCTATGAGTGCTGGTGCTGCGGGTTTGTTACATGCGGCTGTTGAAAGCGGCATGAATATTTTAGTTTCTGGAGCTGCTCAGGCTGGTAAAACTCCCATGTTGAACTGCCTGTCCGCATCGATCCCGCCGCGTGAGCGGGTTATTACCTGTGAAGAAATTTTTGAATTGCAGGTTCCCCTGCGCGATGTTGTGGGTATGCAGTGCCGTCAAGCCAACCTTGAAGGAACCGGCTCTATTTCGCTGCGTCGGCTGGTGAAAGAAGCACTTCGTATGCGCCCAGACCGCATCATCATTGGTGAGGTTCGTGAGGCGGAGTCTTTAGATATGCTCATCGCTCTTAACGCTGGTCTTCCGGGGATGTGCACTATTCACGCGAACTCGGCACGGGATGCCGTGACGAAGATCTGTACCCTGCCTTTGCTGGCGGGAGAGAATATTTCCTCGGCATTCGTGGTTCCCACGGTTGCCAGCTGCTTTGACTTGATTGTGCACTGTGAACGTGATGCACGCGGGTACCGCCGGGTTGAGGAGATTTACATGCTTGGCGGTCGCGTTGAGAACGGTGTGATTGAGATGTCACCGCTGTTTGTGCGCCAGGAAGGCCGTATGGTGTGCACCGCCCTTGAACTGCCTCACCCTGAACGGTGGGCTCGTGCCGGGCACGCTCCGGAACGGATACTGGCTATGGCGAAGGCGGGGTAGTTGTGAACATCCTTTTAGGGTTGCTGTTGGGGGCTGGCGCGTTTCTGCTGTGGTGGTCGTGTTGGCCTGTTCCTGCCGGTGAGGAACGCCCGAATCGTGAACCAAAGATGGTAATCATGCTGCGTAAAGCTGGTATGCATTCACTGAGTCTTCGGACGTTTATGTGGCTTAGTGTTGGTTCTGCAGCTATTACGGCACTCGTGATTTTTGCGGTCACCTCCCTGCCGAATTTGGCGTTATTAAGTTCGGTGGCTGGTTTCTATCTTCCTCGCATTGTTGTGTCTCGCCGCGCGCAGACGCGTGAAGCTAAGGTGTGGGAGCAGTGGCCTGATGCGGTGGATCACTTGCGTTCGGCAATCCGTGCGGGCCTGTCTCTTCCTGAAGCGCTGGTGCAGCTGTCGTACCGTGGCCCTGAGGAGCTGCGTGATGCATTTGCTCGGTTTGGTTCAGACTATCGGGCAAGTGGCGAGTTTATCCCGTCGCTGAACCGTTTGAAAGAGTACTTAGCAGATCCTGTTGCAGACACCATTATTGAGTCCTTGAAGATTGCTCGTGAAGTGGGCGGTAGCGATTTGGGGCGTCTGCTGGGCACTCTTAGTGATTTTTTGCGTGAGAGCTCCCGTACCCGGGCGGAGCTTCAGGCGCGGCAGTCGTGGACAGTGAACGGCGCGAAGCTGGCGTGTGTTGCCCCGTGGGTGGTGCTCATGCTGATGGCTACTCAGCCTGCTGTGCGTACCGTCTATAATTCGTGGGCTGGCTTTATTCTTATGCTTTCCGGCGTTGTGCTTTCGTGGATTGCTTATCGCCTGATGCTTCGTATCGGTACTTTGCCGAGTGAAAAGAGGGTGTTTGTATGAGAAGCCTGTACATCCTCCTGGGGTTACTTCTCGGGTCGGGCCTGTGGCTTGTGATTAGCACGTTCGTACGGTCACGGCGCTCAGGGTTTGCTGAGCGTATTGCCCCGCAGATGCGGTCAGTGACTGTGCGTGAAAGCCTCTCGCGGGAGACCGAGGAAACCCCCACCTCTTTGGGAGCGGTTCTGCTGGTTTTCTTTGGCCCGATGCTTGACCGCATTAGCTCGCGGATGCGGAATTCGTCGATGACCGATGAGTCATTGCGGGAGCGTTTGCGCCGTGCGGGCGAGGACGAGAACGTGAGTAAATTCAGGGCGGAGCAGCTTCTGTGGGCTCTTGCTGGCGTGGGAATGATGAGTGCGTTGACTGTTATCGGCGTCATTCAAGAGCGTATTTCTGTACCCGCCGGTATTGTTCTCATCGCAGTGTGCGGTGTGAGTGGGTTTATGGCCCGTGACTGGTGGCTGGGGGAGAGGATCAAAAAGCGCGAGAAGATGCTGATTACCGAGTTCCCCGCGCTGGCTGAGCTTATGGCTTTGTCGGTGACAGCTGGTGAGTCGGCTTTGGGCGCTTTGGAACGTATCTGCCGCACCTCTAACGGAGAGCTGTCCCGTGAATTCTCGGATATTCTGGCGCAGACCCGCACCGGGTCGGGGTTACTGCCTGCCCTCTATGATTTTGCGAGGCGTACCCAGGTGCCTGCACTGAACCGTTTTGTGGACGGCGTGGCAGTGGCTATTGAACGCGGTACCCCGCTGGCTGATGTGCTTCGCGCACAGGCCCAGGATGCCCGCGATAACGCTAAACGTGAACTGATGGAAACCGCCGGTAAGAAAGAGATCGCGATGCTCGCACCCGTGGTGTTTTTCATCCTTCCGTTGACCGTAGTTTTCGCGATATTCCCCGGACTATCGCTGTTGCATCTAACTATTTAGAGGCAATAACCTGTACCATTTGGCCCCGCACGGGGTTCCCTAGCAGTAAAGGAGAGGACAATGTTCCGCCGTATTCGTACTTCGTTGGCTTTGCTGACTGCACTAGCGATGACCGCCCTGGTAGCGGGTCGTATTTTCGGTTCCCGTTCAGGCTCTGATGATCCTGAGCGGGGCGACGTCCCCGGCTGGGTGATGATCACCATGATGAGCGCCGTTCTGGTTGCTGCTATCTTGGCAGTCGCTCAGCCTGCTCTGACCACTATGTTTAATGACGCTATCGCAAAGGTCGGTCGCTAACTGGCCATGCGTGCCTGTGGCAAGTGCGTGACCCGTAGAAGGGGCAAAGAGGGCACCGGAGCAGATGCAGACCGTGGGGACGCGAGCACCGATTTTGTGATGGTCTCGGCCTTGTTAGCACTGATTACTGTGGCTATTTTGCAGGTTTCGTATGCTTTTTATGTGCGTAACCTGCTCCTGGATGCGGCCAGTGCTGGGGCACGGTACGGCACTTTGCACGACCGTAACCCCTCTGAGAGCGTTGACCGTACCTCTGAGATTATTCGCGGTTCGCTCCCCGGTAACTATGCACAGAATGTTTCGTACAGCGAAAGTTTTAACTCTGCGGGGGCTCGAGTGCTTGAGGTGAATGTTTCAGCTCCGCTTCCGGTGCTCGGCCCTTTCGGATTACCTAATTCATTATCGGTGAAGGCTCATGCGGTATACCCAGTCCAAACAGAAGAGTAGTGCGCGAGTGCGTGGTGCTGTGAAGATCTTCTCCCTTAAGGCAGTGTGTGCGCGTACCCGCTGGGGACGCCGCAAGAGGGCGGCTTCTTCTCAAAGCCCCGATGAGGGAAGCGCAATCGTGGAGTTCCTGGGGTTGGGCATTACCTTGCTTATCCCCATTATGTATGGGGTTTTGACGGTTTTTAGCCTGCAGGCCTCGGTGATGGCTGCCCATTCGGCAAGCGCCCAGGTGGCGCAGTATGTTCGGGAGCTGCCTAAGGAGCAGAGCCTCTCGCAGGCCCAGGCGAATGAGCTGGCGACCCTGGTGGCTCAGGATTATGGGGTGGCTGCGTCGGATATTTCGGTGGCGTTATCATGCAGCTCTTCGTGTGGGTCGAACGATACGATCCGGGTTGATGTATCCGTTAATGCGCGGCTTCCTTTGGTCCCTATCGGTAATGGGGTGGTCCCGGTGAGCTCGTATTCGATGAGCTGGGGGAGCTAAAAGCGTAGTGCCTCTGCTGGCTAGAACCGATATAACGCTTTTGTATCGGCCAGCAGCAGCTGAGGCAGGGCATTTGGGGCGCGCAGTAGGTGTGACTCTAGATTGGATATACTCAATCTGAGGGAACGAAATCTGGTAGTGTCAGTATAGCGGAAGGTTATTCATTCATTTGAGGTTTCTGAATACAGTAACACCTAATGAGTAACCCTCAAATTTAACACTTTTATTTATCGAATTTGACAATATTATGCACCCCTCGCATTAACCAATCAGTTCCAGTGTAGACAATCCTGAACTCCACACTATACTTATTTTGTTCAGTGAAATCCTCCGTGCGAATAGTGCGCCTCTCATTATCAAATGTTAGTGTAGGAGGAATAGCGGTGCGGCCCAGGAGAGAGTATTGATAGTCTTTTCCCGACACGTGTTCAAAGCTATCTTTCTCATAAAAGATTTTCCGAATACCCCCAATCACCCAGCCACCTTTCTCATACACAGATTTAAGGTAAGAGAGAAATTGAAGTTCCTTAGTAAAAGCACCCGAGGTAATATGCGCATACCCCATAATATCCCCCGTTTGAAGAGCATAATTACGCTGCTCATTCCAATACTCAATAAATTTAAAAAATGCTTCCGGGGTTTCAAGGTTCATACCCTCAGGCTCTTGAGGTTTGGGAACATTCTGCGCCGGACCCTTATTATCAGCAGGACGATACTCACCCTCCGGTGCCTGCGACCCACCTGAGAACCCTTTACTAAAGGTTTCTCCTACAGGGGTAGGGGTTGCTGATGTATCACTGATGCCAGAGGCAGAAGCTTCAGGCGACGAAGTCTGCGGGGTAGATGAACCCGCCTCAGACGAAGACCCCGCCTGCCCTTCAGCATTACCAGCACCACCACAGGCGGTAAAAGCCGCTGATCCTAGCCCCGCACCAGCGAGCCACAGCGCATGGCGACGAGTCAACACACTCAGATCAGGCATGGGCATATAGTTCATGATTATCTGTCTTTCTCGGGTTAATATAAACCCATTCTGAAAAGTATTTAGAGAAACAGGTTCTTCCTTATTGCTCTTTCTCTTGGTTCGTATCCTTCTGCCCGGTTAATGGGGACAGCCCGACAATCTTCCACCCACCATCTGCGTGACGAATATGCAGATAGAAGGTATCGTCATCATGACGATCATTCTCCTGAACATCCCATTGTCCGTTGCCTTGAACTTCAATCTGTTTAATCCACTTCAGGTAAAACTCCCACAGGTACGTACCATCATCTTTCATTACGGGATCATCCCCGTGAAACTCAAAAACATCTATGCCATCTATAATCCAGCCCCCTTCTTTATAGAGCTTAGTGTAGTAATCATAGCGTTCTATTTCTTCCGTGAATTCATTCGACACAAACTGACGAGCAACATCAAAATCCCCAGTCTGAACGGCGTAATTACGCCATTCCACCCAGGCAAAGACTGACTTTTTAAGACCCTCTACAGAATTCACTTTATAACTCTCATCAGGGCGGGCGGGCACACGAACATTCTGTGCAGGACCCCGATAATCCGCCATTACATATTTCCCTTCCGGGGCTTTCTCGCCACCGGAATACCCCTTCGAAAAACTAGGGTCAGGGGTATTAGATGCCTCGCCTGAAGCAGATGAGGTGGTGCTATTACTATCCTGAGGTGTCTCTGAAGCAGAACTGGAACTGCTGTTATCTTTCCCAGACGTCTCATTTGAGGAACTATTACCGCCACAGGCCGCAAGACCCAACGACCCTAACCCCACACCGGCGAGCAGCAGCGCACGACGACGCGGAACAATACGGTCAGTGTTCGGTTCTACCATCACGAGAGTTCTCTCCTTCATCAGCATCAGAAGGCCCCGTGCACAACAGGCGGCAGAAAATACACCCACATGGTCAGGCCCGGAAGCGCCTCAATCTTATTGGTTCAATGTGAATACGTACCCTTAGACTACGGGCTGAGACTCAACAAATCAAAGCTCAGTAGATGTAACACACCCAAAAATCTAGATTATACATATGAGTCCTTAGTTTTTGAGGATAAGGCCCACGAATTATTCAGAGTAAGGCTGGGGGAGCGTTATCTTATTGTTTTGCCTAGCAATACGCGTTGTGCGTTTTGCAGTGATAATACTGTTCTGGTGAGACTTTCAGGGATTTTCGCGCTACTGTTAAGGGCTATGGCATCTTTCGATTTTTCTGCTGAAATTAGGGAACTGCGCGCTGTTTACGCCTCAATCGCCGCTGTGAGCGACCTTGAGGGTATCGAACGTGCCATTGCGGAATTATCAGAACGTGCCGCCGACCCGCAGCTATGGGACGATCCGCAGGTTGCGCAACAGGTAACAAGCGCCCTATCGCATAAGCAAGCTGAGCTGAACCGCCTAACATCGTTGGGATCGCGTATTGACGATGTTGAAGTCATGGTTGAGCTCGCCGAAGCGGAGGACCCGCAAAGTGCGCAGGAGCTTCTGAGCGAGGCGCGTACTGAATGTGTGAGCATCCGCCGCAAGCTTGAAGAGCTAGAGGTACTCGTGCTGCTATCAGGCGAATACGATCAGCGTGAGGCTGTGGTAACGATCCGCTCGGGGGCTGGCGGGGTAGATGCTGCTGATTTTGCTGAGATGCTTCTGCGTATGTACCTGCGCTGGGCCGAAAAGAACGGTTACCCGACGAAATTGCTTGACACCTCTTACGCTGAGGAAGCCGGGCTGAAGTCGGCGACGTTTGAGGTGAATGCCCCGTTTGCTTTTGGACGCTTGTCGGTTGAAGCTGGGACGCACCGGCTGGTTCGTATCTCCCCGTTCGATAATCAAGGGCGACGCCAGACCTCCTTCGCGGCGGTGGAGGTGGTGCCACTCATTGAGCAGACTGACGCTATTGAGATTCCTGAGGCAGAGATTAAGGTGGATGTGTTCCGTTCGTCTGGCCCCGGCGGGCAGTCGGTGAATACCACCGATTCTGCGGTTCGCATGACTCACCTCCCTACGGGTATCGTGGTGTCGATGCAGAACGAGAAATCGCAGTTGCAGAACCGCGCTGCCGCTCTACGTGTGCTGCAGTCACGACTGCTTCTATTGCGTAAGGAAGAAGAGGACGCGAAAAAGAAGGAACTCGCTGGGGATATTAAAGCGAGTTGGGGGGATCAGATGCGTTCTTATGTACTGCATCCGTACCAGATGGTTAAGGACTTGCGTACCGGTTATGAAGAGGGAAATACCGCGAACGTGCTCGATGGTGGGCTGAACGCGTTTATTGATGCGGGTATCCGGTGGCGTGCATCATCCCGTTCTGCGGGTAAGGATTAGTAGCGGCGCTCAGGCGCGTCGCATGAGGAATATACAGCTAGAGGATATGATGGCTCAGAAGAAAAAGAAGGGCGTTAAAGACCCAAATAATTCAATTATTGCCCAGAATAAAAAAGCACGGCATAACTACAATATTGTTGAGACATATGAGGCAGGCCTTGTGCTAATGGGCACTGAGGTGAAGTCGTTGCGTGACGGTGGCGCCTCCATTACTGATGGCTTCTGCCAAGTGAACGGTAATGAAATGTGGCTTGAAGGTATTCACATTGCCGAATACGGGTATGGTACATGGACGAATCATGCTGCTCGCCGCCGCCGTAAACTGCTGCTGCACCGTACCGAGATTAACCGGTTGGGACAGAAGCTGAAGGAGACCGGCTATACTGTGGTTCCGCTTAAACTGTATTTCAGTAATGGTCGGGCAAAAGTTGAGATTGCCCTTGCCGCCGGTAAACGCGAGTATGATAAACGCCAGGCCCTTCGGGAGAGGCAAGATACGTTGGAAGCGGCGCGCGCCATGCGCTACCGCAACCTTGGTGGCTAACTCGTTGGTAAAGGGAGAGCGAAGCTATAAAGGGTCCACGGTATAGCTCAGAGGATACCAGTGCGAAAGATGCGTTGTACCGTATAATGGAGGGTACCTTCACCCCATAAGTGGAGAGAACAATCAACCAAAGGAGACTGACTGCATGTCTGAAAATTTTAGCTCTAACAATGGGTCTGCTGATGCGCCTAAGTTTACCCCGGCTCCGCCTCCGCAGGGTGCGCCAGTACCGCCGCCCATGCAGGGCTACCAGCCGAATCCTAGCGCTGCTCTGGCTATTACAGCTTTGATTCTTGGTATTCTTGCGTTCCTGATTAGCTTTATCCCAATCCTTGGGTGGTTGCTTGGTATCGGTGCCGTTGTTTGCGGTGCGATTGGCTTGTCGAAGATTAAAAAGCAACTGGCTAGCGGTAAAGGTATGGCAATTACTGGTATCGTGCTGGGCTCTATAGGGTTTGTTGCCGCATGTGGGTGGGCGATTCTTAGCGCTATACTCTACGCGAGCGCTCATTAATCATAGGCACTCGTCAAAGCGTGGGGTATACCTAGTATGCCCCACGCTTTGTTTAACCAATATCCCCATTTGTCAGCACGAGAAATGACTAGCGAATTATCTAAAAACCTAATCTGACATGGGGTGTTATCGTGGAAAGTCTGAGGAATAGGTGGTCGTTTCCGTATAATGGTGCGTAGCCTCGCAACTTTGTGAGGCTATCAACCGATAAAGGAGGAGACTATATGTCTGACAACTTTGATCCTAGGAAGGGGCCCGATGAGATGCCACAGGCTGCTTCAGCTTTGCCTCCGCAAGGTGTGCCGGTACCGCCGCCCATGCAGGGCTACCAGCCGAAGCCAAGCTCTGCACTGGCGATTACTGCCCTTGTACTGACCATTCTCGGACTGTTAACCGCTATTTTCATGGTCGGTGGTCTGCTGGGGCTGGTCGGCCTGGTCCTCGCCATAGTTGCTCTTGCAAAAATTAAGAAGGGTAACGCAAGTGGTAAAGGGATGGCTATTACCAGTACTATTCTGGGTACCCTGTCGATTATCCTGGCTGTCGGTGTGCTGATTTTCAACATTATGGTTTTTGTGCAGATGCAGGAGTGCGCAAAGAAAGCCCAACACAATTCTAACGGTGAATATACCTGCGAAGTCATGGGGGTGAAATTCACTGGGTACTCAAAAACTACCACCACGTATCGTCGCTAATATGTAGATGATATGGGCGGCCCGTAAAGCTTGTACATTCTACCGGTCACAGCAAGTACAGGATTATTAATACCACCATTTTTAAAAATATGTATTAAAGAATTATATGTACATAGAATATGGGAAACTAGGGTGTCTCAGCCGCTGTGGTTGGGGCACCCTAGTTAGTGGTATTTATATCGGAGATACAGCGCGGGAGCAAAGCAGGCCCTGAGGTAAAACAAGCTAGTATTGTCCTGATTACCTGGTACGGCAAAATACAGCACTGCGTTGATACCAGCGAGAAGGACTCCAACGGTACGGTGATCTGTCATATTGACGGGCAGAACTTCTCTGTAAACACTAGGGGCGGAATAGTAGTCCACGAGATTCCGTAAGCTTGGGGCGGTTCACTGAGGAGAGCACATATCTCTGCTGATGACGCGCTTTAGTCTTCTTGTACGCAGTTAGACGCAGCTAACAGCAGGGTACCGTGCGTTTACATCTGATTCGCGTAGAATGGACTCACGCATGTTTTAAAATCGTGCGGTAATCGCCGAGCCCCAAGGAAGGGTATAGATGTCACATAATCCGTACCAGCAATACCCCGGTTACCCTGGTACTCCGCCGCAAGGACAGGGGGACTACCCTGCCTCCTACCCAGCCCCAGCACCGGGTTACCCGCAACAGCAGCAGGGGTACTATGCTGGGCAGCAGGCACCCGGCTACGGCGCCCACCCAGGGCAGTATCAACAACATCCTGGGTACGAGGGTATAAACGCACCAGGATATGACTACGACTACTATGACCTTTACGACAACTATGGTGCCTACCCTGGGCAGGACACCGCCCCCAATGCGGTTCTTGCGATTACCTCACTCATTGTTGGCCTATTGAGTTTGTTTCTGGGGATCTTCTACTATGTGGGAATACCGTTAGGTATCTTTGCCATAGTTGTAGGGATTGTTGCGCTTAATAAGATTGGTAAGAAAACTGCCACCGGTAAAGGATTCGCTATAGGTGGTATGGTCACAGGGGGACTGGCCCTTCTAGTAGCAGCAGTTACCATTACGATCACTGTTTTCTTGCATATACAGCTGGAGAATGACTGTCGTGAAGCTGGCACTCCCGACGGCAACGGGCACGTCACATGTGAACTTGACGATGGAAGCTCCATGACTGTTCCCGCCAAATAGGCACCATCCTTCAAAGGGGATGCTTCTGAGTAGAAGACATCACCCTTTTACTGTCTCTCCCAGCAGAAGCGTCACGGTAACCCCACACAAGGTTTGCAATACATGAGCGCTGCGGCTATACTGATTCTCTAACCGTTACTGAGCGGTGCCGTGCCGTCTAGGTATGGATACGGAAAACGTTCAGGACGGCGCTTTTTGATAAAAGCATAGGGGGATGATCGGTTTCGACGATGTGAGTTGAGAT
>ERZ772799.253-NODE-253-length-21220-cov-12.085141_pt1 | contig 21220 bp, 19 predicted proteins | sample MGYA00511345_ERZ772799 | MGnify/ENA primary metagenome ERZ772799 (study PRJEB29015, sample SAMEA2738037) | human oral metagenome | biome: human oral; feature: human-associated habitat; material: saliva | place: China | collected 2238 ... | reverse complement strand
ATGGTTCACACCATGGGGTGTTTTTTTGATGATTTTTAGCAAAATTCACACTATTGTTTCTTTGCATTCAACTCAAATCCTTCTGGTCAAATTATTAACAAGTCTTCAAGAAGAGTGATTGGTGAAATAGGCTGTTTGAGGCTTTTATGCTATACTAGTTTTAACGACAATCTTCTATTTCTAAAGCAACAATAGATCCGTAATTTGTTTTTAATTAAGGAGTTTGGGATTGTAAGAGGGAGATGATATATCTGAAGGAGCATCAATATGAAAAAACGTGCCTTGATTTTACTGGTTTTGTCCATTGTAGTATTTGGAGGAGGCGCATGGCTAGCACAGGAAACAAATCTATTTCTAAGTCCGCGAGCCAAGCAGTTGGCTTATTTAAAGGAGCATGAAGAGGAGATTAAGGATTTTGTAAAATCCCAAAATCCAAAGATAGAATCTGTTCAAATTGATTGGAGACAGACACAATGGGATAAGGTAGGAAATGGTACACCTCAAGGAGGAGGAGATATTATTGATGTTTATGGAACGTTTAATAACATTGATAATTCTGGTTGGCATGTAATGATAATTGTAGATGATGGAAAAGTTGATTTAGCTTCGATGACATTAGTTAATGGGCTAGGCATTGGGGGTAAACTGCTTGACTAATAGCAACTTAAAAAATTTTGATAATTTTTACTCAAATTTAATATTACTAATTCTCTACTAACTTAGAATACTTGCTAAAAGTATTTTTTTACAATTATGATATAATAAATTTAGATTCCGCTATATAGGAGGAAAGAAATGAAAAAATGTACTTTACTTTGGCTAGTTTTAGCTCTTGTAGTATTTGGAGGAGGCGCATGGATGGCACAAGAAACAAATCTATTTGGAGGAATAACTCTGAGCCCACGGGCTAAGCAGTTAGCTTATCTGAAGGAGCATGAAGAAGAGATTAAAGAGTTTGTAAAATCTTTAAATCCTAAAGTAGAATCTGTTCAGATTGATTGGGATGAAACAATGTGGGAAAAAGTTGGAAATGGAACTCCACAAGGGGGAGGTAATGTTGTAATAGTTGGAGGAGGTTTTAATAATATAGAGGGCTCAACTTGGCAAGTAATTTTTGAAATTGAGGATGGACGAGTTGTTTTTGATACTATGACGCAAGGCAGTCCATTGCGAGTAGGAGGAAGGATTTTTGACTAATAGTAACTTAAAAACCTTTGATAATTTTTATGCAGATTTAGCTCAGTCTGCTTATCTAGGGAGGCCGGTTAGGTTTCCCTATGAGTCTCAATTGAAAGATATTAGAAAATTGTTAGATAATGGAGATTCTCTAGAATTTGATTTCTCTCAAGATACTAAGATTTATAACAAGGATAAAAAAGAATGGGAAATCACTCCCGGAGGGAAACATCTTCCCCATAATGGTAAGGTTTACCTGCAGCCAGATTCTGATTTACATACTGTGGAAGACACGATAAAACTCCAAGTTGGTGATCCTGGAGGAGGGGTTCACCAAGAAGAGTATCCTATCAAACGCTATCAAAAAGGACTCTTAACTGATGAGAAAGCTGGTTTTAATGCCTACTATTTAACGGATACGCCAACCTTGACTAATGATACCAAGAAAACCTATATGACTATCCGCGGAAGTGATGCTATCAGTATAGAGAATTTGAACGACTGGATTGACAACGATGCTCAGTTTGCGCTCAACCATATCCATACGCCGCAAGCCAAGTTAGCAACAGTAGGAATGAAAACGAAGATCGCTGAGATGCGCGAAAAGGCTCCAAATGCGACGATGGACATCACAGCTCACTCCCTAGGAACCATTGTCTCTGCGCAAGGGGTAGCTGGCCTCAGTGATCAAGAACTGGAGAAAATCGGCAAAGTAGTCCTCTTTGACGGCCCGGACACGACAAAGAGTTTAAAGAAAATGGGCCTCAGTGATGAGAAAATCAAAAAGATTAGCGAAAAAATCGAGTACTATGTCAATCCATTTGATGTCGTGGGGATGCTTAATCGTGAGCATACCATTACCAAATTACCTGGGGACTCCGATGAACCCCTTAAGAAACCCGTCGGTAAAGTCAATGTCCTTGTCCCCCTTCATTATACCCAAATTACTGATCCGGAAAGCTCCCATGACTTTGGTGTTTTCCAATCGGATGGAAAAGGAAATTTATTGACTGCGTCTGAGGATTTTCACCCAGAATTGCTCAGGGCTGGTGAAAAGCTGGCTCGATTAATTGCAACAACCTTGGGTGTTCTAAGAACTTTAGGAGTTGATGAAAATGCAGCCTCAAATGTTTTAAATGCCATTATGAGGGGGGAAATCGTAAATAAGGCATCTATCGGATATGGCTTTTATGAGAATTTTAAAACAGAGTATAGTAAAATTGTCGAAGAAGCTCGTCAGGAATCTATAAAATGGGATAGAGAAGCTATTCCTCGTTATCAGGAACAACTGAGAAATGGTAATCTTACAGGAGAAAAGAGAATTTTGGTCCGAGCTCAGTTGCTTCAGACAGCAGCCCAGTTGGCAAATTTTGACATGGAAGACAAAGTTAAATCTGTGAAAACCTTACTTTCAGATGCTAAGGAAGATATTCAAAACATGATAAAAGAAACAAGACAGACAGCGTTTGACATGGTTGGATATTTGTCAAGTTCAGAAGTTACAAATCTACTTTCTGGTTTTGACACAATAAGCTTTTGGGATGAAGGCGTTGCAAGTGACACGAAGACTGCAGCAACATCCTTCCTGACACAAATCGAGCAACTAGGGGAAAGCCTGGTTAAAGCTAGTGGTTCCTTTGAAACCATAGATACAGATAGTGCTGAAGATTTTAACAATCTATTGGCGGATGTAAAACAAACATGGAGGGGAAAAAATGTTAGTCCTAACGGATGAGGATACTTTAATTACAAGAGAGCAACTCGACAGTGGCTTCAAAGAAAGAATGAAGGAACAAGAACGCCAAGCAGTCAGGGCCTTAGTAACTGCAAAAGAACTGTCAATCCTTGCTAAAGGAATGGAGTTAGCTAAAAAGTTGCAAGAAGCAGCTTCAGATATGCAAGAGTACGCTTCTAAGACTTATGTAAACAATATTAAGGGTGGATTTGAGGGCAAGGCCGCTGATGCTGCCGAAACTTACTTGACCCAGACCATGCAAACCCCTACTTTACAAAGTCCGATCAAAAACTAGGAGAAAACTCGTCATGGATAAAAAGGAACTTCAGAAACTAGAGGATGAGCATAATCGTAAATTACGAGACTTAGAGCGTTTGGAGATGGATTTGGATGATGATTTCCACAAGTTTAGTAGGGAGACGGATCATCTCCTAGAGGCGCTTTCCTATGCATGCAGAGACAGTAGTTTTGCTGAAATTCAACCATATATCTTTGAGATAGAGAACAATTTGGATAACTATCATCAACTTTACAAGAGTCGTATAGAGAATGTGTTGGAAGCTCGTCATCAAGAGAATAAAAACTTTCATAGAAAGTTAGAAGAAAAGAACGTTTAACAAATATACCTTATAAAAGAAGGATGATATGAGTTTGTTATACTTTGTTATTATAAATAAAAAAAGAAGTAATTATACAAGAAAAGTAGATAATTTAATCCTTCTTACTAGTTTTTAGATGGAAACAGCTCTTATTTTTTATAAATAGAATAAAAAATGAATTTTAAACTTGCAATTGAGGCAAATTATTGATATAATGAGGGCATAAATTAATATAAAGGAGTTTCACATGGCTTTAATTCAATTAACAACAGAAGAATTGCGCACCTCTGCTCAAAAGTACACTCAAGGTTCTGAGGAAGTAAGACAAGTACTTCGTACATTGACTCAAGAGCAAAATACTATCCGAGACAACTGGAAAGGTGCTGCTTTTGAGAGCTTTGATCGCCAATTCACAGAATTGTCTCCAAAAATTGAGGAGTTTGCAACTTTGCTTGATGAAATCAATGCACAGTTGAACAAGGTTGCTGAAATTGTTGAACAAAACGACCAAGATCTTGCATCACAAATTTAATTTGTTATATAAGTGGCTTTAGGAGGGCGAGAGCCTTCCTATTTTTTATGACGGAGAAGATTTAAAGTAATATGAAGAAGAATAGAATTTTTAAATATATAGGAAGTAGTCTGCTGGCATTAGGATTGCTTGCATTGATTATTTTTTTGAATCTATCTGTTCAAAAAAATACAACGATTAGCAATGAAAATAATGCAAAGGCTAATCAGCAGACAAAATTAAATGTAGCTATCGTAAATGAAGATAAGCCTGTCTACGTAGATACAAAAGAATACAATCTAGGTGCTAGTTATGTAAAAAATATCGAGCGTGATAATTCACAAAACTGGTCTGTTGTCCCTCGTGGAGCAGCTGATTCTGGGTTAGAAAGTGGGAAATACCAACTCGTTTTAACAATTCCTAGTGACTTTTCTGAAAAAATACTCGATATTAACAGCATCAATGTTGATAAGACAACCATCAATTATAAGGTGAATGCGCAAGGAAATTTGCAAGTAGAAAATGATGCAAATAAACTAGCGAAAGATATTGTTGCTGATTTGAATGGTCAGTTAGTCGATATGTATATGGCTAGTATTTTGAACAACCTTTATACAGCACAAAAGAATGTTCAAGCCAGCTCACAGATACAAGCGACCAATATCGGAAACTATCGTACGAATTTATATAATACAGCTATCAACTCTAAAAATCTTTTCCCAACTCTCTATAGTATGTCTAGTTCTTCTGTTGACGCCAACAGTGCTTTAAAGACAGGTTTGGATAGTTATTCTCAGATTTTTGGTCGTTATGACGTTTCACAGATTGCCTATGGTAAAAAGCTTGACACTCTGCTTCAGGATAGGGTCACTGAGAAGAAAAATCATGCGGATGTTATCACTGGGCTCATTTCTCAGAGTCGGGAAGACGTTAAGGGACAAATTGAAACCTATAAGGAATTAATTAAAGCTCAAGGTAATCTGACTTCTAATATAGACGGAACAGCAGCATCCTCTGATGGTACGTCATCTGAAGTTGAGGTTTACTATAAAAAAGTAGCAGATAATATCAGCGCAGAGATTGCTACTTTAGAGACCAATCTAACAGATGAAAGAACCAAGTTTGAGAATCATAAAAAAGATATTCGTAACTTTGTCGATGAGAAATTAGCCACTTACTATGGGACAAGTGAGAAGAGCAAAATCACTCTTAAGCAATTTTTGGATACAGCTGCAAACAAAGACCTAGAGAAGGCTGTAGAATCTCTCAAAGAGCAGTTGGCTTCTGCAATCTCAGAATTACCCAAAGAAGACTTTAGTGGAAAAGAATTTAGTGGTTTTGGTATGACACCAATCACAATTCCTTCTGTAAACTATACTGAATTAAAAACAATCAAAGAGCCTAGTGACGAAATCAATTCGACTGATTTGAAGAATTTGGAAGATCTGGCAATCACGAGTACGAGTGCTGTTGGACGAACAGGAACAAAGGCTAAGGTATCATGGAAAGCTGAATCAGGAGTGACAGTTCACTCAGTCACTTATGATGGTACACCAGTTGAGTTTGGTCAAGAAATTGATTTGAAGACGGGTGGGACTTTTAAAGTAGCCTATAGTGTTGCAGAGGCAGCTCCGACTCCAACTACAGGTTCAACCGGGACTCCAAGCCCAGCTCCAAAAGCAGAGCTAAAATCAATTAATATTTCCTTGAATGATGTCCAAGCAGCCAGTGCTCCAGTAGATGTGTTACGTGTTCAGCAAGCAGCAGTGAGTTATGGACAAAAGGTTCAGAAAATAGCTTCTGACTACCAAAAGGTGGAAGCACTCAGACAAGCATACAATGCTGTCAAAGAGTTACGAGATAGTGATGTAACAGATGCTTTGTCAAATATTTGGCTTGAAGCTATTAGTTCAAATCTGAAGAAATATGAAGACAGCTTAACTACACCTGCTAGCGATAAAGAAACTGATGGTGTCAAAGGGAAAGTAGATAAAGCCTTGTCAGCACTGACTAAACTGAAGCCTGTTCTAGAAAAAAATGTGCAGGATGTTTTGACTACCAACCAAGAATTGAATACAAAAATCAATGAACAGTTAGAGTTGTACAAGAAGTTGGAAAAGAAACTAGATGATTTGGTTGAGGAGCAAGGGAAAGGCAATGATGCTTTTGAAGAGACTAATAATCAACTGAAGACTCTAAATACTGATTATGCAACTCTCTTATCAGAAACTAAGGGTGTGAAGGAGTCTTCTCAAAGCAATGTCAAGGCGGCTGAGTCTGTTAATGAGACTTTAAGTAATTTCAATCGTGAATTGTCAAACGCTCAAACAAGTACTGAAAAGTTGTCACAAGATGCCGACTCCTTGATGACGCAGTTTAACGAAGAATTGACTAACAATGGAAACTTTGTAGAATCCTTTGTGAAGGTTCTGAATAATGCCTATCAAAATGGGGTACCAAATGAAGTGTTGTTGAACTTCTTATCCAATCCTGTTACCCAAAATGCTACTTCAGTAAAAGCGACTGTCAATGTTTACCGTCCATTTACATGGATTTTACTATTGGAGATTGTTAGCCTCTTTACAGCCTATCTGTTTGCAACTCAAAACGTTATTCGCAAAGTCAAAGATAAGTTCAAACTTGATAAGTTACATGATACAGACTTGATGACGGTAACCATCCTATCTGCTTTAAGTCTCGTTGTCGGATTGGTAGTTGGTGTTGTATCAAGTGTTCAGCTACAGGTTGGCCGTGAATATCAACCATCTTGGGTTCTATTAATTGTTTTAGCCGCATTTGTACTGATTCAAGGACAATATCTATTGCTTAAACATTTCCGAGTGATTGGTATGGGACTCTCCTTCTTTATGATGATTAGCTTTGTCTACCTATCAAATGCTATTGGGACAACAGCAAGTCTAACTGGTTTCCCAGCATTTATCAAAAATCTCAATGCGTTATCGATATTAGAAGGTTTGCTCTCAGGATACTTTGATGGACATCCAGCAGCAATTATCGCTTTTGTTGCAACGATTGTTGTCATAGCTGTTTTACTTGTTATAAATGTTTTTATCAGAGAAAGTAGTTTGTGGTTTCAAGCAAGCCAAGCTGAGAAAGAATAGAAATTAGAAATATGAAGAAAATCATTCTTTTCCTTCTTACCTTAGTAACATGTGCAGCAGTCTCTGGGGCTGCTGCAGATGATTTGAAGGATAACAGTCTGCAGATTGATGATTCCCGACTTGAAAAGAAAGAGGGATTGAAATTTGGTCTACAGTCTGAACAAATCAAGGAGCTTTTTAATGAAGCGACTCAAAAGAGGTTGCAGGACATGCAACAGCATCAAGAGGAACAGTTGATCACAGAAAGGGGCCAACTGTTTTCTGCTATACAGAGACCAGTGAAAAAATCTTCTGAAGAACAGTTGTTTCAGCCCAATGCTCAAAAAACAATCAAGTTCCAAACAAATATAGGCCATGTAGAAAAAGGTGGTCTGAATGACTTTCTTCCGGAGATATTCTATGTGGTGTTGATTTTCTTGCTTTTTGGAGCAACGGCAGTAATGAGTTATCGTGTGATGGTAGAAGGGATGGACTAATTTTACAACTAGTCTGTCTAAATAACTTAGAAAAGGATAAACCAGACATAGGAGGCGTGTAAAAGGTGGAGCAACATATCAATATTACCCTACGTTTGAGAGAAAGAGATGTGGATATTCGCATTCCACGGCGAATTGAAGTGCGCCGGCTGGTGCGAGAAGTGGATACGATTTTTAATCCAGGTATCAAGCGAAAAAAATATCAATTAAGAATTGTCAATAAAGGTTTGTTGATTGATGAAGGGAAACATCTGTCTGATTATCCTATGACGACAGGAGATTTAGTAGAAATTGAGGAGATATAGGTGGCTGAAGAAAAATTTGAATTTGGTGGACAGTCGTTTGTCTATGAAAAAAATGAAACAAACTGGGAATTAAAACTCAAACGTTCAGATGTTGCGAGTCAAGATTTACGGGAACTCTTACTATTGGATTTACATCATCCATTCTTTTTGGAGCAATCGATGGTGTCTGATGAGGATAGTGTCACCTTCTCCTATCAAGTCGAAGCACATGGACTGACTTATGAGGAAATAAAGGAACGTACCATTTCGGAAAGAATCCGTTTGGCCCTAAACGTTTTTCGTCTAGAGGGCGCCTTGGAGTTACCTGTGACTTTCCTTTTGCACCCAGTAAATCTCTTTATTACCAAGGATGCTCAAGCTAAGATTGCTTATCGTGGAATTCCTGGTCTGATGGTTCCTCAATCCATATCCTCAGAAGATTTTTTACGCCAGGCTAAATGTTTTACAGTAACACTATTTAGCGATTTGGATTTCATGGATCTTTATAATGGTTCCTTGGAATTAGAGACCTTGCCAGACTTCTTAAATGACCTATGTCAGGCAGATGATATAGAGGCTGCAGTAGCTGTTTTGGAGAAGTACTACACGGAGAAGGCTGCGAAAGAACGGGCAGATTTGGTCTTGGTTCCAAGTAGACGCCATCGTGTCTTTAAATTGGCAACGATTTGGTTAACAGCCAGCGTTGTCTTGCTAATCGTTCCACTGATCTATCTGATTTTTGTGCAAAATCCTTTCAAAGAAAAGATGTTGCAGGCTGATACTGCCTTTATTAAAGTGGATTATAGTGGTGTTATTACAGAATTAGAGAGAATTGATCCAGCTAGCTTGCCGAATACGCAAAAGTATGAGTTGGCTTACTCTTATATTCAGGGGTTGGAATTTTCTTCTGAACAAAAGAAAGTCATCTTGAACAACGTAACACTCAAGTCAGATGAGCTTTATTTGACTTACTGGATCCAGGTTGGGCGCAATCGTTTTGAAGAGGCTCTTGATATTGCCAAACGGATTAACGACAGTGACTTGATTCTCTACGCTTTGACTCAGGAAATCAAGCAGGTTCGAGAAGATGGTAACTTGTCAGGAAAAGACCGTGAAAGTAAGTTGAATACTTTGGAAAGCGAGTATAAGAAATACTGGGATAGTCGAAGTGAGCTACTAACGAGTGAATCAAGCTCCAATGCTTCTACAACTCCTAACCCTCAAGACAAGGCTTCTGAAAGCAAACCGTCATCTGAGAAGAAACCTGTTCCAAGTAGCTCCTCTAGCAATTAAAGTAGACCAAGGAGAGAAATTATGAAAAAACAAATCATTTTCTACAGCCAAGGTCTGCGTTATGAAGTAGAACTGGGTGCAGATAAGACGGTCTTGATCGGAGCGACTGAAAAGGCCCAAGTCTACCTTTCTCAACAGGAAAGACCGATTCAGCTCAAGGTCGATGGTGGCGAGGTCTTTTATCAGTACGATGATGAAGCGGGACACTTGAAAGATGGTCTACGTTTGGGTGAGGTCGTCTTTTATCTCCGAGAAGGGGAGCCAAGGGTTTATGACCTTTTGGATTTATCAGAGTTTCAGATTGGCTCTCAAAGAGGTGCGTTGATCACACTAGATGGAGATGCTGAACTCTTACTCCAAAAATCCCAAAATCAATGGACGTTAACTCGACTAAAAGGCGCATTCTATCGAAACAATCATCTGGAACAAATGGACCAGCAATTGATTGGTTTTGGAGATGAGTTGAGTCTAGGGACGGTGACGATCAAGTTCTATCCAGATGAAGTATGGGTTCAGGGTCCTGCCCAAGTTGGGCCACAACTGACTCTGAGAGAACCATCTCGATATGGTTTTTATGAAGATTATCCAGATTATCATCGTTCTCCACGGATCGTCTATCGTGGTAGCGAGGATAAAATCTTGATCAATCCCCCAGGCCAGGAACCGGTTAAACCGAGCGATGAACTGTTAAAGCTGATCGTTCCTCCTCTGATGATGGTCGGAGTAACCGTCTTAATCACCTTAATTCAACCTCGAGGGATCTATATCCTTGCGACAGTAGGGATGTCCATAACCACAATGATTTTTTCTATCCGTGGTTTTATCAAAAATCGTAAAAAGTACAAGGCTGATAAGAAGGAACGGGTCGATCTCTATCGTCTTTACCTGAAAGATAAGGTCAAAGAGTTGACTCGTCTGGAACGAGAACAAAAAGAAGGGATGCACTATCATTTTCCAACGATTTTAGAATTGACGGACTTGGTTGAGAGTTACAATCATCGGATTTACGAAAAGACTCCCTTGCATTTTGACTTTTTATACTATCGTTTGGGACTCGGGAAAATGCCGACTAGCTATGACTTGAAATACGGTCAACAGGAGCGTAGCGGTAAGAAGGATGCTCTAGAAGAAGAGGGTTACGCTCTCTATAGTCGTCACAAAAAGATCCCAGATATGCCAATTCCGGCAAACCTCAGCCATGGACCGGTGGGTTATATTGGACCTAGAAATCTCGTTCTAGAACAACTGCAACTTTTGGTGATGCAGCTAGCGACTTTCCATTCTTATCATGATGTGCAGTTTATTACGATCTTGCCTGAAGAGGAAAAAGAGCAATGGTCTTGGATGCGTTGGCTACCTCATGCTAAACTGCAAGAACTCAATGTTCGCGGTTTTGTCTACAATCAACGAACACGGGACCAAGTTCTCAATAGTTTGAACCAAATCTTGAAACTACGCCGTAGTCAAAAGGAAGAAGCAACCCACAAAGAGAGCACCCTCTTCCATCCTCATTACGTGGTTTTAGTGACCGATGAGAAGCTGATTTTGGATCATATCATCATGGAGTTCTTTACCGAAGATCCAACGGAATTAGGTTGTTCCCTCATCTTTGTAGAGGATGTCATGAGTTCCTTGTCTGAGAACATCCAAACAGTGATCAATATCAAGGACCGTAATACAGGCCAACTGGTCATGGAAGAAGGAGTCTTGAAAGAGACGGACTTCCGTTTGGATCATTTCCCAGCAGATTATGACAAGGAGCGGATCGCCCGTACCTTGGCACCGCTCAATCACCTCCAAAACCTTAAGAGTTCGATCCCAGATTCTGTGACCTTTATGGAAATGTATGGGGCGGAGACCTTTGAGGATTTGCAGGTATCGAGCCGTTGGAAAAAGAACGCACCTTACAAGAGTTTGGCTGTGCCAATTGGTCTGCGTGGTCAGGATGACCTGGTTCAGCTCAATCTGCATGAAAAAGCCCATGGACCTCATGGTTTGATCGCAGGGACGACTGGTTCAGGGAAGTCAGAAACCATCCAATCCTACATCCTATCCCTCGCTGTTAACTTCCACCCTCATGATGTGGCTTTCTTGCTGATTGACTATAAGGGTGGTGGGATGGCCAATCTCTTTAAAAACCTGCCCCATCTCTTGGGAACCATTACCAACTTGGATGGAGCCCAATCCATGCGGGCTCTGGCTTCGATCAATGCGGAGATCCATCGTCGTGAACGACTCTTTGGAGAGTTCGAAGTCAACCATATCAATCAATACCAGAAGAAATTTAAAAATGGAGAAGCGACAGAACCGCTCCCTCACCTTTTCCTCATCTCAGATGAGTTCGCAGAGCTCAAGGTTAACCAGCCAGACTTTATCAAGGAGCTGGTATCTATCGCGCGTGTCGGACGTTCCCTCGGGGTCCACTTGATCCTAGCTACTCAGAAACCATCTGGTGTGGTGGATGACCAGATCTGGTCCAACTCTCGCTTCAAGATTGCCCTTAAGGTGGCGGATCGTTCGGACTCCAATGAAATGCTTCATACACCGGATGCGGCCGAAATTACCCAGACGGGGCGTGCCTATCTGCAAGTCGGAAATAATGAAGTCTATGAGCTCTTCCAGTCAGCTTGGTCAGGTGCGGATTACCAGCCGGATAAGGACGATATGGGGATCGAGGATCATACCATCTACCTGATCAATGAATTGGGGCAGTATGAGATTTTGAATGAAGATCTTTCAGGCTTAGAAGATGTGGATGAGATCAAGGAAGTTCCAACAGAGTTGGATGCGATAGTGCACCATATCCAGCTCTTGTGTGAGGAACAAGAGATTCCTCCAGTGCCGCAGCCATGGTTGCCACCACTTAAGGAGCGCATCGCGCTAGAGGAGCTGGAAGAAGTGCAACCAGCAGTAGCATGGGGACAAGAGAAACCACTCTCTGTCCTCTTAGGGATGGCGGATATCCCGCAGGCCCAGAAGCAGGAAGCTGTCTCTATCAATCTCTCCAAGGATGGTCATATCCTCCTCTACGGAAGTCCGGGTACAGGAAAGACCACCTTCCTTCAGACTGCTGGTATGGACTTGGCTCGCAAATTCAGTCCCAATGCCCTTACCATGTACTTGATGGACTTTGGGACCAATGGTTTGGCTCCATTGTCTAAGCTACCACAGGTAGCGGATACCATGCTTCTGGACCAAACGGAGAAGATCTCTAAGTTTGTACGAATCATGGAGAGAGAACTTAACCGTCGTAAGAAACTCCTTGCGGACTATGGTGTTGGGACTTTAGACCTCTACCGTCAGGCCAGTGGTCAGGAAGAGCCGGCTATCGTCATCCTCTTAGATAGCTATGAGGCCTTCAAGGAAGAAGCCTATGAGGCGGAACTCTTCAAGCTCTTGGTGCGTATCTCTCGTGAAGGTCTCAGTATCGGGGTTCACCTCTTGGTGACAGCCGGTCGTCAGACCAACCTTCGTGCTCAACTTTACTCGAACTTCAAGCACCAGTTGAGCCTGCCACAGAATGAGGCAGGTGAAGTGCGGGCCATCGTGGGCTCTACCCCACTTGCTATGACCATGGAAGATATCAAGGGACGAGCTCTTATGAAGCGGGAAGAGGTGGATGTCATCCAGCTGGCACTCCCAGTTTATGGAGCCAATGACACCCAAGTCCTCAACAACCTACGTCAGGAAGTGGCTTCCCTCCAAGAAGCCTGGACAGGACAACGCCCAAGTGCCATTCCGATGGTGCCGGAGGAGTTGACAGAGAAAGACTTCTATAGCCGAGCCAGCGTGCAGACTGCCTATGAACACGGCCTCGTGCCATTAGGACTTGACTTGGAGACAGTTGAGCCCGTTACTTGGAATCTGGCTAAAGGCAATCTTCTTTACCTAACAGATAAAGAAGAGCAGATGACAGCCTTGGTAAAACACATTGCCAAAGGGAAACAGAAAGTCATCGTCTTGGCACCGAAGTATCATAGCCTACCTGAAATGGAAGGTGTGACGATTCTTGCAAGTCCAGAGGAATATCAGGCAGGAATTGAGACAATAAAAGCTAATGTCCAAGAACGGATAGAAAAACGTAAGAATAAGCACGAAGCCACTATTATTCTATTTAATCAAGTGGAATTAATGGAAGAGTTAAGTATAGATGACCAAACTTCTTTACATTATGTTCTTGAGAAAGGGCTACGAGCAGGCTATGCTTTAATTTCGATGAGTAATAGTCAGTTGTATAAACAGATTGATCCAATTTCTAAGGGAATAAAAGTTTTCAAACAATCTATCGTCGCAATGAGATTGGTAGACCAGAATATTATCACAGTCACAAATAGGCCTATACGTGAGTCATTGTTGGAAGAACAAGAACATTACTATGTGACAGATGGATTGGCAAGTAAGATGAAAGTATTAATGGTATAAGGAGGAACAATGGGAAAAGCAGAATTACAAGTTCAATTAAATGAGTTATCATCTAAATTCACGACAGTGACTGCAAACATTTCGGAGTTAGAGAGTGTAAAGAGTAGTCTTTCAGGTGTTTCTACAGAAATTACATATGATTTAACGGATTATGATACAATTAAAACTATGTATAATTTATCGGGGAAACCCTATGAGCAGGAGACAACAAATGAGGAAAAACTGCTAAAAGATGCGTCTACAAAATTTGAGGGTCACAAAACGGATGTCTTATCGAAATTAAGTGCCAAAATTGATGAGTTGAAATCAGAGGCAGCGGGGCTCCGATTTGGAATGAATGCTCTTAGTTATGAGATTGCAAATACAGAGGAGGATTAATTAATGAGTGATGATATTATTAAAGTTCTTGACCTACCAGGTATAGCTGAGTACAGTCAGTCTATTAATAAATTCTCAAAAAGTTTAAGCACTGCAACAAATGATACTGCTCGAACCTTTAATATCCAGATTGAAGGTTCAGAGGGTGAGGCTATCAATGCTTTTCTACAGAGTCTTAATGACCTGCAAGGTAAAATCTTTAATCAGATACCTGAAGTTTTAAAAAAATATGCAACGGTGGTCAGTGATTTTGAATCAAGTGTCAGTGGTGTTGGTTTTACTAATGAAGCGTGGACTAGTGGAACAGGGAATACCTCTGTCCAAAACAAGTTAACGGGTAGTCAAAAAGAAACGTTGCAATCAGTTGCTAAAACATTGCAGTCGGCATTAGATACCGCGACAGATGCTCTAGGAGAATCGACTATCGATTTGTCAGTTATTACGAATACCACTTCGAGTAGTTTAGACGATGCATCTAAAGAACGTTTAAATACTCATACACCATTTCAGAGTGCTCATGACACTTTTAGTCAAAATTTACAGCAAGTTCTAGAATCCATTACCACTTTAAAGGGGAGTGTTGGTCAGGCACAAATTACTTTGAACTTATCTCCTAAAGCCGTGTTTAATATGCTAGCACAAGGATTACATATGAATCCTTTAGATACTATAAATAATATTGATGAGGCAAAAGCATTAGATTCGGTTTATGGGGACAATCAAGCATTAATTTCTCAAGTGAATAGAAATAATGTCAGAGACACAGTGGTATTTTTAATGGTTGATGGTATGGCGACTTGGGTCAAAGATAAGAGTACAGATAAGTTACAGTCGTTCTATAATGAAATAGGGAAGATGGAATTGGCTGATAGTTCTGCTTGGTTGGATAAATTTACGACTACGGGGCAGAGTTTAGCTGTTGTCCATCAAGCTGATATGGCCTTGAAGTTTGAACAAGTAGGTCACGATTATAGTAAAATGAAGGCGGAATTTATCAAAGAGAATGCCATAAATGAAGTAATTGGTATTAATAGGGGATTGTACTCTATTAAATTTGGAAAGAAAACATTCAAACCAAATGGATCAAATATTTCAGTAGCCGATCCACAGCAGATTAGTTTTGAGTTTAATTCTGATGGAAGAACTATTTTTAGAGTGATTGGACAAGCATCCGGTTATAAAGTTGAAGGATTCAAGTCTACTACTCAAGAATATAGTAGTGATTTCAAAGTAAATTCATCTGAGTTGAATAAAGAGGAAATTACACATCGTTTAGAAGAGTTAGATCAAAAAAGGAAAGAAATTGTATTTGAAACACTTCGAGATGTTGCGAGTGGAGTTGCATCGATGGCATTTTCAAAGTATGGAGCAGCTTTCAAGTTATTAAAATTAGTCGGTGCAGAGGCTCATGATGCAATTGATAGCCAAATGAGCAGTGAGGTCGCTTCAGTTGTAAAAGGTGTCGAAAACTGGAAAAAGGTCTCAACTGAAGAATTGGAACAAATAGCTAAACTGAAAAGAGAAATGGTTGGTAAAGGTGGCTGGGTATTTGAAGGTGGAACACCATCTGACGGTAGTAATCAAAGAATCGTTTCTGATACGAGTTATTATCGTTTTGAAGTTTCTCAACGAATCGCAGAGATGGATAAGTACGGCACGAAATTATTTTTTGAGAAGTATAAGACTCAAGAAGAATTTACAACGTTTGAAAATAAACTAAAACAGCGTCCGAATGAGTTTGATAGTGACGTAATCAATTATGTTTTAGGAAAAGATTCAAGCTTAAGTTTTGAAACCATGGATCGGAAGCAATTGGAACAAGTAAATAAGGCTATTAAATTAATGGATAAAGTTCAGGATGATGCGGAAGCTGATGATGGGGCAAAATATTTTGACTATTTGAAGGCAAAATATAATCGGAATATCAATACGAATCACTGATGAGGGAAGATAATGAAAAAAATAATGAAATCAAAATTAGTTCAAGTCCTACTTCTTGCACTCACTGTCATAGGGCTATACTTTGCTTATCAGGCATATCGCAGACATGAACTTACTCAGTTTGTTATGTGGAGTCCAAGGGTAAAAATTGTGAATTATGAATTTTTGGATGATAACAAGGCAGTAGCAATTGAGTGGGATAATGAGTCAGAATTAAAGGAAGCAGAAGAAGCTAAAAAATATGATTCGCGTGTCAATGTAGAAAAAATGACGAGAGTTAATGGAGAACGCTATATCATCCAACAAAGTTATAAGTTAAAATCAGCCACGTATAAGTATTGGATTCTTGAAGAAGATGCGGTTCCATATTTGAAAAGTAATATTCCAGAGCAGGGAGAGTACTGGTTGTTAGACGTCTATGATACGAAAGATGGGACAATCAAACAAAAAACCTATGACGTATTTAAGATGGTAAGAGAATATAATAAGGATTATATTCCAAGAAGAGTTCGTGACGTTAATTATTTCTTGTATACGGAACAAGGAAAAACTTACTTACCAATTAGTATGGCTATTGGTCAACAGCCAGAAATGAAAATGGAAACTGGGCTTATTGATATAGAGGATGGAAAGATAGTAGCAACTACTCCATCTGGTAAAACTTCCAAAGATCTTTATAACGATAAGAAAGAATCATACAAACCGAAGTTAGATGATATTCTTATTTCGAATAATAAATTTTCAAGCGAAAAGTTTGCCTTTGTCTTATCTAACTTTGGTTTTAAAGAACCAGTAGAAAAATCCCAATACCTGTCCTTGTCAAGCAAATATCCAAAGGTGTTTGATATATTAAGCAAAGGGGTGTTGTCTGAACTAGATTTTCTTGGAGAAGAAGATGTTCGTTTTGAAATCTCTCTCTTAAAGCTGGTTCTTCCAGAGGGTACAAATATTTTTAAGGATATCACCATTCCAGCAGCTAGTTCGAAAGATGGACAGGAACATTTGGTTCAAAGCGAAGAAGAGTTCTTACAATATTATAAATCCAGTACGGAGGAAGAATAATGGGACAAAAACGAATATTACCAGAACATATAAAAAGCGTGAAGCATAGCTTTGAGGATATGAGTAGCAGAATAGAAGAGAAGAGTTCGAGTCTTATAGATTCTTCTGCAACTACTCACTTGGCTTCTGCAACAGATGCGGTGAAAGCTTTAACTAAAGAATTAGTTCCCGTAATTGAGTCATTCGATGAATATTTGAATATGGTAGCGAGTGAGTTTGCGAGAATGGATAGGGAATTAGGCCATGTTATAGAAGGTAGCACTTTCCAACAGTATGCAAATGGTAAAAGTGATGCTGAGATGAGAAAAAAGAGATACATTAGTGAAAAGCAGAGGGAAATCTACAAACAGCAATATAGTGATTTCCCATAATTATATGAATCACCTGAATGATGTTCAGGTGGTTTTCTTTTCTCATCTTCTCGCAGTATCTCTCATGTGGTATAATGAGACAAGAACATTTTTTTCTAGTACCTTGAAAATTCTATATTTTTCGCTTGTTTATCTGCTCTGCTATTTACAAAAAATATCCTATCCCTCGCTGTTAACTTCCACCCTCATGATGTGGCTTTCTTGCTGATTGACTACAAGGGTGGTGGTATGGCCAATCTCTTTAAAAAACTTCCCCATCTCTTGGGGACGATTACTAACTTGGATGGTGCCCAATCCATACGGGCCACTCGCTGCAATGGGGATTACTGTTCTCTCAGATACATTCACTTATAAAGATGGAGTGTCAGACCATATTGAAGCCGTTAGAAACAATAAGGACTACTTTTCTGGTAAGTTTGCTAAGCCGGCCGGTTTATCCTTGGATGCACTGCATGCAGTAAGTAAATATATAGAAACTTCCAATGAGATTACAGAGCAAATGATTAAATCAAATACAGCTTTGAAAGCTGCATTAGTTGACTATGGAGGCCGCTCTATTACGGATACAGTTAGAGGAGATTATAGTTATAAGGCTGTTAGTTTTACTCCCCAGTATGATCTTCAGTCGGCTCTACAGATTCATGACATGGATAGGACAGGCTTGAAATCCCTCATATTCCATAAGGCCTTGGAAGATGGAAAAAGTGTAAAGGATGCTTTGGACTATGTGGAAAAATCTCAAGATGCTCTTACTAATGTAGAAAGTGATAGTGGTCCTTACACAGAAGAAGTGAAAAATTATCTCCGAGGAAAAGGAGGTAAAACAATTGATCAAGTCGGGATTACCAAAGTCTGGGAGGGATTACATGGAGCGAGTAACAAAGACGCCCTAATGGATTCTAAAGGTGGGTATTATACTCGAGAGAGATTAGCTAGTGAATATATTGATGTTTATAAAAAAATAGCAGAAGGAGGATTCTTACCAAATGAAATACCTAAAGACTCTCAGCTTCCGAACTAAGATGTTTGTGGGCTTGCTTCTAGTTTCTTTGGTGGGCTATGGTGTCTATTCCTATACCTTGCCCATATATGTCCAGTGGCAGAAAGACCATGAGGTATTGATAGTCAAAACAGAGGTGGAGCGTATCGAAACCTTTGGTTCCCAGAACCGTTATGTTTATTATAAAACAAGAGACTCAGTGACTCCAGATGTTTTATCTAACCATTATGTCATGAAGACTGCCAAACTTGTTGGTAGAGAAAGTAATCAACCAGTCGAGTTATCATTTGATGTGTATGATCTCAACCATTTAGAGAACCCACCAAAGACGATTGATGTAGTCAAACTGGTTCAAAGCTATGATGAAAGTTATAAGTTAGACTTTCAGGCAAGAAGAGGCTATACTGATGGGGGAAAGGATTATATCGTTCTTTCTTTAGTGAATAAGGAGAATAAGGAAGATAAGAAGGAGGTTGCTTTGGATGTGGATTCTGAACAGATAGTGCCAGCTCTACCTACAGATAAAACAGAATCAAAATGGGTAACCTTTTCGTTTTCTGAGACGAATCTTTGGGAAATAATCCATGACTATGGTTTTATAACTTACTACGACTTATCTTACGGGAGTAGTTATAAGAATACACAAGATACCAACATAAACTTCATTGCAGATTATCCTGAATATTATAAGGGTATGGAAGGTGCGGCTAAAATAGTAGTTAGAAAAGGAGCCTATTCCGATCCGGAAGCTATTTTCCAAGATATGCGGCATTGGTTTGCGCCGGTCGGTCAGGATAAGCTAGATGTTGTTGGGATAGATCCTAAAACAAAGGAAGAGACTCCACTCAACAGTTTCCAAGAGTATCAGGAATGGTATGAGAAACACGTAAAATAGATTTGGAAGGAGGATAGTATGATAAGACGACGAATTAAAGTGGATGAGATCCAGTCGATTCAGGCTTACTTAGAAAACTATATGGGAGCAGATGGGGGCAACTTTGTCTCTACTGGTGTAGTAAATGATGATTCTGCTAAGTATCTAGACGATGCATTTGGAGCTGCAGCTAAAAGTAGTAAAGACTTAACATCAGTAGTAACTGGACTAGATTCATTCTTAAGTAAGGTTGCAGGAGCTTTCCAACAATCAGAAGAACAGTTAAAGGATATGATTGAAGGAAAGTTAGAAGAAATCCCGATGGGAACTCGTGAACAGAGAGAAGACTATTATGTTTCTCAAGGAAAAAATAGCAAGGAGAGAGGCATACGAAGAAAACAAGTCGAAATGAATAATGAACGTTATCGAGACTTTCCTTAATGTCGACTTTTCTTGTAAGAGGTAATATAAGTTAGTGGAGACAGTAAAACTGTTTCTCAGACTTTTTCTAATATTTTTATAGAAAACATAATTTATTTCATCTGTTGATTAATCGTTTTAATCTTGATGCGGTGACATTATAAGTAAGCTCCACCTGAATTCATTTCAGGTGGTTTTCTTTTGTTTTCCACATCTTCTCACGGTATCGTTCATGTGGTATAATGGGACAAGGACATTTTCCTTTTGTTTTCCTGTTTGGCAATCATTTCAAAGCAGATTCAAAAGATGGCGAATAGTCTAAATCAGGTAAAAGGAAAAGTTGAGAGTATTTCGAACGGAAATATGGTAATAAGGGGGGAGAGAAATGAAGAAAGTACTACTAATAGTCGGATCTGTCCTGTTGGGTGTTCTGCTTCTATGGGGCTATCATAGTTATCAACAATCAGAGCAGGCCAAGAAAGAACGCCAAAAATATGAAAATATGGGTTACTATACAGGAAAATGGGAAATTGATTCTTATGAGTTTTTAGAAGATGGCAGGGGAGTGGCCGTGCATTGGAAGTCGCTGAATCCAGAAGAAGACCGATTGTTTGCCAAATACAATCCGGACTTGAGTGAAAACTTTTTGGGTGTTCATGGTGCCTCCAATCAACGCTTTATCGTACGCAAGTACTTCCATAATTCTACCTATAGAGGAACACAAAAATTACCTAAAGAGGATCCCGAAGTTTATTATGCCATGTCCATTTATCGAATAGATGATCAAAAATTGGAAGGCAGTCAGCTCGATCTTTATAAACTTGTAGAGGACTATAACCCTGATTATATACCGGAAGATACTGGAGGTATTATCGAAAAAGATGGCAAAGACTACATTTCCATACAAGTATACAAACGAGGATGGGAGCTATCACAGAAAAAACAATTATGGCTGAATTTAGAAACCAAGCAAATTGATTGGGAAGATACAAAAATACAAAAGTATCCTGAAACACCTTCAGTAGATTTAGGTCCTTTAAAGGACAAGATGGGAAAGATGACAACCGATTTGAGAACATCTACAGCGTATGATTTGTTGAATCAAAATAAATTGTCTTTTCGTCAAGATGTATTGAAGGGAAGTGTTTTGGAGACAGCTGCGCCTAAAGTTTATCAAGTATTAAGTGAGAAAGATTCTCAGTTTTTCCTTTTGATTGATTCTAAGTATGATTATGATAAGGTTTACGGAGATGTTCCACAGTTTCTTGATTTGTATCAGCTTTTTGTCCCAGCTAATACGAATCTTTACGAAGGATTGACGATTCCAGCCGAACTCAGTAAGGATGGTCAAGAGCATTCAGTCAATACCAAAGAAGAGTTTGACTTGTATTACGATGTTGCCAAAGACCGCGAACTGAACAAACAACGCCGAATATTGGTTGACAAAGGAGAATAAGAGGGGATTAGCTCTATTTGTTCAACGTCAAATAAAGGAGGATTCTTACCAAATGAAATACCTAAAGACTCTCAGCTTCCGAACTAAGGTGTTTGTGGGC
>ERZ772799.251-NODE-251-length-21244-cov-3.524470_pt1 | contig 21244 bp, 19 predicted proteins | sample MGYA00511345_ERZ772799 | MGnify/ENA primary metagenome ERZ772799 (study PRJEB29015, sample SAMEA2738037) | human oral metagenome | biome: human oral; feature: human-associated habitat; material: saliva | place: China | collected 2238 ... | reverse complement strand
TGTCGATTCGTTGCGTGATTATCCTGATATTCACCGAGAAGGAGTGCTGAGGATCATTGCTCGATACAATGACAGAGACTATTATGTGGGACAGGATTCCACCGCCGGTTTTGTTTACGATGTGGCACGTCGTTTATCGGAAATCAATGGCATTCGGATAGAAATCGGTCTGGAAAAGAATTGGAAAGAGAGCCTTGAAAGGTTGCGACGGGGTGCATGCGACATCATTGCACAGGACATTCCGCTGACGGCTGTAACGGACACCGTCCACTACCGCTTTCTTCGTCCGATACACCTTGGACGGCTTTATCTGGTACAACGTCGATCCGATACTGCTCTGATTCGTCGCCAGATCGATTTGTCCGGACGGACGGTGACCATTCCGGAAGGCTCTCCGGCGAGGTTGTTCGTCAAACACCTGTCCGAGGAAATCGGGGATAGTATATATATACGAACCGATCCCACTTATTCTGCAGAGCAGTTGGCCATGATGGTGGCATCGGGCGACATCGATCTGACCGTCTGTAACCAACATGAAGCTAAGAAGTTGGGACAACTCCTCCCTACGTTGGACTGCAGTGTACCGCTCTCTTTCGAACTGCGACAGGCATGGTTGGTGCGCCGAAGTGCAACCTCCTTGCAGGACAGTCTCAATAGTTGGTTCGAGCGGCTTCGCTTGTCAGGCGAATTGGAGCGGCTTTACGATCGTTACCATTGATCCTTTATTCCCACCAAGGACGGCATGAGGCATAGGGCCGGGACTTTTATTCCTCGATGTAGTTATTCTACGTAGAGAACAAGCCCTTTCAGGTATTCGCCTTCCGGATGATAGATGTTGATGGGGTGATCGGCAGGTTGGGTAAGCTGATGCAGTATTCGCACCTTTCTGCCGGCCGATGCTGCTGCGGTAAAGACCGCCAAACGGAATTCCTCCCGACTGACCGCTTGCGAACAGCTGAAGGTGAAGAGCACACCTCCCGGAGCAATCTTGCGAAAAACTGCCGCATTCAGTTTGCGGTAACCTATCAGCGCATTGCGCAGCACTTTGCGATGTTTGGCAAAAGCCGGTGGATCCAGTACGATCAGATCATAAGCTCCGACAGCCATCTCGTCAAGGAAATGGAAAGCATCGGCGGCATAAGATTCGTGACGATCGTCTCCGGCAAAATTCAGTGCCATATTTTTCTCCAACAGATGCACGGCTCTGGCCGAGCTATCCACCGAGTGTACCTTGTATGCTCCTCCTCTCATTGCATACAGGGAGAAACCACCGCTATAGCAGAACATATTGAGCACCTTGCGTCCGGAGGCATACTCCTCCAGCAAGGCCCTGTTCTCTCGCTGGTCGATAAAGAACCCCGTCTTCTGTCCTTTGATCCAGTCGGGCAGGAAGAGAAGTCCGTTTTCGTACTCTGCTTCGGCTTGTGCTGAACCGATCAGGAAGCCATCGGCCGATTCCAGTCCGGCTTTGAATGGTAGAGTACTGTCCGACTTGTAATAAACGGCATCTACCAAGCCTGCAGTCGTCGCTATAAGAGCCTTCGCTATATCCTTTCGTGCGTGGTGCATACCTACGCTGTGTGCCTGCATCACGGCCGTATGTCCATATACATCTATAATAAGGCCGGGAAGGCCATCTCCTTCTCCATGCACCAAGCGATAGGCCGTATTCTTTGATCTCGGATCATCGTAGCGGATCAGCCCCAAAGCCGAACGCAGTCGGAAAGCGGCAGAGAGCCGTTCTTCCCAGAAAGAGACATCGAGTACCGTATCGACATCGAAGGAAAGCATCCGCACGGCTATGCTTCCTTTCTCATAGTGGCCGACTCCGAGAGGTTCGTGTTTGGAGGAAAAGATGCGAACCGGATCTCCTTCGACAGGATTGCCGCTTATCGATGCTATGGCACCGGAGAAGATCCACGGATGGAATCGTCTGACGGATTCCTCTTTGTTCGGTAGTAGCGTGATGGAGGGTAGGGCTGTCATAAGAGGGCGAATTGTACAGGGGTAGGGGTGGGAAGTGTCATAAGCTGATTGAATATGCGCAGGCAAGCCCAGGCATCGAGTGCGGCATAGGACTGCTGGGCTGCGGTCAGCGTGCATGCCTCCCAGTTGGTGAGCCGTTGGGATTTGCTGATGCGTCTGCCGAAAAGGATGGCGTATATCTTCTGGAGACTGGCATCGCGGATGCCGTATGCAGGGCAGAGCCGTTGCAGCTCGACGAATCCTGCCGGTTCGATCGGTTTGCGCCGTCTGATCACCGTCATGTCATCGCTCAGGCTCAGTCCTACCTTGAGTATGCCGGGATTCTCCAGTAGCTGTTGCAGTTCCTCCGGTATATCTATCATATTGAGTCGGAAGAGGAAGCAGTCCGTTTCTGTGGACATCTGCATCAGAGCTACGGACGGACGGGCGCCACGGACGAAAGAAGGGCGGGTCTCCGTGTCGAAGCCGATCGTGCGACTGGCCGATAGCAGCCTTATGGCTTCGGGGATGGCTTGGGGTTTGTCGATCAGGTGGATCGTGCCGGGGAATATCTCTGCCTCCATGCCGGCAACGGCTTCTTTATCTATACTGGCTACCATGATTCTATTGTTATATATGCCATAGGGCAGTACTTGAGGGTCAGTCTTCAGCCTTCTCCTCTTCTTCCCAAGTCCTATACACCTCACTGTACCGCAACTCGTGCAGAGCACCGGCTGCAGCCAAGAGCCGATTGCCCCAGTATTCGCCGAAGTAGGTGAGGCAGCGGCCGATGGCTTGAGGGATGGCTCTGTCGTTCGATTGGCGTACGACTCCGAGCAGATTGCCCACCTGCTGATATACGTCGGCCAAACATTCCCCTATACTTGCTCCTACGGGAGTGTCGCTGTATTGCATATCGCTGTGTCGCGCATCGAGGAAAGAGTCGTATGACCCCAACAGTGACTCTACGGCAGAGCGTACCTGTTCGTAGGATTCTTCCGTGATGTATTCCTCCACGAAGTCCACTTCTTCGCTGTATTCGTATGGAGGTAAAAGAGCTGTCTTGAGATAGAGAAGGGCCAGTACTTTGGAAGCTTTGTCGATGAAATCCGTAGTTCGGTGAGCTGCTGCCTGTTCGACGAGAGCGCAGAACTCAACGCCCACTGTGGCAAATTCTATCAACTCCGGACTATATACGCTTCCCGCGTTAGTTTCTTTCATGTCGCAAATTTACTACATAATGCGAACGGAGAGCAACCCCGCATATATTATAATGTACTCTGCCGGCACAGGGGATAGCCCGCACCGGCGGAGTATATGTGTGGGGATAAGATCCTCTCCCATTGTTCGGGCGAATCATATTTGAGGAGTTTCGTCTTCCCCTTTCTTTGGGAATCCACACCCCTAAGGGATCTCCACCAAGACCCCTCAGGGATCCCTCCCGAGACCCCTTAGGGGTCCCACCCGACACTCCTCAGGGGTCCCATAGGAGACTCCCCGGGGGTCTCGACAGGGACTCCTCGGGGGTCTTCACGGACTGACAACTTTTCATTATCATGTTAACCCTTTAACAATTATTCCTATGCAGAGCTTATCCGTCAACTGTCGGATCATGAAGATCGGCAAGCATGGAGAGACCGAGTCATCGGTCACGGTTCACAACATTTTATTGTACTTTTAGGCCTCATTTAGAACGCTATGGAGCAAGAAAAACAGTTGCAGACAGAGTATATCGAGAGCGACATCAAGACGCTGGAATGGGACGAGCATATTCGCCGACGTCCCGGGATGTATATCGGTAAGCTGGGCGATGGCTCTCATGCCGATGACGGTATCTATGTGCTGCTGAAAGAGGTGCTGGACAACTCTGTGGACGAATTTGTCATGGGTGCCGGCAAGAGCATCGATATTACGATCGAGAATGGTACCGTTACCGTTCGTGACTACGGGCGCGGTATCCCCCTTGGCAAGCTGGTGGATGCCACATGTAAGATGAATACGGGGGGCAAAATCGATTCCAAAGCTTTCAAGAAATCCGTCGGACTGAACGGTGTCGGCATCAAAGCTGTCAATGCTCTCTCCACCGAATTTGTCGTCACGGTATGGCGCGATGGGCAAACCAAACGCGTACGGTACAGTCGTGCCGAACTCTTGGAGGAGACCGATCCTGTCCCTTCCGGTGAGCCTTCCGGTACCGAAGTGCGGTTTACGCCCGACGACAGTCTCTTCCGCAACTATCGGTATCAGGAGGAGTTCGTCGTTTCGATGATCAAGAACTATACTTTCCTGAATACGGGATTGTCATTCTTCTACAACGGGAAGAAATTCCTCAGTCGCAAAGGCTTGGAAGACCTTCTGGCCGAGAATATGACGGGCGATGCACTGTATCCGATCATTCACCTGAACGATACGGATATTGAGATCGTCGTCACCCATACGCAGCAGTACGGCGATGAGTTCTACAGCTTTGTGAACGGTCAGAATACGACACAAGGGGGGACGCATCTGAGTGCTTTCCGTGAGGCCGTAGCCCGTACGATCAAAGAGTTCTACTCCAAGAATTTCGAATACAGCGACATTCGTAGCGGCATGGCCGCAGCTATCAGTATCAAAGTGGAAGAGCCCGTCTTCGAGAGTCAGACCAAGACCAAACTCGGTAGCCGTGACATGGGGCCGGATGGGCCTACGATACAAAAATTCGTGGGCGACTTCCTGAAGAAAGAACTGGACGACTATCTGCATATCCATACCGAAACGGCGGAGGAGATGCTGCGCAAGATCCAGCAGAGCGAACGCGAGCGCAAAGCAATGAGCGGCATCACCAAATTGGCACGCGAACGAGCTAAGAAATCCAATCTGCACAACAAAAAACTGCGTGACTGCACCGTCCACCTCAACGATCCCAAGGCGAAGGAACCGGAGCGTACCAGCATTTTCATCACCGAGGGTAATTCGGCCAGCGGCTCTATTACTACGTGTCGGGATGCCAACTATCAGGCCGTGTTCAGCCTGCGCGGTAAGCCGCTCAACTGTTTCGGCCTGACCAAGAAGGTGGTCTATGAGAACGAGGAGTTCAACCTCTTGCAGGCAGCTCTGAATATCGAGGAAGGGTTGGACGGCCTGCGCTACAATCGTGTGATCATTGCCACTGATGCCGATGATGATGGTATGCATATTCGCTTGCTGATCATCACTTTCTTTCTTCAGTTCTTCCCTGACCTTGTGCGCAAGGGGCATGTCTATGTCCTCGAAACGCCACTCTTCCGCGTTTTCCTTCCGCCCGAATCCAAAAAACAAACCTTCGGAGCCACCCCCAAACGCGGACGCAAGAAACAGGAGTCCGATATGCCTAAGCCGGTGACGGATATATACTGCTATAGTGAGGCCGAGAAGCAAGCCGCGCTGAAGCAGCTGGGCAAGAAAGCCGATGTCACCCGCTTCAAAGGATTGGGAGAAATCTCTCCGGAGCAATTCAAGGATTTGATCGACGAGGAGAATATCCGTCTCGAGCCGGTCAGCCTCAAGCGCGAGGATAAGATCAAGGAACTGCTCACTTTCTATATGGGAAAGAATACGAGCGAGCGTCAGGAGTTTATCATTGACAACTTAGTCGTGGATGAGGATGTGCTTTAAGCGATCCTCCCGATTTCTCAAGAATCAAATATGAAAAAGAATATCGCCCTCTTTGCCGGTTCGTTCGACCCTTTCACACGCGGCCACGCCGACATCGTCGAACGCTCGCTGGCCATATTCGATGAGGTGATCATCGCTATCGGCATCAATGAACAGAAGCGCACGCTCTTCTCCGCAGAACGGCGACAAGAGCAGATAGCCCGCTACTATGCTTCCCGTCCTGCTATCGGGGTGATTACTTATAGTGGGCTTACGGTCGATCTCGTGCGCCAAACCGGAGCCACTGCTTTGGTGCGAGGTATTCGTTCAGGATCTGATTTTGAGTACGAGCGTACTTTGGCCGACCTGAATCGTCATCTTTCGGGAGTGGATACCGTTCTGCTTTGTACCGACACGCGTCTCTCTTTCATCAGCTCGAGTGCCGTACGCGAGTTGATCTCCTTTGGGCGAGACGTCTCGGATTTCCTGCCGGAGGGGTTTGTCCTCGATTAAGAAAATCAAAACAAAAAGCCTTGCAGTTCAGACTTCTGCAAGGCTTTTTTTGTGTCCAAAATTCAGCCGGTGGTACATTATCGGGTCTTCTATGAGAGGAAAAAAGAGTGATTCCGAAAGTAGTGACTCTCTCAATAATCATACGCCAAAAAAGTTTTCAACAACGAAGATGAGTTTGGAATGATTCCAAATAAGCATCTGTAGAGAGGAGAAAAGCGAGGTAAAAGTGGAGGGAAAAGGAACTGCCATAGATCGAAATTCCACTTAAAACAAGCCGTACAACGATCTGTATATAAAGTGTTTTCAATTTGTATACAAATCGTTTTCGTTTTATATATAAATCGTTTTTGATATATATATAGATCGCAAGTGATTTGTATATAAATCGCAGGCTCAAAAAAGCCTTTTCCGATGCTGACATAAAAGAAGCACCCGCCGAGTTCTACGGAGAACTCCGACGGGTGCAGTATGTATAATATGTGTGATCGGTCTATGTCAAGATGCTATCCTTTTGCATGTGATTCGATGTAGTTGCACGATTCCGCTCTACAATCTCGGACCGGATCGAGGACTATCGTTGTGCTGAGGTGTCCGAATAGGAGCCTATTCGGGCTTGATGTCAGGTGATGGGGCATAGCCGGTAGTTTATGGATGTGTGGCATACTAATATAATACTCTCTTTTTTCAGTTAATTGCTCGCTTCCAATACACGGGGGGGAATCCATTGTTCGGAGCAATGCTTTTCGGAAGACAAAATTAGCCAAATCTTTTTTCTCCTGCCAACGACTGTTGTACTTGTACTTGAAAAACGGGATGTGCACAGAGACAAAAATTCTGCAAAAAAATTCGCAGAAAAAAAAAGAACATCTACCTTTGCCATAAATTTGAGCAATTGACCTGATTTGTATTAGAAGATTTTTAGCTGCAGCACTTATTACGAATCATACAATTACTCGCAAATGTCTGTAGAAGATGAGAATTTCTTTTAATAAGAATCAGGCATATCAGTATTTCTAACTAATATAAGCAAACTATAATGAAACATTTGTTTAAGTCGACATTAGTACTTCTTTGTGCTCTTTCTTTTTCTGGTACCTATTCCTTTGCACAAGAAAATAATACAGAGAAGTCACGATTTGATTTTTCTGTTAGGCTGGGACAGGGATATATTGCAGGTTCAACTACCAACCTGATGTATGGGTATACATCTGCTAACGATAGACTTTTGTCTGGTGCAATTTATCTGGGCTTGACACCAAGTAAGAAAGAAAATGCAACCGGCGTAGCATTTCGTTTCTTATCTCCCTCTCCGGGTTATTATGTCGATATATCCGGCAAAGAAAATACCTTGAATTATGCGTTTTACGTTGTCGGAGCATATAATAGAATAGCCATTCCTATACACCCTATCAAAAATTTTAATTTCATCTTCTCTACAGAAGTCGGAATGGCATGGATGAGTCGTCATGAGCAAATTTACAATTCTACTTCGCAGACTTGGGATAAGCAGCGCAAGACGAGGTCGGGACTGGAGTTTGGTCTCGGGATGCATCTGCAATACCACATTAATAAGACCGTTTACTTTATGGCAGGAACCGATCTTACGTCTTGCATGTTCGGAAAAAGGATCAATGACTACCAGCAAAAGGATCGAACCTTCATTAAACTTATCGACAACAATATTGGCATAGGATTAAACCTCTAAGTCCTTCATGGAAATTTCGAAATGTTAAAAGGGGTGCATGGATGATCTCTATGCACCCTTCGTTTTTGATACCGATAGCGGTCGAAACCCGATTGTCAGTCGAGCGATCGAGCCACTGAACGGCTAATGTGCTTCGAGCCAATTAGCTCCCACGCCTATATCGGCAATTAGCGGCACACGAAGCTCGGGCATCACGCCTTCCACGGCAACGAAGATGCATACGAGAAGCATTTCGAAGCGTTGGAAGAGGCAAATAGCTTGCCAATTCGAGGATATGAAAATCGTTCGTAGAGCTTGTAAAATGATGCCGATATCCTTCACTACGTAATCTGTTTGCATTTATTTGTGGAATGTGCAGAATGTGCACAGAGCGACACGATGTCCGTAATTTGCTGAAAATAATGTACCTTTGCCGCGCTGATTATTATCAAATAGTGCCGAACGGTTTGATTTTCAGTGCGTTTTTGTCCGAGAGGAGCAGCCCAGTGTCCGTGCGTAAAGCTCCTGATGCACCGGCCGAATCGACAGAAAAGATGATCGTTCACCAAATTACTAACAACAAAAAAACAAGCAGTGGATACTTTAAGCTTCAAGACCATTTCTGCGAACAAAGCAACTGTTACGAAGGAATGGGTCATTGTAGATGCTGAAGGACAGACACTTGGCCGTATGTGTGCCAAGGTGGCAAAGCTCCTGCGCGGCAAATACAAGCCCAACTTCACCCCGCATGTTGATTGTGGCGATAACGTGATCGTTATCAACGCAGACAAGATCGTTCTCTCCGGTAATAAGTGGGACGGTCGTATTTATCTCCGCCATACGGGCTATCCCGGCGGACAACGTCAGTTCACACCTCGTGACTTGATGAACAAAGGCCCCGAATACCTCTTCCGCAAGGTGGTAAAGGGTATGCTCCCCAAGAATCGCTTGGGTGCCAAGATCATTGGCAATCTGTATGTATATGCCGGCACGGAGCACAAGCATGAGGCTCAGCAACCCCGGCAATTGGACATTAATTCACTCAAATAATCGACAGCTATGGACTATATCAATGCAATAGGCCGGCGTAAGGCTGCTGTAGCTCGTGTTTATCTGAGCGAAGGCTCCGGCAAGATCGTGATCAACAAGCGCGAAATCGAACAGTATTTCCCGTCTTCAATCTTGCAGTATATCGTTAAGCAGCCACTTCTCAAGCTCGATGTTGCTGCGAAATACGATATCAAGATCAATCTGCGTGGAGGTGGTTTCAAAGGTCAGAGCGAGGCTGCTCGCTTGGCTATCGCCCGTGCACTGGTCAAGATCAATCCGGACGACAAACCCGCTTTGCGTTCAGAAGGCTTCATCACTCGCGATCCTCGCGTGGTAGAACGTAAGAAACCGGGACGTCCCAAAGCTCGCAAGAGATTCCAATTCAGTAAGCGTTAATGTCCTTAGAGGATATTTCTCGCGTTTAGTATCTAAATCCATCGGATTGCATTCGGGAGTAATTCATTTCTTTTCGAGTCTGCTCTACCGGTTTGGATTGCAAACAGTAATCATTACAAAGAACGTAAACGAAAATGTCAAGAATTTCTTTTGATCAATTATTGGAAGCCGGTGCTCACTTCGGACACCTCAAGAGAAAGTGGAATCCGGCTATGGCTCCGTATATCTTTATGGAGCGCAACGATATTCATATTATCGACCTGCACAAAACAGTTGCTAAAGTAGACGAAGCAGCCGAAGTTATTAAGGGTATGGCCAAAAATGGCAAGAAGATTCTCTTCGTTGCCACGAAGAAGCAGGCCAAAGAACCTATCGCCGAATTGGCCAAATCAGTGGGAATGCCCTACGTGGTAGAACGCTGGCCGGGCGGTATGCTCACCAACTTCCCCACCATCCGCAAGGCGGTGAAGAAGATGACCCAGATTGACAAAATGACGGCTGACGGCACATTTGATAATCTTTCCAAGCGCGAAAAGCTGCAAATCACTCGCCAACGTGCCAAATTGGAGAAGACGCTCGGTTCTATCGCCGATATGAACCGTCTGCCTTCTGCCCTGTTCGTGGTGGACGTGATGAAAGAGCACATCGCCGTACGCGAGGCCAACCGTCTCGGCATCCCCGTATTCGCAATGGTGGATACCAACAGCGATCCTTCGCTTATCGACTATGTGATCCCCTCTAACGATGATGCCCTGAAGGCTATCGAACTGATCGTAGGCACGATGTGCCAGGCTATCAACGAAGGTCTGATGGAGCGCAAGGCCGAAAAGCCCGAAGAGGAGGAGACGGAAGAAGCAGCTCCCCGTCGCGAACGTCGCGCTCGCTCAGGAGCTCGTCGCTCTCGTCAGAATGAGAACGAAGCTACGGCAGAAGCTGCCACAGAGGTAGCAGAAGCTCCGGAAGCCGAAGAGGCGGAATAAACAGCACACATGGAATTATGAGCTATGGGTTATAATCCATGAGTGGCCTCAGCATGCAGGTTCCAAACTCAGGGGTTATGACTCATGGCTCATAACTTTTTTACAGAACTAATAACCCATTCATTATAGAACAAACCAATGGCTGTAACAATTCAAGACATTGCCAAGCTGCGTAAGATGAGCGGTGCCGGCATGATGGACTGTAAGAATGCGCTCGAAGAGTCCAACAACGACTTCGAGAAAGCAATGGAAATCATTCGCAAGAAGGGACAAGCAGTAGCTGCCAAGCGTTCGGACAGAGAAGCGGCGGAAGGCTGCGTACTCTCAGCCGACAAAGACGGATTTGCCGCTATCGTAGCCCTCAAGTGCGAGACTGATTTCGTGGCAAAGAATGCCGAATTTATCGAGCTTACACAAAATATCCTCAATACTGCTATGGACAAGAAGCCGGCCAACAAAGAAGAGCTGCTCGCCCTTCCTCTGGCTGACGGACGCACCATAGCCGACCACATTACCGATCGTATCGGTGTGACGGGTGAGAAGATGGAATTGGGTGCTTACGAATACATCAGCGGTGCCTCCAGCATTTCTTATATCCACCCGGGCAACAAGCTGGCTACCGTGGCTGCATTCAACGAAGTTATCGAGCACCAGATGGCTCGTGACATAGCCATGCAGATTGCAGCTATGAACCCCGTGGCAGTGCTGCCCGAGCAGGTCGATCAGCACATCATCGATCAGGAATTGCAGATCGCTCGCGAAAAGGCTCTCGAAGCCGGCAAGCCAGAGAATCTGCTGGATCGTATCGCTCAAGGTGCTTTGCAGAAGTACTACAAGGAAAACACACTCTTGCAGCAGGAGTTCGTGAAGGACAGCAAGCTGACCATCGAACAATACCTCCATACCGGTAGCAAGACGCTGACTGTTGTAGGCTTCAAGCGTTTCACGCTCAACGCCGACTGATCAAATAGCTGCGCGACCAAGTAGCTTTCGTCATTCCCGAACGGCTATGCTCATTTCACAAGGCATAGCCGTTTTTTTGTGCAACGGGCAGCCTTACATAAATGATGAAAGATGTATGGTTTATCCCGTGCGACAGTCTTATTCGATGATTAGTCCATTTCCATTCAACTGTTCCAAGAGCCACGCGACAGATCTTTTTGGTCGGGAAAATGTCATTGTTCGCCGGGAAATCTGTATTTCGGCTCTGCAATGCAGATTGTCCGGCGTGCATACTTGCAAAATTCATGGTCTTGAAATTCTATACAGTGATCTCCATAATTATCTTTGTTCGAGGAAAGCATACAGGCTCGACCACACTCAGAAAAGATAAGTAATGGACTACAAACTCACTTCTCGATTCAAGCCCACGGGCGACCAGCCGGAAGCCATTCGCCAACTTGTACAGGGCATCAACGAAGGGATGCCGGCTCAGACGCTGCTCGGCGTAACGGGTTCGGGCAAAACCTTTACGGTGGCTAACGTGGTGGCGGCGGTCAATCGTCCGACCCTTGTCCTGAGTCACAACAAGACCTTGGCAGCACAGCTATACGGAGAGTTCAAAGCCTTCTTCCCCGAGAATGCGGTGGAGTATTTCGTCAGCTACTACGACTACTATCAGCCCGAGGCCTACCTCCCCGTCACAGACACCTATATCGAAAAGGACATGGCCATCAATGCGGAGATCGAAAAACTGCGATTGAGGGCCACGGCTTCGCTCCTGTCAGGGCGGAAAGATGTGCTTGTGGTCAGCTCCGTATCCTGTCTATACGGTATGGCCAATCCTGAAGCTTTTTCCGAAAAGGTGATCAGCCTGCACACGGGACAAAGGGCAGACAGGGATCATTTTATCCGCCTGCTGGTAGAGAGCTACTACACGAACAATAAAGTAGAGTTCGAGAGCGGCAACTTCCGTGTCAAAGGCGACAGCGTGGACATATTCCCCGCCGTAGAAGGTTATGACGGCGTGGCATACAGGGTGGAGTTTTGGGATGGAGAGGTCGAGCGGCTGAGTACCTTCGATCCGCGAACGGGACGGGAATACGGCCTGCTGTCGGAGCTGAAGATATATCCGGCCAATCTCTTCGTGACGACTAAGGAGCAGGTGGATCGGGCAGTGGGGAAAATCGATGTGGATCTGGGCGCACAAGTCGATTTTCTGAAAGAGATCGGCAAACCATACGAAGCCAAACGCTTGTATGAGCGGGTCACGTATGACTTGGAAATGATCCGTGAGTTGGGTTATTGTTCCGGTATAGAGAACTATTCGCGCTACTTCGACGGTCGTGACGCGGGCGAACGTCCTTTCTGTCTGTTGGATTATTTCCCGGAGGATTTCCTGTTGGTCATAGACGAAAGCCATGTAACGATACCGCAGATACGTGCCATGTACGGAGGCGATCGTTCGCGTAAGGAGAATCTGGTCGAATACGGATTCCGCCTGCCTGCCGCTCTCGACAATCGGCCGCTTCGCTTCGACGAGTTCGAAGCTCTCACCCCCCGGACCCTTTATATCAGTGCCACACCTGCCGACTATGAGCTGAACAGAAGCGAAGGCGTGATCGTCGAGCAGCTGATCCGTCCGACCGGACTGCTGGATCCCATCATCGACGTCAAGCCGACGGCAAACCAAGTGGACGATCTGATGGAGGAGATAGCACGCTGCATCGAAAAGAAGGAGCGCGTACTGGTAACGACCCTGACCAAACGTATGGCAGAGGAGCTTAGCGAATACCTGCTACGCCACGGTATCAGCACCGGCTACATACACAGCGATGTGGACACGCTGGAGCGTGTGCGTATCATGGAAGACCTGCGCAAGGGGGTCTACGATGCACTCATCGGGGTGAATCTGCTCCGCGAAGGATTGGACTTGCCGGAAGTTTCGCTTGTGGCTATTCTGGATGCGGATAAGGAAGGATTCCTGCGCTCGCATCGTTCGCTCACGCAGACTGCAGGACGTGCCGCCCGGCACATTCATGGGCGTGTCATCTTCTACGCGGACAAGATCACCGACAGTATGCAGCTCACCATGGACGAAACTGCACGCCGACGCGCAAAGCAACTGGCCTACAACGAAGCGCACGGCATCACCCCCCAACAGATAGTGAAGAACAGTGCTGCCATTTGGGGAGAAGGCGATGTGTCGGCCTTGCAATCCGGTACAGAATCCGGTGCGTACATAGAAGAGAGCAGCATGGTGGCTGCCGATCCTTTGGCCGACTATCTGAGCAAACCCAAGCTGGAAGCACTCATTGCTTCGACCAAGAAGCAAATGCTGGCAGCAGCCAAAGAGCTGGACTTTCTGGAAGCGGCGCGACTTCGGGACGAAGCCGCACGATTGGAAAAGAAACTGGAGCAACTCACAGCCTAACGGCGCAAGAGCCTGTGCTTGAGACGCTGCAGAAGACCGGCATGATTCTCCAGATCGCCTGAGGTCAATGTCTGGGAAAGATTCTTTTCGGATACGATCAGTAGCACGTCTCCCACTTGCAAGTGCATACGCCCTTTCGGTACACGATAGCCCTCGCCTCTTCGTACCAGGATGACAAGCTCTTCGTCACGAAGAGAAAGATTCATCAGCAGATCTCCATGGGACAGCATGGAAGCATCCACCACTCTCTCCTCCAACTTGGTTCCCGTCTCTTCCGGTATTTCCACACCGAACAGGCTACCTATTGGCGGCGAAGGAATATCCAGTCCGAGCCAACGTGCTACCTGGGAGATCGTACTCCCCTGTACGAGCAGAGAGAGTATGGTAATGAAGAAGACGACATTGAAAAGCTGATCCGCTCCGGGGATATTATCGATCATGGGATAGGTGGCAAAGATGATAGGAACGGCTCCGCGCAATCCGACCCAGCTGAGAAAGGTCTTACCCCTGAATGATATTTTGCGGAAGGGAATCAGGCAGAAATAGACGGCCAACGGGCGAGCTATGAGAATCATGAAAGCACCTACCACGAGGGAGAACGGTGCCACATCCAGCATCTCTCTCGGATTGACGAGCAAGCCCAAGAGGATGAACAGGATAATCTGTACCAGCCAAGTGATACCATCGAGAAAGGTATTGATACTCTTCTTATGAATAACCCGATTGTTCCCGACCACAATACCGGCGATATAAACAGCCAAATAACCGTTCCCTTGCAAAAGGGAGGTCACCGAGAAGGTGAAAAACACCATGCACAGCAGGGTAATGGGGTAGAGGGTATCGTTGTGGATATTCATCCGATTGAGAATAAAGACGGCCAAACGCCCCATCAGGAAACCCAATGTACCACCCACGACGAACTGCAGGATGAAAGTCAGAACAATAGGTCCTATTCCGCTCTGACCGGTGGTGATGAAATCGATGAGTGCAATGGTCAGCATATACGCCATGGGGTCATTACTACCGCTCTCCATCTCCAGTGTCGGAGCCAGATTCTCTTTGAGCTGCATCTTTTGCGAACGGAGGATGGCGAATACCGAGGCCGAGTCGGTACTGGCCATCGTGGCAGCCAGCAGCAAAGAGGTAGAAAGAGCGAACGGGTAAGGGCCAAAGTCCGAACCGCTCAGCCAAAAGATAAAGAACCCGGATAGAAGAGCTGTCAACAGGACACCCAAAGTAGACAGCGTAAGTCCCTGGGCAATGACCGGACGCACCTTTCTGATCCGCGTATCCATACCACCGGTGAAGAGAATAATGGAGAGAGCGATGATTCCTACCGACTGCGCTACATCGGCATTAGAAAACTGAAAACCGAATCCATCCACTCCGAAGAGCATACCGGTGAAGAGAAAGATCAAAAGGGTAGGGATACCGAAACGATAGCCCACCTTTCCGGCCATAATACCAGCAAATAGGACAATAGAAGCAAAGAGGAGGAAGTGTTCAGTAGATAACATCAGCTTTCAGTTATGCTTGTTATACGAAGATGTTGTAGGAGAAAGATCCGTTTTTGCCCATAGAGCAAGCTCTGCAAAGATAAGCAAAACGCATTTTACGTCTGACGTTTACTTGCGGAGCGGCTGCATCAGTGTCTTTCGGTCTGCTCAAAAAAGTGAGAAGCGAAAGAACAGCTCGCGTTTTTTTTCGAACCGAACATGGCAAGATTGCGGTTCCATATCTTTGAGAATGCGGCGCGAGATCTTTTTCGTTTTGGTTCGGGAAAGAAAAAATTTACGAACCAAAACGAAAATAAACTCAGACCACATTTTCCCGAACTGTAGAAATCCATTTTTTCGTTCCTGATCGCTTTACCATCATCTCGCCCTCACATAATTGCGAGGGGAGCAGAGAGCGAAAACCTATATCTTTGCCGCATGTTATTGAAGGAAAGAGGCACATACAATCAGCCCTCTTACATAATTAAGACTCTCGCATGATAGTTTTCCTCATTAAAGCTGCGCAGTTGATCCTCGCATTCGCCATTCTGGTTTTCGTCCATGAATTGGGACATTACTTTTTTGCTCGTCTCTTCCGAGTCAGGGTGGACAAGTTCTACCTTTTCTTCGATTGGGGAGGTGCCATCTTCCGTTACAAGCCCAAACGGAGCGAAACGGAATTCGGTATCGGTTGGCTTCCTCTCGGTGGCTATTGCAAGATCAACGGGATGATAGACGAATCCATGGATACCGAGTACTTGCAGCAAGAGCCGAAACCTTATGAATTTCGCAGCCGACCGGCATGGCAGCGGCTTCTGATCATGCTGGGGGGAGTGCTGTTCAATTTCCTGTTGGCTCTTGTCATCTATTCCGGTATTGTCCTGCAATGGGGTAGTATGCGGATGCCTTCGGATCGTATCAGTTCGGGCATGGCCTTCTCCTCCGTGGCACAGGAGGCCGGTTTTCAAAACAATGATATTATCCTCGCTGTGGATGGCCGGCCGGTGGATGCTTTGGCTTCAGGGTTCATGCGGTCGGTGATTCAGGCTCGACAAGTGGAAGTCCTGAGACAAGGCCGGCGAGAGATCGTACATGTTCCGCACGATATGATGAAGCGTGTGCTCAAAGCCAACAGCGGCTTTATGTCCATACAGGTGCCGTTCGTCATCGATAGCGTCATGCCCCAAGGGACGGCTTATGCCTGTCAGCTGAAAGCGGGCGACAGTATCACTGCCGTAAATGGCAAGTTGATGCCTGATGCAAGCGATGTGATCGGAGCCATTCGCAGCCATGCAGGCGATAGCATAGCCCTGTCCATAGCCCGAGCAGGCGAAGAGCTGACTATAACGCTGCCGGTAGATACCGGCGGACTTATCGGAGTGAGCCTCCGACCGTTGGATGCCATCTATACCATCGATCATATCCGATATTCGCTATTCGAAGCCATACCGGCCGGAATAGCACAAGGTATGGGCACCATGCGCAGCTACGTAAGCGACATGAAGTACGTCTTCACCAAGGAAGGGGCAGGACAGATAGGTGGCTTCGGTACATTGGGCAGCCTTTTCCCGGCCTCTTGGAACTGGCCTCAATTCTGGGCTATGACGGCACTTCTCTCCATCATGCTGGCAGTCATGAACATTCTGCCCATACCGGCATTGGATGGAGGACATATTCTCTTTCTTCTTATTGAAATCATTACCCGCAGGAAAGTCGGTCAGGAAGTCCTTATCCGTGCACAATTGATCGGGATGGCTATTCTGATTCTTCTCGTTCTCTATGCCAATGGCAATGACTTGCTCAGGGCTTTTCGCTGACAGACCGCTATGATTCGGATGGAGACCTACCCCCACAACTTCGAGGAGAAAGTGGGTTTCGATGAGATTCGTCGCCTTCTCATCGGCCATTGCCATAGTCCGATGGGCAGCGATCGGGTAATACAGATGCATGCTCTTGCAAGGCATGACGAAGTCAGCCGCTTGCTTGCCGAGACGGAAGAAATGCAGATTATCCTGAGAGAAGAAGACTTGTTTCCCGATCTCCGTCTGGCCGATGTGCGAGAAGCACTAAACCGTATCCGACCTGCCGGTACCTATCTGGAAGAGCGAGAGTTGCTGGATGTGGCTACTGCTCTGAGGACAATCGAGGCTCTCATCCGTTTCTTCCATGTGGGGGAAGAAGAGGAGGGTAAGGATACACCATACCCCCACCTCCAAACTCTTTTGTCCGAGGTCATTGCTTTTCCGGATCTGGAGAAGCGTATCAGCAGCTTGTTCGATCGGTTCGGGAAAATGAAAGACAATGCCTCGCCCGAACTGATGAATATCCGTCGCGAACTCTCTTCCATAGAGAAAAATATCTCGCGCACCCTCCAAGGCATCCTTCGCTTGGCTCAGTCCGAAGGCTGGGTGGATCAGGGCGTACAGCCATCGGTACGCGATGGGCGGCTGGTGATTCCTGTAGCTCCGGCACATAAGCGGAAAGTAAGAGGTATCGTCCATGACGAATCCGGAACGGGGAAGACCGTCTTCATCGAACCGGCAGAGATAGTAGAAGCGAACAATCGTATTCGCGAGCTGGAGGCAGCCGAAAGACGGGAAATCATTCGCATCCTGATAGAAGTATGCGATGCACTTCGTCCGCACATTCATGATCTGATCGACTGCTACGAATGGATAGGACTGTTTGATTTCATCTCAGCGAAAGCTCGTCTCTGCGGCGAATGGAATGCTATCCGTCCCATTTTGTCCAAGAAGCCGGAGATCCGTTGGGAGAAAGCCGTACATCCGCTGCTGCTTCGCAGTCTCAGGGCGCAAGGCAGAGATGTGATTCCGCTGGATATATCGCTCACTGCTCCCGACAAACGCATTCTGGTCATATCCGGTCCCAATGCAGGAGGCAAATCTGTCTGTCTAAAGACGGTGGGGCTGTTGCAATATATGCTTCAAAGCGGTCTTCCCATACCGATGTCTCCCGATTCTACGGCAGGGATATTCGGCAAGCTCTTCATCGATATAGGCGATGAACAGTCCATAGAAGATGACCTCAGCACCTACAGTTCGCATCTGAGGAATATGAAACACTTTGCCCGCCATACGGATAAGAGTACACTATTATTAATAGATGAGTTCGGTGGCGGTACCGAACCTCAGATAGGCGGAGCCATTGCGGAAGCACTGCTACATCGCTTCAACGAACAGGAAGGATTTGGAGTAGTAACCACTCACTACCAGAATCTGAAGGCCTATGCAGAAGAGACACCGGGGCTTGTAAACGGAGCCATGCTCTACGATCGCCATGAGATGCGCCCACTCTTCCGTCTTTCCATCGGTCGGCCGGGAAGTTCGTTTGCCATCGAGATTGCTCGCAAGATCGGGCTGCCCGAGGAGGTCATAGCCGAAGCCACGGATAAGGTGGGCACGGGCTACATCGACATGGATAAATATCTTCAGGACATCGTACGGGACAAGCGATACTGGGAGACTAAGCGTACCAATATCCGAAAGGAGGAAAAACGGCTGGAAGGGGCTGCCGCCGAATATGAATCGCGTCTGGAGTCTATCAAAAAAGAACGCAAACAAATACTGGACGAAGCCCGCCAACAAGCATCCGAGATGCTGTCCCAATCGTCTGCACAGATAGAGAAAACTATCCGCGACATCAAAGAGGCGCAAGCCGAAAGGGAGAAAACGCGGAGAGCACGACAGGAGCTGAGCGACTTCAGGGAAGCGATCAACAAAGAAGAGATCGAAAAAGAAGAGCGAATCAATCGGGAGATAGAGAAAATAAAACGGAGGAAAAAACGGAAGCAGGAGAAAGCAGCAAGCCGTTCGGCCGAAACACCTGTACAGCCAAAGCTGCAAGAAGTGCCCCAATCCCCTGTCATACAAGTGGGCGATACGGTACGAATCAAAGGACAGACGGCTATAGGCAGTATTATAGATATGAATGATCGGGAGGCTACCATCGCTCTCGGAATGATCAAAACGACTGTGCCGATCGATCGGTTGGAACCGGCCAAGCCCGTCAAGGAGCGGAAGTCTGAGCCTGTCTCCGGGGCATCTGCCCGAATGATCATAGACCGGATCCACGAGAAGCGTTTGGATTTCAAGCAAGACATCGATTTGCGTGGCATGCGTGTGAACGAAGCCGTCCAAGCCGTCATGTATTTTATCGATGATGCCATCCAACTGGGAATACCGCGCGTACGGATACTTCATGGAACGGGAACAGGTGCACTCAGAACGGTGATCAGGGAGTATTTGGCCACAGTCAATGGCGTAAGGCATTTTGCAGACGAACACGTCCAGTTCGGAGGAGCCGGCATCACTGTCGTTGAATTGGGATGATAGCTTTCGATACGATCCCAAATGGCTGAAATCGTCTGCTTTTCGAAATAGATGTTCAGTGAAGTTTTTGGCAATCAACAAAGTATTTCTAACTTTGCGCACCGAATTTCATGGTTACGAACGAAGAATGACAAAAACAAAATAAAAAACAGAAGAAGATTATGATCGTAGTTCCAGTTAAAGAAGGCGAGAACATCGAAAGAGCTCTGAAACGCTTCAAAAGAAAGTTTGAAAAAACCGGAGCAGTACGCGAATTGCGTGCTCGTCAGGCTTTTGAAAAGCCCTCGGTGGCCAAGCGCAAGAAGATGCAAAAAGCCATCTACGTGAAGCAGCTTCAGGTTGCCGAAGAATAAAGAAGGATAACTATTGCCGCAGTCTCTTTGCGGCTCAAGAGGGGTGCAATGATCGAGACCAATCTCATTCACGACAATGAATGAAACACCCGACACCATCGAAAGATTCCTCTATTATCTACGCTACGAAGTTCACGCGTCAGAACGAACCGTTTGTGACTATGCACAAGATTTGAATCGCTATGCCGCTTTCTTCAGTGAACACACGGGAGAAGTATTCGAGCCAAGCGAACGCGACAAGGATGTCGCGCGCGCTTGGCTCTTCTCTTTAATGGAAGCCGGACAAAAAAGTTCTTCCGTTCAGCGCAGACTGAGCGCGCTGAAAAGCTTTTACAAATACATGGTCAAAATCGGGCTTATTGGGCAAAGTCCTGTCCGAATGCTGAGGGGTCCGAAGAAAGAGAGGCCGCTACCTGTTTTCGTCCCGAACAATGAAATGGAAAAAGTGCTGAATAAGCCCATCCGTGAAGATGATTTCGAGGCCGTACGGGACAGACTGATTCTGGAGACACTGTATGAAGTGGGTTTGCGGCGTTCCGAAATAGCCACTCTCAAAGACAGCGCGGTAGAAGACAAGGCCGGCTGCATACGTATCATCGGCAAAAGGAATAAAGAGCGAATAGTACCTTTCGGAAAACGTCTGCAAGATATGATAGACAACTATCGGAATATTCGTGAAGAAAAAGTAGGGAAATCTGATTTTTTTTTCGTTTCTTTGGATGGCAGACCACTGACAGGTGAAGTGGTCTACAAGATAGTTCGTACGGCATTGGCAAACGTACCGCACCTGACCAAGAGGAGTCCGCATGTTCTGAGACACAGCTTCGCCACCGAAATGCTCAACCACGGAGCAGATCTGATATCGGTCAAAGAACTTTTAGGGCACGACAGTCTTTCTACGACGGTGCAATACACGCATATTTCGTTCGAACAACTTAGACAGATGTATAACGCTCATCCAAGGGCAAAAAAAGAAGAAACGACCATGACAGATGTAAGAATCCAGGCTCTGCATTTCGATGCTACCGACCAACTGAAAGATTTTGTACAGAAGAAAATATCCAAGCTGAATCGCTTGTCCGATGGAATAACGGGAGCCGAAGTCGTCCTCAAGCTCGTCAAGCCTGAGACCGTACAAAACAAAGAAGCATCTATCAGGCTCTATATCCCCGGCGACGACTTGTTCGCGGAAAAGATAGCAGACACCTTTGAGGAAGCTATTGATCTGACAGTCGATGCACTGAAAAGACAGATCGAAAAAAGGAAAGAACAGAGAAAATAGGACAAAGACCAAAAAGATTCGTCGAATGTTTGGCGAATTAGAAAATGTCACTAAATTTGCAGCCGATTCGCCTCCCCTTAATCCGCATGAGGCTAAGGCTGTGATTTTAGCAGTAATAAGTCAGGCACCGGAGCGCGAGGGGCAGTTACCAGAGTGGCCAAATGGGGCTGACTGTAACTCAGCTGGCTTAC
>ERZ772799.247-NODE-247-length-21359-cov-3.789241_pt1 | contig 21359 bp, 19 predicted proteins | sample MGYA00511345_ERZ772799 | MGnify/ENA primary metagenome ERZ772799 (study PRJEB29015, sample SAMEA2738037) | human oral metagenome | biome: human oral; feature: human-associated habitat; material: saliva | place: China | collected 2238 ... | reverse complement strand
CCCCACTCCCCTCCGGCGTGAGCCACACGGCAGGCCCCTACTCCGCCTCGGCTCCGGTGGAGGCGCAGACCGCGACGAAGAAACCCCGGAAGGCCCGGAAAACCTTGGCGGCCTTCGTGGCCGTCGCCCTGCTGTCGGCCGGGGTGGGTGGGGGTAGCGCGATCGTCGCGGACCACTACCTGGGGGGCAACCAACCCAGCGCCATCTCGACGGCCACCACCACCCAGGTGGCACAACCCTCCGAGAACAGCCCCGACTGGACCGCGACGGCGGCCGCCATCAAGAACGCCGTGGTGGCGATCAAGGTGGAGGGCAGCAACAAGCAAGGGCAGGGTTCCGGTGTGATCATCGACGCCCAGGGCCACATCGTGACCAACAACCACGTGGTCTCCGGCGCGGGACAGGGAGCCAAACTCAGCGTCACGATCGGCGACAAGACCTACTCGGCCAAGGTCGTCGGTACCGATTCCTCCACCGACCTGGCGGTGCTGAAACTCGAGAACCCGCCGTCGAACCTGACGGTCGCGTCTTGGGGGGATTCCTCCAAGCTCAAAGTGGGGCAACCGGTGATGGCGGTCGGCAACCCGCTGGGGTTGTCCGACACGGTGACCACCGGCATCGTCTCCGCCCTGAACCGGCCCGTCACGACCCAGGCCGTCACCGACAACAACGATCTCGACAACAACATCAACAGCCAACAGGACAGCGACGTGGTGGTCACCTCCGCCATCCAGACCAACGCCGCCATCAACCCCGGCAACTCCGGTGGCGCGCTGGTGGATTCGTCCGGTGCACTGGTGGGCATCACGTCCTCCATCGCATCACTGACCTCCAACGGCTCGTCCTCCGGCCAGTCCGGCAACATCGGGATCGGTTTCGCGATCCCGTCTGCCCAGGTCAAATCCGTGGTGGAGCAGCTCATCGCCAACGGCACCGTCAAGCACCCGCAGCTGGGCATCCGGGCCAGCAACGGCACCTCCGGCACCCAACTCGGCGCCCAGGTGGAGGACATCACCCAGGGTTCGGCAGCCGCACAGGCGGGGCTGCAGAAGGGTGATCTCATCACAGCGATCGACGGCACCCCCGTGGTCGGCTCCGAATCCCTCGTGGCGCAGGTGCGCAGCCACGAGGTGGGGAAGGAGGTGACCCTGAGTGTGCTTCGAGGCAGCGAAACCCTTGAACTGAAAGTGACTCTTGGAGCTGCAAACTGAGAGGTCTTCCGACAATCGCTGCCGATCCGGCGCCGTGGTCTCCCGTCCCACTCGGGAAGGCCGCGGCGCCGGCCAGCTTTTCCCGGTGACGTGACCGACGCATCCGCAACATGGCCTAGGCTCGTCGCATGACTACCGCGCTGGGGCACCTTGTCGTGGAGGGGCTGGGATCGATTCGACGCGTCGAATTGGACCTGAGCACCGACGTCACGGTGTTCATCGGGGCCAACGGATCGGGCAAGTCGAATCTCGTCAGTGCCCTGGAGTTGGTGTCGCGCATCTGGGATGACTCCTTCCAGGAGTACCTGCGCCGCCGCGGGGGCGTGGACAATCTCCTCTTCGAGGATGAGCAGACCCGGACGGATCGCATCCTCATCACCCTCATGTCCGGGTTCGATGAGCGGGACACTCGGAATGGTTACCGGGTGGAGCTCAGCCCCGACGAGGTGACCGGTTCGGGTCTGGCAGAGCTGCACGAATGGTTGCTCTTCCAGGCGGGACACGAGCGGCACCGCCCTTACGAGGAGAACCTGGGTTTCGGTTCCCGGAGCCGGGTTCGTGACATCACCGAGTCGGCGGGCTCCGGGAAGTTGCAGAAGTTCGCCAGGTATGTGCGTCCCATCCTGGAGGGTTGTCGCGTTTTTCACTTCGACGACGTCTCTGGTAACGCACCCGTGAAAGGATGGTCGACGGTCGGTGACGACCTGACCCTGCGTTCCGATGCAGAGAACATCGCCGCCTATCTCCACAGGGTCAGCCGGGAACACCCCGGGCACTACAGACGGATCGTGGCGGCCATCCGGCGCGTCACTCCTTTCTTCGGCGACTTCGTTCTCCAACCCGATCCCTCGGAACGAATCCGGCTGCGTTGGAAGCAGCGGGGTCTGGACCGCACCTTCCTGGCACGTGAAGCCAGCGATGGCACGCTGCGTTTCATCTGCCTGGCCACCCTGCTGCTAGGACCGGATCTTCCCGCGACGGTGGTCCTGGACGAGCCCGAGCTCGGGCTTCACCCGGCAGCGATCGACCTGCTCGCAGAGATGGCCCGTGTCGCGGGACGCAACGGCCACAGGGTCCTCCTGGCCACCCAGTCGGTGCCACTGGTGTCACACTTCGACCTGGGCGAGATCGTCGTCCTCGACAGAGTCGACGGCGCCACGGAGGCCTCACGCCCCGATGAGGCGTTCCTCACGGCTTTCCTGGAGAACTACTCCACGGGCAACCTGTGGGAGATGAATCTCCTCGGGGGACGCCCCACGAAAGAGGGGTGAATCCCGTGCAACAGGTCTTCATCCTCGTCGAGGGCCAGACGGAGGAGGTCATCGTCAATGACGTACTCGCCCCGTCTGCCCGGGCCCGTGGTTTCGCGCTCACGCCTACCGTGGTCATCACCTCGGCCACTCCCACCGGCGTTCATCGCGGAGGCGGGGGGTGGAGGCAGTACGACATCAGGCTCCGCAGCCTGCTCGGGGCGAGCCACGCCCACCGGGTCGGCCTCCTCATTGACTACTACCAGTATCCTCAGGGAGCTCCGGGATACGGAACCGAGGGAAGCGGCACCCAGCGTCAACGGGATCTCATGCACGCCCTGCGCACCCACTACCCTGATTCCCGGTTCCGTCCTCTCGTCGTGCTGCACGAGATCGAGGCACTCGTTCTGGCGGCCATCGACGCTGGGAAGGGCGACGATCTGCTTCCCGCCAAGGGGCTCGCAGGTCTTCGGCGCGACATCACCCGGGCCGGCGGGCCCGAGCAGGTCGACCACGGCCCTGCCACCTCGCCATCGAAGCGGCTCAGGAAGGCGGACCCGAACTACATCAAGACCGTCACCGGCCCTCTGCTGATCGCCGAAGCGGGGCTCGGCCCGGTCCTGAACCGCTGCCCCACGTTCGCGGACTGGTGGCAGGATCTGCTGTCCTGACCCTGAAAACCGGTTGAGCCGGGTCGTGGGGCTCGGTTCAACCGGCTTTGGGTTGAAACGACCCGTCGCGCTGTGATTCGGATACCCTCGACGCCATGCGCGCCCGTTTGATCGCCCTGAACCCGGAGCCCGTCGACCTGCCCTTCGACGCTGCCTGGCAGCCGCGGCCCTTCGGTCACGTCGCCCACACCGTCGTCGAAACCGACGATCCGGAGCAGCTGCGTCTGCGACTCCTGGAGGTCGCTTCGGGCGGGGTGGTCACGGGTCCCCTCGCCGAGGAGCCGGCGCGTCTGGTGATGATGGATGTGGATTCCACCTTGACCACGACGGAGGCCATCGACCTGCTGGCGGAGCACACCGGCACCGGGGAGCTCGTCGCCTCGATCACGGAACGGGCGATGCGCGGTGAGTTGGATTTCGCGGAGTCGCTGCGGGAGCGGGTCGCGACGTTGCGGGGGCTGCCGGTGCGGGTTTTCGACGAGGTCCTGCCCCGCATCACCTTGTCACCGGGCGCGCGGGAGCTCGTCGCCGCTCTGCACGGGGCCGGGGTGAGGGTGGGGGTCACCTCGGGCGGGTTCACTGCGCTCGTGGCTCCCCTGGCCGAGGAGTTGGGCCTTGATTTCTTCAACGCCAACGAGTTGGAGATCCGCGACAAGACGCTCACGGGCCGGGTGATTGGAACGGTGGTGGATCGCGACCAGAAGGCCCGCGATCTCACCCGGTTCGCCGCGACGGCGCAGGTGCCGTTGGAGCATGCGGTGGCGGTGGGTGACGGCGCCAACGATCTGGGGATGCTCGCCGCGGCTGGGCTCGGTGTGGCTTACCGGGCGAAGCCGGTGGCTGCTGCCCGGGCCGATGCGGTGATCGCCTTTCCCCGGCTCGACGCGGTGACGGCCTTGGCCCTGCCGTGAAGAGCACTGCGGGCAAGGTGGCACCTGGCTGGGCTGCCCTCTGGCAAAGCCGATACGCTTGCTGTGCATCCAAGTGCAGGTTTTCCAAGGAGGGAATATGTCAGGTCGGATTCACAACGAGGGTTTCCGCTCCAAGTTGATGTCCGCTGAGGACGCAGCCGCTCTGGTTGAGAACGGCTGGAACATCGGTTTCTCGGGCTTCACCGGTGCCGGGTACCCCAAGGAGTTCCCCAAGGCCCTCGCCGCGCGCATCGATGCCGCGCACGAGAAGGGTGAGGAATTCCGCATCGGCATGTGGACCGGGGCCTCGACAGCACCTGAGCTCGATGGTGCGCTGGCCCGCACGGGTGGCGTCGCGTTCCGTGCGCCTTACCAGTCCGATCCCGAGATGCGCACCGCGATCAACAAGGGCATCACCAATTACTGCGACATCCATCTCTCGCACATGGGGATGCAGGTGTCGCAGGGCTTCCTGGGTCCGCTGCACCTCGCCGTCGTCGAGGCCACCGCGATCACCGAGGACGGCGACATCGTGCCTTCCTCCTCGGTCGGCCTGAACCGCACCTATCTCGAACAGGCCGACAAGGTCATCATCGAGGTCAACTCATGGCAGTCCGAGGACCTGTTCGGCATGCACGACATCTACTACCCCATCGGTGTCCTGCCTCCGAACCGTGGTGCGCTCCCCATCACCAGCACGGGCGACCGGATCGGCGACAAGGTGCTCAAGGTGGACGCCGACAAGGTGGTGGCGGTCATCGAAACCAACGCCGCGGACCGCAACACCCCGTTCAAGCCCCTCGATGACGATTCCCGGGCGATCGCGGGCTACCTGCTGGACTTCCTGACCAACGAGGTCAAGCACAGCAGGCTGCCCGAGAATCTGCTGCCGTTGCAGTCGGGTGTGGGCAACATCGCCAACGCGGTGCTCGCAGGTCTGTTGGAGGGTCCGTTCGAGAACCTCACCTCCTACACCGAGGTGATTCAGGACGGCATGGTCGACCTGATCGACGCCGGGAAGGTCACCGTCGCTTCCGGTACCGCGTTCTCGCTGTCCCCGGAGGCCGCAGAGCGGATGAACGAGAAGGCCGGGTTCTACCGCGACCACATCATCCTGCGCCCGATGGATGTCTCCAACCATCCCGAGGTGATCCGCCGCATGGGTGTCATCGCCTGCAACGGCATGATCGAGGCCGACATTTACGGCAACGTGAACTCCACCCACGTCATGGGTTCGCGCATGATGAACGGCATCGGTGGTTCCGGTGATTTCACCCGCAACGGCTATTTCTCCTCGTTCGTGACTCCGTCGACGGCGAAGGGTGGCGCGATCTCCGCGATCGTCCCGATGGTCAGCCATGTCGACCACACCGAACACGATGTGGATGTCATCATCACCGAGCAGGGACTCGCGGACCTGCGTGGCCTGGCCCCGCGCCAGCGCGCCCAGGCGATCATCGAGAACTGTGCCCACCCGGACTTCAAGGAGCCCCTGCGCGAGTACGTGAAGCTGGCAGCGACGAAGGCCAACGGCCAGCAGACCCCGCACGACCTGGCGACGGCCCTCAACTGGCACGTGCGTTTCCTGGAGACCGGCTCCATGAAGTGACGCCCCGATCCTGAACGCCACAGATTCCTCGTCCCTCTCGTGCATGAAGCGCAGCGGAAAACCGGTTCAACGTCATGTGACGACGTCGAGCCGTCGAATCCCTACGGCTCGCGCACGAGGGGGACGGATGTGATGGCGGGGACGGTAATTCGCACACGGAGCAGCGCAATTCGTGCGCGGGATGATTGGGTTCAGGTTCCCAGCTGGTAGGTGCGGTGCCGTTGCCAGCGACCGGTTCCGGGCGGCGGGCCGCTCCACAGTTCGACGGTGGTGCAGACCTGGCGGATCGGTAGTTTGCTGAGCACCTCGGCCTCCGCCGCCTTCAACTCGGCCAGGGGCGCGCGTTTGCCGATGGTGACGTGCGGTACGGCCCTCTCGGGAACGGCCCCGAAGGCGGGGTATTCGGGGAAGACCTCACGGATCCGGGTGACGAGATTCGTCAACACCGCCGCCTCGCTGGGCACGAGATACACCGAATCCGTGCCGAACCACGCGGTGCTGGTGAAATCGATGTGGAACCGCCCAAACTCGCGCAGCACGTCGATCAGGGCGTCGTCGTCCTCCATCGACAAGTTAGTGGTGAACGGGTACAACAGGTTGAGATGCGCCGACACCCCGTCGGCAGCCGACGGGTCGAGACGCTCACGCAGGGTCTGCAACACCGGTTCCGTGTCCGAACATTTCAGCATCAGCGCTGATTGCCGGCGCACCAGATACGGTTTACGGGCGGCTTGCATGAGGACATCTTATGTTTCCCACAGCATTTGCGTGGCATTGGACGGAGGCGAGTCGCGATGCGGGCAGTTCCCGGCTATCCGCGGGATCGTGGAAGACTTGGGGACCGTGAGCATCCAGGAGTACTGCCGCCAGTTGAACACCGACCTCGTGGCCCTGCGCCGCGAACTCCACCAGATCCCCGAGGTGGGCCTCCACCTGCCCCTGACCCAGGCCAGGATCCTGAAGGCCCTCGAGGGATTGCCGTTGGAGATCACGCTGGGAAGGTCGCTGAGCAGCATCGTCGCGGTGCTGCGCGGCACCGCCCCGGGCGGGGGCGAACGCCCCGTGGTGCTGCTGCGCGGCGACATGGACGCGTTGCCCGTGAAGGAACTGTCGGGCGAACCCTTCGCCTCGACGAACGGAAATATGCACGCCTGCGGCCACGACCTGCACATGTCGCTGCTGGTGGGGGCGGTCAAGGCCCTCGTCGCGCACCGCGACGAACTGGCCGGGGACGTGATCTTCCAGTTCCAGCCGGGCGAGGAAAGCGTCAACGGTTGCCTCCACATGCTGAACGAGGGTCTCCTCGACGTCGCAGGACGGCGCCCCGAGGCCGCCTGGGCCATTCACGTGTGGGCGGGCCTCGATCCCCTCGGCACCTTCTCCACCAAACCCGGCCCGGTGATGGCCAGCACCGACGAAATCAAGGTGCGGGTGGTCGGGCGCGGCGGACACGGTTCCGCCCCACACCTGGCCGCCGATCCGGTCCCCGCGATGGCGGAAATGATCACCGCCACCCACGCCATGGTGACCAGGCGGTTCAGCATCTTCGATCCGGTGGTGGTCAGCGTCGGTCGGGTCCAGGCCGGCACCGCCGCGAACGTGCTTCCGGAAGAGGCCTTCTTCGACGCCACGATGCGCACCTTCTCCGATGCCTCCCGGACGCGCCTGAAGCAGCTGTGGCCGGAGCTGCTGGAGGGCATCGCCCGCGCCCACGGCGTCGGGGTGGAGATCGAGGTGGTGGAGCAGTACCCCGTCACCGTCAACGACGACGCCGCCGCCGATCACGTCGCCGACGTGGTCCAGGAGCTGTTCGGCGAACACCGGCACGTCCGCTGGAGCGAGCCCTTGGCCGCAGCCGAGGACTTCTCCCGCATCCTGGAGACCGCGCCCGGCTGCTTCATCGGGTTGTCGGCCTGCCTGCCGGAGCTGGATCCGGCCACGGCCCCGATGAATCACTCCGCCTACTGCCGGTTCGACGACTCGGTGGTCGTCGACGGTGCCGCCCTGCTGGCCGAACTGGCCCACAGGCACCTCGCGCCCTCCGCCCAGTAGTCTGGTCGGTGATGACCCCCCAGCCGACACCTCCCACACCCGCCCCACATCCACCGGCGGGTCCCGCTCTTCAGGACGCCACGGTTTCCCGCCGGGTCACGGGCGATCCCCGCCCCCATGGAGCCGCTACCGCCGCCCCACCCGCCCCGAAGGAGATCGCGACGCTGCCGCCACTACCGGTGCTGCGTCAGGACGTGCCGCTGTCGGAGCGCACAGGAGAACCCCCGCGTCCGTGGAGCGTGCTGGTGGGGTTGGTGCTGCTCTGCCTGGCCGCCGCCGCCGTGACCGGGGTCTACGCGCGTCACTGGTGGCTCGCCGTGTTTCCCACCACGTATCCGTCGTCGGCTCATCTGGTCCAGTGGGTGGCCCCCGACCCCGGCAAGTGGTTGTCGCTGACCCTGGAGGGGGTGCTGGCGCTCGTCCTGGTGCTGGTCGCGGGCGCCTGCGCCGTCGCCGGCTACCAGGCATGGACCGGCTGGAACTGGGCGCGAATCATTTCGATCACGGCGCTGGGCCTGACGGGGGTCGCGGTTCTGCTGTTCGACCTGTGGGCTCTGGTCGCGGTCGTCCTGGCCCTGCTCGGCACGGTGTGCGTGTTCCTGCCCGAGACGACCCGCTACTTCCGGTATTTCGAGGCCCATCGGGCGAAGCGGGAGGAAACCTACCGGAACCCGACGAGCATCTTCTACGGTCGCCTGCCACGCTTCCGCTAGCAGCGGAGGGATCACGACGAGGAACCGGTCATAGTGAAGCCGGTTGAGTCGGGTCGCACCACAAGCAGCCCGACTCAACCGGCTTCCGGATGGGGTTCCAGGCCGGCTCAACCGGCCTGGAACCCCCGTGATAAGGATTTACTTGGAGGCGAGGACCTCGCCCTTGGGCCAGGTTTGCTTGATGAAGTCCTTGACCTGCTGGCTGTGCAGCAGCTCGTCGAGCTTCTTCACACCCTGGTTGGCGTTGTCCTCACGCCACACGAGAATGTTGGCGTAGGGGTTGTTCTCCACCTGCTCGACCAGCAGCGCATTGCTGGTGTCCAGGTTGGCGCTGAGAATGAAGTTGGAGTTCACGAAGACCAGGTCGAAGCCCGGGTCACTCAGCAGCTGCACGTTAATCTCGGGCTGGTTTTCCTTGAACTCGAGGCCGCGGGGATTCTGCTCGGCGGTCAGGTTGAGAACGGTGGAGTCTTTGGTGAGATTCTTCAGCAGGCCGGCCTGCTCCAGAAGTTTGAGGGCGCGGTACTGATTCGTCACGTCGCTGTTGATGGCGACGACCCCGCCGTCGGGCACCGTGGACAGGTCAGTGTGTTTTTTGGAGAACACGGACAGAGGCTCGATGTGGACTCCCTCACCGTGGGAGAACTTGTAGCCCTTCTCCTTCATCTCGGTTTCCAGGTAGGGCAGGTGCTGGAAGTAGTTGGCATCCAGGGAACCGTCGCTCAGGGATGAGTTCGGGAGCACGTAGTCGTCGAACTCCGTGATCTCGATGTCGATCCCGGCATCCGCGGCGAGATTGTCGCGGACGTACTCGAGGATCTTGGCGTGCGGCACGGGGCTGGCCCCGACCTTCACCTTGGCCTTATCCGACGATGTGCCGCCACCGCAGGCGGCCAGCATCAGGGTCGCGGCCAACAAGGCCGCCAGCAGGGACAGGTATTTACGCATGATGGCTGCGTCCTTTCCGGGCCAACCACGAGTTGGCCGCTGTTGTCACGGTGCGTCGGTTCCTTTTCAGCGGTGATCGACGCGACGGATCACCACATCTCCCAACACCTGAATGAGCTGAACCATTCCCACGAGGATCGCGATGGTGATCAGCTGCACGGATGTCTCGAAACGCTGGTAACCATAGTTGTAGGCGAGACGCCCGAGGCCACCGCCACCGATCAGTCCCGCCATGGCGGAGTAGCCGACCAGCGTGACCACCGTCGTGGTGACGGCTGCCACCAGCGACGGCGCAGCTTCCGGCAGCAGCACCTTGGTGACGGTCTGCATCCGGGTGGAACCCATGGCATGGGCGGCATCCACCTTGCCAGGGTGGACGTCTCGCAGCGCTGATTCCACGAGCCGAGCGAAGAACGGCACGGCACCTATGGTCAGCGACACGCAGGCCGCGATCGGCCCCACCGACGATCCGGTAAGCCACCGGGTGAAGGGGATGAGGCTCAGCATGAGGATGGCGTAGGGAATGGAACGGGTGATGTTGGCGATGGTGGACAAGATGACTGAAAGCACCGGATTCGCCACGATCCCGCCGCGCTGGGTGATGAACAGCACCACGCCGAGCGGCAGCCCCAGGACAACGGTGGCAACGCTGGAGATGCCGACCATGATGAGGGTTTCGTAGATCGCGGGTATGAGGGCCCGGACGATGTCGTCGAGGCTCAGTTCGAGGAGGGTCATCGGCCGGCTCCGTTCAGCTCGGATGTGGGGGTGCGTTTGGCATCGGCGCCGAGTTGACGCAGGTATCCCACCACTGCGTCGGGGTCGGTTCCGTCCGGCACCCGGAGTCTCAGATGGCTGAAGGTGATTCCGGCCAGGTGTTCGACGCTGCCCGCGACGATCGGGATCGTCACCCCGAAATGCTGCGATGTGAGTGCGACCACGGGACGGTCGGCGGTGCTGCCGGATGCGAGCACATCGATGAGCCGTCCGCCGTTTTCGACGCTGGGGTCGTGGGGCGGGATTCCCAGCAGCGCCTGCGACAACGATCCGTCGAGGGTGCGGATCACCTCGGTGAGCGGCCCGGATTCGACGATCCGCCCCGCCTCCAGCAGCGAGACGGAATCGCAGATGCGTTTGACCACGTGCATCTCGTGGGTGATCACCAGAACGGCCAAATCGAGCTGGGAGCGCAGATCGAGGATCAGGTCGAGGATCTCGTCGGTGGTGCGGGGATCGAGGGCGGAGGTGGGTTCGTCGCACAGGAGCACGGCGGGTTTGGTCGCCAGTGCCCGCGCGATACCGACCCGCTGCCGCTGCCCGCCCGACAGTTGCGCCGGGTAGGCGTTCGCCGCGTCCGCCAGCCCGACGAGCTCCAGCAGGTCGAGGGCACGCTCCCGGGCGGAGGCCCGGCGTCCCTGGATCTCCAGGGGGTAGGTGACGTTGCGCCACACCGTGCGGGAGTCGAATAGGTTCGCGTTCTGGAACACCAAGCCCAGGCTCCGGCGGGCGTTGCGCAGCGCGGTTGAATGGACCTTGGTCAGTTCCACGCCGCCGATTTCGATGCTTCCCGAGGTGGGGCGATCCAGCATGGCGAGACAACGCACCAGGGTGGATTTTCCGGCCCCGGAGTGACCGATGATGCCGTGGACGCTGCCCTCGGGAACGGTCAAGGAGACGCCGTCGAGGGCGCGCACCTTGCGTCCGGATTGGTGATAGACCTTGTGCAGGTCGGTTACGGTGATCAAGAACCCTCCTGAATGGTTGGCGTGCTCCTCAGGGGCCGACACATTGCATCAACCCGAAAGACCCCACATAAATTCCTGCACCGTCGCCACTGCCCGGTTCGACGGTGTGTTCAGGCCCGCACGGCTGCGGCGACATCATCGAAAATGTCGCGGTCCAGTACGGCACCGATCCGGCGGACGTCGTCGGGGTCGATGCGGATGATCCGGTTGATCCGCACCTCGCTGGGACGTCGCTGGGGGTCCCACTCCCCCGTCCCGATGTCCATCCAGCGCCGTCCGCTGCGAGCCTCCTGGACGGCGTCGCGGTCGTGGTCCTTGGAGGTCAGCAGCAGCCCGAGCAGCCACTCGTGGTCGCGACCGATGATCAGCACGGGGCGGTCCTTGCCCTCCCTGTGGTCCTCCTCGTAGGGCACCCAAGTCCAGACCACCTCACCCGGGTCGGCCTCCTTCCCGGGGGCCGGGGAATAGGTGATCCTGGGGGTGCCCTTGAAATCGCCGGGATACTCGCGGCGTCCCGATCCCCCGGCGCGGCGGGAGTCGTTCGGACGCCGCCCCGCGCTGCTGGATGTCCCCGTGGTGTGCCTCCTTGTGCTGCGGTTCCGTCGCGATCTGTTCACGTCGGGTCTGAACTGGGCCAGAAGGTCGCGAAAGATCCGTGACAGCAGGTCACCCAGCCAGTTGCTCATGGATTGAGCCTAGAGGGTCCGCACACGAGCTGCGGGCGCGCGGGGAAGGTGTTGTGGAAATGACGTCACATCACAGGAGAAATCGACTGTGAATTCCGCGGGTGTCCTCTGTGAGAGAGGCCCGCGCCCGTCCGATGGGGGGGTTCGGGCGGGCGCGGGCGTCCTTGGGTCCCGGCTAGCCGGGAGCCGGTGTCGCGGTCCGCTGCCCAGATGGGGGGAACAGGCTACGTCTCCTGCGCTCCGGCGAGACATACGTTACCGCACTCATGGTTCACAAGGAAGCCAATCGCCCCGCGCGTTAACCGTGAATAATCCTTTTGACCTCGCCGCGTTAACCGCGATTAATCTTTCCTGCCATCCCTTTGGTCCCCTACCCGGTATTCACCTTCGTCAAGGACGCGTTTCATACCTTCGTCAGTGGCGGATTTCGCACGTCGAAGGCGGTCAGCATCACGACCGGATCACCGCTCCGGCTCCAAACAGCGGGCTTGACGCCGGCACCACAACCTCCCGGTCGCCATCAGAACCACCACGGAATCCCGGTGACGCCCGAATCTTGGACGACCACCAGCGCCCGTCGAGACCTTCTGCACCCAGTCACCATCCCCGCGTCGATCGTTCCACCTCCCGGCCTCTTCCCGTGGGATCACCACCCGAATGGCATGATTGCCACCATGTCTGATGCACCCCTGACCGGCACCGTCGCCCTGCTCAGCGACGCCCCCCTCGAGGAACTCATCGGAGTCGTGGAGGTGCTAGCCCAGGAAGGAGTGGCGAACCTGTCGATGCCCGTCGACTCCGCGTCCCTCGAAGAACTCGTGGCTCTGTACGGTCAACGGATCAGGATCGGCGTGCACGGAGCGGTGAAAGCCCCTGCAACGCTGGCGACACAAGGGGCCGATTTCATCCTCCCGGACTTCGTGACCTCAGATATCGCAACCATCGCGGAAGCGCTCGCGCTCGCCTGTTACGCCACCGCCATGACCCCCACCGAGGTAGCAACCGCCCTGACGATGCCCGTCACCGGTGTGCAGCTGCGTCCCGCAGAGGTCGTGGGACCCACCATGGCCGAGCACCTGCAACACATGGGACTGATCGATAAGACGATACCGAGAGGCGGGTTGATCCCCTTCACGGCCAAGCAGTGGCTGAGCGCAGGGGCTCCCGCGGTGTGTGTAGGCAGACACCTGATCGGTGACGCCCTCAAAGGAGGAGACCTGGCAGCCCTCCGCGACCGCTGCCGCAACCTCCGGAACTAGGTCGCGCCACAGTCGTCGGAGCCGCATTCAGCGGGGCTCGAGGAGTCCCGACGACCTTCCCTCACATCCCGCGACGCGGTTTCGGATCGCCTCCATGACGCGGCTGCGGACCCTGTGGCGGTTCCTCGTCACGCAGCCTGACCTGAGTGATCTCCGAGTCCGTGAAATCGTCCCAGTCCTCCCCGGGAGAACGCGGTTCGGGTGGCACGACGCTCTCACCTTCACGGAACCAGCCGGTCGGCATGGTCCGCGTCTCCTGCTGGGACACGACCCCCTCAGCGGCATCAGAGCGAAAAGCCTGATCGCCTTCGGAGGTGAACCGCACCTCGGTCTGATCATTGAGTCCGAGCTCTGGCTCAGATTCCATCGCATCCTCCGGGAGCTCGTCGTCGAGCAGCTCCCCGTCACCGATCAACCCGAGCGTCCCCTCGTCGGCCTCCCTGTGTCGGGCTCGGACGATGAGGGCGAGCACCACCAGGGCGGCTGCCGCGACGGTGACAACCCCTCCCCCGATGAGCAGCCACAACAGGGAATCGCCGCGACTCTCGCTCTGCGCAGTCCCCGCAGACGGCGTCCCAGAGCCGACGGGGCCTCGCGTGCTGGCCGTCGGCGAAGGAGGCGGCGGAACAGTTTCCTGCGCGCTCTCCCCCTCGGTTGGAGTCGGACTGCTCTCGGCGACGGGGGCCTCAATGGTGATCTTTTTCTCAGCCGACCCCGCCGGCAGACCGGCGGCACCGGCGAAGGTTGCGACCAACTTCCCCTCCCCCACCGTGGCACTTGCTGGGATCTCCACGGAGCCGTCGAAGTTTCCATTCGCATCGGTTTGGAGGGTGTAGTCGGACAGCGCGGCGCCGTCGTAGGAGAAACTCACCAGCGCGCCCGAGACCGGCCCACCCGTGGCGGCCTTGACGCTGCCCATCACCCTGACGATGTCCCCCGGGGTCGCACTCGCCGGCTCGGCCTCCAAGGTGACCGCGGTTGCACTCTGGTTCGCAAACTCAATCCGCGAATTCTGTGCCGTTGGGGCGTGCTGGGCGTCCCCGGCATAGGTGATGACGAGCTCCTGGGGGCCTGAAATCTTGTCAGCCGGAACGTTGAACTCCATAACGAAAGTGCCATTGCCTCCGCTGACAACGGTTTGCAGCGGCTGCCCCGCGACGCTGGCTGTCAGCTGCCCACCGCCCACACCCTGTCCGGAACTGTCCAGCAGGAGCCCCTGCACCTTGACATGACCTGTGGTGTCCACGGCAACGTTGCTCTGGATCTGCGTGGAGGCCGGGTCCGCCCGGGCGTTGAGACCCGGCAGAACCAAGGCCAGCAAGGTCGCCAGCAGCAGGCTCAGAGCCGTTCGTCTCGCCCGCAAGGTCGGTGAACTCATTCGGTTTTCCTTTTCAGGAGGGTCTTGTGCAGATTACCGGGAAGGGTCACAGGGTGTCATGGCGCCTGTACCACCAACGCCGGACCGTGGGGTGAGTGTTCTGCCGCGGGCTCACGCCCACTCACCCCCCAACAGCTGCCGACACCCCGTCGCCAAGCCTGCCTTCCAGCCTACCGTCTGCCAGCACCATCACAGAAGCCGCATTGAGGTGATGGGATGACGTGAACTTTCGGACATGGGATGATACTTCCGACACTCAGTTCAGCTGTGCACCGTTTGTACAAACCGCAACCACAACCTATCCTGAGAGAAGTTCAGGTATTTCTAAGAAATGAGGGGATCCATGGCAAAGGCACGCCGCGCCTTCCTGGAGGAGGACGACTACGACGTCCTCGACATCACCCCTTCCGCCGTCACTTCCCCACGACGGGAGGCAAAGCGACCGCGCATCCTCGGCAGGGTACTGGCCCCCATCGCGCTGTCAGGCCTGGTTGTCGCAGGCTCCTTCGCAATAGCGAGCAGAGGAAACTCCGACAAGGCCGCCGCCCCAAGCTACGAAACCACTGACCTCGGCGTAAGCCGCGGAGGAGAACGCGCTCCCCTGGCTTCGGCATCCCCATCTGGTGATACCGAAACCAGCGCCCCGGCCCCGCTGCCGACTCCGACCGAAACCCCCGAGGCAACGCCAACGGAGACCGCAACCCCCACCGAGGAAGCCACCGCATCTGCTTCCCCGACCAAGACCTTCGACCCCTCCGAACTCGGAGAAAAAACAGGCGAGATGTACATCGCATCCTCGGCCAACGTGCGCACCGGACCTGGATCCGATTACGACGTACGAACCACGCTCGATGCGGGGCTGGCCGTGACGGTAACGAACGTCACCTCGAACGGCTGGCAGCAGATCTCCTACAAAGGCCGCGCAGGCTGGGTGAAGTCCGATCTGCTCACCTCCAAGAAACCTGAGACCCCGTCCGCCTCTCCCTCCAGCGAATCCGGTGGCTCCGGGTCCGGCGGAGGCGCTTCCTCCGGCGGCACCTGCTCGTCCTCCTCGGCGAAGAGCATCGAATCCGGACTCACCTCGAAGTCGATCTCCGTGCTCCACGCCGTCTGCGCAGCCTTCCCGGACGTGAAGTCCTACGGCGGCTACCGCAATGATTCCGGATACCACGGCCAGGGGCGGGCCATCGACGTCATGGTCTCCGGTGACCGGGCCTGGGAAATCGCTCGCTGGCTTCGCGAGAACGCCAAGAGCCTCGGTGTCATCGAGGTCATCCATGCCCAGAAGATCTGGACCACGCAGCGTTCCTCCGAGGGCTGGCGCTCCATGTCGGATCGCGGGTCGGCCACCGCGAACCACTACGACCACGTCCACATCTCCGTCGGCGGCTGACGAGCACCCCCTGGCCTCTCCTCAGGGAGAAGGCGAAGCCACGTCGCCGTCCCCGTCCACCTCCGCAGGGAGTTGCTGGTGACGCCCCAGCCACCCGCTGCCCGAGGGTGCTCAGGAGACCCCGTTGAACGCGTAGAGTCGCCACGACGCACCTCGGCCATCGCGCCACTCATACTTCAGGGTCGCAACCCCGGAGCCATCCCCGTGGATCCCCGGGAACCGGAGTGCCACCGCGTCGGCGGTTGAGAACGCAGGATCAATCACGAGGGCGTAGCGGACCTTCCCTTCGACGGGGTTGTTCAGCTTCTCCTCGAAATCCCGGTCCGGGGTGATGACGAACTGTTTGGGGTTCCTACTGGCCAAGACGATGGGGAAGGAGTAGGCGGCATCCGTGATCACGCTGCCCTCGGGCAGATCCAGGGAGTCGAGATAGGCCGCCACCTGATCCTGCATGACGTACTGGCCACCCTGGGCGACCGAAAGAGCCAGGCTCTCCTCCCGAGCCAGTCGGGAATCCAGTGATGCCCACCACGCAAGAGGAAGGGGAGCAAGGATGGCAATCAGCACCGTCCAAGCCGTGACCTTCCGAAATGTCAGGCGCTCTTCTCCCCCTCGCAGGGCGGCCAGAATGTATCCGGCCATCACCACCCCCCAGGGAATCGCCATGAACTGGAACCGGAGCCATCCGAAGGACGATCCGCTCAAGAAGGCCCACTCGTCGAAAGCCAGGATTCCCCCCAGGATGGCGGCAGGCCCGAGCACACCGGCATCTCGTCGCAGCGCAGCGATCACCATGGCGATGACCACGAACAGGAGCGCAAAAGGAGCCACAGCAAACAGCTGGGCGGCCAGGTAGGCCAGGATTCCCTCGAGGTTTCCGCCCGTGACCCTGTCGATGGTTTCCCGGGCGTTGGTGACCTGCGCCGTGTTCCCGTACAGCGACGTGTAGGTCGTGAACCACGACCCCGCCACTAGACGCAAGACCAGCGCCCATGCCCCGAAAGATGCCGCGAAGGGTCCACCGACCAGGAAGCAGTCCAGCAGGAAGAGTGTCCTGGCTCGTCGTCCGCCTCTGGAGCGCCACAGGCTGACGCCGAGGACGATGAGCACTGTGCTCAGCGCAGCCGCAACCGCCTCATAACGCACCAGATAAGCCAGGCCAAGACCGAAGCCGGTGTGCGCGAGATGCCAGGGATCATCCTTCCGGAGCCAGCGCGTCAAATGCAACGTCGTGTAGAGAGCAATCGCCAGGAGCATGGATTCGCTGGCCCCCGTGGCAGCCGAGAGCAGGATGAGCGGTTGGATGGCCAGGACTCCCGTCAGAACCAGCCCGGCACCTCGCCCCACCCCGAACAGGACGAGAAGCCGGCGGGCGAGCACCATCGCCACAGCACCGCAGATTGCCGAGACGATGACCCCAGCGAACGCCTTGGAAGCCAGCACGGGGATCAGAGGTGAGAGCAGAAGTAGAGGGATCGCCGCCAGCGATGGCAACGGATTCCAGACGGACCCGATGGCCGCCAGGTGAGGGTCCCGACTGAAAACCACGTAGTACCCATTGGCAACCCGGCTCATGGAGTCGGGAAAGATGATGTTCTGACTGATCAGCCAGACCCCAACACCCAGGTAGAGCAGCAACGCGAGAATAGCCACGATCCAGTCGTCGGATATCCGCAGACGCCCATCCTTCATCGTCATGCCCTTCATCACGCACCCCCCGGATCAGCAGCCACCTGGCTGGGTTCTCCCTCGAGCGGCGGTGGGCTGGTCTTCACATGAAGGCCGTGTGTCGTCTTCTCCCAGTAGGAGGGGTTACGAATCAGCTGCACGACGGCCTTGACCGCAGCAACCCACATCAGCAGCCAGTACGCGGGGACCAACAGCGCGGGAACCAACAGATCGGGACGTTCCATCACACGGGCCACGTACAGGCTCATGTACATGACGAGGAGGTTGCCCACCACCATGCACACCAACCCCAGGTGGTAGATCCCGGGCGGGAACAGCCCGGCCACGATCGGGGACTGGGATGTGAACCAGATCAGGGTGAGGATCCAGAACACACCGTTGAGGGCGCTGAGCAGGGGGGTTCCGGCGATGAAGATGATCATGTCCGCCACGGCCCGCCATCCGAGCTGTCTGGTGACCAGGCGCGGCGAACGCATGTGCACCAGGAAGGTTTGCAGATAACCCTTGTACCAGCGGCTCCGCTGCCGAACCCAGTTGATCAGGTCCGGGTTGGCCTCCTCTAGGGTCGTGGAATCGAGCACACCGACCCGGTATCCGGCCCTGTGTAAGCGGAGTCCCAGGTCGGCATCCTCGGTGACGTTCCACGGATCCCATGCCCCGACGGCCTTGAGTGCCGTCACCCGGAAATGATTAGACGTGCCCCCGAGCGGAATCGGGGCGGAGATACCCACCAGGCCGGGAAGCATGTTGCCGAACCATGCTCCGTAGTCCAGCGTGAACCAGCGTGTCAACAGGTTCTGCCGCGAGTTGTAAAACCCCAGACGCGCCTGCACGCATGCATAGTTCGTCCCCAGCCTGTTCAGGGCCAGGACGGCTTTGCGCAGCTGGAGCGGATCGGGCCGGTCCTCCGCATCGAAGATTGTGCACAGCGTCCCGCGCGCAGTCAGGAGACCGTAGTTGCAGGCCTTCGGTTTCGTCTGGGGATCAGCTTTGGGAACCTGGATCACGGTCAGGTGCGCCCGGGGCCGCAGCTTGCTGGCCGCGGCAATGGTCTCGGCGTCATCAGCCTCCAGCAGAAGCCGAATGTCCAGCTTTTCCCTGGGGTACTCAATGCACTCCAGGGCCTCAACCAGCTCCTCAATCAAGGGCTCTTTAAAAGCCGGGACAAGTACCGTATAAACGGGAAGCTGAGCGTCAGGGAAAGCCCGGGCATCTTCATCCGCTATCTTCACCATTCGCCCTCCCCGGGCGCCGTGTTTGAAGAGAAGAAACCTGAACCCGAGCGCCCAGACGTAGGAGACAGTCGCCAGCACCACCAGCAGCACGCCAGTGATCCAGGGAAGAAAAATCAGGCCGAGTAGAAACAGCACCACAACGGATATGAGAATCCCCCGTTGCCATCGAGCCAGAACGCTGTGAGCAGAATACGCGGGAGAACGATATTCCAAAGCATGACAGGCCACTTCCAGGGCTTGCTTCGGAGACATCAGATTCGAGTCCGGAAATGGCGCCGGCGTTTCTCCGAACCGAGCGATCGCTCTTCTATTGGATGCATGTTTGACCGATCGGGACGTCACAGAATCACCCCGATCCGCGACAAGACAATGACGAGGGCCAGCGCCACGCCCACAGCGACGTAACGCGAGACTGGGATGTGGATCAGCTGATCAGAGGGAGCCCATCCACGACGGAACAAAACCGTGCCAACAACGCTCACCCACACGATGGCAACAACGATCAGGGCGATCAGGCGAGCCGGTGGAGGCAGCAACCACGCCAGAGCGGGCAGAGCTGCAGGGCACACCCACATCATGGCCCGGGTACCACTCACTATCAGCATGCACGTCGCCAGACAGAGGAGCCAGGCAATGGTGACGACCGTCGGATTACCGGCAGTTGGCCACTGCCGGAGCACCCAGATCCCCGCTCCAAACAGGATGACCGCGAGGATCAGATCGACCTCCCGATCGTCGATCCTGGGCTGTGTGCGACGAACGCAGAGCAGGACCTCGGCAACCAGCAGCGATATCAACCAGCCGATCCACAGCTCTGGCAACGCGGATGAATCTGGAATCGCCGCCGCAATCAACACCCCACACAGAAATAAGAAGACTGCATGTTCCCTTATTCCATACAGCGCGGCGATCACCCCGGGTCCTCTTCCCTGAAATTTTGTCACCTTGTTTACGGCTCCACCCATTGACGCGACGACCTCCTATGACGCTTTGGACACGACGTGAGGAATACGCTTCGCCTTCGACCGGAAGAAAGAAAACAGCCACGCCGCACGACTGATCAACAGTCGCTCCCGGTCCACTACGAAGGTAATACTCCTCGCAACCAGTGGTTAGGGCGCATCAAACGGGGGGATGCGACCATGATCATCATAACCATAATCCCCCACGAACCAAGGGACCTAGATTTCCCTAACCAAAGGCATTCAATGCCCTGACCAAAGGACATATATTTCATTGGCCGAAAGTATCGCCTCCGCCCGAATCACCCTTCGACAAGTCACGCAGGAAAACCAGCGCCTGGTGAGCGTCGCCGACGGATAGATCCCCCTGAATTCGCGGCTCCATTACGAATTCCTCGGTCTATTGAAAGCCTATCGGGCGACATGAATGCGGTATTTTCACCATCATTTTCCCACAGCGAAACACGCCGGTCACGACGCCGGGTCACGGTCACAGAAGCGTACGATCGCCCGGTCTGGCGCTCCACAGCGGGGCGAGATTTCCACAACAGGACCTAAGCTGGTGCCATGATCAAGCCGGTTGACGCCACCACCACTGCTGCCTGGGATGAGCTGGACGAGCTCGCCGACAATGCCGAACTGGATCTTCGCAGAGCTTTCGCCGACGACCCGGAGCGGGCCGCCCGTTTCACGCACACCGTCGGGGACCTGCACGTCGATCTGTCGAAAAACCTCATCAACGACGACGTCGTAGCGGCGCTGCTGCGGCTCGCAGAACAGACCGACGTAGCTGGCCGCCGGGATGCAATGTTTCGCGGCGAGCACATCAACATCACCGAGGACCGTGCGGTGCTGCACACCGCACTTCGGCTGCCTCGCAACGCGGAATTGACGGTTGACGGGCAGGACGTGGTGGCAGATGTCCACGACGTGTTGGAGAAGATGTTCGCCTTTGCCGACAAGGTGCGTTCTGGCGAGTGGGTGGGGGTCACGGGCAAACCGATCCGCACCGTAGTCAACATCGGCATCGGTGGTTCCGATCTCGGACCGGCGATGGTCTACGAGGCACTGCTGCCGTACAAGCAGCAGGGCCTGGAGTGCCGGTTCATCTCAAACATCGATCCGACCGACTGTTTCGTCAAGACCGCGGACCTGGATCCCGAAACCACGCTTTTCATCGTCGCGTCCAAGACCTTCACCACCCTGGAGACCCTCACCAATGCACGCATGGCCCGCACCTGGTTGCTGGATGCACTGGTCGCCGCAGGTTCCATCGAGGACACCGAACAGGCGCGCCGGGACGCGATCGCACAACACTTCGTGGCTGTGTCCACCGCGCTGGACAAGGTGGCAGAGTTCGGCATCGACCCGGCCAACGCCTTCGGGTTCTGGAACTGGGTGGGTGGCCGCTATTCCGTGGGGTCGGCTGTCGGCCTGCCGGTGGCGATCGCGATCGGTCCCGACGGTTTCCGTGACTTCCTGGCCGGTTTTCACACCGTCGACCAGCACTTCTGCACAACCGATCCGGCACACAACGTGCCGCTGCTGATGGGGTTGTTGAACATCTGGTACGTCAACTTCCTGGGCGCCACCAGTCACGCGGTGCTGCCCTACGCCCAGTACCTTCACCGGTTCGCCGCCTACCTG
>ERZ772799.244-NODE-244-length-21489-cov-4.224923_pt1 | contig 21489 bp, 22 predicted proteins | sample MGYA00511345_ERZ772799 | MGnify/ENA primary metagenome ERZ772799 (study PRJEB29015, sample SAMEA2738037) | human oral metagenome | biome: human oral; feature: human-associated habitat; material: saliva | place: China | collected 2238 ... | reverse complement strand
AAGACCCGCGACTACGAGGAGACGAAGAGGACGCTCAAGAACGTGGTGGCCGCCGCGAAGAAGGTTCGGGCGAGCCTGTAGTCTCTTTATAGGTCCGCAAGCAGCGGGGTTTTGCCCGAGAAGGTGAGAAAATATCACCTTTTCGGCAAAATACCCGCTGCTCGCGGATTGTTTTCCCCGCATCCCGGGCCACCCTGCGGGCAGGCTGAGGGGTAACCTCATACTGCGGGGTGAGGCGCGCCATCTGCTCACCCCCTAGAATAGGTTCATGGATAACACTAAAAAATCAGGTATTGTCACCGAATGGGTCGATTCAAACGTCAAACCGGGCGATGATTTCTTCCGCCACGTGAACGGCGCGTGGCTCGACACGTACGAGATCCCCGCCGACCGCTCCAAAGACGGCGGCTTGTACACCCTGCGCGATGACGCCGAGAAGCATGTGCGTGAGATCATTGAGCGCGTCGCAAAAGAACAGCCTGCTTCCCGTATTGGTGCACTGTACAACTCGTTCATGGACACCAAGAAAATTGAGGCGGATGGCCTGGACCCGCTGCTGAAAGAGGTCGCCCCCATCCTGAACGCGCAGACCCCGCAGCAGCTGGCGGTCACCCTGGCGCTGCTCTCACGCGCGGGTATTTCGCAGCTGATCGGCTGGTACACGAGTATCGATTCGAAGGACCCGCAGAAATACACGTTCTATATGACCCAGTCGGGCCTGAACCTGCCGGATGAGGCGTACTACCGTGAGGAGAAGTACGAGCAGGTGTGCTCCGCCTATATTGAGCATATTGCGCGTGTTTTTGAGCTGACTGGCTTGGCGGAGGGGTTCAGCCTCACCCCGGCGGAGGCGGCGAAACTGATTTTTGCGCATGAGGCCGAGATCGCCGCCCACCACTGGGATGTGGTCGCTAACCGCGACGCCGAGGCGCGGTACAACCCGGTGGATGCGGCTGAGCTTGAGGAGAAGTTCCCCGGGTTCCAGTTCTCGCACTGGCTGCGGGCGCTTGGTACTGACCCCGACAGCATGGGCAAGGTGGTGGTGTCCCAGCCGTCGTTCTTTGAGGGTGTAGCGCGCCTGTGGGAGCAGACGCCGCTGCTGACGTGGAAGCTGTGGGCGGTGTGGAATGCTGTGCATTCGCGGGCACCGTTTATGTATGACGAGCTGGTGCAGGCGAATTTCGATTTTTACGGCCGCACCCTTTCAGGTACGGAGAAGCTGCGCGATAGGTGGAAACGCGGCGTGGGCACGGTTGAGAAGGCGCTCGATCAGGAGGTCGGCAAGGAGTACGTGGCGGTGCATTTCCCGCCGGAGCATAAGGCGAAGATGCTCAAACTGGTGGATAACCTGCTAGAGGCATACCGCCGCTCGATCACGAACCTGGAGTGGATGACCGAGGCCACCCGGGCGAAGGCCCTGGAGAAACTGTCCATGTTCGTGACGAAAATCGGTTACCCGGATGAGTGGCGTGACTACTCGAAACTTGAGCTGGTTGAGGGTGATTTGTTCGAGAATTTGCGCCGCGCCTCCGCCTTTGACTGTGATTTTATGCTGGAACGCAATGGACAGCCGGTGGATAAGAACGAGTGGCTGATGTCGCCGCAGACGGTAAACGCTTACTATATGCCCCCGGCGAATGAGATCGTGTTCCCGGCCGCTATTTTGCGCCCGCCGTTCTTCGACCCTGACGCTGATGACGCAGCAAACTACGGCGGTATTGGTATGGTGATCGGGCACGAGATCGGCCACGGTTTTGATGATAAGGGCTCACGCTATGACGGCACGGGGGCACTGAATAACTGGTGGACCGATGAGGACTACGAGGAGTTCAATAAGCGCACGCACGCCCTGGTTGAGCAGTATAACGCCTACACCCCGGTGGGTCTTGACCCGGAAAAGTTCCGGGTAAACGGTGAGCTGACGCTGGGTGAGAATATTGGTGACTTAGCGGGACTGTCGATCGCGATTGAGGCGTATAAGATCGCCCTTGAGCAGCAGGGTATTAATTCGCTGGAGGACGCGCCGGTGCTTGATGGGATGAGCGCGGCGCAGCGTCTGCTGTGGTCCACGGCCCAGGGCTGGCGCACAAAATCCCGCCCGCAGCACGCGGAGATGATGATTTCGGTGGATCCGCACTCCCCCGATGAGTTCCGGGTGAACGGCACGGTACGCAATATTGACGAGTTCTACACGGCTTTCGGTGTTGCTGAGGGCGATCAGCTGTACCTGCCGCCTGAGGAGCGGGTACGCATCTGGCTGTAGCGCCCTGCGCCTGAGCGCCTCTGACCCACCCCCTGCGCCTTTGGCAGAATCTTTAGCAGACCCACAAACCTGCGGGCAGGGGGTATCGGTTCAAGCAGAGGATATTTTCTCCTCTGCTAGAACACATATCCTCTGCTCGCGGCCTCAGGGGCTAGATGTTAGGTCGTGCGGCGGGTCCACTTGGTGAGGGTAAGACCCGCTGTAACAGCTATGAGGGATGCGGCACACACTATGGCGTACAGCCCGGTATCAGCCCACACACTCACATGTGAGAACAGCAGGCTGCCTAATGCGGTGAAGAGTGCAGTTGCCAGGAAAATAACCGACATAACTTTCCCAATATGTTTGGGGTTACTGTTCTTCTGCACATCACTATATAGTCGAATATTGTAAATAACTATAATTCCTGCGCTTATAAATAATGCACAAAATACACTAATAATTCCGGGAATGATAGCTATACAGTACGCGCAGCACATCAGAAATAGTAGAGTATTTGGGTGAGCTTTTGCCCCGAGACTGGGCGTTTTATGAATAATAGCGGATGCAGCCACAGCACCCAGCGCCGAGATAAACATGCCCAACCCATACATGTTTGAGTCCATCCCCAGGTGCGCCACTCGCCCCAGCAGCAGATACAGAGTGGAGGCTCCCCACACGTTAATGACCGTAATGTAGAGTACCTCGCGTCTAAGATATGCTGAAGAGGCTATATATGCTAGTCCATCACTTAAATCACGGGTTATTCGAGGTTTTTCTTCCTTCACCTCAGCACGAGACACACGCCGCCCCGAAGGCAGATACAGAGTGATTACCAAAGAGAGCATGAAGGAGACAAAATTGACAATCAGCGCAGCTTCAAGAGCATCAGCTGTCTGTTGCGCCAGGATAGCTGCACCCACTAGCGGGCCCGCTGAACGCGATAATTCCCCTACCACCGAATAAACACTATTGTATTTTTCAAACTCTTGAGTATGGAGTATTTCAGGAATGATAGCCCGGCTGGTGGGCGCATATATTGTTGCGATAAGCGACAACCATGCCGAAAGAATGAGCACAATAAAAACACTTGCGTGCCTGTCAAGGTATATCGATAATACGGCGGCGACTATACAGAAAATACTGTTTATAATGTCATAGGCGATAAGCAGTGTTTTCTTATTGTATCTGTCAATAATTGTGAACCCCAGAATACTGGCAAGAAGCACCCCTGCCCCATTGAGTGCGTTCATCAGCCCCACCAGCTGATTACCTGCATGTTGGCTCACGTACCATGCGACCACCACAGTGTAGGCGATCGACCCTACTCGGGAGAGGGCGGTGGCAGGAATAAGGTTGTGTGCCCTGCTGTATCTGTTAACCACCTGGTTTATCACCGTTTCATCATTACCCATACGGCGCGGCTTCTAGCTCGCAGTGTTGGATTTTTATATCCTTCGCGGGTGCATAAGAGTGCATCTATACCTTGTTCGTGCCGCTGGTTGCGGATGAGGAGAGTGAGGCGTCAGTGCTGATGACCCACTTGTTGTCTTTGTAGGTTAGATGCATCTCTGCGTCATCGGTTATTTCCCGCTTGTCACTGGAAATATCTCGCGCACGGCCATCTGACACAGCGAACTCCCCGATAGTGATTTTCGTTGTGCAAGGCCACGTGTATGTGTCGTCTTTTTTCGTGGGCAGGGGATCTTTAAGGATGAAAACGCACTTGGATTCCCCCACCCATGCCTTGGTGAAGGGTTTCCCAAAATACTCGTACACGCCCTTTTTGTCTGCCTCCTCCATGTTCACCTGCTGAATACAGGTGTCTTCCCCAGTGTTTATGGCGTAGGTGATGGCGGCCGCATAATGCCCGAGGGCGGAGTAGATTCCCGCGACGGTTTTATTGTCGATGTTGGCGGGTTTGACGGGTTTAGGCGTGTTCTTGGCGCGGTGCTCTCGGGTGGCGGGTTCGTAGGTTCCCGCGGAGGTGTCGTAGCTGTCGAACTTGATCTCGCCCGAGTAGTCTCCCCTCATATCTGTGAGCTGGGCTGAGGAGGTGCAGGCCCCTAACGCGGTGGCACCTGTTGCGGCGATCCCCGTGAGCACGGCGCGGCGGGTCACAGCGGAAGTTCGGGTTAATGCGGAAGTCATAGGGTCATCGTTCCTTTTGCGGTCGATGGTCGGTTCTTCATTCATCATATCGACCGCCGGGGAACATCTAAAGACCCCACCGCCTTCACTGTGGTGCAGGTAACCAGTGTTATAGCTTGTGAATCATCTGTAACACTCGTGAGCTGTTCTACTGTGCGCGGAGCACAGAAGAAACAGGGCACCGGGTCCTGGGGGGCGAGCGCGGCAGCAGCCTTGGCGCGGCCCTAGACGCGGGAGGTTTCCCCTGCACCGGGCGATGAGGAGCTGCTGTCGGTGGGCAGGGTATCAAAGACCCACCGCTCGTCCTTGTACCGGGCAACAATATCCATGGAGTAGTCTTGTGACCGTTCTGATTCTGGGACTTCTTCCACTGAACGATTCTTCACCCGGAAGGGGCCGATCCTAACAGTGAACAGAGCTGGCCACGTGTAGGTATCGCCGTCTTGCCGGGGTGTAGCCTCTTTAAGACTAATGATGAGTGTGGGGTCAGCAACCCAGGTGGAGCCGCTCACACGGCCTATAGCTCTTGTCAGAGAGGCTTTATCTTCGCTGCTTAATGCGCTTTTTCCAACACATTCCGCGTCGCCGCTGTTGAACCCGTAGATGTAGGCGGCAGCCAAGTAGGCAATATTAGCGTGGAGTCCGGCCACACTGTTCTTATTCGCTTCTTCGGGAAGAATAGGTTTGGGGACGTTTTTGGCGCGGTGTTCTCGGGTGGCGGGTTCGTAGGTTCCCGCGGAGGTGTCGTAGTTCTCGATTTTCGCTTCGCCGCTAAAGTCGGTGCGTTCAGAGTTTGAGGGGCTGGCTGCCCCTTCCTCTATTGTTTGTGTGGTGGCAGGCACCAGTGTGGAGGCGCATCCTGTGAGCGCGGTAGCCGCTGCAATACCCACGGTCATGAGTGCGGTGCGGCGGGTATAGGCGGAAGTTGTCATAGTGTGTCATCCTCAACGATTGGTGATTGCCATATTAGTTTATCTGTATGAAGGTATCTAGTTTAACGGCTTAACCACGGTGTTGCTTGTTATTTTGGCAAGTATTTCATCTCTGGCGGCTGGCGCCTGGGCCTGAAAGCTGATCGTCCTGGGCTCATCTGAGAGGGCCGAAAACGGGTGAAGGTTCAGTCTCCAACGCACCGTCCGTCGGCGCGCAGCGCATACTCAAACATTAACCCTGAATATTGTGTTAAAGCAGCGCTAAAACGCTTCGCGCCGCGCTGTCCGGGCCGCTTTTGCGCGACTATTCAGGTTCTTTCCGTACAATAGAATACGTTGCCTCCGTACAGGTGCGCGGCACCCGAATAACCGTGCACGGTACGTATTGGCGGCTTCACCGTGACTATTAGTGCGCTACAGAAAGGGTGTCCAGTGTCTGACGTTCCCGCCTCCGAACCACAGTTCGGTGCACCCCCAACCGTTACCCAGGCCCCGGCCAGGCTGGGCACCCAAGGCACCCTGGATTTGGTGAAAAAAGAGACCCGCGCACCCGAGGCAGCCACGGTGAATAACGGCGCTGATGAGCTGGCGATAGCGCTGAATAACACCGACCTGAAATCCCCCACGTTGCTTGACACCCTTGAGAACACAATCTCGGTGTACGGTGCCGACACGTTCAACGGTATTGACGTAATCACCCAGCGGCTGCTGAACATGCAGGAGCTTGAGCTCGCCCCCGAGTCACCGCAGACGAAAGCCTCGAAAAACTTGGCTGAACTACGCGCGCAGATCAACTCCCTGGATTACAGCGCAATTGACGGCACCCCCGGCAAGCGTGGCCTGGCAAAACGCCTGCTGGGGCGCGGCAAAAACAAGATGGAGGCGTTCTTCTACCAGTACGCCACCGTCAACCGCAATATTGAGGGCATCAGCAAAAAACTTAAAAAGTCCACGGACGCCCTGGTGATGCAGCAGGCGGAACTGGTGAAACTGCGTGAACGCCTGCAGGAAGGCATGCGGGATTTGAACGAGAAAGTTGCGGTGCTTCAGCAGTTCGCCGACATGGTGCGTGCCGCCGCCGAAGAGACCCGCCTTGAAGGGGATGAAGAGACCGCGCGCATTTACACCGAGAAGGTGCTGTACGTGACCGAGCAGCGCATCAGCGACCTGCTCACGAAGCTTGAAATTGCCGGGCAGGCGTACCTGACCAGCGACGTTGTCTCCAGCAACGGTAAAGAGCTGATTCGCGGTATTCGCCGCGCCGAAGACACCACCCTGTGGGCGTACAAGATGACCGCCTACATCGCCCGCTCTTTGGGCATGCAGGAGGCGGTGCTGCAGCAGCTTGGCGCCTTGAAACAAACCACGGAGAACGCGATCACGCGCAACGCCGAGATGCTCTCCTCGCAGGCTACGCGTATCCAGCAGATGGCGTCCCAGCCCGCAATCGACCCGCAGGTGCTGGAGCAGGCGCACGGCAAGGTGCTGGCCGCTCTTGATGAGATTTCCTCCTTCAGGCAGGGGGCGGTGGATGCGTTCGCCCAGTCAAACCAGATGCTGCGGGAGCTCACCGCCGACTCGATGCGCCGCGTCGAACGCGCCAACGCCGAAGAGAACACGGTCACCGGCGGCGGTTCTGCCCGCGCCATCACGGGGAACTAGCGCCAATGAGCTTCCTTAAATGGTTTCTTGGGGTTCAGGATACACACCCCGCACCCCAGCCCGGGCAGCAGCCAGCTCCACCCGGGGCGGGGGTGGGCGAGTATACTGCCCAGGCCGGTAACGCACAGGCGTACCCGCAGGTACACGAGCCCACACCCGCCGAGGTGATCGCGGAGGCCAGCATACGCCTGGGGCAGTTCGCTGACACGGTACCGCCTCGGGCGCTCTTTCCGGCGTTTGAGATGGTCGAGACCTACCGGAAGATCACGGATGAGGCGGGGTCTAACACGCACCGGGCGCTGCCGGAAACAACCTCATACACCCTGCAGACGGCGCTAAGCACCTACCTGCCGAACCTTTTCACCGCCTATACGCGCACCCACTCCCCCACCGAGACGCAAACCACCGAGCTGGTGCAGGCGCTCACGGAGGCGAACCGCGAGTTCTCCACCGCCCTGAACCTGGTGCGGGCCGGGCACAGCATGGACCTTGAGACGCACACCCTGTTTATGCGTAAGCGCATGGTGGCATGATGGGGGCGGTAACGTGATGGAACTGAGCATCGGGCAGAACGTGAACCTGACCCAGGCCGCCCCCGAGGTGCACAATATCCTGGTTGGGCTGCGGTGGCGCACCGACGAACCGCTGCTACGTGAATGCCTGGAAGCCGGGGTGCTGCTCACAGCGGGCGGGCGCCTGGTGAACCGCCGCGACTTCGTATTCGCGCACCAGGTGCTTGACAGCTCCGCCAGTGTGCACCGCCGCGAGCTCATGGGCGACGACAAGGCACAGTTCGGCATACATTTACCGGAGGTTCCGGCGGATGTGGACTCGCTGGAGGTGGTGCTTTTCATTAACGGGGAAAGCTCAATACGGCTTAACCGTGCCAGCGGCATACGGGCCCGCGTCATTAACCCGGCCACGGGAGCCACCATGTTCCGTGCGCCCCTGGCGCAGGTGGGCCGCAGCGCGGCGGTGCGCCTCATGCAGGTGTACCGGCACCGTGGGGACTGGAAGGTGCGTGCGGTGTGTGACGAATGGGCAGATGTTCCGGCGATGCTGCGGGGGTTCGGGTTGTGAGCCGCTACAGTTTCTTAACGGCGTACCTGGCCGACCCGGCGCCACAGAATACTCGTGACCACGGCGGCAGTGCCCCTGCCACCACGGGCGGCGCGGCGGCCCACGCACCCCAGCGAACAGCCTCGGCCGCCACCCAAAACACCCGGCACAGCTCCCCCACACCGGCGGCGCAGCCCGGTGGCGGCGGGCGTCGCGTGCAGGCCCCCTCAGTCGTCAAACCCGGCGGGGCGAATAGCGCGGGGCGGTCGGTGGCCCCGCCAGATATGCGTAAACCCGCGCGCCGCACCGCCACCTACACCCCCGCAGAGCCCAACAGCCGAATATCGGGGGCACCCTCCGGGGCCGAAACCACCGAAACATCCACACCCGTAACCGCCAGCCCTATACCAGACCCCGAACCGCACTGGTGGGGGTCCGCCCCGAATATCACCGAAGCGGCGCAGGAGGAACGGGCCTTCATACTTGATGCGGTACAGTCCGGAATCGGCGGGGTGAGCATCACCGGCACGAACCTGCACGCAACCCTGCTCACCTGGGACGGCGCCACCATCGACTACCCTGAGCCTTCACGGCCCGAACCCATTGATACGGTCACCAGGATCACTCTCAACACCGACTGCACGGTGCTGAGCATACCGCCACGGGCGCTCGCGCAGCTGCGTTCGCTGGCTGTGGGCGGAGAAAATCTTATACTGGCCAACACCAGCCTGGGGTTTACCCGAACCCTGGGCAGGGGCGCGCTAGTATTAAGCGAGAGTGGGTACGCTACGCTCGCAATAGCCATTATTGGCTAGAAATAACCACCATAAATAGACAAGAGATAAGGAAAGGTACATGGCTGCTATTAAGCTCACCAAAGGCAACCCCATTAACCTCACCAAGGAGGCCCCCGGCCTGAAGAACCTCACCATCGGTCTCGGCTGGGACCTGTCAATTGCTGGGGAAGCGTACGACCTGGACGCCTCGGTCATGCTCACCGATGAGAACGACAAGATCATTTTCGATGACGCCTCCCTGATCTTCTTCAATAACCCCACCAGCGCGGACGGGGCGATCGTGCACACCGGTGATAACCGCACGGGTGACGCCGAAGGCGACGATGAGACGATTATCGTGAACCTTGAGAAGGTGGACCCGCAGATTCAGCGTGTGCACATCCTCGCCTCCATTTACGAGGGTGAGAAGACCGGCAAGAACTTCGGTGTGGTGCGCAACGCCTATGTGCGCCTGATTAATGACGACACCAACGAAGAGATCGCCCGCTACGACCTGTCCGAAGACTGCTCGGCGGCACCGGCGGTGCTGTTCGCTGTGGTGTACCGCCATAATGGCGAGTGGCGTTTCAAGGCTGTGGAAGACCCCTTCACCGGTGGCCTGCCGCACCTGCTCACCTCCTACGGTTTTACCGTCTAGAACCCTCTAGACAGCACACACACGCTCTATAAGGAGAGCTTTTAATCAATGGCATTGTTGAAATTCTTCAAATATGACCTGCTCATCACCCTCGCGGCGCTCATTGTGGCGATGTTCTACGGCGGTGTTTCGGGCATGGTTTCCGCCGCGATCCTGATCGTGCTTGAGATCGTGTTCTCGTTCGATAACGCGGGCGTGAACGCAAAATACCTGAACAAGATGTCGCACGCCTGGCGCCGTATCTTCCTGACCGTAGGCGTGCTCGTGGCAGTATTCGGAATGCGTCTGGTGTTCCCGTTCCTGATCGTATGCCTAGCCGGTAACGTGGGACCGGTCGAAGCATGGAACCTGGCCATGGAGCGCGGCGACCCGCACACCCCCGGCACTTACGGCTACATTCTGGAATCTGCGCATCACACGATCGCCTCTTTCGGCGGCATGTTCCTGCTGATGCTGTTCCTCTCATTCCTGTTCGAGGCAGGTAAGGATGTGCACTGGCTGGCGGTCATTGAGAGGCCGCTGGCTAAGGCGGGGCATTTCGACTCAATGCCGGTGCTGGTTTCGGGTGCGATCCTGTTGGCGGCCGCACAATTGTTCGGGGCCGAGCACCATGAACAGTACACGATCCTGCTCTCCGGGCTGCTGGGTATGCTCACGTTCCTGGCGACGAACGGTCTGGCGACGTTCATGGAGGACCGCAATGAGGCTCAGGAAGAGTCTCTGTCGGAGGTCGCCATGCTCACGGGTAAGGCCGCGTTCTCCATGTTCATCTTCCTGGAGGTGCTGGATGCGTCATTCAGCTTCGACGGGGTGCTGGGCGCGTTCGCGGTGACTTCCGACCCGATTATTATTGCGATCGGCCTGGGTGTGGGCGCCCTGTTTGTTCGTTCAATGACGATCTACCTGGTTGAGAAAGGCACCCTGCAGGAGCTGCGCTACCTGGATCACGGCGCGCACTGGGCGATCGGTGTTCTGGCGCTCATGCTGATAGCGACCCTGAAGTGGGATATCCCGGATTATGTGATCGGTTTATCCGGCATCGTGTTCATTGCGGGTTCGGTCATCTCATCCCGCCGCGCTAACCGCGCCGAAGCCGCCGAGAATGATGGGGACGCCAAAGAACCCGTAGCCTCGGGAAGCTCAACCGATTAGGCCGCCCTGTGAGCGTGTCCATAACCGCTGCCGGGTGGCCGCCCCACTGGGGTGGGCGCTGTCACCCGGCGCGGCATGACAACTAACGTACAACGATGTAGAAGGGTAGAGAAACTATGGCCATTAACCTTTCAAAAGGCCAAAAGATTAACCTGTCAAAAGATAGCGGCCTCACCCAGGTGCGCCTGGGGCTGGGCTGGGACCCGATCAAGGTGAAGGGCTTCTTTGGGCGCACCAAGGAGAAGGCCGTGGACTTGGACGCCTCGGTGCTAGCCTATGATGCCTCGGGGCAAATGGTTGAGGCCGTGTTTTACGGGTCGTTGCGTGCCGCAAACGGCTCAATCATTCACCACGGCGATAACCTCACCGGTGCCGGTGATGGCGATGACGAGGTTATAGACATTAACCTGCCCGGGGTGGATGCCCGCGTCAACACCCTGGCGCTGGTGATCACCTCATATTCGGGTGATCAGTTCAGCAGTATTGAGAACGCGTTTGTGCGCGTCGAAAACGTGGAAAACCGGCAGGAGCTGGCCCGTTTTGAGATGACGCAGAAAGGCTCGCACACGGGTCTGATGGTCGCCTCCATTAGCCGGGACGGGAACGACTGGGTGTTTAAGGCCGTGGGTTCGCCGCTGCCGGGCGCTGCACGCACCCCGCGGGACGTTATCGACCCGGCTCGCGCCTACCTGTAACCTGCCAGCTACCGCGAACCGTAGAAGCAGGTTCCGGCCCGTGATACAGGGGTGCCCCAGATGGTTAGCCATCTGGGGCACCCCTGTTACGTACTTTAGTCAGTCATGGTGCACACCCGACACTTCGGCAGCGCTGCACCAGCCACGTGTCTTTGAGGCAGACGCAGGTAACTGCCTAGATTGAACTGCTGGGTGAGGCACTGGCTGATGCATCACCCGGAGACTGAGAGCTGATGTCACTAAGACGCCACGCACCATCCGAATATTTGGCAGTAAGCTCACCCTTATACGTGTGCTTCCGTTCTGTCTCCTTGAACTCCTGCACTTTTCCGGGAGCTGCTATATATTCCCCAAGGTCAGAGGTGAATGTAACTGGCCAATGGTAGGTGTCATCACGTTTAGTAGGCTGGGGTTCTTCCAGAACAGCCGTAAAAGTGGGGTTATCAAGCCATGCTTCCCCCTCTTTAAACGCCTTGTACATATCCCTGGCAGAATCCTTAGTAATGTCCCGTTTGTCTTCGTCATTGAGGTCTGACTGCTCAAGATACTGGTCGTCTCCCGTAGCGAAAAGATATTGTAGCGACGCTATCATGAACGCAAGAGACGAGTAGAGGCCCGCCGCTGATTCCTCACGAATATTATCAGGCTTAACAGGTTTGGGCACGTTCTTTGGCGGCTGGGTGCGGGTAGCTGGCCTGTAGGTTCCCGCAGAGGTGTCGTAGCTTTCGAGCTTCACCTCACCTCTATAGTCTTTCTCGGGCTCTTTTGTCTGATCATTACCAGAAATATCTGAGGCAGAAGAGTTTATATTCAACCCGCTGCAGGCGGTTAAAAACGTAAGGGAGCCAGCGCCTAAAAAGCCGAAGGCGGCACGGCGGTTAAATACGGAAGTCACAATATTATCGATCTCATTTGTCTAGATTCAGGATGTTTGACTTCTTTATTATAGCTAAAGTTCGTTTTTATGACCTTATATTTCTTTTTATGAGTTATCTGAAAGATTATAGGTCATCATGGTAACTTCCCACACGCTACCAGTGTACTTCCCTTTCATATACCCCTTTTGAGGCTTTTCAGCCCCTGTAGAGGGCACAGGGGCTGTCTGACCTTGTGCGTTATGGACATTTTTACCGTAATCAAAAACAACCGTAGAGGGCCATGTGTAGCCAGAGCCTGACTTGGTGGGCTGGTCAGTTGTTAATGTAATAACAATCTTGGGGTTTTCAAACCATGCGACACCGCCTGCAATATATTGTGCCATCTCATCATACTCGCTCAGGTCCTCTTCCTCATCAGTCTTTACCTGGTCTAGGTATTGCCGGTCGCCTGTTGTCACAAAATACTGGAATGAAGCGGCATAGAAGGCGATTGTTGAATATAGACCAGCCACCGAGTTTTCGTTCATATTCGCCGGCTTAATAGGTTTAGGCACATTCCGCGGGGGATGCTCACTGGTGCCGGGCTCATAGGTACCCGCGGAGGTGTCGTATTTCTCCAGTTTTGCCTCACCTTTATAGCTCTTTGCAGACTCCGAAGATGCTGGTGAAGACGATGACGTAGAGGCCGCAGGGCTCACGGACTCCTCAGAAGGCTCCGGAGAATGTGAATTGGGACTGCTACTACTGCTGCTATCGCCACTACTTTTCTTAACACTTCTTAGCGGGGCGCAGGCCGCTAAGAACGCAGCAGACCCTGCACCCAGAAGACCCAGGGCGGCACGGCGGTTAAACACGGAAGTCATGACAGGGATCGCATCCTTTCCACATAAGGTGATTGCGCACTCTTATCATACAGCGGCGGGGCAGAAGTAGCGGTTCGAAGGTGCGTGCGCCCTTAATAATAGAATGCAGGCCACATCCGTCAAGAGGGACAGTAGGCGCCTAGGCGTATACCACCCCCATATGGCAGACTCATGAGACAGGAAGCTCTTACAGGTATCGCCCGTGGCCATGATTACCCATAAAAGTTACGCGCTCCTCATATGAGTCTTCCCATACTGATACACCACTATTTATCCTCGTTATCTTGAGCCTTAAAAACCTGGCTTGGCATATGCTCTACAGTTTCAAGATGGATCTCGCTCTCAACGGCATCAACATGCCAGTCACCGTCCTCCCACACCATCGGCACGGAGAACTTAGCAATATGATTCTGCCCATCAGATTTCCACAGAAAAACAGCGTCAACCACAGCCCGCTCTGGCGAGTAAGACTTTATATCATAACCAGCGATACGGGCATCAGCAGAGTCAGCCGGATGGCTCTCAGGAGCTTCAGGCTTATATTCAGCAGCAACACGCTTTGAAAGCAAACCCCTACGCTCTGCCTCAGTTGCATTAATATCACTTTCAGCAGCCATGTACGTGATAGCTGCCATAGCAGCACCGGTTGGGTTATGAGCGAAACAATATCCCACAACACCAGGCGTATAGGTAGGACCATACGTTGCAGAGACCGGATATTTAATACCATCATAGGTTTTCTTAAACCGGTAATCTGATGGCGCTTCTACGCTGAATTCTTTCTCAGAAGCCACCGGCACATCGCACTTATGATCGCCACGGCCTGTAGGTGGTGTGCTTGTTTGCTGTCCGCTACCCGACGGCGCAGAACTTGACGCCGCCGCTGCACCCTCAGCAGAGTTTTTATTCTCTCCCTTATTTCCCATTAGATTCCACACCAGCAAAACAGCCAGTATTAGGATCACGCCGAGCATTACGATAAAAAGAAAATTACGCCCCCGGCTTTTAGAAACGTCAGGCATTAAGCACCTCCAAAAAATATTAATAAATATAGTTAATGAATATTGCAACCACTGTCGCAGCGAATAGCTAACCACCATATACTACACAGATCCACACCATAGGGCCGGTTGCTACCTTCATCCAGTCCATTGTGTCTTTTTCAAGACTAATAACAGGGCCAGCATGAATCCATGACGAAATAAATGTCTGAAAAAAGTTAACGGCTCCGATTCACAAGGAGATCAGAAAATCATTAATCGGGCCCTCAAGCGCAGTTTTAACAGCAGCCGCAACAGGATTTTCAGTGACTTCCCGAACCTTTTCAGAGGCAGCAGCCACATTCTCATGACATTCCGCTTTATCATCAATCGCAGGGTTCATATCACAACTGAAATCCCCAATATTTTGGTTGTACCCGCAGCGAAATCAGCCACGTAATTATTCATTAGCTTTTGCCTCCGTTGGCTTTAAACACCTGCTCCGGCGCACGAGTCACTAATACTGGTTTTAGGGTGCTGGGCTTTACATCAACCTTCCAATCATCGTTCTCCCACACCACCGGTATAGTAACTTTCAAAGCCTGCTGCTCACCTCCGCCTTTAGGAGTAACTAGCGCTACAACCCCAACCTTGGCCTGCTCTGGTGAATACTGTTCAATCTCATACCCAGCCACACGAGTATTCTGAACAGGCTCAGCTACAGATATATGAAAACCCTCACCAGCAGAAGCAGACAACAGCTCCTTCATTTCTGCCTCAGACGCGCGAGAATCCCCTCCAATTGCTGTTATCTGAACCGCAGCCATCGCCGCCCCCGCCGGATTATGCGCAAAACAATACCCAGCCACAGCCGGGGTATACGTTGGCCCCACCGACGCACTCACCGGGTACACAATCCCCACTGCTGACGTCTTAAACTGATAATCTGATGGCACCTCACCACTAAAAGCCTTATCAGGAGCCACCGGCACATCGCATTTATGGTCGCCGCGGCCTGTAGCATTAGAGGACGACGCACTTGAGGGCTGTCCGCTACCCGACGGCGCAGAACTTGACGCCGCCGCTGCACCCTCAGCAGAGTTTTTATTCTCTCCCTTATTTCCCATTAGATTCCACACCAGCAAAACAGCCAGTATTAGGATCACGCCGAGCATTACGATAAAAAGAAAATTACGCCCCCGGCTTTTAGAAACGTCAGGCATTAAGCACCTCCAAAAAAAATATTAATAAAATAATTACCGAATATTACGGCCGCCGAATAGTTGCCACCAGCTACTTAATATTTATAGCTGCATTTAGAACTATATTTATGTTGCACTAATGCGTATGATCTACCCTGAATCCCGCAGTAAATGTATTCACGGTTATTCACACTCAGAATTTTGCACCCATAGTTCCATTATTTTAACTATTTTGTGATCCACCTTGAGCCTTAAAAATATAAGTTGGCTCCTTAGTCAGAGGAGTAGCATTTTCGGCGTTATTATTATCTACTTTCCAGTCATTATCTTCCCAAACTACTGTCATCAGAATTTTAAATCCCGTATTTTTCCCTTCCGAGTCCTTAGTGAGAACAACAATACCGATAGTAGCTTTTTCAGGAGAATAATTTTCTATATCATAGCCAGCAATACGAGCATGTACACGCTCAGCATTATAATCAGGTGCGTACTGAAGATCAGCTGCTATGCGCGAAGAATACAGCCCACGAAGCTCAGCCTCAGTAGCCCTCGTATCCCCAGCAATCGTACTACCCTGACTAGCCGCCAGAGCAGCACCTGTTGGGTTATGGGCAAAACAATACCCCACCACACCCGGCTTATAGGTAGGACCATACTGAGCCGATATCGGGTAAATAACGCCACGGGTTGTCGTCTCAAACCGATAATCCGATGGTAGCTCAGCACTAAAAGCCTTATCAGGAGCCACCGGCACATCACACTTATGATTGCCGCGGCCTGTAGGTGGTGTGCTTGTTTGCTGTCCACCCTCCGAAGGCGCAGAACTTGACGACGACACACCTCCAGCCGAGTTTTTAGTCTCTCCCTTATTTCCCATTAGATTCCACACCAGCAAAACAGCCAATATTAGAATCACGCCGAGCATTACGATAAAAAGAAAATTACGCTTCTGCCCCTCAAGCACACGAGACATTAAGCACCTCCAAAATAGTATTCATACAATAATTACTGACTGTGGCAATCATGGTTATAAGAACAGCTGCCCACCATCTGCCGATACCGCAGGTGGGTCCAACAGTGCAGGTTCCTCCGTGATAAACATGACTGACCAACCAGACCCCAACATAATGGTCACGCACGGGCTGGCAGGCTGCCCATACCTCGTTGGTGCCGCGTCCAATACCCAGAAGACACCGTAACTTTTGTGTGTGAACGGGCTGCACCTTAGCCCCCCTGTTCCGCTTTTTGTGGGGAAATACAGCCACGCTAAACCCCCTAAATGCCAGGAGATAGCGAGTAACGATAAGGGGGCTCTGTGGAGTGTATGTAAAAGAAGAAGATAGTCCGACGTTATCAATAGTTGTAGAAAGGAGGGCAAGCACACCTCTGCCATGCTGCCCTTTGGGTACTGCAATGTGCCCACGGCTGCCAATGGCAGATACCGTTGTAAAGCTACCCGAGCCAGCAGCAGCGCCACACCTTATCGGCGTTCTCATAAAGGTATATTTCTTTCTAATTATCGGCAGATGAAACGGCTGTACCGTCCACATTTTATTATAGGCAAATGAATATTAAAGATTCAAACATGCTATATATAAATCATATTGCAGATAGATACTTCTAAAACTATCTTAAAATCTCAAGAGGTAAAAAATTATATTTATCCGTAAAGTAAAAGCTACCCGGGCCTATAAACCATGCAACCACTCAAACACCTTAAGCAGAGGTCTGATACAGCACCCCGGGTCTACCCTGTGCTGTATAACAATTCGCCTGGATTGAGAGGCTGTTTCATCACCCAATCCAGGCGAACTTTAGTTCTTTTCAAGAATAGTTAATCTATAGCTGCAAGGCATATAACAAACATACGTCAGGGAACACTCACAACCGCAGTGGTAGGACTAAAGCAGTTCCCTGGAGGGCTCTTTATGCCTGCTGCTTGCGCTTCCGCGATGCGGCATAGGTGAGAGCTACACCCGTTGCGAATAGTCCTGCAGCGGTAGCCACCGGAGTAGTCGAGAAGCCGGTGTTCGCCAAGCTACCGGTGCTCTTCGCTGCGGTCGCCTGACTCTCACTCTGCACACCCTGCGCAGCAGAAGCAGCGGCCGGGTTATTAGCAGGCACAGCAACAGCCCCAGAGTCTTGAGCCTGCTGAGCGGCAGGAGCAGCCGGGGCGGCCTGAGAACCTGCAACAGCGGCAGACCCGCCGGACGCACCATTAGCTGCAGCACCAGCACCCGAGCCGCCAGCTGCTGCCTCAGAAGCAGGGGTGTAGGCAGGAGTATAGGCCGGAGCCTGTGCCTGCGCGGCAGGGGCCGCCTGAACCGGAGCCTGAGCGGCAGGGGCCTGCACGGGTGCTGCCTGAACCGGGGCCTGTGCAGCGGAACCGCCTGCCACAGAGGTGTCGGCCGGGGCGGCAGGAGCTACCGGGGCTGCCGGAGCAGGGGTTTCAACCGGTGCGGGCTGCGCAGGCTGAACAGGAGCAGGATCGGTATCAACCACAGGAGCCGCCGGGACGGGAGTTACCGGGGCATCAGGTGCTGGAGTGGGGTTAATTGCCGGGTCGGCAGGTGCTGGGGTCGGATCAATAGCAGGATCTGCCGGTGTCGCATCCCCCGGAGTGGGAGTCAGCCCAGGAGTCGGGAACAAACCGACAGGGTCCTGCTCTGTGGCAAGAACCGGAGCCTCAGGCTCAGCAGCAGGCTGAACGACAGCCGCCGGGGAAGCCGCAGCAGCGGGCTCTTCAGTTGCCACAGCCGCAGGGGTGTACGCTTCAGAGGGGGCGTCATCAGCCATAGCCGGAACCATATTAATAGCTGCAAGAACAGCCAAACCGCCCAGTATTGTCACTTGTTTCTTCATGGGGTCACTCACTCTCCATCTTTCTTAATAATTGTCATGTGGTGATGGTCGGCTGATAACAGCACGGATGCTCCATCATGGTTAACACCAAGAACCTCACCTTCCGGGCTCTTGCGCACCCCACCGGGTCCAGCCCACGAAACGCCGCCCGTGCCGCCAGAAAGGTGAAAGCCCACCGGAAGTGGGGTAGCTTTTTCAGGGGCCATTTCTATGGTATACGTTGAACGAGTGTTACAGTTGATAATTTGCTTACCTAACAGTAGTGTCGAACCAGAAAAATCTACCTTGGCGCCCTCTGATACATCAACAGAGACCTTCGCCGCAATATCATCAGAACTCACCGACTGAAAAACCAGGGTTGAACGGCCATCAACAGACCAAAGCGTCATCACCTCGCCACGCGAGCTCACCCCAGCCCACGATGTAAGACGCGCACCCTCCCCCGGTGAGGCAAGCTTATGCGAATCCTCAACCTTGCCGGATGCATCGGCTGTAACAACTGTTCCTCCGTCCTGGGAAGTAGCCCAGTACGCCCGTGAACCATCAGTAGAAATAAACGACGCGCCCTCGGCCGGGGTGCGAAACTCTTTGGGCGATGACCCCAGCAGTGTTACTTTCGCTGGTTTAGACGGGTTATCACGGTTAACCAAAGCAGTAACCCCTTGACGGGTGAGCATTTGCTGGTCTTTAGCGGAGTACCGCAGCACCTCACTGAATTTCTTATCACTGGACCACGTGAGGTAGGACTCTTTACCGACGTATGCGAAACCACCCTGGTGGGGCCGTATTGTCAGTTCAGAAAGCGCACTATCGGGTTCTTTTACCTCCGTTTTGCTGACTTCCTCCCCCGTCTGAGCCGATACAACATACAGTGTTTTACCGGACAGGTAGGTGACATATTTACCATCCTGCGAGACGGCGGAAACTTCAGCAGCACCGGCTAACTGGACGGTGTCACCTTTCTTCTCCTGGGTAGAGTCGGGACTTTGGGGGTCTGTACTAGTTTTATGAGGCTGAGCTGAGACAGTTCTCTCCCCATGATTCGAGAAGAAAAACATGACTCCCCACACGCTGCCGCCCAGCAGCCCCACGACAAGAACCAGTGCCAGCGGAACAAGAAACGCTGCCCGCTTGTAGAAGGGTTTCTTCTCCGCAGCAGGGGCCGCTACCGCTGCTTGAGAAACCACCATATTGTCGGGCTCGACAAAGCCATTCGGGTATACCACCATGACTCTGTTACCGCCCTGCGCATCTGTTACATGGACGTATACCGGGCGCCTTAGGTTACTGGCAATAGTGGAAACATAAACATAGGAGCGGGACAAAGCAGCATCAATTGTGGCCTCTTGAATGAAGCGAACCCCTTGATCCTGAACAGCCAACTCAACAACAGCTGGCCCTCGAATAATGGCATCCACACGCGGGTACCTTGACGGCTCCATTCTTTCCTCCTTGTATGCCCCTATTCATCATAGAATTTGGGCATTTGGCACACCCTACGGGGGTACTCATAAATGTACATATATCGTAGCAAGGTTCACCGAATCACTAATATGATCTAAGACTGCTCAGCCATACCAGGTATACGGTTCAGCCATCCTGGCCAGAAAGACGGTGAATAACATATTTTCGCTGGCGCACAGATCTATCAGTTCTTAGCTTCCTACCTACACTCACTGGAACACGCCAGTGATTTCAAAAATTAGACAAAGAGTTGATATATGATATCGGGTAAGAAATTATTGAATTATAATCGCTACAAATTTATTTCAAGATAGAGATAACTATGAATAAAATACGCGGCACACCCAAAAACACACACTACAACCCAGACCACAAGGAAAAACACACCATGCCACTACACACCCTCACCACAATCCTACAAATTTCCGCAGGGATCATGATACTCTACGGCATCCGCGACGAATACAAACGCTACCGCGATAAGAAAAAAGGAAAAATCGTCAAACGTCTCCCCCGCCTTGAAGGCGCCGCAACTATTTTCGGCTGCATCTGCCTCGTCGGCTTCTTCATCGCCTTATTCATAGCACTCCCAGCGTCCGAATGGCTCCCCAACTGGTACTACTTCGCAGGCGGCATACTCTCCGCAGCAACCGGAATCGCCCTGCTATACCGCTACGAAACAAAATACCTCAGCATCAACCCCGACGCCACCATCACCTACCGCAGCAGCTTCGGACAACCCCACACCGCACCCGTGAGCTCAATTAATGAATACAAGTACACCCCAGGACACACGCACTTAAACAACGAATATATTGAAGACAACCTCTGGCTCTGGGACAGCAAAAATAACACCATCGCCACCTACTCCCCCGAATACCTGAAAGAATATAGCATCATGGCCCACCTCGTCTTCCGATGCGCACGCGGACGCTGGCCCGACATGGACAACCCCGACGAAGCAGCCATCATCAAAAAAGCCACCACCAGCAAAGGACGCGGAGAAATCATCCGCTACCTACAAGAAAACACCGAAGCCACAGGACTTGCCAACCACACCCCCACCCCAACCTAAAATAGCAACAGCCTACAGCCATTCAAGAGGTTTAGATGTCTATCCCCACCCTCACCTTCTCCACCGCCGCCCTCGCACTCACCCTCTACATCCTCCACGACGAAATACAACGCACCCGAGACAAACACAACACCAGCACCATCAAACGACCACCCCGCTACCACGGATGGATAGGTATCACCACAACCCTCTTCTGGGCCAGCGCCCTCACCATCCTCCTCTTCGCAACCCCCACACCCGAAACAGGCATCATCCTCGCCAGCACAATCTTCTGCCTCCTCGGACTACTCCTGCTACACAGGTACGCCACCAGCTACCTCAGCATCAACCCCAACGCCACCATCACCCACCGCACCTGGACCGGACGCCGCATCACCACCCCCATCACCTCCATCAACGCCTACACCTACACCCCCACAGAAACCACCGCCGAAGGCGACTTCCACCCCGACCAGCTCAAACTCTACAACAGCAAAGGACAAAAAATAGCCTCCTTCTCCCCCAGGATCCTCAAGGAATACACCATCGCTGCCCACCTCATCTTCCGACACACCGAACACCGCTGGGCCGACATGAACACCCCAGAAGACGCACACACCATCACAAAAACCGCCGCCCACCCCCTCAACATCACCCGATCCCTGCGCAGGTTCCGCAACGGCAACAACCTCGCCACCGAAACCCTCACCCCCACACGCCCCAAAAACTAACCCTGGATTGCATAAGAATCACCGCCGAGGCGGGGTGTTTAAGTCTCTGATTGTTCTAAACGTTCTAGGGTGAGAGCATGATCATTATCTTGAGGCATGAGATACTACCACCCGGGTTACCGTCGTTG
>ERZ772799.240-NODE-240-length-21892-cov-4.259559_pt1 | contig 21892 bp, 18 predicted proteins | sample MGYA00511345_ERZ772799 | MGnify/ENA primary metagenome ERZ772799 (study PRJEB29015, sample SAMEA2738037) | human oral metagenome | biome: human oral; feature: human-associated habitat; material: saliva | place: China | collected 2238 ... | reverse complement strand
AGGAAGCCGCATAACGGCTACCATTTAAAGCGTCCAAGTTTCGGGGCGCAGTTCATGGGCGGGGGGAAACTTTTGTTTAGCTATCGCTAGTTAACTACTAGCGGACATTTGGGACCGTTAGCGGTTTAATTAGGGCCAGTGAGCGGCTAAAGTGGGTACGTGAAAATCCTGCTTCTGGGCTCTGGTGCACGTGAACATGCGCTGGCCCGTGCCTTATCCCGTGACCCTGAAACCACTGAACTTGTTGTAGCGCCGGGTAACCCCGGCACTGCGCAGATCGCCACTAACTTGTTCATTGACCCCAACAGCCCTGATGAAGTAGTCACCTTGGCCCGTGAGATGGGGGCTGACCTGGTGGTGGTGGGCCCGGAGGCGCCACTGGTAGCAGGCGTGGCTGATGCTTTGCGTCAGGCAGACATTGCGGTGTTTGGGCCCAGTAAGGAAGCTGCCCGCCTGGAGGGTTCTAAGGCTTTCGCTAAGGAAGTTATGGCCTCCGCCCATGTGCCTACCGCCAGTGCCCGCATTGTCACTAGCCCTGACCAGCTAGAGCAGGCTTTGGATGAGTTTGGTGCCCCCTATGTGGTCAAGGAAGACGGGCTAGCTGCCGGTAAGGGGGTTGTGGTTACTTCTGACCGTGAGGCGGCGCTTAAGCACGGCCTGGCTTGCCTAGAGCGCGAGGGCGGCGCTGTGGTGGTTGAGGATTACCTAGACGGCCCGGAGGCCTCGGTTTTCTGTGTTTGTGACGGGCGCACTGTGCGCGCACTGAGCCCCGCCCAGGACTTTAAGCGTATTGGTGACGGCGACGCCGGCCCGAACACGGGTGGTATGGGTTCGTACACGCCGCTGCCTTGGGCCCCGGATGACCTGGGTCAGCAGGTGGTTAAGCAGGTGGCGCAGCCGGTGGTTGACGAGATGGCTCGCCGAGGCACGCCTTTCATTGGTCTGCTTTACTGCGGCCTGGCGCTAACCAGCAAGGGTATGCGCGTGGTGGAGTTTAACGTGCGTTTTGGTGACCCTGAGACTCAGGCTGTGCTGGCGCGTCTAGACTCTTCGCTGCCCCAGCTGTTGCACGCGGCTGCGGTGGGGCGCCTAGATCAGGTGGCTGAGCCTCAGTGGAGTGATAAGGCTGCGGTTGACGTGGTTATTTCCGCTGCCGGCTACCCCTCCACCCCCACCACTGGGGATGTGATTAGCGGTATTGAACAGGCTGAAGCTGACCCTGACGTGCATGTCCTGCACGCGGGGACTGCCCGTAATGACGACAACGAGCTAGTTACCGCCGGTGGCCGGGTGCTGTCGGTGGTGGCTTTGGGTGAAGATGTGGCCGCAGCGCGCGCTAAGGCTTACGCGGCGGTAAGCAAGATTAAGTTCGACGGCGCCTATCACCGCAGTGATATCGCCGCCCCCGCCTATGTGGAGCGTTAAAAATGGGAATTGAACTACCTGCCGCACCGGTTCTAGATGGCTGGAAGCACTTGGTTTCCGGCAAGGTCCGTGACGTTTACGTGCCTGCCCCCGAGGGGCCCTGGGAGGGTGAGGATGTGCTGCTGGTGGTGGCCAGCGACCGCATCAGCGCCTATGACTATGTGCTTAGCTCGCAGATTCCGGACAAGGGCAAGGTGCTAACCGCCCTGAGCGTTTGGTGGTTTGAGCAGCTGGAGCAGGTAGTGCCTAACCACCTGCTGTCGCTGGATGTGCCCGTGCAGGTGGCTGGGCGCGCCATGATTTGCCGCCGCCTGGACATGTACCCGGTTGAGTGCGTGGCTCGCGGCTACCTAACCGGCTCTGGACTGGTTGAATACCGCGCCGGCCAGCAGGTGTGTGGGGTGGCTTTGCCGCCTGGTTTGGTGGAGGCCTCGCCGCTGCCGGAGCCGATTTTCACCCCTGCCGCCAAGGCTGAGCTGGGCGACCACGACGAGAATGTTTCTTTTGAGCGGGTGGCGCAAATGGTTGGCCTAGAGCCGGCCCAGGCGCTGCGCCAGACCACCTTGGAGCTGTACACGCGCGCCGCTGATATCGCTAAGCAGCGCGGCATTATTCTGGCTGACACCAAGTTTGAATTTGGGCGCGGTAGCCAGGGTGAACTGGTTTTGGGCGATGAGGTGCTGACCCCTGATTCTTCCCGTTTCTGGCCGGCTGACCAGTGGGTTGAGGGTCAGGTGACGCCTTCTTATGACAAGCAGTTTGTGCGTGACTGGCTAGCTAAGGAAAGCGGCTGGGATCGCAACAGTGGCCAGCAGCCCCCGGCCTTGCCTGAGCAGGTAGTTGAGCGCACCCGCGAGCGCTACCTGGAGGCCTATGAGCGCCTAACCGGCAAGCCCCTGGCTCTGTAACAGCAACTGTCGCCCTGCAGCGCCCCGCGTTGCCTGCCGCGCAGCAGCTACAGTTGCTGCTTGCCGCGCCGCTAAGTACTTGCTTTGCTGCGTTGGATCCCTGGTTGCTGCCTGAGTGCTGTGGCTGTAGCGGCTAGATACAGATTTGGGTGGGATGCTTTAAGCGTCCCACCCAAAAGTGTTTTTAGGGCCGGGCAAGGTTTTTGGTTACCGTTCCCTTGCCCGGCGCCTTTGGTTTAGCTTTGGCGACGACGCCGGGCCAGCAGCAAGCCGCCGCTAGCCAGTGCCGCTAGGGCCACTAAACCAACCGCAATGTTGGCCCCGGTGTGGGCCAGCAAGCCATTGGAGTAGCGGGCCTGGCCAGGGGTCGGATTTAGCGTGATCCGCTGTCCAGGCAGCAAGGATGGCTTAGCTGAAGGCAGCGCGCCCGGCCTGCCGGAGGCGCTGGGTAGGGCGCTAGGCCGGCCCGTGGGAGCCGCAGTGGGCTTAGCCGTGGGCGCTGAGCTAGCGCTTGGAGCCGGGCTAGCTGTGGGTGCCGGGGTAGCCGTTGGCGCCGGACTGGTGGGTGCTACCGTGGGGGCAGCACTAGCGGTGGGGCTAGGCGCGGCGGTAGCGGTTGGCGCCGCAGTGGGTGCCGGGCTGGGCGCGGGAGTAGCCGTGGGCACCACAGTCGGTGCCGGACTGGTGGGGGCTACCGTGGGCGCTGGGCTGGCCGTGGGGGCCGGAGACGCAGTGGGCGCAACCGTCGGGGCAGGGGTGGGCGCCGGCGTCGAGCCTGGCTGAGGATCACCCGCACGCCAAGCCCGGTAAGAAAACTCCAAAATGTTGGGCAAAACCTCGCCCTTAATGGAAGTCAGCCGGATCGCCTTAACCGGGCCCTCAACCGCAAACACCTGATAGTGCTTGGCAGCGTCGGCACTACCCAAAGTCACCCAAGTACCATCGCTGCGCTGGTACTCAACCGTGGCCCCAACCTGGCCGGCCACAACCACACTCACCTTGCCGCCAGCCGCCTGGGGTAGCTCACGCACCAAATTAGCGCCCTCAGGCACCTGGGTAGCCACCAAAGCCGTAGCCCCCTTAGCGTCAACCGCATTATCTAGCGGGTGATCCTTAGCGGTAACCAAAGTGGTAGACAAACCCTTAGTGGGGCTAGAAACCTGGAACTCACGGATCTGCACCCAAGCCCCATTACCGTTAGCCGCAGTGGCCTTCAAACGCACATAACGCGCCATAGTGCCGGCGGGAGCCTTAGCCGTAATCTCAGCCTGGTTAGTGAACTGGCCCAGCGAAGTCCAGTTAGAGCCATCACCAGAAACTTCAACCTCAGCGTTATAGATCATGTCGCCAGTTTGCGAAGCACTACGGCCCTGGCTGACATGCACCAAACCAATCTCCTGCTCACTGCCAAGATCAAGCTGGAAATAAGAGCCCGGCTGTGGGGCAGAGTTAGACCAGTAGAAAGTGTCCTCCCGGCCATCAACCGCATTAGCGGGCACATAGCTCTCCCAAGTGCCCATAGTGGTAGAAGCCTCGCTCACCTTCAAAGCGGCCCCGCCCTTAGCGGGAGTCAAAGCAGCCCACTTATCCCAAGCCTTGGCGGCATCGTCCACGAAAGCGTTAAAGACGCCGTCGCCCACAGAAGCCGTAATAGAAGCGGGCTTAACCGTAAAGTCCGAATCCATATCATCTACGCGGGGCGCAAGCGCGCTTTGCTGGGAGGCTTGCATCGCCATCAGGGCGCTAGTGGCCTGCTCCCCATTATCGGCGCCAATAGCCAAATAAACATCCACAGCCGACTCGCTGGCCTTAGCCCAATCGCGGGCCGCCTCCAGCCAAGGCTTAATGTCATTGTAAAAACCTTTAGATTCCATCTTGGCAAGCAGCTGCGGGGCCTGCTGGATCAGCTGCAAACGCGCACGCAAAGTAGCGGCAGTGGACTTAATAGTGGCCGCATTGCCGCTAGCTAAAGCATCCTTAAAAGCCTTAACGTCGCTAGACAGCTGCGGGGCGCTTTGCGAAGAAGCCCGGTAAGGCTTCCACGACTGGTTAAGATCCACAAACGCATCAAGAGCCTTAGTTACCTGGCCATCACTGGTGCCAGCCAGCTCCGCCAAAGCCGCCTTAAACGAGACCTGAGCGTCATACTTAGGTCCATTCCAGGTGTAATCACCATAGTTAGCTAGCGACGGTAGCGAAGCATAAGGCTGAATCATGGGGTTAGAGGTAAAACCGTCAATGTACTTGTACAGGTTAGGGTCACGGCCCTCCAATGGGTTAAGGAACAGTCGCCCCCGCTGGCCATCATTAACCGGGAAGTTATCCCAAATAAACAGGTGCTTATTGTTGTAGGTGGTGGCCGCCTTAGTCACCTGGTCAACAGTGATCTGGTCAGAGAAAACCCCCATCCCAGTCCACTGCATACGAATATCCTGGTGCAAACGCTCGCCCTGAGCAGTCTTAAACGGGTCAGTGGCGTTACCCGAATAGTTAGTGGGCACCATCATCAAATCATTGAGGTGGTTGGCCTTAACATACTCAGTTTGCACCTTGTTCAAATAGTAAGACTGGGCGTCAGCCAGCTGTGTCCAAGGGCCCCGAGAAGGGAACTGGGCGGCGTCAGAATCGCAGTTCAAACGCGGGTTAATGTCGTCCAAAGCAATATAGAACGAGCGCACCCCAATCTTGCGTAGCTGCTCAAACTTAGCCACCGTGGCGTCATAGTCACTTTGCTGGCCATAGCAAATATCGTTACCGGGGGAGAGAGCAAACACAAAATCCACGTGGTTAGCGTTAGCGGCATCCACCAGCTCCTTGAGCTTAGCCAGCTCCGCCTGCGGATACAGCTCACGCCACTTAGCACGCAGATAAGCGTCATCCTTAGGGGTGTAAATGTAGGTATTCATCTTGTGCTTGCCAGAGAAAGCCAAAATATCCTGGCGAGCCTGGTGAGACCAAGGAATACCGTAAAAACCCTCAATCGTGCCACGCACACTCATCAGCGGCCAGTCACGTACCGTAGCGTGATAGAGCTTGCCGTCTTTAACCAGCTGACGCAGCGTTTGCACGCCATAGTAAGCGCCGCGCGTATCAGAGCCGGTAATAGTGACGCTGTTGCCCTCAGCTTTAAGCAGGTAGCCCTCAGCGTGCTTAGGGGCCTGGCCAGCGCCGTCGCCCTGCTCACCAGAAGCAGCCACCTTAACCGTGACCTTCAGCGTGGCCGCAGCCGCACTAGTGACCTGCAAGTTATTGGCTTTAGCTAAAGCATTCAGCGTAGCTTTAGTGGGCTCGTCCTGGTTTTGCACATCAAAATGCACCGTAGTGGACTTAAACGTGGCAGCGCCGCTACCCCAACTCAGTGACTGGGGAGCAGGCAAAACCTGGGGATGGGAATCGGCTTGGGTGGGGCTAGCCGGCACAGCTACCGGACCAGTTGCGACGGCTACCGGGGCTAGACCCGTCAAAGTCATAGCCACAACAGCCAATCCGGCCGCCCAACGACGCCGAGGCAAAGTTAGACGCATTATGTCCTCTTCATCGAGATTAATGGATGCGTGGTCAGCGGCCGTTTCCACAGCGAAACAAAGGGGGCGGGGCAGGCCACGCGCGGTCAACACCAGTCTAAAGTATTAGTTACTTACTTTCCCGCTAGCCCCAAACACCTAACCAAACCAATAAATTGAGATATACAACGCCTGGCAAGTATGTAGTTTGTCCGTTGGTGCTAGTAACCTGGTAGTGACTTACGCCCGCCCATACAGGAGAAACCATGGGACGCATTGTTGTTGAAGTTATGCCTAAGCCGGAAATCCTAGACCCCCAAGGTAAAGCCGTAGTGGGTTCCCTACCGCGCCTAGGCTTCGAACAGTTCACTGCGGTGCGTCAAGGGCGCCGCTTCGAACTAACCGTAGAAGGTGAAGTAACCGAAGCAGACCTAGCCGCCGCCCGCGAAGCCGCCGACAAGCTGCTGAGCAACCCCATCATTGAAGACGTGGTTTCTGTTCGCGCTGAGGAGGCCTAAACCTTGGCACGTATCGGTGTAATCACCTTCCCCGGCACCCTCGACGACGTCGACGCCCTACGCGCCGTACGCCTAGCTGGAGCCGAACCCGTCAGCCTCTGGCACAAAGACGCAGACCTACACGCAGTCGACGCCGTAGTAGTACCCGGCGGCTTCTCATACGGCGACTACCTACGCTGCGGCGCCATCGCCCGCTTCGCCCCGGTAATGCAAGAAGTAATCGACGCCGCCCACAAAGGCATGCCCGTACTAGGCATCTGCAACGGCTTCCAAATCCTCACCGAAGCCCACCTACTACCCGGCGCCCTAATCCGCAACGACCACCAAAAATTCATCTGCCGCGAGCAGAAACTACGGATCGAAAACGCCAACACCGCCTGGACCAACGCCTTTAGCGCCGGCCAGGAAATCGTGGTCCCCATGAAGAACGGTGAAGGCAACTTCATCGCCTCAGATGAGGACCTAGACCGCCTCGAAGGCGAAGGCCGCGTAGTCTTCCGCTACCTAGGCGGCAACCCCAACGGCTCCGCCCGCGACATCGCCGGCGTAACCAACGAACGCGGCAACGTAGTGGGCCTCATGCCCCACCCCGAACACGCCGTAGAACCCGGCTTCGGCCCCGCCGGCGCCGGCGGCCTACGCACCGGCGTTGACGGCCTAGGCGTATTCGCCTCCGCCCTAAACGCAGTGCTAGCCACCGCCTGATCAGCCAGGTTGGCCAGCGGGCACTAGCGGATGGCCGGCGCTCGCGGCCAACAGCCAGGCGCAACAACTAAAAGTGGAGGCAGCCCCGTCAGGGGCTGCCTCCACCAGTTTTAGCGTTCGTCCACCATGGTGGCGATAAGCTCCAGCCAGTCACGCAAGTGGCGGTCCGGCAGGTAATTAGCGCGCACAGATTCATGGGCCGCCAGGCCCATTTCTGCCGACTGCTGTGGGAAACGCAGTACTTCAGCTACGGCTTGGCCCCAGCTGTAGGCAGACTGTCCCGGCACCAACACCCCGTTGACGCCGTCGTCGATCTGCTCAATTAAGCCACCCACCTGGGCGGCCACCACCACAGCCTTCTTCCACATGGCCTCAGTGACCGGCAAGCCGAAGCCCTCCTGGTGGCTCATCAGCGTAATCACCGTGCTAGTGCGCTGCAAAGCGTTAACAATCAGCGCATTCACCTCGCGGTCAAGCATTGGGATAGCGGCCACGTGCACCCGCTCAGCCAGCGACGGCGGCAGCACCGCATGGGCGTCAAGCACCTGCGCCAACACGCGGGCCGCCTCAGAAGGATGCCCGTTGTGGGGAGCTAGCTGCGGCTCGCCACTAGCGCTGTTAACCACCCGGGTAGTTTGCCGGCTCTTACTATCCAAAGCCGGCCCCACCAGCAGCAGGTGTACGTCGTCGGCAAGCAGCTCACGGTCAGCGGCAAAAGCCTCAATCAGCTGCACATTGCCTTTAAGCGCAGACCAGCGTGAAACCTGCGTAACCACGCGGGCCCCTTGGGGAACCGGGCCGCCGGCCAGCATCACGCCATCGAGTCTCTCAATCACCCCTGGGCGCCCATCCTCACGTATGAAAGGCACCGCATCAAAGGGAGCTACGCCGTCGAAAATTCCTGCTAAACGCACAATCGACAAGGACTCATCCAAGTCCAAAACGCGGTTTTTCGGAGAGTCGGGAACAATAGAAGGGGCAATCACGTCGCAGCTGTCCGGCGGGGCAAAGGGCGGACGGTACACGTCGCGGGTGAACACCATGCGGTTGGCCCAGTCCAGATAAGGCTCCAGGAAACTCCAGGCCAGCTGGCTGTGCTCGTTTAGATCCTCAGTGCCGCCGTGGCAGCGCCACACCACCCAGGCACCCGCCTCAGAGAAAGCCTGAGCCAGGCCAGCGGTGGCCGCCTCATGCAGCACCACAATGTCGCCACTGGAAATCTCATCCGCCAGGTTTTCCGCGTTCGAGGACAACACGTGCTCATAAAGATCACGTTCCTTGTCACGCAAGACCCCGCCGTCGCCGTCGTAGCCATGCAGCCAGTTGTCTAGTCGCTCGCTTAAAACCCTAAACGGGGCGGGCATATCCAGCTGATACCAGCGGGTGTCTATGCCCGCATCCAGCGCCAGTGCGGTAATAGTTTCTACTGCCTCGGCCACACCTGAGTCAGCAGCGGCGCTGGGGGTGATGTTGAAAATAGTGCGTCCCTGGCCTAGGCGGCGTCCGGCGTCGACGACGGCGTCCAGGCGCTTCGTGGCCGCGTCGCTGAGGTGGCTCGCTAACTCCGCTAAGGGGCGAGGGGTAACGTCGATGTTCCTCATGACACCAGTCCAACATCATTTGCTTGTGGTGCACAGCACTTTTGGGATTTTCGCCGAAAACAACAATGTGAAAAATGCTGGAGTGCACATATTGGCCGATTGTCGGCTTCCACTGTTAACTTCCCAGTCAAGACGAGTAGAGTTAGAGAGTAAATGCGCTAGGCGCACTCAACGCCGGTTAAGCGCAATTAAACGTCACGTTCAGGAGCGCCAATGACCTCCCTGCCCAATTCCGTTACCCCCGTGGAGCACCCCGATACCGTTCAGGACGCTGCGGCTAGCCCAGATAAGGAAATGCCCTACGCGGAGCTGGGCCTCAAACCGGAAGAGTACGCAGACATTAAGCGACTGCTTGGGCGCCGCCCTACCAACGCTGAGCTGGCCATGTACTCCGTAATGTGGTCTGAGCACTGCTCCTATAAGTCCTCCAAGATCCACCTCAAGCAGTTTGGCCAGAAGGTCACCCCCCAGATGCGTGAGCACCTGCTGGTGGGTATGGGTGAAAACGCTGGTGTAGTAGACATCGGTGACGGCTGGGCCGTCACCTACAAGGTAGAAAGCCACAACCACCCCTCCTTCGTGGAGCCTTACCAGGGCGCGGCCACCGGTGTGGGCGGTATTGTGCGCGACATTATCTCTATGGGTGCCCGCCCGGTGGCGGTTATGGACCAGCTGCGTTTTGGTGCGGTTGACCATGAAGACACCGCCCGCGTGGTTCACGGCGTGGTAGCCGGTGTGGGTGGTTACGGTAACTGCCTGGGCCTGCCCAACATTGGTGGTGAAACCGAGTTCGACTCCTCCTACCAGGAAAATCCGCTAGTAAACGCCCTGTGCGTGGGCGTTATGCGCCACGACGACATTCACCTAGCTAACGCCTCGGGCGCCGGCAACCAGGTGGTGCTATTCGGGGCCCGCACCGGCGGTGACGGTATTGGTGGCGCCTCCATTTTGGCCAGCGAATCCTTCGAGGATGGTATGCCGGCCAAACGCCCCAGCGTCCAGGTGGGCGACCCCTTCATGGAGAAGGTACTTATCGAATGCTGTCTAGACCTGTTCAAGCAGGATCTAGTGCTAGGTATCCAGGATCTAGGCGCCGCCGGTATTTCCTGCGCCACCAGCGAGCTGGCCTCCAACGGTGACGGCGGTATGCACGTCAACCTAGAAAACGTGCTGCTACGCGACCCGTCCCTAACCGCCGGCGAGATCCTCATGAGTGAATCTCAAGAGCGCATGATGGCTGTGGTGGCCCCCGAAAAGCTGGAGGCCTTCATGGAGGTCATCCGCAAGTGGGATGTGGAAGCCTCCGTAATTGGTGAGGTTAACGGCTCTGGGCGCCTAACCATTGACCACTTCGGTGAGCGCATTGTGGACGTGGACCCTAAGACCGTGGCCCACGAAGGCCCCACCTATGATCGCCCCTACGCCCGCCCTGCCTGGCAGGATGAGCTAAACGCTGACACTAGCGACAAGCTGCAGCGCCCCGCCTCCTCCAAGGAGCTAGCGGCCCACGCCATGGCTATTGCGCTTAACCCCAACTACGCCTCTGCCAGCTGGGTTACCAACCAGTACGACCGTTTCGTGCGCGGCCAGACCGCCCTGTCTCAGCCCGACGACGCCGGTGTGGTGCGTGTGGATGAAAAGACCGGCTTGGGTGTGGCTATCTCCACTGACGCTAACGGGCGTTTCACCAAGCTTGACCCGGCTACCGGCGCCGCCCAGGCCCTGGCTGAGTCCTACCGTAACGTGTGCACGGTTGGTGCGCGCCCGCTGGCGGTAACCGACTGCCTGAACTTTGGTTCCCCCGAGGACCCTGACGCCATGTGGCAGCTGGTGGAGGCCATTACTGGTTTGGCTGACGCCTGCAAGGTGATGGGTATTCCGGTTACCGGCGGTAACGTGTCCCTCTACAACTCCCACGGCAAGGTTAAGGGTCTGCTTGACTCCTCCATTAACCCCACCCCGGTGGTGGGCGTGCTGGGCGTGATCGACGACGTCACCCGCGCTAACCCCTCAGGTTGGCAGGAAGAAGGCCTAGCCCTAGTGCTGCTGGGCGAAACCTACGATGAGCTGGACGGCTCCGCCTGGGCTCGGGTAGTGCACCGCCACCTAGGTGGCCTGCCCCCCAAGGTAGACCTGGAAGCTGAAATGGCTCTGGGTAACGTGCTGCTAGCCCTGAGCGAGGCCCGCACCCCGAGCGGTGAGCGTCTGATCAGCGCCGCCCACGACTGCTCTGCCGGTGGTCTGGTACAGACCTTGCTGGAGGGCTCCCTGCGCTGCGGCGTGGGTGTAAGCGTGGACATCGCCAATGCGGCCACTGCTGCCGCCGACGGCGCCGGGCTGGATGACTTCACCTTCCTGTTCTCTGAGTCCGGGGCGCGCTGCGTGATTGCTGTGCCCGAAGGGGCACTGCCGGCGGTTTACGCCGCCGCTGAAGCTGAAGGTGTTAAGGCTGCCCGCATTGGTACCACCGGTGGCGACCTGTTTGCTATCACCGGTCATGACATTCTCTCTCAGGACCTAGGTGCGCCGATGGTCCTAGAACTAGATGAGGTGGGTCTGGCGGTTGAGCGCGTACTGCCCGACCTATTCAACTAAAACACCTGGTTAATAGGTTTACCCTACTGACCGTTGGGGCCGACTGGCTGCTGCCAGTCGGCCCCAAGCTTTTTGTGACAAAACGTTTTTATATTGGCTTAAGGACCCGTAGCCTTACCTAATTAGCTAAGTGAAGGCATTGTATTTAGCTAAAACCGGTACAATTAGCGCAACATCTAAGGTCCTATTAGCCTAAGTAAGGCAAGGCTTAAGATAACGCCATGTTGCTAAGTCAGTGCCCTAAAAGAGTTCGCGCCAAGGTGGCCGAACTGGATATTAGCGAAGAGAACCTACTACGCCTGCATGAACTGGGCCTGCGCCCGGGCGTTAACCTCCACGTGGTTAACCGCGCAGCTTTTGGCGGGGTAGTGGTAAATATTGACGGCGCTCGTGTGGCTGTAGACCGCCGCAGCGCCCACCACATCAACGTGGAGGTAATCAAGTGAGCTGCTCCTGTCACGCCACAATCACCCTGGACACCACTGTCCACGACACCACTATTGCTCTGGTGGGTAACCCCAATGTTGGTAAATCCACCCTGTTCAATGCTCTAACCGGCGCCCGCCAGCGGGTTATCAACGCCCCCGGCACCACCGTCGAAATGATGCGTGGTAACTGGAAAGCCGTTGAAGCTAACCTGCTAGACCTGCCCGGCACCTACTCGCTGCTCGCAGCCTCCCCTGATGAGCAGGTAGTGGTAGACACCCTGGCGGCTGTCCCCGGCTCCTTCACCGACCCCGAAAACGGCGGTGGCCTGGACCTAACCGTGGTGGTGCTAGACGCCAGTGCTCTAACCCGCTCGCTCTACCTGCTCGGCCAGGTAGCCCAGGCTGGACACAACGCCATGGCGGTACTGACCATGGCGGATGTGGCCGATGAGGCCCCTGACGCGGAGGCCCTAAGCAAGGCCCTGGGGATCGACGTCGTCGTTATTGACCCCCGCCACCTGGGCAACGCAGACGAATTTGCGGCCCTGGTGAAAGAAAACATTGCCCACCCCAAGTGGGTTAAAGGCATTGAGCCCTCCCACAGTGCCCCCGGCGCGCGCAAGCACGAATGCAAGTGCGGTCACTGCAAGGCAGAAGCCCAGGCCAGCGGCTTAGAGCAAGCCGACGCCATCTTTGAGTGGGTAGAAAAGCTTGAAGCCCAGGCTTTTGGCAAGCTAGAGCAGCCCCTGGAACCCTCCTTCTCAGACAAGGTGGACCGGGTTTTGCTGCACCCGCTTATGGGCCTGCCGGTGTTCTTCTTCCTAATGTGGCTGCTGTTCAAGATCGCTGGTGAATGGGTTAGCCCCATCCAGGACTTCTTTGAGCAGGCTTTTTCTGACGAGTCTAAGAGCTACTCGCTAGCCCACTTAATTGGTTTAGCGCTGAAGGCTGTTGGCTGGCAAGACAACTGGGTACATGGCCTGCTGATCGGCGGTTTGTGCACCGGTCTAGGGGTGGTGGCTTCCTTCATTCCGTTGATGTTCATCATCTTCCTGATGATCTCAATCCTGGAAGACTCCGGTTATATGGCTCGCGCCGCCTTCCTGGGCGACCGCCTCATGCGCGCCATTGGCTTGGATGGGCGCGTAATCATGCCGCTGATCATGGGTTTTGGTTGCAACCTGCCCTCCCTGGCGGCTACCCGCACGCTACCTAACGCGGCCCAGCGTCTGGTCACCACCTTAGTGATTCCGTACACCTCCTGCGCTGCGCGACTGACCATTTACCTGCTTATTACCCGCATTTTCTTCCCCACCCACACCGGCACCGTGGTGTTTAGCCTCTACGTGCTCAGCTTGATAATGGTGGTGCTGGGATCGCTGGTTTTGAAGCCGTTTATTACTAAGGGCCAGTCTCACGCCCCGCTGTTCCTGGTGCTGCCGGCCTACCAGGTGCCGCGCGTAGTGGTGACGCTGAAGAACACCTGGCTGCGTTCATGGGCCTTCGTGGTGGGCGCCGGCAAGATCATTTTGCTGATGACCCTGGTGGTGTGGCTGATGGGGGCAATCCCCATGGCTGGCGGTCACAAGTTCGCTGACTCCAACCTGCCTATGGAGGACTCGCTTTATGGCCGCACCGCCCAGGTGTTAGAGCCTGTTTTTAAGCCCGCCGGATTTGGTGAATGGCACATGACCGGTGCACTTATGACTGGTTTTGTGGCTAAAGAGACCGTAATCTCCTCGGTGGTCACCTCCTACAACATGGATCCTGAAGCTGATGGTGGTGACGCTGAAGATGGCGGCGATAACTTGGGTCAGCTGCCTAAGTTGGTGCGTGTCTCTTTCGCTAAGTCTGCTGGTGCCGACGCCATGGTGGGGGCCTACGCCTTCTTGGTGTTTGTGCTTACCTACACGCCTTGCCTGGCTACGGTGGCTGAGCAGGCCCGCCAGATTGGGGCCCGTAGGGCGGCTAGCGCTGTGGGCGTGCAGCTGGTGACGGCCTGGATCTTGGCGGTGGTGGTGTTCCAAATCGGGAGACTGATTTGGTGAAGTCCGCGCGGGTGGCGCTGGGATGGCCACGCCTACGCCGTGCAAATGGGGTCGACGACGTCGCTGCGGGCGTTGTCGGCCCCGCCGGCTGCGCGGGTGGCCCTCAAAACCCAGGTGATGGCGTTGCAGCGGCTGCCGCCAGCAGCGCAGCCGGCCTTGGTGACGGCTCAGGCCCTGGCACTAGCAGCGCAACCGGCGCCGTCGCCCCCAAGACGGGCACTAGCGCCCCTAAGGCGGGCATGACCGCCGTCGCCCCCAAGACAGACACAACCGGCCCGCGCCAACGCCTGACCCAAGCCCTAGCGCGCGGCGCCACCCTTACGCGCGCCGCCCAAGAAGCCGGGGTGAGCCCGCAACTGGCGGCAGTGATGGTAGAGCAGCTACGACGCAGCGGCTCCCTACTGGGCGCCGCCAGCCTATGCGCCTCTGGCCTAGGGGCGTGCCACAGCCTGGAGGTGGATGAAAATACGGCGATACGCTGCGCCGGCTGTCCCTTAAGTCTCAAACGCACCATTTAGGTGACGTGAATCATTATGTCAAGGAGTGAGATTTTCTGCGTCTGTAACCTAGAGTAAACAATTCTTTGCAAGGCTAATGCACGTACCGAGATTGCATACAGATGCCCTCCGGGGCTCTTAGGAAAGGGTCGCTATGACCGCCGCTATCGATAAGGTTTATGCCGACGTCATCCGCCGTAACCCGGGTGAGCACGAGTTTCACCAGGCAGTACATGAGGTACTTACCTCTCTGGAACCGGTGCTAGCAAAGGACCCTCACTACGCCGACAACGCTCTGCTAGAGCGTCTGGTTGAGCCTGAGCGTCAGATTATCTTCCGTGTGCCGTGGGTTGACGACGCAGGTAACGTACAGGTCAACCGTGGTTTCCGCATTGAGTTCAACTCTGCGCTGGGCCCCTACAAGGGTGGTTTGCGCTTCCACCCCTCAGTTAACGCAGGTATCATCAAGTTCCTGGGTTTTGAACAGATCTTCAAGAACGCCCTGACCAACCAGGGTATCGGCGGCGGTAAGGGTGGTAGCGACTTTGACCCCCACGGCCGCAGCGACGCCGAAATCATGCGTTTTTGCCAGTCCTTCATGACTGAGCTATCGCGCCACATTGGCCCCAATGTTGACGTTCCCGCCGGTGACATCGGCGTGGGTGGCCGCGAGATCGGCTACCTGTTCGGCCAGTACAAGCGCCTACGCAACTCTTACGACGCCGGCGTGCTAACCGGTAAGGGCCTAGCCTGGGGTGGTTCGCTAGTGCGTACCGAAGCTACCGGTTACGGCACTGTGCTGTTTGCCCAGTCCATGCTGGCTACCCGTGGCCAGTCGATGGAGGGCCAGCGCGTGGTGGTTTCCGGCGCTGGTAACGTGGCTATCTACGCCATTGAAAAGGCCCAGGCCCTGGGCGCCAAGGTAGTTACCTTCTCTGACTCCTCCGGTTACGTGGTGGATGAGGCCGGCGTCGACCTGGAGCTGCTAAAGCAGGTTAAGGAAGTTGAGCGTGGGCGCGTAGCCGACTATGTCAAGCGCCGCCCCTCTGCCCAGCTGGTTACCGGCGGCAGCATTTGGGATGTGACCTGCTCTGTGGCGCTGCCCTGTGCCACCCAGAATGAGCTAAACGGCGACGCCGCAGTGCGCTTGCTGCGTAACGGCTGCGGTGTGGTGGCTGAGGGCGCCAACATGCCCTCCACCCCCGAGGCTGTGGAGCACTTCCAGGCCGCCGGGATTCTTTACGCCCCCGGTAAGGCCGCTAACGCTGGTGGTGTGGCTACCTCCGCACTGGAGATGGAGCAGAATGCTTCTCGTAGCCGCTGGGATTTTGCCACCGCTGAGGCCAAGCTGACCGGCATCATGGCTGACATTCACCACTCCTGCCTGGAGGCTGCCGACACCTACGGGCGCCCGGGCGACTACGTGCTGGGTGCTAACGCTGCTGGTTTCGTGCGCGTAGCCGATGTTATGAACGCTTTCGGCATCATCTGATCCAAGCTAGTTCAACAACTTGACCCGCTGGGCTAAATGCCTGGCGGGTCAATGCGTTTTTTGGCATTGTGCGCGGCCTGAGTTAGGCGCGGCTTGGGAGCCGGCGCGCCCTGGGCTGTGCGCGGCCGCAAATAAGCGGCCAGCTTTAGCGGCTGCTTAAGAGCCGCCCAAGAGGGTAATCTGGCCAGCTATGAGCACCCGTCGTCGTATCGACATCACCGAAGGTATCGCCGCCCTACACCACTGGCGCAACCTGTACCAGCAAGGCCAAGACGCTGACCGCAACACCACCGCCACCGCCGTGCGCTACACGCTGGAGGAGCTGGCCGCCGTCGCCCCCGGACGCAGCGTGGAAGTGCGCGTACCACCCTACGGCGCTACCCAAGCAGTAGCCGGCTCCACTCACCGGCGCGGCACCCCGCCGTCGGTAGTGGAAACTGACGCCCAAACCTGGCTGGAACTGGCCATTGGCGTGCTGGAGTGGAACGCAGCCCTAGACGAGGGCAAACTCAGCGCCTCCGGGCTACGCACAGATCTAAGCGATTTCCTGCCGCTGCTTTAAAACCCGCCGGCCCCAAAACTGCTAGGGGGACGCCGTCGTCATACCGGTGCGCTGATGTGCTCAAAGTGAGGTGGCTGGGCCCAAACGCGGGGTCGGGTTAAGCGAGACTAGCGCGCGCATGTGACAAATGGCCACATGCGTCGCTAAAGGGGATGTGACAAACTTAGAAGGTGACACTCGGTGAAATCCCGCGCAAAAGTCAACCCGTCGATTATCTAGAGCCAAAGCCTGAAGATGAATGTGGCGTCTTTGGGCTGTGGGCGCCAGGTGAAGATGTAGCCAAACTGACCTACTTCGGTCTGTACGCGCTACAGCACCGTGGCCAGGAGGCAGCCGGGATCGCTGCCTCAGATGGCGAAAAAATCATGGTTTATAAGGATCTGGGGCTGGTCTCCCAGGTTTTTGATGAAACCAGCCTGTCAGCCTTACGCGGGCATATCGCGGTGGGGCATGTACGCTACTCCACCACAGGCTCCACCACCTGGGAAAACGCTCAGCCCATGCTGGGGCCGGTAGCTGAGCACACGGTGGCCCTAGCCCACAACGGTAACCTCACCAACACGCGCGAGCTAATGGAATACGTGCGTGAAGCCTCCGGCCAGGATATTTCCGGTGAACTGGGGCGCGGCTCCACCACCGACACCGCCGTGATGGCCGCTCTGCTTTCCCTCACCGCCAAGCAGCACCCTGAGCTAGACCTCGAAGAGGTAGCCATGCTGATGCTGCCGCAGCTCAAGGGCGCTTTCTCAGTCACCTTCATGACTGAAGACACCCTCTATGCGGCCCGCGACCCCCACGGTGTGCGCCCGCTGGTGCTGGGACGCCTGGAGCGCGGCTGGGTGGTGGCCTCCGAGACTGCCGCCCTGGATATTGTGGGTGCCTCCTATGTGCGTGAGGTTGAGCCGGGCGAATTTTTGACTATTAATGCCGACGGCGTAGCTACGCGCCGTTTTGCCCCCGCCACTCCCACTGGTTGCGTATTTGAGTATGTTTACCTGGCTCGCCCTGACACGCGTATTTCGGGACGCTCTATCATTGCGGCCCGTAACGCCATGGGTGCAGCGCTGGCGCGCGAACACCCGGTTGAAGCTGACCTGGTGATTGCCACCCCCGACTCGGGCACGCCCGCCGCTATTGGTTACTCGCAAGAATCAGGTATTCCTTTCGCCCAGGGCATCGTGAAAAACGCCTATGTGGGCCGCACCTTCATCCAACCCACCCAAACCTTGCGCCAACTGGGTATTAGGCTCAAGCTCAACCCGGTGCGTGAGGTTATTGAAGGCAAGCGCCTGGTGGTGGTTGATGACTCGATCGTGCGTGGAAACACCCAGCGCGCCCTGGTGCGGATGCTGCGTGAGGCTGGTGCCAAGGAAATCCATATTCGTATTTCCTCCCCGCCGGTTAAATGGCCTTGCTTTTATGGCATCGACTTTGCCACCCGCGCTGAGCTGATCGCCAATGGCATGAACACCCAGGAGATTTGCAACCACATTGGGGCTGACTCTTTGGGTTACCTCTCTGTGGAGGGCATGGTGGAAGCCAGTGGTCAGGAGGCTTCGCGCCTGTGTATGGCTTGCTTTGACGGTAACTACCCGATTGAGCCCCCACATGCGGCCCCGGTGATTTCCACCCTGCCGATCTCGCGCGTGCCCTCGGTGTACCGCCGTCGCCGCGACGAAAACAAAACTGACGCGCCCCTGCCGCGTCGCAACTCAGTGGTACCACGCATTGAAGGAGTCAAGTAATGAGTGAAGTTACCTATGCCGCTGCGGGCGTGGACACCGAGGCAGGTGACCGTGCCGTTGAACTAATGAAGGCCTCCGTGGCCGCCACCATGACCCCCGCCGTGGTTGGGGGAGTGGGCGGATTTGCCGGGCTGGTGGATGTTAGCGAGCTGCGCGACTACCGCCGTCCGCTGCTGGCTACCTCCACTGACGGTGTGGGCACCAAGGTCGCTATCGCCCAGGCCCTCGACATCCACGACACCATCGGCCAGGACCTGGTGGGCATGGTGGTTGACGACATCGTGGTGGTGGGTGCGCGCCCGCTGCTGATGACTGACTACATTGCTTGCGGCCATGTGGTGCCCGAGCGCATTGCGGACATTGTGCGCGGCGTGGCCCAGGCCTGTGCGGCTGTGGGCACCCCATTGCTGGGTGGCGAGACCGCTGAGCACCCCGGTTTGATGGGCCCTGATGACTACGACGTCGCCGGTGCGGCTACGGGTGTGGTTGAGGCTAGCCGCGTGCTGGGTGCTGAGCGGGTAAGGGCTGGCGACGTACTGATTGGTATGGCCGCCTCGGGCCTGCACTCTAACGGATATTCACTGGTACGGCGGGTAGTTGAGGTGGCTGGCTGGGGCCTAGCGCGTCACGTTGACGAGTTTGGTCGCACCCTGGGTGAGGAGCTACTAGAGCCCACCCGCCTATACACTCGCGCCTGCCTGGCCATGATTGAGGGCGTGGGTAGCGGTCCCGACCCGGCCACTATGCATGTGCACGCCCTTAGCCACGTCACCGGTGGGGGCCTGGCTGCTAACTTGGCGCGTGTGCTGCCCTCTGGCTTAATTGCCGACGTCGACCGTAGCGCCTGGCAGATCCCGCCCGTCTTTGATGTGGTGCGCCGCCTGGGTAATGTGCCCTGGGATGACCTGGAGGGCACCTTGAACCTGGGTATCGGCATGGTGGCAGTGGTGGATGAGTCTATTGCTGAAGCTGCCATTGAGGTAAGCCGCGCTGTCGGGATTGAGGCTTGTGTGCTGGGTAGCGTACATAAGGCTGATGAGTATGAAGTCACTGGTCGAGTAGTTAGCGGCACCAAGGGTGTGCGGGGTGGCGCAGTGGATATCCACGGCGTCTACCGCATCTGAGCTGCAACAACGCTAGAGCGTGGTGGGGACTGGCCGGGCGGCCAGTCCCCACTGGCGTTTAGGCGGTGTCTAGGAGTGCTCCTACTACAGTGGGGACTGCCAGTATTCTGAGCCTGATCCCGCGAGTTAGTTGTGTAAGCGTCCGGCAGTGAGTAAATTTTAACGTAGGCGCAGCTCTTAGGGCTTTCCAAAATCTGACCGATTTGGTGCGTAAAACCCCAGATCGAGAAGTGTTTTCCCTGCTCACGCGGGGATGAACCTAGGTAAAAGCGCTCACGCCACTTTTCCAAGTAGTGTTTTCCCCGCGCAAGCGGGGATGAACCGGCGCCAGCCAGGTTGATTGGCTGATCATCACAGTTTTCCCCGCGCAAGCGGGGATGAGCCGATCGCGATGTGTTTTTTCCAGTTGACGGCGCGTTTTCCCCGCTAGCGCGGGGGTTTAGAGGTGCTGCGTCAGGTAGCGGCGCAGTGCTTACTTAGGTTGTGGTACCTGTTTAGGCTGCGGTGTCTGCTTAGGGTGCAGCACCGCTTAGAGTGCGCCGCGTTCACTTGGTTGGCACTGCGTTTGCTCGATGTACGTGGCCCTACTTGGTGGGCGCGGCGTCTAGCTACAAAAAGGGTGGGGGCCAGCTCTATTGAGCTGCCCCCACCCTTATGTTCTAGTTACTCAGGACCTACCTGGATCAAAGTCATCTTCATCGTCAAAGTCATCGTTGTACTTGGCGGCTAGATCCGAGTAGTCCTCGTCGTCGTAGCTGCTGCTTCCTGAGCGGGCCGACGTGGCAGCGAGCTCACGCTCTAGCGCCGCGTAGTCAGTCTCAGGACTGTAGTACTTGAGCTTGCGGGCAACCTTGGTTGCCTTGGCCTTTTGACGGCCGCGCCCCATAGGCTCGACCCCCTCCAACGTCTGATCGCGCACGTAAAACGTGCTGTTTCGAAATGGTCTGAATTTATCGTGAGACAACCGTACAACGATAAGCGCCACAATCTCCATTCCACACGCCGATCAGGGCCTGTTTGGACTGGAGTGGCGGTCCACATGTGAACAATAGCACTGATTTCGTCTGCTTGTTCACACCGCCGCCCGCGCTGCGCTGTCAGCGTCTACTTTCAGCGCAGGCGGGTACTGTTACGGCGTCCCGGCAGTTACTAGTGCTTGAAGATCTTCTTCACCACTGCGCCGCCAACCAGCAGGGCGCCAGCACCCACCGTGGCCACCACGACGCGGGCAGAAGAATCGCCTTCGCCGGCGCGATCCCAGTAGTACTTAGCCTGGGCGCGCACACCCTCGCTCATTTCCTTGGCGATAAAACTAAACTGGTGCAGTGACTCAGAGAGTGACTCAGAGATGCTAGAGCCAGCCTCAGCGGCCTTGGCGCGCACCTGCTCAGCCTTCTCCTTGGCCTGAGCCTTGGGGTTAACCCGCTCAGCCAGGTCATCTACGCTCTGGGCCAGGGCCTCACGCTGGGCCTTAAGCTGCTCTTCGAGCTCCTGTGCACTGGGCATTATTTATCCTTTCCTCACTTAAACAGCGGACGTAGTGCCAACCGCAGGCTGATCAGCGCCGTCGTGGCGGCAACCAGGCCTGCTCCGGCAAGTACGACGACGGCGGCCGGGTCTTTACCCTTAGCCTCCTCTACCAGCGTGGTAAAGCGCTCCTTTACCGGGGCGGAGTCGCTGACGAGCGCCTTGGCTCGCGCCACGCTGTCCTCACCGATCTGGGCGGCCTGGGCTTTGAGTGTGGCCGGGGCGATCTGGCGGGCCAACTCGTTAACGGCCTGGGCGGCGGCTGCACGCTGGGCCTCTAGCTGAGCTTCTAGGGCTGAGATAGACATGAAACTTCCTTTCGCTCAGTTCTGTCCGAAAGCCGGGCCGGCGGGAGCAGTGCCAGTCGGGCCGCTGGCTGCGGGGCCGTTAGAGACTGGGGCGGCGGGCGCCGTCCTCGGGGTGGCACCAGTGCTAGCTGCCGGAGCTGTGGCAGGCTTGGCGGCGTCGTCGGTAGCTAGCCCCTCACGCAGCGAGTTAGTCACGGCCTGTACGTCCTGGCGCAAACCAACTTGCGGGGCGGGCACCACTGCGCGGCCCTTGTCAATTTCCTTCTTGCCCACCAGGGCCAGCACTCCGGCCACAATCAGCACTAGCACAGCTACAATCAGCGAGCCCGCCCACTTCGGTAGCCATAGTGCGATTACCTGCGACAGGGTGGTCAGTAGGTAGCCCAGCCCAAATAGGGCGAACACTCCGGCTGCGCCCAGTAGGCCGGCTCCTAAACCAAAACGTTTACCTGTCTCGGCCGCCTTGGCCTTATTGAGTGCGATTTCGGTGCGGATCAGGGTAGAAATATTTTCGCTCACGCGCGACATTAGGGCGCCTAGCGAAGGCTGTGTGCGGTTGGAGCCTTGAGGGGTTTCGGTCACGGCAGTGATCCTTCCAGCAAATTGTGGCGGCGGATAGCTACAGGTAGGCGGGCCGACGCCGAGGGGTGCGGCTGCTCTAAGGTTGCCACGAAAGAGCGCTTAAGCCCATTCCCTTTAAAACGATTGTGCGCAAATAGTTAATTTCAATTGGAATTCTGCGCAAAACTAGCCATGTGGTCAGCGTCACGCTTTTTCGAGTTGTGCTTGGGTCTGGTTCCTGTATAGAGTTCTTCTCGGTTCGAGGCGCAAGACGCCAAAGCCAAAAGGCTCCCATCGTCTAGCGGCCTAGGACTCCGCCCTTTCACGGCGGCAACACGGGTTCGA
>ERZ772799.239-NODE-239-length-21919-cov-3.001738_pt1 | contig 21919 bp, 20 predicted proteins | sample MGYA00511345_ERZ772799 | MGnify/ENA primary metagenome ERZ772799 (study PRJEB29015, sample SAMEA2738037) | human oral metagenome | biome: human oral; feature: human-associated habitat; material: saliva | place: China | collected 2238 ... | reverse complement strand
CGTGCCATTCCATTTAACCTCAACGCCGTGGCCTTCGAGCACCGGGATAATGCGGTTTTGGATAATCGCGCAGTCTGCATCGTGAATCTCTTGATCGCTTACTTCCCCAGTATCGCTGAAGGTGCCGCAGTGCAGTTGGGCGGCGTCGTAGAGCAGTAGGGCTTCCGCGCTTTCTGCACTGAGCGATACATACCCGTATCGGGTGGTACCGTCTTCGGGCCCTTCCTCGGGGATGCCGCACCAGTTGCCGTCCGGGTAAGCAATAATCCCCGTTCGTTCCAGCGCCTCGAAGGCACACACCAGGTTGCCTCGGCACCCTTCAATACCGATCTCTTTAGCATAGGCACGGCGGGAGGCAAGGAGCGCCTGAGCGTACTCTTCTAGCTTTTGGGGCGGGATAAGAATATGCCCTTCACCGTCGTCAAGGAACGGTTCAAAAACCTCCGTGTAGCACGCAATATCTGATTCGCCAACCAGCAGGCATGCCATGAGCCTGCGTTCTACGGTGGGCCGATCCATCTCTGGGATTGGCCAGCTGCGGGGTATAGGTGGGTCAATACGCGGTGCGCGCCATAGTTTTAGCTGTTCTGCAGTCACGTGAGGGCTACTCATGCTCCCAGTGTAACCGGGATACACAACCATCATCCACGCATGGAAGGAATAATATTGTGCATAAAAGGCTGATTTATGGGGGCAATTATGCAAATTTATGCTATGGGGGTATGTCGGTACTGGGTAAGCGTATGGTACCCGCAAGACCATTGTGCAGCCTGTTAGGGGATAGCAATGTATTTTATGTTCATGACATTAGGACAATAGGTAGTATCGCCGCCCCACCGTACCTGCAGTCCGTGACGTTCAAGTACCGGAATAACGCGCTCTTGCAGAAATTGCTCCGTAACCCGGCGATGAGCTGCACTGTGTTCCTCTTGACTCATTGACTCCCACTGCTGCTCAGAATACTGTTGGCGCAATGCTGGCGGGAAAACGCCGTGTTGAAGGTACACGCTTGCTGTTTCTGAAATATCAGCTGCACACTGCTCGCTGAAAAATACATACCCGTACCAGTCGCGGGAGTCATCTGCCTCGTCGTAAATACTCCACGAACCGCACCTGCTGCAGCAGGAGAACGCCTCACGCGCTACAACCCCCTGACGATTGAGCTCTTTAAAAGCGAGAGAGATATTGCCCCAGCACTTTTCGATCCCCAGTTCCTGGGCATAGGCACGGCGGGAGGCGATGAGAGCACGGGCGTAATCGTCGAATTCCTCCATATGTTTCTCATCGCAATCCCACTTATCGCTCTCAGCTATAGTGCTGTCGTTCAAAATATCAACATAGGAAAATGGATCACTGTCACCCCTGAAAAGCGTACCCCATAGAACCTCACCCACGAATTCACTCACCTCATCAGGCATGCCCCAGTGGGCCGGAAGGGGCGGATCAATGCGCTGGGTGTACCAAAGTTTGAGCTGCTCATCAGTAATGCTAGGTGTAGTCATGGGGTTAACCTTAGACCACAAATGCATACTTGTCGTTGCACACGGTCAGTCACAAAACCGGTGATCCGCAGACCTTATAAGGGAGGAAAAGACAACACAACACCCGCACGGGGGCAACGCCCGTGCTATAGGTGCATTACGATTAGGGATGGGCAGGCGCTCTACCTACCACAGGGGCTAAGGTGCAGCGAAAAACTCCGCGTTTTTCAGCACGGGAAGCTCAATGTACGTGCCGTCCCAATCTATCTCAACACCGTGGCGCTCAAAAACCGGGAGGATGTGCTGGCGGATCACAGCACTATTAATGCGGTTATACTCCGCATCACTCATCTCTTCGAGCTCTTCGCCCGTTACAAAAGCCCCGCAGCTGAGACGGGTCTCGCCATTTTTAATGAGTTCTTCGGCCTCTTCGGGGCCGAGCGACACATACCCGTACCAGGTGTGCCCATCCTGCGGAGCCTCATGCGGTATGCCGCAACACCCGAAGTCGGGGTTCATCTTAACACCCTGACGTTCGAGCTCAGCAAGTGAAAGGTTCAGGGGAGTGCCCGGCACCCCGCCTAAGGCGGCAATATAGGCACGGCGGGAATCAATGAGCTGCCTAATATAGGCGCGAACTTCCCCGTCCCAGTCAGCGGAACCATAGGCATCCCTGAGTGAGGGAGTCTCCCAGAAGTAATACTCATAACGGGCCGTATCAGACTCACCGGTGCTGAGCAGGCGCCAGAGGGCATCTTCTAAGGTGCCACGCTCTTCACCGGTCACAGGCCAGTGCGCCGGGATAGGCGGATCGATACGCGGTGCGTACCAGCTGTCACGGAATTCTGTGGTGATGATATCGGTGGTCATAGTTTCAGTGTAACCGGATATTTAATGCATGAAAAGCGTATATTTCTATAGAAACTTTAGCTAAATAAAAACTTTTTACAGAAATAAATGCTTCTCGAACCAAAAGAGGTCTTTAAAACTATAGACGGTTATTCATTGAGGATATCCCGCCACCAGATTATTTTGCGGCTGCAGCGCTGGCGACTGCCGGTATTGCTCTTCCGCTAAGGCTGGTGGAGCGCATCGTGCCGCTCTTGCCGAATAGATGCTGTAATATCCAGTGTGATAAAATCCTGTTATTTTCTCAGTCAGTCCGTGGTGTTTTCCTGATGAGAGGGTGTCCAGTACAACGATAGGGTACCGAGCTGGTCTTTGGCTAGTTATATAATGATGTTTGTTCGCTGTAATTTTGTTCCGGTAAAATTGCAGCAAATAAACATTATTATAATTTTTGTAGGAGATGAAATATGAACGATAAAAATAATATAAAATACTACGAAAAAATTATTATACTGGAAGATGAAATATACGATTCTGACGCCCTAGATAACTATGATGCTTTTATTTTAAAATGTATAAAATTCGCCGAGAAAAATATTATTCCATTAAGCCAGTACAGGAAAGAACTGGAAGGTATAATTAAACAATGCACAGACTTTTTGGAAGGCAAGATTGGTAAACCTGAACTGGAAAAATATTATATCCAACTAGGTAGAAAGATTCGCTTGTCAGGAAGCTTAGATAAAAAAGAAAAAGAAATACATATTTTTATGTCTATTTTTCTTGACTCCAATTTCTTGCAAAATACGGCACCCGAGGAACAACAAGATAGCGATATTTGTTGTCTATTATTTACCCTGTATAGGATAAAAAATGATATTGAATTATGCAATGCATTCTATAGCAGTCTTTGTTCGGTAGGGGCGGATGATGCATAAGTGAATATATAACTATCGGTACCCATAGGGAAACCAGTACCCAATTGACGCAATAATCGGATCTGCTCGCCAGCACGCCTGCGCCCTATTCTACTGAGGGATAAAATGCCTGCCGGTCGTAACGTAATCCATGGGGGTGAAATGCGTGGGAAGCTCCGCATTTTCAATAGCAAAAATATAGTTTCGATAAAATAGGCTATGCACTGAACGGTCATCTATTTTTAAAATATCTTCTTCAAAGCTTCTAGCAAGTTTCAACTGTGCGTTTTCCTTGTCAATATCCTTCCCAAGAGCGTAAAATAAGATCGATAATAATAAACAATAGCAGCACCTAAATTGATGCAATGATGAGTTTATAAACAGTGGTTCTTGAATATCTGAATAATGAAATGGGATAAGCCATACTTCTTTGTTTTTATTGACAGCAAAGAAACCATCGCTATTCTTTCCAAAAACAATAAATTTATCTTTATTGCTGTTTTCGACAATAACTTCTTCATCTTTGAAATTTATGAATTCAAATTTATCTTTATAGTAATTCTCCAACCTTGAATATTCGTTGCTTGCCATATCATTTAACAACTCGGAAAATGAATAAATTTGCTTATTGAAACTTTTTGAAATCTTATAGTCTGTACCTTTTAAATCACTCTCAATAATAATCATCAAATATTCCTTATTGGGCAGATTCCTTCTGCAGATTTGCGGCTCATATCTGGTAAATTGCTACGGGATATGGCTAAACTGCGATGAGAATACCTGTGGCCGTACAGAATAAGAGCCTTCCCAATCTACCCATAATCCGTGCTGCTCGAACACCGGAAGTACCTTTTCGCGCAATAGTTTTACACTCAAACTCTCGTACTGCTGCTCTTGGGTTTGGGCATCAAGTGCGTCCCATTGCTGCTCGGTAAAATATGCATCCAGAAAAACCCCATAATTGAGGCCTACCGATCCGCTCTCGTATGCTGATTCAGCATCCTGTTCGTGGTAGAAAACGTACCCGTACCAAGTGCGTGAATCATCTCTCTCATCCCAGATTTCGGCTGAACCACACGAACCGCAACAGGTAAAACACTCCCGTGCCACCACGCCCTCATGCGCTAAAGCGTCAAATGCCAACGTTAAATCATTATTCCGAGGCTCCAGTCCAATAGCTGCGGCATAGGCGCGGCGTGCGTTAATAAGCTGCTGGGCGTACTCTGTTATCTCTTCCCTGTATTTTTCACCCAAGCCAGCGTTCTCATCGGGCAAAACATAATCAAATACTTCCACATACGCTTCCGGGGTAGATGCGCCGTGCAGAAGCATCTCCCACAGAAGCTCTTCAAGCTCGGTGCGGCTCTGGTCGTTGAGCCCCCAATGTTCTGGGAGAGGCGGGTCAAGACGCGGGGTATACCAAAGACTGAGCTGATGATCGTCACACTGCTTATTCATACCCATATATTAGCTGTTGTGCCGGGTGCTACGCTGCTAGATCCTGCAGCACTGGCGGCACCTGGTGACGGTGCGGGTTGCTCCGGTCCGTACTGCACGCCATTCGAACATGCAGATATGTACCACCAGCTCCCCTAGCGTAGCTATTGAGCCGGGCGGCAGGTAGCACTGGGAGAGATTTTACTGTTAGCTTTCGTATGATGTATAATTTTCGTCAGATAGATGTATCTATATATATTCACGCAAGTTTTGAAAGGCTAATGATGGTCTTTGCGTTAATCAGTGATAAAAAGTTAAGTATTAGAAAGCTAGTTTCTGTAACTAATTTAGGATTTTTTTGTTTGGGACGTCATATGTGCCTGCTCTTAGTTTTGAGTCATCTAGTGCCAGTAGCTCACTAACAAATATCAAGTACAGTTTTTCTGACTCATCACAGGGTTTATATAACCAATTTATTGTGACGTTTTCACATGGCTTTGTTGCCCAGCATGCTCCTAATGCGGATACGTTGCTAAGCAACGTTGAGTCTAATAATATGGTGGATGCAATTAAGTATAATTTTGCCGATAAACTTGGCTACACTGTTTCCTATAGTCATACGATTGCTATAAAAAACTCTGTAGTAATTAATATATCAAATTATATTAGTTCAGACAATATTGATTCTTTTCTGCTTTGGCTAAATCAGTCAACCCAGATGCTACTCCTGATCGTATACTTTCTGCGATGCAGAAAAGTGCTCAAAACCGTCCTATACAAAACTGTGATCAGTATAGCTGTGGTCCTGGTATTGTAGATGCGGGCAAGACACTGGAATATCTGGACAATCCTGTAAAGAACCCTGATCCATGGAATAATGGTCCAATATTTTACGATATACATAAAAACATGCCATTTTATCAAGAGATTCAGTGGATAGGAGCGCAGGGTATTACTACTGGATACCCTGATGGCACATTCCACCCAGCAGATAATGTAGAACGTGGCGCAATGGCAGCGTTTTTCTACCGATATGCAGGACAGCCAGAGTATGTGATGCCAAGCACTTCTCCATTCAGGGATGTTTCGGTTGGCAGCAGTTTCTATCGAGAGATTACCTGGTTGCATTCTACTGGTATAGCTAATGGGTGGCAGGATGGGACGTACCGTCCTGTAGACCCCATCCGCCGTGATGCAATGGCAGCTTTTATTTATCGCTACGCTCACAAGAAGTAAATACGCAGTGTGCGCGGTGTATCTAAAGGTCAAAATACGTTAGGGGTGTGCCGCACGCGCTATGGTGAAAGAGATAACAATGAAAAAAGTAACTACTCGTAGAACCTCTCAGGCAGTAGGTACTGCCATGTGCGCTGTTGCACTGGGAGCTACGCTGCTAGGCCCAGCAGCACTGGCAGCACCTGGTGACAATGCGGGGTACTCCGGTCCGTACTGTGCGCCATTCGAACATGCAGATATGTACTACCAGCTTTTCCCCATCACGTTCACCGCTGCGGCTATTGAGGATGCGAAAGCCCAAACCGAGCATCGTGGGTGGAACAATGAGCAGATACACCAGTACTTGGTGGCCCAGCTGAGTCAGAAACTCACCGAGGATAACTATCCTGTGAATATCCAGTACTACAGCTACATACAATCTGGAGACAGAAACTATGCTGAAGTAGAAGTATCCCACTTTGTCACCGCCGCGCAGGGCAAGGGACTTCTGCAGAAACTGCTCTCATACCCCACCGTTCAAGAAGCTCAGGTGCAGCCCGTCCCACACCCAACCGTTGACGGCCCCTGCCGATTTAGTGATGTGCCCCAAAATCATCCGTTCTACGAAGAAATCACGTGGCTAGAGTACCGAAATATCACCACCGGCTGGGCCGATGGTACCTACCGACCGCTGAATAATATTGAGCGCGGGGCGGTTGCTGCTTTCTTCTACCGGCTGGCGGGTTCGCCGGAGGTTACCTTGCCCGCCGCCTCACCTTTTACCGATGTGAACCCCTCGCACCAGTTTTACCATGAGATTGTGTGGATGCATCAGCAGGGTCTTACTACCGGCTGGGCCGATGGCACCTACCGACCGCAAGACGCGGTTACTCGCGAGGCAATGGCCGCATTCTTCTACCGTTACGCTGGTAAACCTGACTATGTAGTGGTTGGGCCAGTTTTTAAGGACGTGCCTCATGATGGCGCATTCTACCGCGAAATTAACTGGCTACGTTCAAGCGGCATTACTACCGGCTGGGCCGATGGCACCTACCGCCCTAGTGAGCCGATTCACCGTGACGCAATGGCTGCGTTTATCTACCGCTACGCGCATCTTGACACCTAAATCATCCGCATATTACACGTGCAGAGGCGACATTCTTACCGGGGTATACTACAGGGAACCCACTAAGAAGAATGTCGCCTCGTACTCTAAAAGCGCTCACGATGAGCGGGACGCGCTTACAGCGCCTGCTTGACCGTAATGCCCTCGTCCTCCATCTCGGCGATTACTTCGTCGAGCTTATCCTCATGTACGGGAGCCGTCAGGTCGATCAGCACACGGGTCTCATACCCTGCATCCACTGCATCCTTGGCGGTTGCCAGTACACAGTAGTCGGTGGCGATACCCACAATATCGACATCCTGTATCTCGCGTTCATCCAGCCAGTCTGCCAGCGGGGTTTTCGGGCCTTCGTCATCCAGTGTGGCGCCTGGCTCATGCTCACCAGTCATGACCGACTCCTCGGGGGCCTGCAGCCCCTCGAACCCTGAATACGCAGCCTCATACCGGCCCTTACGGAAATACGCTTCGATGTAGTCGGTATCAAGATTCGGGTGAATCTCGGCTCCTTCGGTATTCGCCACACAGTGCACCGGCCAGGAATCCACAAAATCCGGGGTGTCAGAGAAATGCGCACCCGGGTCAATATGCCAGTCCTGGGTGGCCACAACCGCCTCGTACCGGTGGTGGTTATCCTCAACGTATTCGCTAATGAGCGAGGCGACCTTGGCTCCCCGGTCGGTTGCCAACGCCCCACCGGCGCAGAAATCGTTCTGAACATCAACAATAATGAGTGCTTTTGCCATGAGACTATCCTAGAAAATCCTTGGGGCTCAGTGAAAGGGGGGGGGGACAGTTGCTAAAGAACTATATGAACTCGGTGGGGATCACTGGCTCACCCTCCGAGAGACGGCGGGCCGCCTCGGGGAGCTCTGCTAGTGAACGCTGATGCCGTGTGGCGGCGGCACGTACCGCATCCTCGCCCGTAAAACCAGGCAGGTGTTCACCATCCACCACAAAATCCACCATGAGCGGGCGGGTATTCTCGACCTGTGCCGGATCCTCGGTGATGCTCAGTAGCTCTGCACTGGCTATTCCCATGGGGGAGAGCTTACGTGCGGCGCGTTTAGCACCGCCCACCGATGCCTTACCGGCGGAGGCCTTTGCCACGGGCTCCATCTCGCCCGCCGAGTTCTCGCGCGCCACCACCTTATACACCATGGAAGAGGTCGGTGCCCCGGAGCCGGTCACCAGTTTGGTTCCCACCCCGTATGAATCCACGGGGGCCGCCGCTAGGGAGGCGATGGCGTACTCGTCAAGGTCGCTGGTGACCGTAATCTTTGTGTGCTCGTTCCCTAAAGAATCGAGCAGCTCACGCACTCGCTGCGCGGTTGCCACCAGGTCACCGGAATCCAGGCGTACCCCGCCGAGCTCCTCGCCCGCTAGTTCAACGGCGGTGCGTACCGCATTATCCACATCGTAAGTATCGACCAGCAAGGTGGTACGCGCACCCAGTGACCGCAGCTGAGCTTCAAACGCTTCCCGCTCCGAGTCGTGAAGCAGGGTAAAGGCGTGGGCGCTGGTACCAACGGTTTCAAGCCCGTACCGGCGGCCTGCCTCAAGGTTGGAGGTTGCGGCAAATCCCGCAATAACGGCGGCGCGGGCAGCAGATACCGCGGCGCGTTCATGGGCCCGTCGCGAACCCATCTCAATGCAGGGGCGGGTTCCGGCGGCGGCGCTCATGCGCGAAGCGGCAGAGGCGACCGCTGAGTCGTAATTTAGGATCGACAGCAGATAGGTTTCAAGGACGCACGCCTGCGCGAACGTTGCCTCAACCTGCAGCACGGGGGAGTGAGGGAAGAATAACTCGCCCTCAGCGTAGCCGCGTACTGTGCCGGTGAACTCAAAATTTTCGAGATATTTCAGGGTTTGGGTGTTCACAATATTGCGGGCCGCCAAGAACGATAGCTCTTCGTCATCGAAACGGAACTTATCGAGTCCTTCAAGAAAACGCCCTGTTCCAGCGAGCACCCCGTAGCGGCGGCCTGCTGGCAGTCGCCGGGTGAACACTTCGAAGGTGCACATGCGGTGAGCCGCCCCTGAGGCGAGCGCGGCCTGCAGCATAGTTAATTCATAATGGTCGGTGAGCAGTGAGGTTGTTGCCATACACCTCATTCTAGAGGGGTGGACGGCTCAAAACAGCATTGTGAAGGTGTGTTGTCCATGACATACGGTAAAAATGACCATAAGAGTTCGCTGTGAACCGAAACCCATAAAAAATAAGGGAAGCAGGCAGATTATGCGGTACAATCGGCCCATGAGTAGCACGCCCGCCCACACCATCATCACCCCGCCAGTGCTGTCTGCACACACACTCGGTGAAACCGATCTTGATACCCACTTGAGTGACTCACTTGAACTCAATACGCCGTGGCAAGTGATCGTGTGGAACGACCCTGTGAACCTCATGACCTATGTGTCCTATGTTTTCCGTTCACACTTTGGGTTCAGCCGTGTTCGCGCTGAAGAACTTATGCTCCAGGTGCACCATAACGGTAAAGCCATAGTATTTACCGGCAGCCGTGAAGAAGCCGAAAAACATACCCACGCCATGCACGGCTGGGGGCTGCAGGCAACCTTCGAGAAAGTTGATAACTAATGGCGCGCGGCTTCAAAAACACCCCGCGCGGGTACACTGCGTACTTCGAAAAACCCGAGCTGCTTCTCATCCGCGACCTCGCTGAAGACATTGTTGCCCTGCTGCAGCCCGAAACCGGGCAAGACGCCGACCCGCTGGATGCACTTATCGGTATCACCGACAACCCGCAGGTGCCCACCGACCCCGCCGTATCCCGTCTGCTGCCGGTCGGCAGCAGTGACGAAGAAGCAGCCGCAGAATACCGCCGTTACACCGAACGCGACCTGCGTGAACGTAAAATCGCGAACCTTTCGATGCTCGCCTTCGATATCGAATCCGCCGACCTGCTCCTTGACGAAGAACACGCGCACGCTTGGGCATCGGCCCTCTCCGATATCCGCCTGGTGCTGGCCACCCGCCTCGACATTACCGACGACGCGCGAGCTGAAGAAATCCACCGGTACGTCGACTGGTCACAGATAGAAACCGAAGACGAATACCTGGCGATGGTGTACAACTTCATTAGTTGGGTGCAGGAATCGCTCATGAGTGCGCTAATGGACGGGCTGCACACCCCCTAGCCCGGTGCACCCCGGTCGGTGCTGCCCCGTTGTGCAACGCCACAGGTGAACACAGCGCCCACAGGTAGAAAAACGGGGAAAACACCCCGTAATATCCGTAATATAAAACCGCGCACCCAAGCGGAATACGTTTTAAGGCACCCAAACCGTAGAATGGGTTACGGCGCCTAAAACGGTACAACCACACAAAACCCCAAAACCCGATCTGGCCCTCAAACCATATGTTTGAAGGCAACAACAAAAGTGCAGGTAAAACCACAGTGAGCGAAAGCCACAATACGACCGAGCAAACCCACGCTCGCACCCCCTGGGGAACTCTCGCCCCCATCACCCCGAGCTCTTCCGCCCCTATCGGTGTCTTCGACTCCGGTGTGGGTGGGCTCACCGTGGCCCGCGCCATTATGGACCAGCTGCCGTATGAACGCATTATCTATGTGGGAGACACCGCCCACGGACCCTACGGACCCCTCAAAATAGCGCAAGTGCGGGCCAACGCCTTACGCATTATGGACGAGCTCGTGGACTCCGGCGTGAAAATGCTCGTCATCGCCTGCAACACCGCCTCGGCAGCCGTGCTCAGAGACGCCCGTGAACGGTACACCCGCCAGTATCATATCCCCGTGATTGAGGTGATTCAGCCCGCCGCGCGCCGCGCGCTCGCAGCAACCCGCAACCGCACCATCGGGGTAATCGCAACAGAAGCAACCGTCACCTCCCGTGCCTATGAAGACACCTTCGCCATCGCCCCCAACCTGCGCGTGCACTCAGTGGCCTGCCCCCGCTTCGTCGAATTCGTAGAGCGCGGCATTACCTCCGGACCCGAACTGCTGCAAACCGCCCAAGACTACTTACAGCCCCTCAAAGATGCGGGAGTAGACACCCTGGTGCTTGGGTGCACCCACTACCCGCTGCTGACCGGCGTCATCTCGTACATTATGGGTGAAGACGTCACCCTCGTCTCCTCCGCCGATGAAACCGCCAAAGACGTATACCGTGAACTGCTCACCGGCGGGCTCGAAACCCCGGTACTGAACAGCCAGTTTGAACACGAATTCCTCGCAACCGGCCAATCAGAAACCTTCGAACACCTAGCCCGCAGGTTCCTCGGCCCTGAAGTCACCAACGTGCGCCACACCTCCTCCGTCGCCGAACGGTTCCCCACCGGCTCACTCACCGCCCTCACACCCGACATGATGAGCACCCACACCCGTATCGACCCGCAACTTACCCCCACGAAGGACTAACCCCATGCGCCTGACCGTCATCGGATGCACCGGCTCGTTCCCGGGACCAAACTCCCCGGCGAGCTGCTACCTGCTGACCGCAACCGACCGCCACGGCCGCACCTGGCGGGTACTCATGGACATGGGCAACGGGGCGCTCGGGGTGCTGCAGCGGCATATAAACCTCGCCGATATTGATGCGATCCTCATCTCCCACCTGCACCCCGACCACTGCATTGACCTCTCCGGGCTGCACGTGGCCGTCAAATGGGACCCGCGCGGCTGGCCCGCCGGGCGCATCCCCCTCTACGGTCCAGCGGATATTAACGAATACCTCTCAGCCACCCACGGGCTCGACCCCGACCCCGGCATGAGCACCGAATTTGAATACCACACCTGGACTGAAGGGCAGAAAGTGCGCATTGGTCCCTTCACCGTAGAACCGTTCCGGGTGATACACCCTGCCAAAGACCCCTACGCCCTACGCATTGAATGCAACACCGCCACAGAAAATATTCTGTTCGCCTACTCCGGCGACACCGACCTGTGCGACGGACTCATTGAGGCGGCACGCGGCGCCGATCTGTTCCTCTGCGAAGCCGCCTACCAGGAAGGGCGTGACGACGCGCTGCGCGGCATCCACCTGACCGGCAAACGTGCCGGGCAGGCGGCCCAAGCTGCGGGGGTGCGCAACCTGCTGTTAACCCACCTGCCCGTCTGGAACGACCCAGATATTGCCCGTGCTGAAGCGAAAAGCGTGTTCACCGGATCCGTGGGGGTCGCCGAAGTCGCGGCAAGCTACCGCATCCACCCCCGGCCGAAACCCACCAACCCGCCCACCAGCACCCTGAACGTCATCGAACGGTTCGACTCGCACACCTCAAATATTGAGCTGCCACCCACCATGGACGACAACTAAACACCCCGCCCCACCGTACAAGACAGCGAAGGAGACACCATGAGCGAAAAAACCCGCGAAGACGGCCGCGCCCTCAACGAGCTGCGCCCCATCACCATAACCCGCGGCTGGTCACTTAACGCTGAAGGCTCAGCCCTGATCGAATTCGGCAACACCCGGGTGCTGTGCACCGCATCCTTCACCGAAGGCGTGCCCCGCTGGCTCAAAGGTGAAGGCAAAGGGTGGGTGAGCGCCGAGTACGCCATGCTGCCGCGCGCCACCGGAACCCGCTCATCCCGTGAATCCGTCAAAGGTAAAATCGGTGGGCGCACCCACGAAATTTCCCGTCTTATTGGACGCTCCCTCCGCGCCGTTATTGATATGGATGCCCTTGGAGAAAACACCATTGTGCTTGACTGCGACGTACTCCAGGCAGATGGGGGCACCCGCACCGCCTCCATTACCGGGGCATATGTGGCGCTCGCTGACGCCATTGGGTGGGCTAAAAAGAACGGCCTGATCGCATCCGGTGCGAATCCTCTCACTGACTCCGTCTCGGCGATCTCGGTCGGTATTATCGACGGCACCCCCATGCTTGACTTGCCGTACACCGAAGATGTTCGCGCTGAAACCGACATGAATGTGGTGGTCACCGGATCGGGTAAATTCGTTGAGGTCCAGGGCACCGCCGAAGGTGCCCCGTTCGACCGGGACGAGCTGAACGCGCTCCTTGACTTGGCGTTGGAAGGCACCGTCGAGCTTGCACAGATTCAGCGTGAAGTGCTTGGTACCGCATAAGCTGGCATCACACCATTCGGCAACTAACCAGGGGAGAAGACGCATGGCAAAAATCGTTCTAGCAAGCCATAACCAAAGTAAACTGCGTGAGCTGCGCGAGATCCTGCGCGGGCGGATCGACGGGCTTAACGTGGAGGCGGACGTGGTAGACGCCTCGGCTGTGCACGCCCCCGACGTACCTGAAACCGGGGTGAGCTTCGCAGAGAACTCCCTCATAAAGGCCCGCGCTATTGCAGAAGCAACCGGGCTCATCGCCGTAGCCGACGACTCTGGGCTGAGCGTGGACGTGCTGGGCGGGGCACCCGGTATTTTCTCGGCGCGCTGGTCTGGGGTGCACGGGGACGACACCGCGAACCTTAACCTGCTGCTGCGCCAGTTAAGCGATATTGCCGATGAGCACCGGTCCGCAAAATTCTGCTGCGCCGCTTCCTTGGCCGTGCCGGAAGCTGACGGCGGGTATGAGGCCGTCGAATACGGGGAACTGCCCGGGGTGCTCCTGCACGCCCCGCAGGGTGACGGCGGGTTCGGGTACGACCCGATCTTGCAGCCCACAGAACTTAACGGCGATAACGCCCTCTATGGCGGCGACTATGCCGGGCAATCGTGTGCACAAATACCGGCCGAGATTAAAAACTCCATAAGCCACCGGGCTCGCGCATTTGCCGCACTCGTACCGCACCTTGAAAAAGCCCTTACTCACAAGACCGTCTAGCCTTGTGCACTGCCCACAGCGCGGTAATATACTACCCGCACCAATAATTCGCGCAATGCTATGGTTTTCATGCGAAATGGGCCGAAAAGGCGCACAATAGGTAGTACAAGCCAACCACTCAACCTTCCTAAGGGCATTGATGATTGTACTGCTCATACTCATGCTTCTGCTGCTTGCGCCCGCCCTGTGGGCCTACATCTACATTTGGCGCGGGCTCAACCGGCGGGTTATAGCCGCCGTGAAAGTCGTTGACCCCATCATCACCCTGGGACCCTACGCGATGGGGGCGTGGGCGGCGCTGAGCGCGTGCGTGGCAGTCAATATATGGTGTGAAGGGCCAGCCCGTCTTATCGGTAATATCATCACCCTCACCATCGCGGTGGGCTGTGCCCTGTGGGCCGGGTTCTGGCTTCTAATGCACTGCCTCGGCGGGCAGACCCCCGGCAAACGGCCCACCTGGTGGCGTGAGGCGGTGGCCGCAAAATTCGCTTGGCGTAACCTGGAGTCCATGCCCGCCTACCTGGGGGCGCGCACCAGTATCCTGCCGGTGGCAAACCCGCGCATCGTCAAACCTTACAGCGGCTCGTGGACGCGCCCGATCGGGGCCACCATGGAGGGGTACCTGCCGGATGGCTCCCACACCGAAGGTTTCGACGAGCACGGGCGTAAAATGCCACGCATCTACCCGGTAGGCCCCGAACCGACAGCATTCGAGGTGGCACGCTGGGGAAAATCCGTCAGCTCCGACCTGCTGCTGCACACTTTCCTCCCCACAGCCCCATTTGAGCGGCTGCGCATGGCCGGGACCATCACCGGGCCCTTCACATTCGCCGGTGCCGTACCGCACGGGGCCGTCACCAAATGGCCGCGACGCTCCGGGGCGAACCGGGCATTCGGCAACTATGCGCGGCTCGGCGAAATTACGCAGCGGCGCGTCGAACTGCTCGTAGACTACCGGCTAGTTGCCGCGTTACAGACCACCCGCGAAAGCTACGAGAGGCGGCACAGCTGGGTGCTGGCCTTTACCGATATCACCGCGGATGACCTCACCTTCGACACCAGCGACGACGGTAAACTGCAAATAGTGTTCGGGCAGGTCGGGGAAGACTACCCCACCCCCTGGGTGTTTACCGCCACCGTGAACGACACCCCCAGGCTGCGCCGAAAAATTATGCGCGCCATGCGTGAACGTAAAATCCTCAAACAAACCAGTGCCGAACTCATGGACTGGCATTTCCGGCCAAAACTTAGCGAATTCCCGCACGGGCCCATCCAGAATGAACTGCCTGAAGAGTTCTACTTTAAATCAAACCGGCTGATTGTGAGCCACCGCGAAACCTCCGCAAAAGGCGAAGGAGAGGCGCACTGACCCTCGTGCGGTAGCTTCCGCTGGGTAGAATAAACGGTATGGCTGAATTCACCCGAACCCCCGATGCATCCAGCGAAAAATACCCGCTCGCGGTGCGCACCGCCCTGCTATGCGCCGCTATGGGGGATGCCCTGGGGTACCCGCTGGAGCTGTTGAGCGCCAAAGAGATCGCAGCCCGCAGCCCCCTAACGGGTGAGAACGAACTCATCTTCAGCGACGACACGCAGCTAAGCTGCTACACCCTTGATGCGCTCACCGAAGTTCTGGAATGGAATAATCAAGGCACCCCCGCCGACGAACTGGCGTGCCTGTGGCTGGCGTATCTGCGCTGGTACCGGGGGATGGGGTTCACACCCGCAGCGCACGCACCGTTTTCCCTTGACCGCGAAATCGACACGAGCGCGCCCCTGACAGCCCGCGAAGGGCCGGGGCAAGCGACTCTGAGGGCTTTAGAGAGCGGCGAAATGCAGACGGTGGCACAAAATATTAACCCTGATGCGCTTGGGACGGGGGCGCTGGTGCGTTCCTGCGCTTTCGGTTTCCTGCCGGTAGCCCCCGAACGCACCGTAGTGTTACTGGCGGCGCGGGCGGCGGCATTGACCCACGGGCACCCGGAGGCCCTGGCATCAGCGGCGGCCTATGCGTTACTGACCCGCGATGTTCTAGCGGGTGCCTGCGGGTCTGAACAGGGCAAAAAGAACAGCATAGCCGATTCGGTGCGGCGCGTCATCGACTGGTGCGGCAGCATCCCCGCGGAGGAGGCTTTCCCCACCGATGCGGCACTCACTCGCGAGGCGCTGGTGAAGGCGCTCGCCCTGCAGGACACCGAACCAACACCCGAAGCAGTCGCAGAGCACTTCGGCACCAACTGGTTATGCTACACAGTGTTGGGTATTGCGGTGTGGAACACTCTGTACTGTTCAGCCCGCATAAGCGCCCCCGGGGAAGGGCTTCAGGCGGGTCTTATGCGGGCGGTCTCGGCAGATTCCGACTCCGACTCGATTGGTGCCATTACCGGCGCCCTGCTGGGCGCGCACGTGGGTACACTCGGGGACACGCAGTCGCTACTTGAGAAGCTGCGCGGGGCCGCGGATGTGCGGGCGGTTGCCGACCGATATATCACGCAGCTGGGGCAGACACCTTAAAACGGACGCATGAGACACGCACACCTGGTGACCGTGCAAGATGCGTACCTATTGCTGCCGGTGCGATACTGGGAGGCATGAAAATACTGCACACCTCCGACTGGCATTTGGGCCGTACTTTCCACGGCACCTCGCTGCATGATGTGAGTGAGCGGTTCATTGATGAGCTGATCGCCACCGTAGCCGAAGAAAACATCGATGCTGTGCTCATTAGCGGAGACGTGTACGATAACGCCACCCCCTCCACGGAAACCATTCAGCTGCTCAACCGGGCACTCACCGGCCTGGTGGCTGCCGGGGCCCAGGTTATTTTCAGTAGCGGCAACCACGACTCACCGCGCCGCCTGGGATTCGGGGCCGAACTGTTCGCCACAGCCGGGGTGCATATTATGACCCGGTGTGAGCAGGCCTGGCAGCACCCGGTGATCCTCACCAAAGACGGGGTGCGTGTGGGCGTATACGCCATCCCATACCTGAACCCGCGCTATCACGGCCCTATTCTTGGGGTGGAACCCACGCACACGGGAGTGCTGGGCGCCGTGACTGAGCGCATCCGTGAAAATATTGCTGAACTCCGCAAGGAGGGCGGCTTAGACTACAGTATTGCGCTCGCCCACGCCTTTATAACCCGCGCCCCCGCCGCACGGGAGCAAGAGGACACTGGTGGGGAGCAGACCGCCCTAACGGAGCCAGCCCGCTCTGATTCGGAGCGGGATATTAGCATCGGCGGGGTGGAGGCGGCACCCGCCAGCCTTTTTGACGGTATAGACTACACGGCGCTGGGGCACCTGCACGGGCGGCAGCGGGTCAACGACACTATACGCTACAGCGGCTCACCGCTGGCGTTTTCCTTCTCGGAAGAGAACCATGTTAAGGGTGCCTGGCTGCTTACTCTCACCCGCGACGCCGGTGGGGTCAGCGCCAGTATCGACCCCATCAACTGGGATACCACGCTACACCTAAAAACCCTGTGCGGAACCCTCACCGAGCTTTTGAACAACCCCGCGTTTGAGCCCTACGAGGACGCTTTCTGCCGCATCTACCTGGAGCAGGAGAACCGGCCGCTGAACCCTGTTGAGCAGCTTCGCAAACGGTTCCCGCATATTGCGTCCTTTGAATTTCGCAGCACCGTCGAACAGGTACAGCGCAGCCCCTACCACCGCACCCGTGAAAATATTACCCCGCAGGTGATGTGCCGTGAGTTCTACGCCTACGTGCGTGGGGCTCCTTTGAGCGAGCGTGAAGAAGAAATACTCACCGCAATCATTGAAGAAGCCACCGAACCCGGCGGTGACGCCGCAGACAGTAAGGCATCCGCATGCTCATCCACCGACTAGAGTTCCGCGCCTTCATGGCGTACCCCCACCACGAAAAAATCGATTTTGAGCGGCTTAACGACGCCGGTATATTCCTGCTGAACGGCCCCACCGGCGCTGGTAAAACCACGGTGCTGGACGCCATCTGTTACGCGATCTACGGCACTGTCTCGTCTCAACGGGCCGAAAGCGAGCTGCGTTCCATTTTCGCTGACCGTGATGTGGCGCCTTTTGTGGAGCTGGAACTGACGGTGCAGGGGCGGCGGTTACGTATTCACCGCACCCCCGCCTGGATGCGCCCCAAAAAACGCGGCACCGGGCTAACACAGGAGAAAGCCACCCACCATGTGAGCAGGCTGCGCCCCGGGGCAGACCCGCTGGAGGCCGCCAGCTGGGAGGAAGTCGGCAACCGCCACCGTGAAAGCGCGGAGTACGTGCAGACCCTGATCGGGCTCACCCGTGAACAATTTCTGAAGGTTATGCTGCTGCCGCAGGGGGACTTCTCGAAGTTTCTGCGCACCGTGGGGCGAGAACGCCAAGAACTACTCAAGAAACTGTTCCCCATCGAAACGTATGAACGTATTGTGGAGCGCTTGAATGAGCTTGCGCGTCAGGCACACGACCGGGCCCATGACGCCGCCCAGGCGCTGGATACGTTACGGGATGAGGGGGTGAACTCTCTAGCACGTTTAAAACAGCAGCTACCGCCGCTTGACGAAGAACCCGCAGCCGCACCCGAGGAAGAAGCAGTCCGGACGGTAACGGACGGTCATAAGCCGCACGAGCAGGGGCAAGAGCCGCCCGCGATTGACCCGCTGCAGCTTCCCGCCGCAGAGTTTACGGACTGGGTGCGGCACCAGCTGAAACTCACCCTGCGGGGTGGGGCGGCGGAAGATACCCGCCGCGCCAGCATTGAACAGCGTATTGCTGCACAGCGTGAGAAACTGCATGAACTAACGGCGCTGAGCCGTGACTGGGCGGAATATGAGAGCCTCACCGCCGATAAGGAACGCCTCGAAGAGCAGAAACAGGACCGCCACACCGATAAAACTACTCTTGAGACAGCCCGTGCCGCCGAACCCGTGCACAGCGCCCTCGCCCGCGCTGAAGCCGATCAGGCAGCGAACGAGCAGGAGCTCACCGGCGCCGTCGAAAAACACCGTGCGGCACATGAAATCGCCGAAACCCAACTGGGGATCCTAAAGCCTGGCCCCGGCGGGAAGGAGCCCTTAGAGGCCCGCGCCTACCGGCTCACCGCAGCAGCGACGCAGCCCCACAACGTGGAATATGAGGAACTAGCCACGCTCATTAGCTCCTGCCTGTCGGAGCTCAAAGGGTACCGTAAAGACGACCAAGCGCTCACCGCGGCCCGCGCTGAACAGCGCAGCGCCGAAGAGACGTACACCACCGTCACTACGTTGACCGAAGAGACGCATCAGGCGGTTACCGCAAAGGAGAAGGCCGGGAAAGATCTTGACGCCTTCGCCGGGGTGGAGGACGTCCTAGCCCGGGCACAAACCGCCGCCGCTGCTGCGCGGGAAACGCTGGAACAGGCGCAGCGGCACGCCCAGCGCCTTGCCGAGGCGTCAGCAAAGGTGCAGCGCACAGAAACCCTGTACGCAGCCGCCCATGCTGCCGCTAATACGGCGCGTCAGCGCGTTACCGAACTCAGCAGTGCACGCATGAGCCAGGCGGCGCTGAGCTTGGCGAAGAACCTGCAGCAGGGTCAGGAATGTATGGTGTGCGGTTCGCGCCAGCACCCTAACCCCGCCACCGGTGCCCCCAATGAAACCCTCATCGAACAGGCTGATATTGATGCGGCCTGTGAAGCGTCGGATGCGGCGAACGCAGCTGAATCCTCCGCGCACTCGGCGCATACTAAGGCGCGCACAGTGCTGGAGCAGCTCACCGAAACCAGCGCCGTAACCCCTCAGGCTGCTGCTACACGCCTGAGTGAGGCGGAGCACGCCCTCACCTCCGCCGAACAGACGCACACCGCAAAACAAGCTGCGCTGCAAAAACTCAAGGCCTTAGAACAGCAGCTTGAGGTGCTCGCTGAGAAAAATACTGAGGCTGCCCGGACGCAAGCCGCAGCCCGCGCTCAGGCTGAGGCCGCCCAGGAGCGTGTTATGGCGCTGGAAGCATCCCTGGAACCGGTGCGCGCCCGGGCAGATTTCACCCAACGCATTGAGGCCCTCGAACGCTACTTTAGCGCCGTGCGGGCAGCCGAAACTGCTGTCACCCGTGCGGAAGAAGCCGCTAAACGCGCCGCGCAGAGCACCGCTGGGGCACAGACCGCACTGGAAGATTCCCCCTTTGACACTGCTGAGGCTGTGTGTGCTGCCGTGCTGTCGGGTACCGAGCAGAAGGCTATTCAGGAGCGCCTTACCGAGTATGAGCGGCAGCTGACCCGAGTCTTTTCGGCTCTTGAGCGTGAGGCTATGCGCGATATTGCGCGGCGTGCAGCCGCCGGGCAGAGCGTCCCCGAAGCGGCAGAACGTGAGAAAGTGAGCGAGTGTATTAGCGGTTTGGAGAAAACCCGTGATGAGCTACTGGCTCGCCACACGCTGCGTGAGAGTGGTGAAGAGCATCTTAAGGAGTCCATTGTACGGTTTGAGAAGCAGCATACCCGCAGCGCTCAGGCTATCGCACGTCATGAGCTGTACGGTTCGCTGGCGGCGGTGGCGAGCGCGTCCTCCGCGAATAATACCCGCCGGATCGACTTGGTGAATTATGTGCTTGCGGGCGAGTTTCAAGCGGTGGTGCGGGCCGCTTCGGCGCATTTGAAGCAGATGAGCGGCGGCAGGTTTACCCTGGTGCATAGCGAAGATAAGGAAGCTAAAGAGCGAACCAGCCTGGGGCTAGGGGTGCGTGTTTTTGATACGTGGCAGGGCACCGACCGCCGCACCGCCTCACTCTCGGGGGGTGAGACGTTCATGGCCTCACTCGCTCTTGCATTGGGGCTGGCCGAGATTGTGCAGGAAAACAATGGCGGGGTTGAGATTGACACTCTGTTTATTGACGAAGGTTTTGGTACTCTTGACGGTGAAACCCTAGAGCAAGTGATGTCCACTATTGATGGTTTACGTGAGAATGGCCGCACTATCGGGCTGATTTCGCATGTTGAAGAGATGAAGAATCGTATCCAGGCGCAGGTTGTGGTGAGTAAGGGGCAGGGCGGCTCAACTTTACGGGTAGACTTCTAGTAGCGGTTTTTCCGCTCTGTCCTACTGCACGGAAGGCATCCTATGCATAATTTTTCTGGCCCGGAACTCGGCAAGAGCGCCGGTGTTCTTCGGTCCTATTCCAGACCGAGTTTTACGGAGCCTGTCGATTTTGTATTAGATGATTATCCGCGTAGTTCAATGATGTGGGGCAGTATCCGTTTTACACTGCGTAAGCAGTGGCGGAATTTTCGCCGTAGTCACCGTGTGGGCAGGGCGCTTCTGTGGCGGCAGCTGCGGTCGGATGGTTTTGCGAGACTCCTGCTTGATGTGCTCATGCACCTGCCCGTTGTGCTGGTCGGTATTTCTCTTTTTATTATTGTCACTAACCATAGTTTTAGCGTTCACCTGAGTGGCTACTCGGTGGGCGCAGCTGTTTTTGCTTTTGCTTGTACTAGCCTCATGACCTCGGTCATGACGCGGTTTATTGGTATCCGCTGGCTGCTGGGCATGTATGCGGTGGTTAATATTCCTGCGCTCGTGTACCTGTCACATTTGTCGGGGGGTGGGGGGAGTATCGGCACCACCGAGTATGCGCTCATGTGTTTGGCGGTGGGGGTTACGATACCGCCGTGGTCGGTGCTGAGCCAGCGGCACCGTGCGCATAACACCGAGTTTGCGGGTAATGGGCCGGTGGTGATGGCCTGGTCAAATATGCTGAACCTGTCGATGTACCCTCTGGCTGCGCTTTTAACTCTTCCCGCAATGTACTATGGCGGCGGCCGTGCTGGCCTGTGGGTTACTGCCGCTTTGGATGTGCTTCTAATCGCTGCGGTACTTTTCACCCCGTCGCTGCTGCCGGGGTCTTGGCCCCGAACAGCCGTTACCGCCGCGCCGACTCCTTCGGCGGCTTCGGCGCTGCTGCAGCATCCTGAGACTCAGCTCCCGCATACCGGGCGGGGTGTGCATGTTAATGTGCTGAAGCTGCTGCTGGTGCTGGGTACGGCGATGCTTGGGGCGTGCCTGGGCTCGGCGGCCACCGGCCTTCTGGGTATGGTGATGTCCTATGATTCGCTGTACCTGTACCCGGTCATGATTGCGGTGGGTACGGGC
>ERZ772799.238-NODE-238-length-22088-cov-13.857078_pt1 | contig 22088 bp, 21 predicted proteins | sample MGYA00511345_ERZ772799 | MGnify/ENA primary metagenome ERZ772799 (study PRJEB29015, sample SAMEA2738037) | human oral metagenome | biome: human oral; feature: human-associated habitat; material: saliva | place: China | collected 2238 ... | reverse complement strand
TGGGTGCTGGTTTTAGGGTTGGTTTTGGTGTCATGGTGTTATGGGGTCATGACACCATGACGCTATTGGTTTCTGCTATCTGTGTTTCTTTTTCTTGTGTTGTTTTTTATTCTTTGTGGTCGCGGTTGCATCATTGTCTTCCTTCGCCTGTGAAGGAAGGTTTGAGGGTTTAGGCGGATTTGCGCGCAAGAAACACTACAGATAGGTGATCACCAAAGGGAGGCAAGAATTATAGTGGGCAAGAACATTCGCAGGGCACTGCTAGGGCTGTTTGTAATAATGTTTTTAATGCCCTTGATGATTATTTTTGGTGTGCCCTTAACTGAAAGCGACTCTGGCGGTGGCTCTGGCGGGTCTGGCGGTAGGGGGGTCAATGGTGTACCTAGCCAGTATAAGGAGTTGGTGATAGCTGCTGGCAGCCGGTGTAACCAAATCACTCCGTCGCTGATCGCGGCTCAGATTGAGGCTGAGTCAAACTGGAATCCTAATGCCCAATCTGATGCTGGGGCGCAGGGTATTTCGCAGTTTATGCCAGGCACGTGGGCTAGTGTGGGTGAAGATTTCAACAAGGACGGCAAAATTAATGTGTGGGATCCGGGTGACGCGATCCCTAGCCAGGGTAAGTACATGTGCGACCTGGCTGCCCAGGTCGAGTTCTACCTAAAAACTGGTGACATTAAAGGTGGTGTGGTTGAGTTAACCCTAGCCTCGTATAACGCGGGCCTGGGTAACGTGCTTAATGCTGGGGGTATCCCGAATTTCCCTCAAACCATCAAATATGTTCAACGTATTTTAGAGTTTAAAGCCAAATACGATGCACCTGACAACGGCGGCGGTAACGGCGACAATATTGACCCTGGCGACTACCCGCCCGAACCCCAAATCTATGAAGACCCCACGCCAGGAAGTGAACATGCTGGTAAAGTTACAAAACGTACATACAGGATGATCACAACCGTGATGCAAAAATACCCTCAAATCAAAACTGCGGCTCTTTACTGCTGGGATGCACACCCTGCCAACCCCACCTCTGACCACCCTATGGGTAGGGCCTGCGACATCCCCTTCTACGGATGTGATCAAGGCAATTTGGATGCCTCCAACGACCCATTAACCGGTAAGGCTGCCGGTAACGAAGCCGCCCAATGGCTGATCAGCAACGCAAAAAGTTTCGGCATCAGCTACATCATTTGGCAAGGGCGTATTTGGGAGCCAGGTAAAGGCTGGTATGCCTATGATGGCGCTGGTGGTATTTACAACCCAAACGACTGTAGTGGTGGCCATTATGACCATATACACGTGAGTGTTTTTTAGGTTACTAGCTATAGTTACAGTCTTTTTTCTTAGGATTTTAAACAAGTTTTTGACTATCCCAAGAAAAAAGACTGTAACTAATACTGAAATTTCAGGGTCTTTGATTTATATAGGGATTTTTTAAGTTATCTATAGCTTCTCTGTCTAGTTTGGTTAGTGCGCGTGATACTGATGATCTACCAACTCCTAGTACTGAGGCTATGTGGGTGAGTGTTTTTCCTTCTGCTCTCATCTGGTTGGCGGCTGCTACGCGTTCAGGGGTCATTACTGTGGGCCTGCCTCCGAGTCTTCCTTGAGCGCGGGCGTGGGCTAGGCCTCGCATGGTGTTTTGTCGGATTGTGTCAACGCGTAGTTGGGCGAATACTGCAACGATTCCGAACAGGGCTCTGCCCATGGGTGTGGTTGTGTCTATGTCAGGTTCGGTAAGGCTTTTTATGTTTATGTTTCGTTGGGCTAGGTCGTTAATGGTTTCAATGGCCATTTTCTCGCTTCCGGCGATGCGGTCGAGTCTGCGCACAACAAGGGTGTCTCCTGGGCGTAGGTAGTCGAGGCAGGCTAGCCATTGGGGTCTGTCTTTGATGCGGCTGGATTCTCCATGGTCTACGTAGACTCGTATGGCTCCAGCTTCTAGTAGTTCTGCTTCTTGGGCTTGGGGGTTTTGTTCGCGGGTGGATACTCTGGCGTAACCAACTAAGCTCATATAGCTACTCCTGGGCGCTGCTGTGGGGCGTTTGAAGTCCACCGTAGGGAATTGGTCGGGTAGGGCTTGTTAGGGCCTCTGTGGGGCTTGTGTGAGGTTGTAGCGAGCTTGGCGAACATGGTTTGTGTGCGAAGTTCTTCTATGACGCTCAGCGCGTGCCTTAAAAGCAGTGTACTCGGCTTGTCCAAAAACGTCTTGGTGGGGGTTTTGAGTTACTGGGTTTATGGGCGGCGGTTTCGGTCCGGCGTGTTGCTGTATTAGGGCTGTGTGTAGATGGCTGGTCTTAAACGATCGTTTATGGAACGCTGCGCTCCGGTGAGGTGAGACTAGGGGTGTGGTGAACACATTCCCAGCCACCGGCTTTGGTGACCCAAGACTTTTGATGCAACGACAAGCTTTGCTTGGTGTTGCGCCGATAGGGGGTTTGGGGGGCTATCGCTAGCCCCCCATATCCCACAAATGATCTGACTCATCCACGCGGGCTCATCCCCGCGTAAGCGGGGAAAACACAACCGCTACAACAGTCATGAAAGTTAAACCCGGCTCATCCCCGCGTAAGCGGGGAAAACGCAATATCTTCTGTGGAGTAGTAAGCAGTCTCAGGCTCATCCCCGCGTAAGCGGGGAAAACTCACTAAAGTTACTCAACCCACGCGCACTAAAAGGCTCATCCCCGCGTAAGCGGGGAAAACACACCCAAAAGTATCATGAAACAGCAAAAACTAGGCTCATCCCCGCGTAAGCGGGGAAAACACTTCTCGGTCTGCGATTGTACTACGTAAAACGCTTAGATTTTGGAAACTAGGGGTCGGGGGGTTCGCGGTTTTTAGCGGCGTAGCCGATAAAAATGCTAGCGAACCAGGGCCAGTCTGCGCGCTAGCGCAGTCCATAAGCCCTTCCAAACCCTCCCGAAAAACAGTTTTCCACAAGTTCACAGAATCCACAGGCCCCACTATGGCTAGAAGACTCTGGTATATAGTTCTGGCAGCACCCACTTTTGCCATATGGCAGTAAGGAAAACCCCTAATTCAGCGCCCCTAAAGTACGGGGCTAGCGCCCCTAAAGTACGGGGCCCCCCTCCAAAAATCGGTTCTCCCCTTGCAGAGTTTTCCACAGGTAAAACCGCATGAAATCAACGAAAAGTAGGGGGCGCCCCTAAAGTACGGGGCCTGATTTTTCGGCTACCCGAAAACGCCCCTAAAGTACGGGGCCTGACGGCGCTTTTACCGATTTTTACCCACAAGCCACCCAAAAGTGCCGTAATCACATTTCACCTAAAATGTCAATAGTTTGGGGTAAAGTTGCCTGCATTTTTTGGTAACACGGAACTCTTACAACTAAGAATGTATGGTGCTAGGCTAGGTCCTGTAAGTGGTGCGCGAACAAAAAGCGCGCCACCACAGAGTTAGCTGCTCTGTGATGGCGCTTGCGTACCAAAACCCTTGTACTGGAAGGGGGTTGGTAGCCGTGGCTATCCTACCTCAAAACGGGCCCGATGCTGGGTCTGATGGTCCTGCTGTAGACCTGAAGCGGGCAATGCTGACAAATGCCAGCAACTTTAAATCTGTCTCCAAATCTGCCGCTTGGGTAGATGAGATGATGGCGCTGCGCGAGGATGCTGAGGAGGCTGGTAGCATCGGTTTCTGTTCGCGTATTTTCACTCAGCTTTCCCTGCCGTATCGTGATCCTGGGACTAGTGGAGTTCTCACCTGGGTACGTCAAAACGGCCCCATGCGCCTCCAACTGAACCCGCTACTGGATATTGTTGATGGCCAGGCGGTTCCTGCTTTCCCGTATGGGAAATACCCGCGCTTGATTTTGCCTTGGCTTTCCACCCAGGTTGTGCTGCATGAGGCCGATTTAGAGTCGGATGGTTCACTCACGGTCGAGCTGGGTGATTCCATGCGTGATTTTTTGGGGCTGCTTAACCTGGCCGACGGGGGCAAACAGGGCAGGCTGATGCGTGAGCAGGCTAGGAGGCTGTTTGGGGCCGATATCCTCTTTAGTGAGGATCGGGGTAGAAGCCTACTGGGCGATAGGCGCCAGCGAGTGTATAGGATGCCGGTATCCCAGGCTTATGAGCTCTGGTGGGACTATGACGAAACTGAAGGTCAGCAGGCCCTCTGGGGCAACAGAGTTTGCTTATCGAGTGCGTTTGTACAGTCAGTTTTAACTGCGAAAATCCCGACAGACATGAGGGCCTTAAAGCTTTTGTCTGAGAGGGGTGGGCCGCTTGCTATGGATATCTATTTGTGGCTTAGTTACAGGCTGTTTGTAGCTCGTCGTCCGACCCTGGTGCCGTGGGAGGCTCTACAGGCCCAGTTCGGCAGTCAGACGGGAAGGCTACGTAAATTCAAAGAGCTATTTAGTTCTAAACTCGTATTGATTTTACTGGTGTATCCTGAAGCGGTTTTTACTGAAACTGACAAGGGGTTGATGCTCTACCCATCTCCGTCGCCGCTAGGGCGTAAGCGGCTGCCGCGTCCTGAGAGGGCTGCGGCTAAATGGATGGGTAAAAAATAAACACCTAAAAACCATTTCTCCCCAACCTTTCCCTGCAACCGCATAAACAAACGCGCTTCAAAACAGGGGGGAACTATGTGGGAGTTTGATTGGCAGTTCTGGGCACACCGGCTTACTGGCTTGACCGCCTCTGAGGGCCTGGTGGTGCGGGAGGTCGCGTTTTTAGCGGACTGGCGCGGCGTTGCTCTGGCCTCGAACAATTTTTTAGCTCGCTCGACTGGGCTAAGCTCGCGTAGTGTCGCGCGGGCTAAGAAGGGGCTAGAAAATAAGGCAGTGCTGTCTGTGGTGCCTAGATGGCGTGCTGATGGTGGGCAGGGCATTAGTCGGTATGAGCTGAATATAAAAGCTATGAGCTTTAGTTCGTCTGAAACCACGTCGACTGTGTCTGCGTCGCTGATGGTGGAGTCGGCTTTACCGGTACCAGCGCGTAGCAACAAGTTAGGGCAGCTGGTCTACAGAGCCGCTTGCGATGGTTGGTGTGATGAGTCTAGTGGCTTACTTGCCAACTATTTGAAAGAAAATATTAAACACTTATCAAATAGTGTGCGGCAAAACTTGATTTTAGGTATGTCTTTGGAGCAAGCGCGTGATGATGCTCTAGGTTGGGCCTGGCAGGTTGCGCGTTTAAAAACTCGCCAGGTTTTGGGAGCTCGTGATTCGTGGGCAATGCTTTCAGTGCTAGTGGCTCGCATGTCGTTTAAAGCTAATGCTAGCCAGGATCTTCCCCTGGAGGCTGAGCTGATGGAGGGCAAGGCCGTGGTCAGTGGGGCTGATCAGGTCGAGCGTTTACCGGGCGCAGACGTGGATGCCGTAGAAAATATTTATGGCCCGCTTATCTCTGACCTGGTGCTGTGTGGTGTGGATGAGAGCTTAGCTTGGGCTTATGTCTTGCGGGTGGTTGATATAGCTGTGTGTAGCTATGATGTCTCGCGTCGTCACACACTGGCTGCTACTGACGCGAAATTAGCGGCTTTAGGTTTAACTCCTAAAGCCGCCCGTAAGCTGATGACTCTGGCGAGTGGTACACGTGGTGAGGCTAAACCATTTTTTAAGTTAGATAAGCCTCGGTATGAGAGACTGTTGTGTGATGTGATTGAAGGAATCGATTTCGTCTAGGACTAAAGGGGGGGTGTCAAAATGACACCCCCTAATTATGTTCCCTAGCTCACATCTAGGGTTGGGGGCAGTCCCTTGAACAGGTTGGGGTTGGGAGGGACTGTTTGAAATTGTTTCCAGATCCATTGGGTGATGGCTGTGACGTCAGGGTTTTGGTCTAGCTCTAGTTCGGGGGTTACAGCGCTAATGCTGACACTGTAAGTGATTTTGAAGTGGCGTGGCGTGGTTCGCATGCGTTTAGAGAGGGAGTTGATCTCTTTTAGGGCGTCCTTGTAGGTGAACTCTTGGCCTACGAGGTCGTTACCTGTGCGGGTTTTGTGCCAGATGGTGTAGGTGTGGCGTACGAACAGGGTCAAATCTTCTTCAAAGTTCATGTGTGTTCTCCGTGTTTTGTGGAGGTTTGTTTTCTTGGGTAGGGCGGGTATTTGTAAGTGTTGTTTGCGCGCGAAAGTTACTTAAGGGCGTGAGTGCTAGTCAGGTTAATCCGTGGGTTACGACCCCGTTGCCGTCACCGGCCGCTAAAGCAGCGCCTGTGGTGTTGCCTGATCCTGCCCCGGTATGGTCGCCTGGCGGCATTGACCTTGAGCAGATGCCGCTAGAAGTTAAATCAGGCCTGGTTAAAGGCTCTGGCCTGGTGTTGGTTGGGGCTCATGGTGGTGCTGGTACTTCTACCTGGGCACGACTGATGGAAACTGAAGAGTTGGATTGTTTTCCTAGTGAGCCTGTCCCGGTAGTGATTGTGGCTAGGTGGAACGCTAGTGGTATTAAGGCGGCTCACGCGGCGGCTTTACAGTGGGCTAGTGGCCTGGCTGGCGCCTGCGTTTTACGTGGGGTGTTGTGGGTGCCCGATAGCGGCGGAAAGCGACATAGGGGGGTTAATGAGATTTTTTTGTCTGCCTGCGGCGCTTTCCCTGCCAGCCTTTGCGCCCCCTGGGTAGAGGTGTGGCGTAGCGAGCCCCTAGCTCCTGATCGAGGGGCTCAAAGGCTAGCTAGAAAAGCTCTTGCCCTGTTCTCTCTTTAAAAAACCATAGGAAGGAAGATTATGTTCAATTTTGTCAATGCTGCCCTGATTGGGATGGAGGGTCTGCCCAGCCCCAAGCCGGAACTGCCCGCCGCCGCTAACGCTCCTATCACCACGTTCTTGAACTGGGCTATGGGTTTTGGGGCCGTGGCCGTGCTTGGTGGCTTAATCATTGGTGGTGTCATGATCGCGATTAGTCAGCGTCGTGGCGAGCCTAGCGAAAAGCTTGCTTATGTCGCGTGGCCGATCGTTGGCGGCATCATCATCTTGTCTGCTGCCGGTATCGTCAAAGCGCTTTTCAACTGGTGATAGATCATGGAAGCACAAAAAAAGTTGCGTTTAGCCCTTGCTGGTGCGCTTGTTGTTATTCTTGTGTTGGTTGGCGCCCTGGTTTGGTCGTTGACTAGCGATAGTGGCGAGGTTAAAGCTGGGCCTGCTTCTCCAAGTATGGCAGCGACCAGGGGTGGTCGTGTTGATTTGAGTGAGCCGCGTCCTGGCAATACTGTCCCTGCTACTAGTCAGGCTTCTATCAACCCTACTGGGAAAGTTGATACTTGGGGTTCGGTCTGTGGTTTGGCCGGGGTGGGGCTTAAGCCCACAGTCCAGGTGAACTTACCTGCCATGCGCACCAAAGCGTTTGTTGATAGTACTTATTACTACTACAACAACTTGGTTGGCCCTGATCGGCGTATTGATGGTGATGTGCCTACCTGCTACGCCCACAGTAGTGAGGGCGCTATCCTAGCTGCCGCTAACTTTGAGGTGATGCGTGGGGCTGGTAAAAAAAAGGTTGAGCTGGTCAAAACGCTTACCTATGAAAACGATGCTCAACAAGCAGTTTTAAAGAAGGTTCAAGAAAGCGGAGATTCTGCGACTGCTGTTTCAATTAAAATTGTTGGTTACAGCATCGAGGTCATTGACGAAAACAATGTAACTGTGAACCTGGCTTTCACTAGATCAGATAAACCGGGTGATCTTTACAAGAATACTTTTAAAATGACCTGGAGTAAAGGTGACTGGAAAGTTGTGATCCCAGCAGATGTTAAGTCTGAAGTTGAAGAGATTTCTTCTATAACGGATGCTGGTATGGTTTCGTGGATTCTTTGATGGTTATTTTACCTTTAGAAGAAGAGTGTGGTTGGTTTGATGAGATCTGCGAGGGCAAGAAATCATTAATCGGGGCTGCATATAAAGCTCTTACTTCAGCGTTAGGGGATACGTTAACCACGTTGGGGACTTTCTGGGTGAAAGTCCCCACCCCTGACGTAACCGGTAAAGGCTCAATAGTTTACTGGATGCACACCACGCTAGTGCCAGTAGTTGCCCTGGTGGCTTTAGGCTGCCTGATCGGTGCTGGTATCCAGCTAGCCCTGGCCCGTAACGGAGCAGAAAAAGCCCACGAACTGGTAATGGGGATCGGAAAAATGATCGCCGTATCATTTCTTTTCATCCCTTTCGCTGGTTTAGCAAACACGATCACCGACTCGCTAAGCACCTGGATCATCGACCAAGCAAAATCTAACGCTAACGCTAATTTTGGTACAACGATTCTAGAACTAACCTTATTTAACAACGTAAATAAGGCTATAGTTATCATCATTAGCCTTATTGGCATAATAGCGAACCTGATACAAATCGGGTTAATGTACGTGCGCTCAGCCATGCTGATTTTTATCTGCGCGATAGTCCCAATCATTGGCTCTACCATGACCACCAGAACCGGTATGAATTGGTGGAGAAAATTGTTTGGGTGGTGGATGGCGTTTTTGCTATATAAACCTATGGCCTCAATTATCTACGCAGTAGCTATAAAAGCTATGGGTAACAAGCCACTACACGACAACATCAATAGCCTAGGCCAATTAGTAATGGGTGTCATGCTACTGGTTTTCGCCACCCTTTCTTTACCAGCCCTAATCACTTTCCTGGCCCCAGCTGTTGAAGGGGCCGCGCCTTTATCTGGCGGCGGCGGCGGACAATCTAGCGGCGGCGGTGGCCAGCAGCCCACTGGCGCAGTGCAAGTTAACTCTGGCCCTTCAGGCGCTAGCGGCCCTAGTGGCCCAAGCGGCTCTAACGGTTCTAACGGTTCTAACGGTTCTAACGGCGGTGGTACCCCAAGCGGGGCGGCTGGCGTGGCCGGCTCTGGAGGCTCTGGAGGGGCAAGCGGTTCTAGCGGCTCTAACAGCGCTCCAAGTGGCGGCGGGACTGGTGGTGGTTCTGGTGGTTCTGGAGGGGCGGGGCCCACACCTACCAACCCCGTACCTAGCGGGGGTGGGGCTATGCCCATGCCCGCAGGTGGTGCGCCTACGCCTGGCCCAGCTGCCGCTGGCGGTGCTGGCGCAGCTAGCGGCGGTGGGGCTGCTGCTGGGGGTGGCGCGGCGGCTGGCGGAGCAGCAGCAGCTCACCCAGCTGTAGCGGCAGCTGTTGTTGCAGCACAGGGAGCCAAAAAAGTTTTTCAAGCCCCCAACCAGGCGATTAACGAAGTAACAAGTAGGTAAGTGGTGGATGTACGCACTTATGGTGGCTGGCGCCGCCCTGTAAGCTACGGCTTTTTAAATCTAACTCTTACCCAAAGCCTCGGCTCACTAGTTGGGGTGGGTATCGTTTTCCTCCTCGGCCTGAACAAAGGAATGCTATGGGCCTGTGGGGGAGCCATCCTACTGGTGGGGTGGGGTTGGGTGATCACCACTAAAGACAAACACCAGGTAAACCTAATAGATCGAGCGGAAGAAAAAATAGTGTTCGGCCTAAACAAAGCTAAAGGTAATACTGTTTTTCGTGGTGGCGCGCTAGCACCCACTAAAAAAACTTCTCAACGTCTGGTTCTTCCCGGGATTCTAAGCGACTGTAAGGTCAGCGAATACGTTGATTCTTGGAACCGTTCTTTCGCACTTATTGAACACGCAAGCGGTACCGGGGCTGTGGTAATGCGTCTAACCCCTGCTGGTTCTAACCTGGTTGACCAAGAAACAGTTGACAACCAGGTTGCCTACTGGGGCCAATGGTTGGGTGATTTAAGTAACGAGTCGGGTATTGTCGGTGCTTCGATCACTATCGAGTCATTACCTGACCTGGGTGGACGTTTAAACCGTGAGGTTACCTCACGGCGGGCGGGTAACTGCCCGCAAGTAGCTGGTGAGGTTATCGAGGGTGTGTTAGACGAATCAACCGGGTCAAACCAGGTGCGCGTGTGGGTAACCTTAACGTTTAGCCTGGCTGCTTTAGGTGGCCGTAAAAACAAAGAGATTGCTGGCCGTGAGATCGCTTCACGGTTACCTGGTTTAACGCAAGGCCTGGTGGCCGCTGGTGGTGGGGCTACCCACCTGGTAACCGTTAACGAACTAGCGCGTTTAGTGCGTAGCGCGTATGACCCTGATAGTGAAGAACTTTTCGATCAAGCCCTAGCTGCCGGGCAGACCATTAACCTGGACTGGTCTCAAAGCGGCCCGGTGTTCGCGCAAGCTGATTTTTCTTCTTACCGTCATGATGGCGCGGTTAGCAGGGTTTGGACTATGACTTGCCCACCACGCGGCGCGGTACAGTCAGCTGTTCTTTCACGCCTGCTTGAACCTAACCGTGATGTACAGCGTAAACGGGTAACCATCCTCTACCAGCCGATGGACGCGGCTAAAGCTCCTAGCGTGGTTGAAAGGGATCTTAACCACGCTAGGGCTAACGCTGCGGGTGCTCGCCCTAGTGCTCGTAGTATTAACGAGTTAGCTGCGGCTAGTGAAGTAGCTAGCGAGGAAGCTAGTGGTGCTGGTTTGGTTGATTTCGCGATGATTATCACGGCTACAACCACCCCTGATCACCTTGAAGACACCTCTGTGACAGTAAACGCTCTATCTGCTGCTAGTCGTTTACTGATTCGTCCTGCTTATGGGGCTCAAGACAGCGGTTTTGCTCTAGGGCTACCCCTGGGTCTTCACCCTGCAAACGCCAGTGTTAAGGCCATGCCATGAGTTTAATTGATCTTTTAATTACTAGTGGTAGTAGGGGTATTGATAAGCCAGGGTTTGGGCGGGCCGCTACCATGCCCAGGTTGTTGCCTTGGCGTTCAACCTCTAGGCAGGTTTGTGGCCTGTATCCGCTGATTGTTGGTGACACAGCCCCACTGGTAGGTGTACCCCTAGGGCGGGTTCTTGGTGGTTGGGGAACGGTTTGCGCTGACCCGATCAGCTGGTTTGAAAAAGGCCTGATCAGTGCTCCATCTTCAATGGTTTTAGGGCTTAACGGGCTAGGTAAATCTTCCCTGGTACGCCGTATTGTTACCGGTAGTGCCTATATGGGCGTGCACTCAATGGTCCTGGGGGACATCAAACCAGACTATGTTGATCTAATTAGTGCTTTAGGTGGCCAGATTATCCGTATCGGTCACGGCCATAGCGGTATCAACCCGCTAGACGCGGGAAACGTGGAACAGGCCGCTAAATTACTTGAGAATCACCCCCAAGAACGCTCTGCTCTGCTGGCCGCTGCCCACGAACGTAAAAAAACCATGGTGCTCTCCCTGATCCAGATTATTCGTGGGTCTTCACCTAGCGACCGTGAAGAAAACGTGATTGAAGCGGCCCTTACCGTTCTTGAAAACACGCACGCCAACCCAGTACTAGCCGACCTGTTACAGGTGGTGCGTGACGCGCCTGAACCTGTGCGTATGGCCGCCCTGGACAGGGGGTCACTAGATCGTTACAAGCAAGTCACTGAAGAACTTGAAGCTTCACTTATGGCTCTGCTTAACGGGCGTTTGGGTGGTATTTTCGCTTCTGCTACCACTACCCCGATGATGATGGACCGCTCGGTTGTTTTCGATGTTCACGACATGCTGCATGAACATTCTGACCTGCAAGCTGCGGTACTTTTAGCTAGCTGGTCTTACGGGTTTGCTACCGTTGAAATCTCTCAAACTCTAGCTGACGCTGGTGTAGCCCCCAGGCATCACTACATGATTGTCATGGATGAGCTTTGGCGTATTTTACGTGCAAGTTCAGGCATGGTTGAGCGTATCGACTCGCTGACGCGCCTTAACCGCACGGTTGGTGTAGGCCAGATGATGCTTACCCACTCTATGGCTGATTTCCAGGCCCTAAGCGAAGAAGACCGGCTTAAAGCACAAGGTTTTGTTGAACGCTCCAAAATGTTGTTCCTTGGTGGACTGCCAGGCAAAGAACTAGATTTGTTACGACAAATCATGGGGTTTAGTCAAGCTGAAGAAGCTTTGCTGAACTCTTGGAACGCTCCGGGCACATACGACCCCTTGTCAGGTAAACCAGCAGCACCAGCTGGTAGAGGCAAATTTTTACTTAAAACCTCTTCAGCCCCGGGTATCCCCTTCCAGGTGCAATTCAGTCAAGCAGAAAAGATACTTAACAACACTAACCAGCGTTGGAACACCGAAGGTAAATAATGGTCCAGGATAAAACAGTTATCTGGGCGACTGTCGGGGCGCTCATATTTCTAGACTCTGTTGCACTAGCTAGCCTGGTGCAAGGTTCGCTACCTTTAAACCCTATAGTTGCCCTGGTTGCTGTGATCATGGGGCGCCAGCACTTAACCCTGGTTTTCTGGTTAACCCTAGTTGGGGCGTTAGCCTTACAGGTAGGGCTGATCTTCCTGTTCAAACGGCGTTCACGCTTAAAAGTTCGTGGTGATAAAGCTTCTAGGCACACTGGTTCGGTCGCTAACTCGCAAGCTCTCTCCCAAAAATCAGTGGCTGAGAAAGCTAAACGGTTACAAGTCCAAAGCGAGGTTATCGGTCTACCTATCGGTAAAGCTGTAAACGGTGGGCGCTGGCTGTACTCATCCTTTGAAGATGTGTGTATCGTGATCACCGGTCCGCGTGGATACAAAACCACGGCTTGGTGTATCCCCAGAATCTTTAAAGCTCCTGGCGCTGTGGTAGCCACCAGTAACAAACGTGACCTGGTTGATAGCACTAAAGATAAACGTTCTTTGCGTGGGCGCTGCTGGGTTTTCGATCCCCAACAGATCGCTGAAAGCCCGCAAGACTTCTACTGGAACCCGCTCACCTACGTCACTGACGCGGTCAGCGCCCGGTCCCTGGCAGATATTTTTGCTTCTGCTTCAAGAGAGAGCGAAGCAAAAACTGACCCCTTCTTTGATAACGCCGCCCGTGACCTTATCGCTGCTCTACTTCTAGCAGCAGCTCTAAACGGGTCAAACCTGGAACAGGTTTACTCCTGGCTAAGCGATGAATCTAACCAGGAACCAGTCATGATTTTGCAGCGTCAATCCCCGCTGATGGCTGATTCGCTGCGAAACGCCATGAACCTACCAGCTGAAACTAAAGGCGGCGTGTGGGGTGGGGCCTTCCAGATGGTTTCGTTCATGCTCAATGAAAAAGCCATGCAATTTACCCGCCCTAACCCGTGGATGAAACCTTTCATCCCAGCAGAGTTCGTTAAAAGTAGCGATACTCTCTACTGTTTAAGCCAGGAAGGACGCGGGTCAGCGACCCCGATTGTCACGGCTTTGACTGTTGCCGTGACTGAAGCGGCTGTTGAGTGGGCTAAAAAATGTCCTGGCGGGCGTCTAACAGTACCTATGCTGATTGAGCTAGACGAAGCCGCTAACGTTTGCCGGTGGAACGAGCTACCTGACATGTACTCTCACTTTGGTTCGCGAGGTATTGTTGTAGACACGCTACTGCAATCATGGAGCCAAGGTACTGCCAGGTGGGGTGATGCGGGCATGAAAAAGCTATGGAGCGCAGCTAATGTGGCCGTCTATGGGGGCGGGGTTAAAGAAAAAGAGTTTTTATCCCTGCTCTCAGAAATCATCGGGGTTTATTGGCTAGACTCCGTGCAAACCTCCCACTCTAAACAAGGCTCCTCACGGTCCGTATCGCGTCAAGCTCAGCAACGCTCGATTGCCACAATCGCTGATTTGCAATCTTTACCAGCTCAACGCATGTGGGTACTGGCCTCTGGATCTGAGCCTGTACTAGCTAAAAAAGTGCCATACTGGGAAAACAAAACTCTCTAAAGAAGGAGTAGTTTCATGCAACAACAAGAAGACCCGATCGATCAGACAAAAATCAAAATCAAGGAAGGCATTGAGTTCGCCCTGGAACTGATCAAAAAGCTATCTAAATCCTTGGCTGAGCAGCAACGTGAGCACTACGAGATTATTAAAAGCTTGCAGATAAACATCTCTATCACACAGATCATAGAGCAAGACCACCAGCAAGCAGCTGACATCTACAACAAAACGTTTGACAAAGATTTTTGGCAAAACGCTAGCGAGGAAGATGCCTTTAACTGCTACGCAGCCTCATGTGTTTGGTCTCACTACTCTTCTGAAGCTTCTACAGCTAAAACACACATAGAAAGCCACATCGAGGAGCGTCTGTTACACCTACGTGGCTACTACGACCAAGACCCCCAAGCCCAGCAGCAATCTGCTGCGGCCACACAACAAGCGTCATCTAACCAAAAAACCAACCCCTGGTTACAGCAAAATGGCGCAACTAAACCTACCCAGTTTACGCAAACAACCACGACCACCACTACTTCAGTTACTGTCACTGAACTATCTGTTTGGCGTGACCCTGTAGCTAAAGGACAACAAGCTGCCGCTAAAATACAGGCAGGTGCAGATCCTAACCTTGTGAAAGCTAATCAAGTAGGGTACGCGGCCCTTAACTATCCCCCAAACCAGATGGTTAAACCCGCAAAAGCAACCGCGTCCCCTACTCGACCTGCTATTGAGGGGCCAAAACCCACAAAGAACCGGTCTTTGTAAAGCCCAGGCGGATAAGCCTAACTTAACGTTTAAAGTTGTTAGACTTATCCGCTGATGGGTTAAAAGTAGGGGCTTTAGGTACAGACCCTACGTTGTTAGTGGCCTTTTGTGGTTTCCCTTGTAAAGCCGCTTTTGGCAGCATCTGTATGTTTTTCAGATATTTTTCTTTTTCTGATTCGCCGTTACTGCGGGTGTTTTGTAAACCATTTTCAACATGCATGGCCCCGTCTTTAGAGCGTAAGCCTTTAGCTAGCTTGAGCGGTAGCTTAGACCTAAGGTCTTGCGCGTAACAGCCAATATAAGCGCTGACTTTACACATCTTTTTATCTAGCAGGTTCTGGATGCTAGACCTTACTTTAGAAAACCCTTGTTCGTCGTACATGTCTTTTACGACTTCTGTGGGGACATACCTGGCTGACCTGCCGTCTTGCAAGGCATGTATAGTCCTATTAAAAGCACTCTGTTCAGAAAATTTAAAGTCAGCATGAATTTCCACCACACTAACGTAGTAACCTTCTGCAGATAGCTGTTCTACCAAGTCATCAACTTTTTTTGGGTTAGAGCAGACTTGATCAAAGATCACATTATAACCACCAGCGATAGCGTTTTTCTGTATGTCTTTAGCGATCATGGAGGATTCTTCGTGTACTAAAGAAGCGAACTCTAGCGGGCTGAAAGACACCCCAAAGTCTTCAAGTGCCTTGAAACTTGCCGGTTTAATAAAACTATCTAGCGACCCGTCTTTACTGGCTTGCTCAAGCAACATGGTTTTGATGTTATCGGCATCAATCACCACAAAGTCTTCAAGCTTCAATCCACCAGTAATGTTAGGGTTAGCTAGATTTTCATCCTCAAAAAGCTTTTTTAGCAGTGTAGATTTACCGGCACCAGGAGGCCCCGCCAACAAAATCCCAACAGGAGTACCTTGACTTGGCTTTAGATCTCCAAAAATTTTTTCCTTTATAGAATCCTGTAAGGCTTCGCGCTGAGGCGTAGGAGACAGTAACCTGCGTTCTTTTGGATCTTTTGTGTACCAGTCAGGGTTGTTGATGGTGGCATTTGGGCCTTCAGGGTTAAGATATATTTTAAGATCTCGCACTGCCTCGTAATGCCCTAAGGCATCTTCAAGACTTAAACCTTTTTCCATATTCATGCCCTTTGAGCCCAATAAATGTGTTCATAGTCATCATAAGACAATTGCTTACGAGAAAAAGCCCAACGCAATTCCTGACTAACCTGTCCCTCATCTGGGCCAGGAGCAATATCCCCTACAAGCGTTGTAGGTATATCAGTCAGACCAAAATTGTAGTGGATCACAAGTCGAGTCAGTTCATCAAGCGTTAGGTTACCTTCACCATATTCTTTGATCATGCGGGTAACCGTGCGAAGCCTGTCGAAACCAAGCTTTTCTAAAGCTTCAGGAACCTGCTCCTCTAGCATTGCCTTTACAAGATCCCAGTCGATCTGGTCTTGCCAGGGACGCCTGTAGTCATAAACATGCAAACGAGTTCCAGTCAATTCCCAATTAAAGAAATCTAACAACAAGTACAGCTCTTCATCATCAACCTTACAGCTAGAGTATTCATCTAAAATCTGGAGTACTGTGCGCAACCGGTCCACACCAACCTTACGCACGGCCCCAGGCGCTAAACGCTTAATCGCTTCCTCGGCTACCTGCGGATCAATCGTTAGATCCTTAGTCGGATACTGTTCCATTATTTTCTAACCTTCCTCTCTAACCTAAGCACCCACCCACAGACAGAGTGAGCACACCTAACCCGCTAGCCTTTTAGCGAGCAGGAAACCTTAAAACCACCCCAGAAGGTGACCCCCACAACAATTATAGCCCCCTGGTTGGTCTAGCCACAGCCCTTAATCCCTGAACAAATCAGGCAAAGGCTCGCAAGGCAACACATCCTCACCACACAACGGTGACATTCGATGTCCCCGCTCAGGACTACACCCATTAAAAGTCCCGTTAGGATCCATCAACCTAGTCATAAAAGGATCGGCGTAACTAGCCATCCAGTTAGCAGCAAACAACGGGTCACCACTGGCATACCCATTTTCATAAGCCACCCAAAGCGCGTTAAACCTAAACACAGCTTCAGCATGCAACCACCACTTAGGACACCACCTAGCCATACCCCCCACAGGCCTGATGTATAACGGGGCTATCAGCTCTTCAACAAAAACCCCCAAATCCTTATACTGTTTTGTCAGCTCATCTAGCTGGTCTGTTTCTTCTTCCATCATTCCTCCTAGAACCATCCGCATTGAACTTGTTTTCACTTCTACAGCTATAGCTAGTCACCTTGAAGCTAGAACCAGCTGCTCGCCCCATGAACTCTACGCGCTCAACTACGCTCAAGCTTTGCCAGCTAGATCCTTGCCCAAGACGAACACCGTTTTGGTCGCCACCACTAAAAACATGCTCATACAAGGCCTCGCTACGCCACTTATCAAGCCACGGATTATAACTAGCAGGCACCCCATCAACCCTATAGTTAACCGCCTGGGTTGATTTCAGTAAGTAGCTAGCCGTGTGAACCTGTTTTTGTTTCTCGTAAAGCCGTGCGATCCACCTAGCTAGATCCAGCAAAATCAACAATATATCTATAGCTAAAACCAGCTCATTAACATTACAGCTAGTAAGAACCCTGGCCGCATGCCCCAACGCTGAAGGCGTGCGATAACCACGACCATGATACGTTTGGCCGCCCCTACCCCAGGCGCGGCTAGCGTCACCTAAACATTGCCCCAACATAGTGCCCCCATAAACTTGCGCACCAGCTGCGAACAGGCCAGACACATCATGACTAAGAGCAGCTAAAAGCTGTGGATCGGTGTAATCCACGCCAGCTAAACGTTGGTTAAACCCCCATAAAGACGCCCCAGCGTTAACCCAATCATCACGACTATAACGCTTCTGGTCCTGGTGATGCTTGGATTTTTTAGAGTTTTCACCCCTCCACGCAGCTAACACATCCCCCGGGTCACTGCGGCCCCAACGCTGGCGTAGCCGCTCAAGGCTTAAATCCCGTGCAAGACGTGAACCCCCGAAATACGGGTGTTTCCTATCAAAACCTTTCAACGCCACGCTATAGCCAACAACCTTGTCACGCCCTCCTTTAGCGTAACGCGGTAAAACCCTTAAGCCCGCTTCACGTAAACGCTGCACAAACTCTTGCTCACTACGCGCCGCTAACGCCTGGGCCCTAACAATCTCCTCCAGACGAGCCCTATCACTAAGGCGTTGGCCCGCTTCTTTAGACATACGCATATCAGCGGGGCTATCGCCTCTACTACCACGCTGGTGGTAGCGCGATTCAACTACTTTCAGGCCAAACTCTTTTTCAAGTTTTTTACAAGCCCGCTGGCTAACCTTCTTGTACTGCCACGGACTCCAAGTACTACCATCCTCACGCACCGTGTTAGCTGCGATATGGATATGATCGCCCCCGTTTTTACTTTTACCATGACGGACCGCTACCCACCTGCAAGGACTTTCAAGGCCGTCATCAAACCCCATTTCCTCCATGAAACGCTTAGCGATTTTCCCCCACTGCTCATCACTAAGCTCCCCCTCATCAGGGCCAAGTGAAAGCGAAGCATGAAACACATGATTAGGCACCGCGCTACGTGCAACCACACGCCCTTGACTAGGATCAAACTCGTCACGTCGACCACGAGGAACTGTGCCTGTCTCCATCATGAACTGGTCAAGATACTCAGCTATCTCCTCACCCTGAGCCCTACTTAAACTATCCCAGTTCCCCCAACGCCGCTCAATCACTGGTGAGGCCGCGACAATATGCGGGTTTGTGTGCTCGTTCGCGCGTCCAGGACCAACCAAGTAGGTCATCAACCCCTTAGTGTTAGCTCCCTGAACAACGTTAGGCATCAACTTAAACCCGCACCTTCACCAGCAACGCGTTAACTTCATCAACCAACTGGTTAACAGCCTCAACCACAACCCCAAAATCAGCCGGTACCTGACTAACCGTGTTGGCATGTTTAGCTACCTGGTTCAGGTTTGTAGCCATCCCCTCAAGCTTGCGTCGATACTCACGAAGCAACACAACACTTTCACGTAAAGACCCAGCATCAATCTCGCCACACTCAACCTGTCTAAAAGCACTATCAACCAAGACCCGACTCATCGAAATCCCCAAATTATCAGCGCGCATCCTCAACAACTGAGCCTGCTCAACAGACAAATAAACCGCTACACGCTCACGACGCTCACCATTAACCATCCGCGAACTACGACGCTGTTGAGTCAAACCAGACACCCCCAAGCCCAGCGCAGCGACCTAACAGGATCACACCAACAGTGTGCCCGGTAGACGAAGAAAGTCTACCGGCAAGCAAGATAATACCACTTAACGGGGTCATTAACTTCCAGCTTGCTACCCTTTCCCTCACCTTCACCTACCAAGTCACCACCCACAAACCAAAAATTGCCCTAACCGTGTTTGCGCGCAAAAAACACGGGCCCACAACGAAGCAACCTTCACTTAAAGGACACAACCGCATGAACACTAACCAGCCACTTCAAACACTGCTGGCAGCAAACACCTCTAAAACTGAGACAGCCCAAAACCTTGGCGCTACCTACGACACTCTCACCAAAGCCCTAGACGAGTACAAAGACGCTTTCGCTACCGCAACCAAAACTGGTTGGGCTAAAAACGATCTGCTACGCGCTGGCTTTGCTGACCCAGCCAAACTACGCTTACCGCGCGAAAAGAAAACCTCAACTAACGAAACTGAGGCGAACTAGAGATGCTGATCAAGGTACAGTTAACTGCTTCTGGCACTGCCACTATCACTAACGGTGACACTCTGACCCCTTTGCGGGCAATTACTTTAGAAGATGCACGCCACCAAGTCACTGACCACCTAACTAAACTTGCCCGCGAACAAGGTGGCCCGGTCATAACTCACCTAGTTGATCCCGACGGTGAATACAACCTGTGTTTTTCACCTGACGGTAACGTCACCATGGCCACAAGCGACCAAGTTGAAAACGCTCTAAACCCCCCAAAACTACCTGAAGCTACCCTGGTAGTTTCTAGCCCGGAAGCTGAGCCGCCAGTAGAGGAACCTTTACCAGCGCAGGTACATCTTCCTGAAGCTATCGAACCTCCAACAAAACCTGAACCTGAAAGCTCGATGCCTGCGCCTTCACAAGAGCCCGCGCCCGAGCCTGAGCCTGAGCAGGTTCAAATTCAAACTTCACAGCCGGTTCAAACTCCCCCTGTTTTTACTGCTCCACAACCACAAAACACGCCGCAACCATTAGCGGCCCAAAACTTACCGGCAGCTACACCAAGCCCGATGCCTGTAGTCTCTGCTCAACCAGTGCAGCCACAATATGCCCCCACGTCTGCACCAGTTTTGGATCAAACACCCCAGCTACCCGAACAAAACCAGCAGTTTTATCCTGACGCTACACTAAACCAACCACAGCCCACAGCTAACCCAGCCCCCAGCTCTTTCCTGACTCAAAGTGCTGCTAGTGGCCCTAAACCAACTGGTTGGCGCGCTGTTGCTGGCCGCTTAGGCATCAAAGTCCAAGCCAGCCAAACCCAATCCCAACAATGGGCAGACGAACGCACTGTCTCCCAGCACTGGCCTGGCCCCCGCACAATCGCAGTACTCAACGGTAAAGGCGGGGCCGGTAAAACCCCCACCAGCATCCTCCTAGCAAGCTATTTCGCGCGTTTAGGCTCAGGGTCGGTTGTAGCAGCAGACGGTAACGTCACACGCGGCACCCTAGGCTGGCGCACCGAACAAGGACCACACAACGCCACCATCTTGGATATGGTCCCCCAAACCGAAGCTTTAATGGACCCCTCAGCGCGTAACGGTGACGTGGCCGCCTACACCCACCACCAAACCATTGACCAATTCGATGTTCTACGCTCAAACCCACTACTACTATCAACCGAGCAGAAACTAACCCCCGAAGAACTAGACGGTATTCAGCAGGTTTTAACCCGCTACTACCGCATGATTATTTGGGATACCGGTAACGATGAAGGTGACAGTCTCTGGCTGCGTATCGTAAGCCACGCTGACCAGATCGTTGTTGCCACAACCACCCGCACCGATCACGCAGAAGCCGGGCGCCTACTTTTACAAGGCCTGTCCGGCCGCGATGAGCGTAGCGCGGCCCTGGCAGCTAACGCGGTAGTGGTTATCTCACAAGCAGACCGTGAAGAACCCCCGGCTACTTCACTAGTGGATGGTTTCGCTGGTATCGCCCGTGAAGTAGTTACTATCCCTTATGACCGCTCTATGCGTGAACAATGGCTACGCTCAGACAAACTAGCCCCCGCCACCCGAGCAGCCTGGCTACACGCAGCCGCCGCCGTAGCACGCGGCCTATAAAATCACGAAACTATGGCCCCATAACATTTTGATGTTATGGGGCCATAGCTAACAAACCACAAAGAATAAAAAAACAAGAAACGTAGATGGCGGAAACCAATAGCATCATGGTGTCATGACCCCACAACACGATGACACTAAAACCACCCCCAAAACCAGCCCGCACCTGCAATAACACGTAAAGGTTTTATGAAATCATGACATCATGAAGCTAAGATACTCAGGGATTAAGAAACCATTATTGCCTAGTATCTTTGACAAGTTCGCCCAAGTTCACCCAGCCCTCCAATGGGGTGAGGTTAAAGGATGTGGCGACCACATTCCCGGCCACCGGCTTTGGTGACCCACGGCTTTTGATGCAACGACAAGCCTTGCTTGTTGTTGCGCCAATAGGGGGTTTGGGGGGCTATCGCTAGCCCCCCAACAGCTAAAGGCTTGAGGGCGCTTAAACAAGCACACACGCTTAGCACCCCCATGATCCCATGACGCCACTACACTATGACACCCCGGGATCATATAGCTTATGTTTTGGCGGGAATACCAACCAAAACACGAGCCAGATTATTTTTGTTTAAGGCGTGCGGTCAGGCCTTCGATCACTAGCTTGTTGAGGCTAATTTTGTGTTCAATCGCGTAGAAACGAGCCTGTTGGTGTAGGTCTTCTGGTAGGCGAATTGAGGTTTGAACTGTATCTTGGTTAGCTTCTGTGAAAGTTTCGGCTACTCGTGGGGCTGCTTTGGTTCGCGGTGCCATGCGAGAGCGCATATCTTTACTTGTCATTGGGTTACCTCCAGGATTTCTTCAAAAAGTTTGTCGTAGTTGAACAGTTCGTCAGGCACTCCACCATACAAAGTGCGAATAGACTGACGTTTAGGGATCATGGTTGTAAAAACTGGTTCACCTTGAGCGTCTAGTACTTCACGTACTGCGCTTAGAGCGTTTGTGCGTACTTCAGCGCTGTTGATTAAAACCGCTCGCCTGCGATGTGAGGCCGCTTCGAGGGTTGGCCACACTCTTTGCATATCCATTGCTGAAGGTAGTGTCGGAATAATGACTAGGTCGGCACTGTCTATAGCCAGCTGCAGAGTCTGAGCTCCACCTGGGGGAGTGTCGATAACTAGAACATCCACATCTGGGGCGTTTTTACCGTTAGCTAGACGTTTAAGCTGTGGCGCCGCGACAGTGACAACTTCGAAACCTAAATCTTCCCCGTTATCCTGTACCGCTAACGCCCAGCCAGTGGCGCTACCTT
>ERZ772799.237-NODE-237-length-22109-cov-4.585155_pt1 | contig 22109 bp, 22 predicted proteins | sample MGYA00511345_ERZ772799 | MGnify/ENA primary metagenome ERZ772799 (study PRJEB29015, sample SAMEA2738037) | human oral metagenome | biome: human oral; feature: human-associated habitat; material: saliva | place: China | collected 2238 ... | reverse complement strand
GTGAAGGCTGGAATTCGGATGATCCTTTCGTAAAAACCGTGCGTTCGCGCCCCATTATCCCGCTTTTTGGCGATTTAGGAGATAACGATGCCTGAAAGGCCGAAACCGGCTAAGCCTATGAAAAACTCGTGGACAACCGGGCGTGAGAGAATCACCGAGCTTCTGGGCAGAGGAGAGCTAGAGCATGTCGAGGTAAACCCTGAACACGCCAAAGCTTTGATAAACCGTGCAGATAAACACCTTGTGACGGCACAAATACTCGTTGAGACTGACCCGGAAGGCGCATACACCCTGCTCTATGACGCATCTCGGTTGGCTTTGACTGCAGCGCTTGCAGTGCAGGGGCTACGCCCTACAACTCGTGGCGGACATGTGGTTGTAGGAGACGCCTTGCGTGCCCAGCGTGGGCCGCACGATATGGTGAGCAAAATTTTCTCCCGCTTGCGCCGCACTCGGCATGAGGTTGAATACCCAGATGCAGACTATGAGCCCGTATCTTCAGATGAAGCCGAAGAAGCTTTGGAAGACGCGCGGTATATTGTGTCTCAGATGAAGAAGTTCATCCCGCAGCTGGGTGCTTTCGCAAGGTAGCTTTATCAGATTCAACCCAACTCGGGTGTAGACGGAACAATATGTATTCGGCGAGCCATTGTGTACGTGGCGGCTTAAACAAACCGCGAAATGCACAATAGCTCGCCGAATAGACAAGCGGGTAGGGGCCTACTGTGAGGCCCAGCCCAGGATGGCCTCAAAGAAACGCTCGCAGTCCCGTAACTGTTCAAGCTCAACCCACTCGTTCGGTGAGTGGGCTTGGGCAATATCGCCGGGGCCGCACACGATGCTCTCAACCCCGGCGCGCTGGAACAGCCCCGCCTCCGTGCCGTAGGTGACCTTCTGCGGTGCCTCGGTTAAGTCCAATAGTGTATTTGCCAGGCGCACCAGCTCAGCATCGTCCGGGGTCCCCAGACCGGGGACGGCCGCCAGCAGCTCATGCTGCACCTGCACCTGTGCCGTCAACGACCCCGGTTCGGCCCCAGAGAGTTCCTCGGCGCGGGCCGCGCGGGCGTGCATCCTCGGCAGGATCGCCCCAAAAAGCTCGTCCTCAAGGCGCTGCACCACGGACTCCGTGGTCATTGACGGTAAGATGCGGAAATCATACTCCAGTACGGCGCGTTCGGCCACGATATTGTACTGCACGCCGCCGCGCGCGAAATTCACCCCGCCGGTTGCGTGCGGCACCACGAACGCCTGATCGAACGGGCCGTCCTGCTCCCAGCTATCAGCCAGGCGTGCGAAGAACGTAATGAACTCCCCGGCGGCATTGACGGCGCTCACCCCGTGCGTGGCCAGAGAGGCGTGTTTGGCGACCCCGGTGATGCTGACCCTGCCGCGGTGCGCACCCTTGTGGGCTGAGATGACGCGCATTGAGGTGGGTTCACCCACCACGCAGAACTGCGGGTGAACGCCGCGGTGTGTGAACTCCTCAATGAGGGCGGGCGCCCCAACACACCCGACTTCCTCGTCGTAGGTGAACGCAAAGTGCAGGGGCACACGCAGTCTATCCTGCCGGATGCGCGGCAGCAGCCACAGTGCCGCCCCCAGGTAGCCTTTCATATCGCACACACCCCGCCCATATGCGCGGGTTCCCTCAATGCGCACCGTGAACGGGTCAGAGTCCCAGATTTGCCCCTCCACGGGTACCACGTCGGTGTGCCCCGAAATAATAATGCCCCCGTTCACCGTGCCGTCGGCTGCCGGGATGGTGATGAAAAGGTTGGCCCGTGTGCCGTCTTCACTGTAGCTGCGGTGCCCGGTGTGCCCGTGGCGGGCAAATTCGGCCTCAATGTAGTCAATAATGTCTAGGTTGGAGGTTTGGGCGATACTGGGGAACGCAATCAGGCGGCGTGTGTACTCCAAAGATTCAGGCAGCAGCGGCGCGGAGGCGCTCTCTGCGGGGGCGGCGTCGGCGGTCACGGGGTTCTCCTTCAGGTGTTGACCTGTGTGGTTTTATGTTGTTCTACCTATTTAACCCTAGTGCGCCTCGTAATCCCAGTGCTTTTGCCCGCAGGTGCCGGGCGTCTCTTAATGGGCAGCAAAACGTGGCTTTTCAGCGCACATCAGCGCCCTATGCGCCGCTTTCGGGCCGAAAAGCCACGTTTGACGCCCCACAGCGGCGTACTTTAGATAGCGTAATTGACGGTGGAGTGCTCCCCCAGCGCATGGAATTCCCGCGAATGGTACACGAGCGGGGTGCCGGTGAGGTCGTGGCGTACGAACTCTTCCACCTGGGCGGTGAAGACCAGGGCCGGGCCAGCTTCCACCCGGCTGAGCGGGGTTGCGCGCAGTACCCGGCGGATATCGTGCACCAGCGGCTCACCGGTTGCAATGAACTCCCAGGCGGAGGTGTCCGCAAAACGAGGGTAGCCGTGCGTGGCGAAATTACGTGCTATCTGCACGTTTTCGGCATCCAGCAGGTGGATGAGGAACGAGTCGGCGGCGGCGATTTTCCCGGCCGACCCGCTGTCTGCCTTGAGAGAGAACGCCACAATGGGCGGCTCTGCCGCAATGGAGGTGACGGAGGAGGCGGTGAAACCTGCCGGTTCGCCGTTCTCATCGGTTGCGGTAATGACGGCGACACCCGCGGGGTGATGCCCGAACGCCTGCTTAAAGAGCTCGGTGGTGTCTACAGTTCGGTAAGCGACCTCGGTCATAGTAGGTTCTTTCTCTGCGGCTGCACTCGGTTTAATCTACCTTTAGGGTAAATCTCGGGTGGGCGCAGCGCCTGTTTTATGTCCCAATATTTCTAAGACTTAATTTTTGTGAAGCGCCGGGCGCAATGTTACGTAACATTGCGCCCCCTTGAGGCGGGCGCATCCGGTGAATACTGCGCGGCGCGCTGAAGGCAAGAGTCGCCGGGGTGCGGGCCCGCACGGGGCGCCAGAAAAGATGAGTGGGTTCGGGGTTCGCTGACGGTGCGGGCAGACCCACGCCCTACGGTTAGGGTGCGCTACTCTTTGCGGTTAATGGCGGCCGCCATGGCCCCGAAGTCACGCAGCAGCTGCGGCATATCGTCCCGGTCGGTGACTACCTCAATAAATACCGCCTTATCCCGGGTTTCGCGGGCGGTTGCGCAGGCGGTGGCCAGCTCATCCACGGTCGCCGCACGCAGCACCAGCACCGTCTGGTTGGTGCCCCCGAACGCGGCCGGGATTTTCTGCCAATCGTAGGTGGCGATGTCGTTATAGGCGGCGTTAGGGCCGTGGATGGAACGCTCAATCGTGTACCCGTCGTTATTAATAAGAAAGATCACCGGGGTGAGCCGGTGCCTGAAGACAGACCCGAGCTCCTGCACGGTCAGCTGCGCCGAACCGTCACCAATGAACAGCACCCCGCGTGCCTGCTCATCCGCCAGGGCCGCCCCAAGCAGAGCTGGCAGCGAGTATCCGATCGAACCCCACAGCGGCATACCAATAAACCTGGTCTGAGCGGGGAATGACTGCTGCGCCATACCGAAGAACGACGTGCCCATCTCAACCACCACATTATTGCGGGAATCCAGGTGCGAGGGGATGATGCTCCACAGCGCCTGCTGGGTGAGCGGCCTGTCGCCGCGGGCTGGCACCCCGGTAGGTTCGGGCTCACCGTAGTCGGGCAGGGTGGTGCCGTGCGCTGGTACGGTGTGCTCGGCTGGGCGTACCCCGGCATCCAGCGCGGCTTCTTTAAGGATGCGCAGGGCATCCGTGAAGGCTAAGGGAGCGAAAATTTTACGCCCAATCTGGGTTTGTTCGGCATCAACGGTGATGGTGCGGGCCGCGTCAATCTGGTGGGTGTACAACCCCGAGGTGGTGTCGGTGAACTGCACACCCGCCAGGATGAGCGCCTGGGCCTCTTCAACGGTGGCGCGGGTGGTGCTTGCGGAAAGCCCGCCAATGTAGACACCGGCGAACTGCGGGGAGGTCTCATCCAGGATGGACTTGCCCCAGATCATGGTGGCGAAGGGCAGCCCGGTGCTTTCCACAAGGTCACGCAGGTTTTCGGTGGCGCCAAGGCGTTCGGTCATAATGTCCGCCAGCACGGCGGCCTTTTTGCCGCGCAAAAACTCGGTGGCAGCGACCCGAAACTCATGCTCGACACTGGGGGAGGAGACGCGCAGGTTTACGTTCAGCGGCGCGGCGGGCTTTGCGGCGGCGGCAACAGCCACATCCACGGGCAGCATAATGTACCCCGGCTTGTGGTGCAGCACGGCATCACGCAGCACCCGGTCAATGTCGCTGGCGGCGGTGGCGGGCTGCAGTACCGCCGTTGCGGCTGAAACTTCGGCGGCCATGCGCACAAAATGCTGGAAGTCGCCGTCGCCAAGGGTGTGGTGCATGCGCAGGTGCGCGTTTTGGGCGGCGAGCGAGGGTGCACCCACAATGTGGATGACGGGCACGTTTTCGGCATATGAGCCGGCGGTGGCGTTAATAGCGGATAGTTCCCCCACCCCGTAGGTGGTCAGCAGCGCGCCAACCCCTCTGATGCGGGCGTACCCGTCGGCGGCGTACCCGGCGTTGAGCTCGTTGGCGTTACCCACCCAGCTAATATCCGGGTGGGCGAGTACGTCGTCAAGGAACTGTAAGTTAAAATCGCCGGGCACACCAAAAAGGTGGTTCACGCCCAGTTCAGCGAGGCGGTCAAGCAGGTAGTTTCCAACGTTGTAGGTCATGAGGGTCTCGCTTTCAAGGTGCAGTGCTGTGCGCGGTGACCGCGCACCTTGCGCACCATTGGTGGGGGAACGGGGGTGCTATATCAGCTGTCGTGCCAATATTGCAGTTTTATGTGTCATAAAACATAGTTGTCTTTCATCATAGCTTGCCGTCCCAGCTTCACGCACCAGATACCCTTCATACCGCGCCATACCGGCGATTTCCGCCCCTGCAGCACAGCAGAATATGCGCCCCTATATTGTGACTTCATATATTCCCACTACTATTGAGAGGGAGAACCGTCTGATTCCCACCAGAACGCAGACACCCGCAGAGTAAGGCTTAACGGCTAGGAGAACACCGAATGGAAACGACCTGGGCATCGCTCACTATTCCGCTGATAGTGGGTGCTCTGATACTTCTCATCCCGGGTCTTATCGTTGCCGTAGCCTTACGGCAACGCGGCGTGGAAGCGCTGGGTCTAGCTGCGCCTATCTCCGTCGGAATTTTTGGTGTGAGCGCAATTGTGGCCTCTAAAGCGGGGATACGTTTCTCCCTGCTAGTTCCCCTGGGGTTCGCGGTTATTGTGGCGGCCATCATGTACGCGCTGTGCTGGTTTTTGGAGCGCCGCGGCTGGCTGGATGCGCCCGCATCCGCTCACCCGGTAGATAGCGGCCAGACGGCGGACGGCGGGGCCTCAGAGAAACCGCTGAACCGTGTGATTCGCGGCTGGTTCTCGCGGGAGATGCTCATCTGTTACGCCGGTGTTCTTATCGGTTTTGTGCTGCTGTACTGGAGTATTGCCCGCGCCATTGGACGCCCCGAATATATTTCACAGACCTACGACGCGAACTTTCACCTGAACGCCATCCGCTACATAGCGGATACGGGCGATGCCTCCTCACTGACTATTGCCAGCATGACCTCCGGCGGTGAACCCCCGGCATTCTACCCCGCGGCGTGGCACGGCGTCGCAACAGTTATCTACCAGGCGACGGGTGTGAGCGTGCCAGCTACCGCGAACCTGGTGAGTGTGCTGGTGGGGGCCGTGATCTGGCCGCTGTCGCTCATGTACCTGGTGCGTTCCACGGTGCGGGTGAGCGCCCCGGCTCTTCTGAGCGTGGGTATTATTGCCGCCTCATACACGGCATTCCCGATGCTTCTCATTAACTTCGGGGTGCTGTACCCCAATAGCCTGGGTATCGCGGCGCTGCCGGTGGGTCTGGGGCTTTTCGCCCAGCTGCTGCGCACGGTGCAGATCCGGCGTATTGAGACCGTGCCCGCCCTGTGTGCGGGGGTTTTCGTGGCGCTAGGTATCGCCTTAGCGAACCCCAATGTTGTTATGGGGATGCTCGCCTTCGCGCTGCCGATCGTGCTGGTGCGCATTGTGCTGCAGGTGCGCGCCGTATGGCGCAGGGAGCTGAAACCGCTAATATTCGCGGTTCAGCTGGTGCTGCTGGCCCTATTCCCCGTGATTCTGAACTTTTTGTGGGGTGTGGTGCGCCCGCCTAAGGCTGCCGGGGGCTGGGAACCGGCCACACGTGATAGCACCGCTATCGGTGAGGCACTGTTCAACGGGCAGATTTATAACGGGCTGCTGTGGACTGTTTCGGTGCTCGCGCTTATTGGCGCCTACTACCTCATAAGCCGCCGCAGCGTGGGTATTTGGCTGGTGCTCAGCTGGGTGTACGCCATGTACTTTTACGTTGCCAGCCGCTGGATGACTTGGGATGAGGGGCGCGACTGGGTGCTGGGCATCTGGTACCACGACCCGTTCCGTTTGGCCGCGAATGTTCCCGCGCTGGCAGCCCCCGTAGCGGTGATGGGTGTGCACGCCGCCTACCTGTGGTTACGTGCAGCCGTGCGCCTTGTGGGCGAGCGCATCACCCCGGTGGGGGAGCGTCACGCCATTATTTCGCCTCTGCTGGCGATTGTGCTGTTGGTGCCTCTGGGGTTCAATACGCAGACGGACCCCAATATGCAGCGGTATATTGAGGTCACGCAACAAATGTACCTGCCGAAGGATCATGCGCTCCTAATATCGATTGATGAGCGTGATGTGATCAACCACCTGCACGAGTATGTTCCAGCCGGTGACACTGTGGTTGTGCAGCCGTGGACCGGCGGTTCGCTCGCGTACGCTTTGACCGGTTATAAGGTCACTGCCACGCACCCCCAGTACACTGCCACCTCAAATGCGCAAGAAATATATCAGCACCTTAATGAGGCTACCCCCGATTCAGCGGTCTGCTCGGCAATCCGCAGCGAAAAGGCGTACTATTACCTGGATTTTAAGGGAACTGAAATTAATGAGCATATTAGGGGAGACCACCGCGCACAGTACCCCGGCCTGCAGGACCTTAAAGATAAGAATGTAGCGGAACCGGTGTATTCAAAAGGGGACGCAACCCTGTACCGTATTATGGCATGCAACTAAGAAAACCGGCCTGTATAAAGATACACAATCTTATGATGAGCTAACTCTCAGGTCTATCTTGTATTTTTAGATTGGCTAAAAAGTGACTGATAGAATGTAAAAAATCACACGCTCAGTCTCAAGTTTTTGACGCCCGGAAGGAATGCCCTGCATGGCCCAAGAGAGTTCGCCGCACGAGCCGCGTACGCTCATCATTATGCCCGCGTGGAATGAGGAAGAAGTGATCGGTGGCACTATCACCGAGCTGTTCCGCATGATGCCCGAGGTAGACCTTGTGGTGGTCAACGACGGCTCTACCGACCACACCTCAGAGATTGCCCGCGCCGCCGGGGCGTTCGTCATTGACCTGCCCTACAATATGGGCATTGGCGGGGCGCTGCGCACCGGGTATAAGTATGCGCGCCGTATGGATTATGACCGCGCCATTCAGGTGGATGCGGACGGCCAGCATGACCCGAAGGGTATCCGCACTGTCTTGGCTGGTCTGGAAGACGCCAATATTTCGATTGGGTCGCGGTTCGCGCAGGCAACCAACTATAAGGTGTCGGGGCCGCGTAAATGGGCGATGGTTGTTCTGGCGCGCATGTTCACCATGATTTCGGGGGAGAAGTTCACGGATGCCACCTCCGGGTTCCGTGCCGCCGACCGCCGCGCCATTAACCAGTACTGTGAGCACCTGCCCGCCGAATACCTGGGGGACTGTATTGACGCCTGTGTGATGGCTGTCCGTGCGGGGCTGACCGTGAAACAGGTTCCCGTTGAGATGCGTGAACGGCAGGGCGGCACACCCTCGTCAAGCCCCATTAAATCCGCAATTTACCTGGTGCGTTCGTTCTTCTCGTTCGGCATGTCGATGACCCGTAAGAAGACTTCGGTGGAGGGCAACTAGACGTATGGCTGCAAATATTTTTTTCCTCATCATCGTCATTTTCATGGTGTGCCTGGTACTCATGCAGGTGCGCAACCAGAACATGAAAGAGAAGTACGCGGCGCTGTGGCTTAGCGTCGGCGGCGTCATGATTGTGCTGGCGCTGTTCCCCAAGCTGCTGGACTGGTTCTCGTCCCTGGTGGGTATTGAAACCCCCGTGAACCTGCTGTTTTTGATTGCCATTGTGATGCTCATGGGCATTAGCCTGCACCTGACCCTTGCCATCTCAAAACTCACTGATGATGCGCGCACTATCGCCGAAGAAGTGGCGATTATGCGCGCCCTGCAACGCCAGCCGGAGGGTGCCGCAGGGCGCGGGAACACCCCGGCCTCCGAAACGAACACCCCCAAATCCTCCAACTAACTTTCCCCCTCACACTCACACCTGGGAGCCACTATGACCGTAGATATTCTTTTCCCCTACTATGGCGATGTTGAACTCATGAAGCAGGCCGTCCGCTCGGTGATTGGGCAGAGCAACCCCGACTGGCGCCTGATCGTGGTTGATGACGGTTACCCGGACGAATCGATCCCCGGCTGGTTCGCCTCACTCAATGATGAGCGCATCACCTATATGTGCAACGAGAAGAACTTGGGCGCGAACGGGAACTACCGCAAATGCCTCACCTTCGTGGAGAACGAGCTGGTCACGGTCATGGGCGCTGATGACGTGATGCTGCCTAACTATGTGCAGTGGCTGGTTGATGCGGCGGCGGCCCACCCGCAGGCGAGCGTCTTCCAGCCGGGCGTGGTGGTGATTGACGAGCATAATGCGGCCTCAAACACCCTGGTGGAGAAAACGAAGGCGTTCTACCGGCCGAACCATTCCACACTGCTGCAGGGTGAAGACCTTGCACTGTCGCTGCTGCGCGGCAACTGGTTCTACTTCCCCTCCCTGGGCTGGCGTGCTGATGCGATCACCCAGACCGGGTTCCGGCAGGGGCTGAACGTGGTGCAGGATATGGCGCTGGTGCTCGATATTGCGATGAACGGCGGCGCCCTGTTCTACGATAAGACCTTGGCGTTCATGTACCGCCGCCACGGCGGCTCTGACTCTTCGTGGCGTGCCCTTGAAGGGACCCGTTTCGACGAGGAGCGCACCTATTTCACCACGATCGCCGCCGAACTGGAGGCCCTGGGGTGGAAGAAGGCAGCGAAGGCGGCACGCATCCGGTTCTCATCCCGTGCGCACGCGCTGACTCTGCTGCCGAAGGCTGCGTTGGCGAAAAAGTGGCGGGGTGTGAAAAACCTTGCTGTTCACGTGGTGAAGTAGCTGGGCTGCCGGTGATGACGCATAGCGATAACACCTCGACCAGCGGTGCCGTGAGTACCGAGAAGGAGGCGGAGTCTGACGGCACCGTCACCCGCTACCAGTCTTTTGTGCTGCTGGGGGCTTCTATTCTCGCGGCGGTGGCGACGCTGGGGGCCACCATGATCGCCCAGCGTTCTTTAGGGAGCGAACAGCTGAAGGAGTTTCTGCTGTTCTGGGCGGCGCTGTTTATGGTCACCGGCATTATTACGGGTATTCAGCCGGAGGTGACGCGCGCAGTTGGTGCGGCGCGGCGTGATGGCGTGTACCGGGTGCGTGTGGTGTATGTTGCTGGCGCGTTTGGTGTGCTCGCCGGGGCGCTGGTTGTGTGCACCGCCCCCTTGTGGGCGTCTAAGCAGGTTCCTCTCAGCACCCCGTGGGCGGTGGGCGCTATCGCCGCCGGGGTGTTTTTTTATGCGCTGCAGGCCATGATGAGCGGCGCCAGTGCCGGGCGGGATAGCTGGTACCTGTTCGCCAGCATTGGCGGGCTGGAATCGGTGGGCCGTCTTACGCTGATGCTGGCTGCCGCGTTCACGGTGCCCACGCTTATTGGTCTTGAGGTGGCCACCGTCGCCCCCATGATGCTGTGGATACTGTTGGCGCTTTTCGTCCCGGGCGGGCGTAAGGCGTGGTCTGCGCGGGCCGACATTGACGTCAAACAGCTCAGCCTGAACCTGATCTGGTCTTTTCTTTCCTCCGCTGCGGCGGCGGTGCTCATGATGGGGTTCCCCAATATTCTCAATGAGAGCGAGCCGAACCAGGATGAGCATACTAAACTGGTCATGGCGGCATTGATTCTGGCTATTTCTATTACCCGCTCACCGATTATGATCCCCCTGCAGGCGTTTCAGGGGGTGGCCGTGTCGGCGTTTTTGAAGCAGCAGCACCGCCCGGCGGCGGCGTTCGTTAAACCTGCGGCGGCGGTTCTGGGCATTGGCGCGGTGGGTGCCGGGGCGGCGTACCTGATTGGCCCTCTGCTGTTTAAACTCATATACCCGCCTAAGGGTGATGCGCAGGCAGCCTACGCCGAGGTGGTGACCGGTACGGTGCTGGGGGTGCTGGTGTTTGCCTCCGCCCTGCTGGCGTTAATGACGCTCTCAGGGAATATGGTGCTGGCTATTAACCGGCACCGCGCCTACGTGGCGGGCTGGGCCGCGGCGGCTGCGGTTGCGGTTGCGGTTGCGTTCTTCGCGCCGCTGCCTCTGGTGCCTCGCGCTATCGCGGCGCTGTGCGCGGGCCCGGTGTGCGGGTTCGCGGTGCACCTGGCGGCGATGATGGTTCACGCCCGCTCGGTGCAGGCCCTCAGTGAAGGCGAGGCACTGCGTGAGATGCTGGTTGAAAACACCGTGCGGGGCGAAACCCACTAGCGCCTTGGCGCGCGGGAGTCGGGGCCTCCCGCTAAGAAGAGACGCCCCTGTGCGCCGTGAGCTTTTCTTACCGGATAGGGGGCAGTACGGGGTGCGCTGCGGGTTTTACACGGTTCGCATCAGCGGCTGCCGGGGTGCCCTGCGGTTCAGGTTCAGGGGTTTTAGGCGGACAGGGTGCGGCGGCGGACTGCGGTGCGGCGCGTTTGGCCCCCGTAACCACGGGGTGCCGTGCCAGGTTCATGGCGGGTTTCTCCACGAGTTTCCACGAAAGCCAGGCAACCCCGAAAGTCAGCACCACATCCAGCACAATATTGGCGGCAAGACCCAAAGATACGCTGCCTAGCAGAACCAGGATCTGCTGCACCGGCCAGGCGTAAATGTACACACCGTAGGAGATATCGTTGGTGCGCCCCAGTGGAATGTTCATGACGCATCCGAGGGTTATCACACCGTACGCGAGAATCAGCTGGGTCCACTGCATGATGTTGACGTGCGGCACCAGCCAGGTGAAGTAGAACCCAGCGGCGGTGCACACCACGGCGGCCACCGCAGAAATAATGGGGTAAATTTTGATGCGCCGGCTGAGCACATAGAGCAGAGAACCCGCAAAGAAGAAAGGGTATAGGCGCGCTGAAGCGTTCAAATCGCGCGGGTGCATACCGAACGCCTGGCTCATGAAGTCATAGCCCAAGTACTGGTTGCACAGGTAGTAGCTGAGGCTTATGGCATACGCCAGCGGAATAAAAACCTTCAGGTGCTTGCGGATAAACGGCAGGTAAAACAGCGGAAGCAGAAGCAGGTAGCAGAAAAACTCGTATTCTAGGGTCCAGACTGAGCCGTTCCAGGAGGGGCTGTCAAAGGGAACATTGGCGGGGCCGCCGAAGAGCGGGTACTGCAGCGCCATCAGGTCATAGTTTCTGCGGATGTAGCTGATAGCGTCTGCCCAGCTCCAGCCGGTTGCGGCGTGCCCGGTGAGTATTGAAAGCGGCCCGCCGATTGCGACCACGAAAAGTAGCGAAGCCCAGAACCCCGGAAAAATGCGGAGCACACGTTTCACAAGGTACGACCCGGCGCCACTGCGGTAGGCGCTGTGGGCGATTAAGAACCCCGAAATGCAGAAGAAAGCGTTAACCGCGAAATCTCCGAACACATAGAACTCGTGCAGCAGCGGGTGGGTATCAACCTTCGCCCCCATCACAATGTACGGTGTGTGCGAGAGAATAACGAACGAGGCGAGGACTAGTCTTAGGAAGTTGAGCGAATTCGCACGCTCAAAGACCGCTTCATAGAGCGTGGGGTATCGTCTGACGGCATGATGATGCGGCACGTGGTTACTCCTGAGCTGAGATTGGTCTACTGTGACCGTGTGAGTGAGTGCGTCCACCTAGAGTTTACCGCAAGGGTTAGCTATCAGCAGGTAAGGTGAGCCCTTACGACGAAAGATAAAGAAAATAAACGGGTGGTTCTGCCTCAAGGGGTCAGAATGAGCATTCCACTGCCTCTTGGAGTTTTTCTAATTCTCAGGTTAAGGTTTAAAAATAATGTGTATGTTCACACCGAAAGGGTAACTGCGCGGTATTCCTGGCACGCTTTACCGCTGTAATCTTCTCTGGCGTTGTGGGAGTGCTGGGGTTGGCTTTATCTAGGCGAGGAGGCGCATCTGATGACTAACGCGGCGAACAAGGATAACGGTGCTTCCCGTATGGCTTTAGGCCTCATGGCCGTGGCTATCGTGGCGTTGGCTGCTACCGGCTGGATAGCCGCAGTTGTCACATCGGATGATCCTGGAATCAGTCGGCTAGAGCCATGGTGGCGAGGATTTTCTGCTATTTCTGTGCTGCTGGCCTTGCTGTGGGCTGCACATATCTTTCTATCGCGCCGTGTTCCGCTCATTGGCTCAATAGGTCTGGCGGTCGCATCCATGATAATCATGATCTACGGTGTTGCGTTCTTCCGGCCTCTTGGCTGGGGAGAAATCCTGTGGGTGGTGGTGGCGCTCTTCCCGTTGATTGCTCTGGTGAAGCTCCTAGAGCCTGATGCGCGCACCCGCTGATCACGCAGCCTCCCGTGAAGCCATGCTGGGTTCTGGGCTGGCTCAGCATTTACCGTGTTCTAGAAAGGCCGCATCGATCAGGGCAGAATCCAGCGACGTACCGGCGGGATAAGCCGCAGCGCCCAGACAGTCACCACGGATAGGGCCCACACAAGGAGCGTGTAGGGAATCTCCCACCGCACATCGGTGAGAGGGAAATGAAGGGTTTGCAGTACCTGGATGAGCAGCAGGTGCACCAGGTAAATCCCGAAGGTGAGCGCGGCAAGCTTCTTCAAAATGCCCTGCGTGGCGGGTGAAACCCGGTTGATACGCGAATACTTACAGAACACTAAGACTGCGCTCGCCCACAGGATGAGCGGTATCGACAGGTACTCACGCGCCAATGGTTTAAGGGCGGGGTGCTCCGCAATCAGGTAGGCGCCGCCAAGAATGTAGCCCGCTAAACCTGCCGAGCCCAGCGCATAGACGACGAGGCGCCACTTGCGGGAAAGCTCCGTGTGGGCGAGCGCGTACCCGAGGAGGCAGAACCCCAGATACCCGGTGAGGGGCGCAATAAATTCGGGCATAACCCGGGGGTTTATGAGGTGGGCGGCCTGGGTGAGTACCGGAAGGAGCAGACCCAATACCGCCGTGAGCCACAGGAACTTGGGGTGTGAGGCGGGTGCCTGGTTCTGCCAGGCGCCGCGTATGGCGTAGGAGAAAATTGGGAGCACCAGGTAGACCCCCACCAGGGCCTCAAGATACCAGAGGGTGGCGGCTGCAGAGCTGGGGGCCAGCAGCGTTCGCAGAATCTGGTGGGCATCAGGGAATGGGGTGGAATCCGTCCAGATGTGGGCAAACAGGTAGATTTGCGCCCACAGAATCATGGGGATGAGGATCTTGGTGAACCGTTTACGGTAGAACGTGCCCACAGATTCGCGGCGGGTAAATTCGAGCAGGTTAATGCCGGTTGCCATGAAGAACAGCGGGACGGCCGCACCCCCGAAACCAGAAAGAATGTTTTCAACCCACCACGCCGAAGAGGACGGGTTATCCGGGATGATAAAACGCACATGCAACAGCACCACCCACACGATCGCGACCGTGTTAATGAGGTCTAAGTATACAAGGCGTTGCCTTGGAACGGTTTTACTTTCAGATGTGGTTGTCGGGGGGTGCACGGCAGTGACCATTGAGAGGCTCTCCATATTCACGGCGGGGCATATGTCATACCACCCTATCAAAATGCGGTGCTGGTTTGTCCCATGAACGCGCTGAGCCGAACTATATCCCGTTAAAACTACTCGGCTGCTTTGGGGACAAAAATACCGCCGCACCTGTGCTGCTGCCAGCACCCCAGCTGAGGCCGTGTGCTCTATAGCCCGTAGGTTCGCGTAACGTAGGTTTTGTAAATTACTCCGTAGAGGAAAGGAGAAGTTTTAAAGAAAGCACCCGCTAAACCATAAGGAGAGCATGCTTTCAGCGCTCGAAAGATTGACTGATAGGTAATTGCTTTTTGGCAGTTTTTGAGAAATTCATCGCGTCCGTCAACATTCAGTCGAAGAACACTTTGCGCACTGTTCAGGAAGTTGAGAATACGCGTTATAGCTAAGGCATTTAAAACTTTTTCGCTAGCGTGTGATGTACCAATGATTTCTTCCACATATTCCATATAGGTGGTGAGATCTTCGAAAGGGGGGACAGAACCCCACGTAATGGAAGCAGGGTTTATGGAATATAGGTTTAGGGAGTTTTCAATGATACGGACGGTACGTGCTTTTTGGAACGCTGGGATACAGTACCCAACGTCTTCAACGCGGTTGAGAAGCGGGAACTGGAGGTTCTGGAAAACTGAGCGCCGGAAAATTTTATCCCATACGAAGGGGGCAATGCGATTGCTTAGTACACGAGCCATTGCCTCTTCTCCGGAATATGTTCCAGCCTGTCCCACAAGGCGGTACTGTGCGGTTCCATCTGGGTGGACAAGGTCGTGGGCGCCACCTATAACATCAACGTCATCAGTGACTGCTGCATGAAGTGTCGCCAAGAATTCCGGTTTGTAGGCATCATCAGAGTCTAGGTACGCTAGCCATTCACCTGTGGCATGAAGAAGACCCTGATTGCGGGCACCTGCTAGACCTAGATTTTTTTCATTGACATAGTAGCTAATGCGATGATCTTGAAGTTCGTCAAGGTAGGTTCGGATGATACTGTTGGCATTGTCGGGGGAGCGGTCATTAATAATGATGAGCTCAAAGTCGGTGTCGGTTTGCGCAAGAACAGATTCAATGGCGCGCACAACAGTGTCGGCTGTGTTGTAGACGGGCATAATAATACTGGTGCGGGGCGTGTTCATAGGATTCTCCCTTGAAATAGGTTGGGGCGGATAGCCGTAGCTTACAGTCCGTAGGTGCGTTTCACGTAGGTACCGTATAGTGTCCGGTACAGGCGGGGAGAGAGCTTGAGCAGGGTACCCGCTGCACCGAATATCCATCGGGTACGCGCCACCGTGAGCGCTTGGGTGTAGGAGAATCCACTGCGGCAGGCACGAATTGTCTCCTCAGCATTCTCGCCGCCTACAATAAGCGCCTGTTGTGCGTTATTAAGGAAAGCTATGACTCTGGCTGCGGTTAATGCTTGCTGTGCCTGTGGTTTTTGGAGATGCTCATTAAGCGCATCCTCGAAATATGCGATGAGTCGATGTGTTTCGGATATAGGTGTAATCCTACTCCAGGTTAGACTGCCGGGAGACGCTGAATATGCGTATAGGGGCTCGTCTATCACCGATACACTTTGCGCCGCTAAATAGCATTTGAGGAGAGCGCACTCGTCTTCGGCGCGTTGAATATTGGGGTAACGTATATCGCTGAAAAGAGAGCGGCGAATAATCTTATCCCAGGCGTATGGGGAAAGCTGATCTTGAAGAAGTTCGTAAGCTGCTTGAACGCCGGTGCGAATACCAGGTTTACCTTTGAGACGTACTGTTTTTTCTCCTAGCGTGGTGACAAGATCATGGGCGCAATTCACGATATCTGCCCCTGTTACCTCAGCATGGTGGTGTAATCGTTCCAAAAAAGCTGGGTAAAGGGCATCGTCTGAGTCAGGGAAAACTACCCACTCACCTTGTGCATTATCGAGACCCTGATTACGCATAGCAGATAACCCCTTGTTCTCGGAATTATTGAAGACACGGATGCGTTCATCAGGATTGCGTTCTAGGTATTCGGTAATAACTTGGGCTGAGTTATCTGGGGAGCCGTCAATCATGATGAGCAGTTCAAAATCCGGGTCGGTTTGCGCTAGTACGGAGTCAATGGCGCGCACAACAGTGTCGGCTGTGTTGTAGACGGGCATAATAATACTGGTGCGGGGGGCGCTCATAGGGGATTCTCCGGGGCAATCAGGTACAGTCTGCTATCCATGTCCATACTACCGCGAACAACCTGAACTTGCCTGCTGAAACAGCGAAGCCCTCTCGGGCTCTCACGACTGTGAGAGCCCGAGAGGGCTTCCGTAAAGGATGGATACCGTACCTAGAAGGAGGCTAAATCACACCCTCTTCATGCGCGATCTTTTCCAACAGAGGCAGAATGCCAAGGTGCTTTTCAGCGCCAGCGGTAGAGGTGACGAAAATGCCATCCCATGTACCGTTTACTTTCTGCTCGATCTGATGCAGGGAAGAAGTCTGCTCAGTCTGGGTGCTGTGCAGTGTGCGGTCAACCTCATCAAGACGCTTCTGTACGCGCAGGAAGTTCTCGTCTGACCATTCGATAATGGCACGGGGAGTGGTCTTGTTATTGGGCTTGAACTTTTCCTTGGTGTTCTCACCCTGGCGAACAAATTCAGCGTTCAGCACATCATCAACAGCACGGCGGGTATCGCGATATACCTCATCGGCAGAAGGGCCTTCTACCGGAGGACGGTAAATTGTCACGGGAGGACAACCGTTGATTTCCCAAATCGCGTCATGTGGGTTAACAGTAATCCCGTTATGCCCGGAGTTGCAGTGAATAATATTATCCGAGTCGTCGCAGAAGAAGCCGGTATGCCCCTTTTCGTTGCCAGATGCACCACGAATCCCCCAGATAAACACGTCGCCACGGCGTGCCGGAATATTGCCCCTGGCGTCTGCCCGCACCTGAGTCCACCCGGCACGCTCCAGCGAACCAAAAAGACTATCAGTATTACCAATAGCGGTGTTTGCCGGAAGCATACCTGCATACTTCAGTGCAAAGTACACTGCCGAGCTACAGTCGTAGGAGCTAGGGCCCCAGCGATTTATCATAGAGTAGGTTACCTTGCCCTTACGCTGGTACATCCAGTTAAGGGCTGCATCAATTTTTGCCATAGTTTTCTCCTTCAGATAGAGGTGCACCCCGTGCCCTCAATGAGGGCACGGGGTGCACAGTAATAGGTAGTTGGGGGCGCGGATTCTACGAGTCGGTGAAGAATAACCGCGCGCCATACAGCATAAGATCCGCTTACGTTTTGGAATCGAGCTTTTCAGCACTCTCAACGGCGGGACTCTTGGGCGTAGCCGCCTGAGGGTGGAACTTCACCGTCACCTTAGGGTGGGGCGTTTCCACTGTCGGTGCTGGAGGCACAACTTCCACTACCGGGGGAGCAGAGGCTGCATCAACATCGGCCTCAGTGGTGGGCCCAGCGTTAGCTTCCAGAGGGTGCGACCACGCCAGCCACAAACCGAGCAGGGATACTGCAAGGGATGCCCACACGCTCGCTTGTTCTTCGGTGAGCAGACCGTACGTCTGCAAAATTGCCGTTACCGCGGGGATAACCACATACAGTTGGCGTCGCCAACCAGGACGTTGCTTAAGCATGTTGTTACTCCTTAGACTAGCTAGATTGTGTGAGAAGAACTGAAGAACCCGAAACCGAACGGGGCGGCTACTTCAGGTTGTACTTAGCGGCTAGTTTCTCCAGCAGGGGCAGCACACCAGGCTTGAGATCTTCTTCCTTGCCGCTCATGCTGTAGCGTTCGAAAAGGCCGCCCCAGATAATATCGACGCGATGGCGAATCCAGTTGATGGTTTTGTTCTGTGCTGCCTGGGTGTCTTGGAGTGCCCGTTCAAGCTCGTCAAGACGTTTCTGTACGCGCAGGAAGTTCTCGTCTGACCATTCGATAATGGCACGGGGAGTGGTCTTGTTATTGGGCTTGAACTTTTCCTTGGTGTTCTCACCCTGACGAACAAACTCAGTGTTCAGCACATCATCAACAGCACGGCGTGCGGCGTTGTACATTTCATTAGACATAATGTTTCTCCTTATGAATTCAGAAAAGCGCACCGCCACCACGTCTTAATACTCGGGTTTACTGGTGCGCTGGGTTTACATGGGGTACGCGAAACCCCCATCAGCCTTATTCAGAGCTGATGGGGGTTTCGCGTATTTCCTCGGTGCCAATCTGGCGCGGTGCCTTTTGAGTGGATGCACTTCTTCCGAGGTGATTACCACTGTACGGGGATTCTTATTGAAAGTCCTGTGAGAACGTTTTCGCCAGTTCACGCATACCCTCCTCACCCTCCCAGGTGGCGCCGCAGGCGCGGCAGCGGGCACGCTGAACCGTATAGCACAGCGCCCGCTTGAGCACATGCCCGCCGCCAACAGTGCTTTTCTCACGTACCTGCTCGCACCGGCACATCGGGCAGGGCGCGGTCAGCTCGTGGGTTGAGTAACGCATACCCTGAATCTGCTCGCGCCACCGTGCAAGGGTCTGTAATGCCAGTACTTGCTGGTACTCATCCCCGCTGGCGCAGGCGCTTGCCCACGCCATAACTTGCCCCTTCAAATCACCGCGCACCCCATAGTCAGCAACTGTGTGTTCAATATGCTGCTGCACCTCAAGCGCGTCAGAAGAGATCAGCATGCGTGAACCATACCCCGCCCCGGAACGTGCCGCACCGGTGCGGGCCGCTCCGGCAACATAGTCAGCGAGCTCATCCAGAAGCGGCTGCTCACGGATTACCTGCTCATATTCGTTGTCGCACCCCGCAGTGTTGCTGCGGATGCGCGTAATAGTCCGTTCAGTACCCGCAACGAACTCGCGGGCGATGGATAGAATCTCTGCCATAAATTTGGGCTCCTTCACTGGTTATAGCTTTTGCGAATATGGAAGAGGTGCTGCTGCCTCTACCGGCATGCAGCAGCTTTCTGTGGTTGCACTGGCAGTACACCACGTACCTGTGCCCCCACCGGCCCCAAGTGCACACGGGCTTTCGTCGTACCAGCTTTGCGTGCCCGCCGTGCGGCGAGAAATGCCGCTAAACCAGGGTCGGCAGGCCCCAGAGATGCACGCTCGGTTTGTGCAGTTGCCTTGTTCGTGTCTAAAGAGGCGGGCAAATATGCGGGTAGTATCTGGCTGCGGTTTCGCTGGCGCTGATCCGCATCAAGCCTATGCTTGCGCCACCTGCGATAGTGCCGGGCGCACAGGGGTTTGCCCGCCTGTCGTGCGGCACTATCTATTGAGGCGCCGCATTCAGAACATGCGGCACCGGCGAACAATATCGGGTTCGCACGGGTGGGGTAAATACGCATGCGCGAGGAACGGCGCGAGGTCGGGTTTACCGGCAGGTACACGCGTGGAGAATCCAGGGGCACAGTACCTTCGCGCACGCTCACACATACGGTGCACAGCGAGAAAATCGGATTCCACTGGTTAATAATCTCGACCGGCTCGGCGTAACTATCCGCAGTAATGCTGCATGCGGGCAGGTTATGCCCAGCGGTTCGCCAACACCGGGGGCAGATCGGTTTGCCAGGGTCAGCACCCGGCTGCTTCCCCAGCTGCTGGTGCTGCGCCCGTGCCCGATGCCGCGCGTAGCAGGCGGAGCATCCGGGTGTTTGTTCATGCGTTGGCACCCCGCAACGGGCACAGGTGCGCTGCGATTTTTCCGTAGTGGTGTTCATCCTTTTCCCTTCATCGGGCATAGAGCTGGCTAGGTGGTGCCCAGCATACCCGAATTGAAAGAAAAAGTCATGCATTACGATAGAAAAATTCTTGCATAAAGGGGTGAAAGTCTCAAATATTCGGTCGGTATGCCTGAAAACCCAGGGTGTATGACACGCAAAATGAACCACTCTGTTACACTGGTGGCATGGCTATCGGTGACTACATTAAATACAAGACAGGACTCTCCCAGCGGGCGCTTGCCGCCGAACTCGGCATGAACCACAACGCTATTCAGCGGCGCTTCTCCGGCGCGGGAGTGATGGATGTAGAAACCCTCGTTAAAATAGCCGACCGCTACAGCCTCGACCTGCTTGACCTCATGGTAGAAAGCGGGCTCATTACCGCCGACCGTGCCAACTCCCTGCGCGTGGGCGGCTCCATCCGAGACGTCTCCAACGAAGACCTCATGGGCGAAGTCCTGCGCCGTATGAACACCACCCCAGTATCACCCGCCCCGCCGCAACCTGCCGCAGCACCCGCCAGTGCGCAGCCCACACCCTCAGCCCCCACCGGCGGTGCACCCACCGTAACAGAGAACGAATACACCGCCGACAACTACGCCCTCGCGGCAAAACGCGGCGAACCCTACGACAGTGAGGAGGGATTCTTCGGTGCCTAACTACGACCCCTACACGCACGCACATACGCTCGGGGTAGACATTATCTGGGGAACCCCAGGGCAGGGGATACTTGGCCGCTACGACCACGCCAGCCGCACCATTATCCTGCGGGAAGGCATGCTCACCCGGCAAGAACGCTCCGTACTCGCCCACGAACTTGTGCACGCCACCCGCGGCGATGAACACGACGCCTGGGACGCCCTATACAGTGCCCGCCGTGAACGCGCCTGCGACCTGAAAGCCGCCGAAAACCTCATTGACCCGGTTATACTGCGCCGCGCCGCCGCGTTCTACCCAGATAACCTCTCCGCGCTCGCCTATGAGCTGGATGTGACCGATGAACTGCTCGCCATCTACCTGGATGCGCACCCGTTCACCGCAGCCCACGCCTAACACCCACCTGCCCTGTCTTCTTTGCGAGCAGCGGGTATTTGGCATGTGGCCAATAAGAATCTTCTGTTATCTAAACATTTCAAAAATAATTTTTCAGCAATAAACATGCTGTAAAGTTAAAAACGCCCTCTTCCCGGAATGAGTCCACGGCTCAACTCATAAAGATGCATTCCGTGAAGACTCTTGGGGTAGAGAGGCGGTGAGTAGAGGTATGTCGTTCTACGAGATAGTAGAAACGGCTCAAGCACTCCTCGTAAGCTTCGCGCTTACTGATGGAGCGGCTCAAGCCGTTTCCTACACCGTAGGCTTTACCTCAGCCTGGCTTAAAAGTCTGAGGTAACACCCTACTCCTAGAGAGGGGCTAGCAGTTGCAGCTACTAGCCTCTCTTGCCTTATATAAGGCATAACTCATAAAGATAAAACCAGCTTAGCACACTGCCCCAAAGCCACTCATGGGTATCTTGTAGGTAGAGGATATTAGCTCGAAAGAGGGTATTTTCTTCGCTGCTCGGGCCAAATACCCGTTGCTCACGGATTCTGGCTCGTTGGCCCACACCTCAAGTAGGATATAAAGGACGACGATTGGGTCTAACCCAACTTATTTCAGAAAGAAACAAAAACCCATGCTTATTCTTGTTGTGAACGCAGGTTCCTCATCTCTCAAATACCAGGTGCGTGACACCTCCGCCCCCGAAGCAGAGCAGATGCTCACCTCCGGTCTCATTGAAAACATTGGCACTGACGTTCCCGACCACGAAGTCGCCCTGCACATGATGGCTGACAAGCTCAAAGACGTCCTGCACGGCCGCGAACTGCAGGCTATCGGTCACCGCGTGGTGCAGGGTGCCGAGAAGTTCACCCACCCCGTGCTGCTCAACGAGCAGGTGATCGACGAGATCGATGCGCTGTCCCCGCTCGCGCCGCTGCACAACCCCGCGCACGTGAAGGGTATGCGCGCCGCCTTCCACACCTGGCCAGACCTGCCGCAGGTTGCCGTGTTCGATACCGCGTTCCACTCGACCATGCCCGAGCACGCCTGGCGCTACGCTATTCCGTATGACCTGGCTGATAAGTACAGCATTCGCCGCTACGGCTTCCACGGCACCAGCCACGAATACGTCTCCCACGTTGCCGCAGACATGCTCGGTATTGCCCGCGACGAGTTCAACGGCGTGGTAGCACACCTGGGCAATGGCGCATCCGTGACCGCTGTGAAGGGCGGAAAGTCCGTGGATACCTCAATGGGCTACACCCCGCTGGCTGGCCTGGTGATGGGTACCCGTTCGGGCGATATTGACCCCTCTGCGCTGACCACAATTCTCACCCGCGACCCCGAGATCGACGCGGAACGCCTGGATACCATTCTCAACA